>ENA-OQLB01000361-OQLB01000361.1-human-gut-metagenome-genome-assembly--contig:-NODE-361-length-26539-cov-4.199833_pt1 | contig 26539 bp, 20 predicted proteins | sample MGYA00242656_ERZ504813 | MGnify/ENA primary metagenome ERZ504813 (study PRJEB26092, sample SAMD00036388) | human gut metagenome | host: Homo sapiens | study: EMG produced TPA metagenomics assembly of... | reverse complement strand
ATAGCTTTCACCGGCATTGGTATTTCAAATTCATAAAGATAAGTTTTTTCAACTTAACTTCATGGAGTTTCGCCTCTTTATTCACAACCGGCTCCATGACTTGAGGCACTTCGTAAATGGCATTAGGATTTTCACCGCGTGCTTTCTTTAGTCCTTTGCCCTGAACAGGAGTAAGCGTACGCAGACGGAAGTTTCCACCCTTCGACGAGTATATGGTAAGTTTGTCCAATTTTCCGTTTTTCCAGCAGAAGTCAAGTTCAAAACCGCCACGTGCCTTAATGCCGCGAATACGCCTTCTTTCCAGTTAGCGGGTAAAGCGGGAAGTAAATAAACAAACCCATCATGCTCTGCATCAGCATCTCCGCGATACCTGCCGTACAACCGAAGTTACCATCAATTTGGAAAGGCGGATGAGCATCGAAGAGATTAGGATAAGTCCCCCCTTTTTTCTTTTCATTGCGCACCAGTGTCAGCTGATCGGTAATCAACTTGTAGGCATGGTCGCCATCAAGCAAGCGGGCCCACAAACAGACTTTCCACCCCATACTCCAACCTGTGGAAGGGTCACCGCGATGAATTAACGAAGTACGGGCGGCATCCCAAAGTTCGGGTGTACGGAAAGGAGAAATCTGATTGCTGGGGAAAAGCCCGTAGAGGTGCGAAATGTGGCGGTGTACATCCTTAGGATCATCCCAATCAAACATCCACTCTTGCAATTGACCCCACCGGCCTACTTGCATAGGCGCCATCTCCTTGAGCCGTTGTTCATAGTGAACAGCCAAAGTTTCGTCTGTATTCAATAGACGGGCGGTAGTAATTACCTGATTCCAAAGATCAAAAATCAGCTGATTGTCCATAGTGCAACCGGGAGCGGTAGTTGACTTGCCTTTGCTACCCGCATGTACATTTTCCGGAGAATTACTGGGACAAACCACCAACCAATTATGCACTGGTTCCTTCACCATAATCTGATCAAAGAACTTAGCGGCCTCCTTCATTATGGGATAAGCAGTACGAAGAAAACCTACATCGCCTGTATAAAGATAACGTTCCCACAGATGACGGCACAACCATGCTCCGCCCGTAGGCCAAAGTCCTGAAGGAGCCTTATCAATAGCCCCTGTAACACGCCAAATATCAGTATTGTGATGAAGCACCCAACCTTCAGCGCCATACATAGTCTTAGCCGTTTCGCGACCGGTTTCACTTACTTCGCTGATAAGTTGCATTAGCGGTTGATGCAACTCACTGAGATTGGTTACCTCAGCCGGCCAATAATTCATCTCGAGGTTAATGTTACAAGTATATTTGCTATCCCACGATGGAAAAAGTTTATCATTCCAAATTCCTTGTAAATTGGCAGGTTGGCCGCCGGGCTGAGAAGAGCAAATCAGCAGATAACGCCCAAAACGAAAATAAGTCGCTACAAGAAAATCATCCTGCGTTTCACGAAAGTTCTGCACACGCATATCGGTGGTAACATCGGCATAACGGTCGGGACCCAAGTCAAGGTCCACCCTATCCATATAACTCTTGTAAATGGCCAAATGTTCCAATAATGATTGTCGGTAACTATGCTTCAAAGCAGCATGCAGATAGTTCTTGCTACGCTCCACCTCATTACCCGTAATATCCTTATAATTCACAAAATTTGTAGCGATAGAGAGATAGAAAGTAGCTTCATCCGCTTTTTCGACTGCTAGCACACCATCTGCGCACGAGCTATGTCCCCCTTGTGTACGAACTGCCATACGCCCCTGAAAGAGAACTTTACCTTTCAATCCTTCGTGCCAAGAACTTACACCGCTCAGAGTTATTTCATCTCCTTCACTGGCAATCATTACATCTTGATGTGGTGAAGTGAGATGTGCATTACAAGTAATCATGCCGGGCCGGGAAGCCGATAGACGCACCATCACCACCTGATCGGCAAGCGAGGTTATGGTCTCGCGCCGGTAACGCACTCCGTCAACGGTATAACATACCACTGTACGGGCGGAATCAAGGCTAAGTTCACGATAGTAGTTGGTGTAGCGGGTGTGACCGGGAAAAGCAATACGCAAATGTCCAAATGACTGATAAGGCATACCGCTATTGGTTTTTGCCATCACCTTTTCGGTGGCAAGCGTTTGCGCTTCAAGATACTTGCCCTCAAACACCAATTGACGCACCTTGGGAATATACTCCATAGCATTAGGGTTGGCATTGTTATTCGGACGTCCGGCCCAAAGTGTCTCTTCATTAAGCTGGATATTCTCCATGCAGGTGTGCCATAAACCATAGCACCCAGCCGTCCGTTACCCAGCGGAAGCGCTTCAGTCCACACCTGGGCAGGTTCGTCATACCAAAGCTTATAAATTCGTGCCTCATCGGCAACAGTCTGCATCACTGGCCTCTCGATGACTTCTGCAAAGCCCTGCAGAGCGGCACAAACGATAAATAAACAAATAGCGATATACCTTCTCATGTTTTCTTATAAGATGAATAGTGAGCACATAATTATATATAGCAGACGATTGAGAAACGGTATTGTACTGACTATTCAGAACCAAAATAAAGGCGTCCGGCAACATAGAAAAAGGCTGCCCACCTTTTCCTTATCAGGAAAAAGAGTAGACAACCTTTCTTACAGAGTAGTTTTGCCGAGCAACGAGTGATTTTTCCGTCAGATTTTCTTACCGGCTGCTTTTAAACGCTTATACCATTCATTGCGTTCTTTAACCAAATCATAACCACGCTTAGTCAGATAATTATTGATGCGGCCTTTATATTTATTGAATGCAGCATGTTTCTTATCAGAGTTCTCTGCATCCATCGAAAATTCCCGAGCCTCTTTATACCAGGCATAAATCTGCTTTTTTTCTTCCTCGGTCAGCGAAGGTACCATGTCTACCAATGACTCATATTGCACCTGCAATGAATTATATGTCATCCCATCTTTTATCGCATCAATCTGCTTGTCGTTGATATAGAGCGAGAGGGAAGCAGGAAATTCGAAATGGCAACGATACAAAGTCGCATCTTTCTCAAGTTCCGCTGCTTCAATGGCTGCTTGCTTGGACGCGCCCGTAAGAACGGCCTTGGCATACTTCACTTTCTGGTCACGTACCTCATAAATATCATTCAGTTTAAAATAGCGATTGGCCAAAACATACAGCACATTCTGCTTAACCGCAGGATCTGTAATGCCAAGATTATCAACTATCTTTTCCGAGCGTTTCAAGATAGACTTTACATAGTTCGGGTCGCGCCCCAAGCTATCAAGCTCAACAGCTGAAGCCGAAAGGGCTACGCAACAGAACATGATGCTAAGAAATATTTTTTTAAACATACAAATTATATTTTATTATCGGTATAAAAATATTAACCCACACCGGTCAATCAGAATAACTAAATAACTGGTGCAGGCATAATTTACTGATTACATCAAACGTCCTTTTTCTGCGAGTGTATCGTAGTTGTTATTCAAATTCGTCCAATCGGTACGATTAACAGTACTGATACCATTAATATATTTTTCAATATTAGTATATCCGTCTCCTGTACAATCCTCATTTGCATCCGAAGCATCGTTAGGATTCAAACCATTGGCCTTCTCCCATTCATCCGGCATACCGTCTTTATCAGTATCCACATAAGGAGTTCCCTTATATTCCGGATACCCCCCCATTTGGTTAGGATGTGTAATAATACCTATTTTATAAGAGTCTTTAGGCAAACGACGGTATTTGAACAAACCGTCCTCATTCTGTGACTTAGGAGAAAGTCCCCACTTGCAACCGAATGCATCCTCAGGAAGCTTCTTCATTTTCTTCTTATCGGTATAACTAGGATCAACATAAGGTACGCCTGTTGTTACTTCCTCTACAATGCGTTGGTCTACAATATCGCGGCAAGGCAATGTAGCTCCCACATTCTTCAACACAAAGTCATAGGCGCTCTTTGCAGAAAGGATATTGACATAAGGCATCACAAACGGTTCGTACTGACGAACATATCCTTCATGACCTTCTACGCCATTAGTTTCTTCAATCTGAATACCGCCTTTCCAGTTGTCCTCAGTGATTTCAGGATACCCTTCCATAATATTTCCTACAGCATAGATACGGCCATAAACCTTATGATCGAGTTTGCTACGACCAGCTTCCGGTTTCAGAATACGATGGCCTACAGAAGTATCCTTAGGAGTAGCAGGGCCCGGCTTATAATAATTGTTTATCATATTGAACATAGCCGTATAGTCACCGCCATCCGATGAACGATGCACCCAGTTGAATACTACATTGTTTACAAAATTAAAGATACCATTCCAACCAATAGAAGGGTTGCGGCCCGAGTTACTCGCCCAAAGGTTACGTGCAAAAGCGCAATTCTCTCCACCCAAGGTGCTGCCAAAAGCATGATTGTAAGTATCCAGCGCTTTTGCCGAAATTGTATTTTGGATAGTGACATTCACAGTAGGCAGTTTTTTAGCTTTCACCTCATATTGTCCTTCACTTTCATCGAACATGTGACGGTAGAACGAGATATTTTCATCCAATCCCCATGTACAAGAACAGTGGTCAATCATAATGTTCCCCACAGGATTACCTCCGAAAGAGTCATCACGATGATATACATTGGTCTCTCCACGACGGAAACGCATATGACGCACTACAACATCATGAGTCTCCACCCAAAAAGATTCACCGGCTATACAAACGCCATCACCAGGTGCTGTCTGTCCGGCAATAGTAACATAAGGAGCGCGAACAATGATAGGAGTTTTCAGTTTAATAATACCTGCCACATTGAATACAATGATACGGGCACCACCTGTTTCGCAAGCCTCACGAAACGATCCGGGACCTGCATCATTCAAATTGGTTACAGTGATAACCTTACCACCACGTCCTCCAAACGAATACATACCTCCTCCTTCAGCACCTGGGAAAGCGGGAATTTTTGCCTGAGGCAAATCGTAAGGACGGCTTGCCCAAGGCACGTAAGGACGACCGTTTTGAGCTTCTTTCATCACAATGGGATAAGCCACAGCCCATGCCGAGTCCGAGTGTGCATATAGCTCTTTACGCATTTTCTGATAAGCTTGGCCTGCCTCAGAAGTCAGCTGAGGATATTGCGCCCATGCTCTTTCAGAAACGAAAAACGAAACAAAGGCAGCAGCCATAACAAATAGATTTCTTTTTTCATGGTTCTTATAATATTATCAATTAGAATTCATCACATAATCATCAAACAGTTATTATTTGGACGAAAAGCAAGCTATTTTGTACTCGCGTTTTCCAACTGCATTTACCCTAAAAAATCACCTTTTATGGGAAAAGTTTGAGATTCAATGTCCTAAACAAAAATCCTAAATTATTTCAGGATACATTTACGCGCTTCCTGTTCTTCGGTCGCCTTACGCAAGTCATATCCACGTTTGGCAAGATAATTATTGATACGTCCCCGATACTTAGTAAACATCTGGCGCATCTTCCTGTCATCCAAAAAATCCATACTAAACTCACGAGCCTCAACCAACCAATGATAAACCCGCTCACGCTCTGCTTCAGTAAGTGAAGGCAGGAGATCTATAAAGTCATTATAGCGCACGAAAAGATAATTATTCGTCATCAAATTCTTCACAGTCTCTACCTGAGCATCCGTAAGGTAAAAATTAAGCCAAGCGATAAAATCGAACCGGGTGCGATAAAGATCATTATTATAGTTATAGTAAGACCGCTCAAAAGCATTGGCTTCTTTTTGCTTTGGCAATTTGAGAGCCGGATAGAGTCATTACGGTTATCATAGCGATTATGAATGGCACACAGTTCAAGATAGCGATTCGCAATAACAATATGTACGTTCTCACGCGTAGAGTCACAAAGTTGTCCCAAACCTGCCACTATTGCTTTCGCCTTTGCTTCAGCTTTAGCGATGTCTGCTACACGTAAATTACGGGTATTAAGCGTTGCATCTGTAGCATAGACCGTCACAGAAAGTGCAAAAAAGAGGACAAAAGTACAAAAAATACGGTTCATAAGAAATATAAATTAAATGATAGATATAAATATAAGGAACCCGCCCAAAGCCCATTAGCATTCAGGCGGGTTCGTATAATAATTTAATGATTATCCGTAATAACACCACTGCATTTCATAAAGGCAGCCGATGTAATATTGAGGACAACCGAAGACTATTCCTCTACGGTACAATAGTAATAAGTACCATTCTGCTCATCGACTGTTGTGCACGAAGGAGTACGGTTTTCGATCATCCAACCAGCTGTTTGCTCAATCCAAGTATTACCCTTCCCTGCATCATACATATCGTAATGAATAGGATAAATATAGTACCATCCACGCCATGCAAACAAGAAATTACGATCTTTCTCCGTAGCTCCCGAATCCATACCATATTTGTCTCCCAGTTTCTCGATAGGATCGTAAGTCTTCATATTCACGCCTTCGTAGAATTCATCAAGTTTATTCAAAGCTACTTCACGCTCAGTTTCATTCATATCACGTTTAATGGCAGGAACCTTCTTATAAAGTTCATTGTCAATCAAAGGATGATTCACTTTATCGCCTTCATACTCATCGACCGCATGTATATTGTCAATATCATAAGCCCAAATTTGCTCGTATGTTTAGTTCCCGACAAAGGTTTCATGCCAAGGCGGGTCAGAACATTATCTGTACGGGTATAGTTAGGACGACCGTTCTGACCATCATAGATTTTCCATCCCGCTCCCCAAGCAAGCTCCGGGTCGTATGCGCCTGTTCCGGAATTATATCCGCCACCAATATTGGGGTCAAATCCAGCACCGCCTTCAAACAGCAACCAGCGCTTCAAATCCCAAGGACGTTTCCCTTCATATGCCAGTTCAATCTGACGCTCAGTTAAAACAGCCTTAATGAGTTCATACCGTCCGCTGATTGAACCTAATCCATAATTATCCGTAGATAGAATACCCACACGCGAACGAACCTTTCCAAGATAAGTCAGACATTCAGCCTTTCCTTGAGCTGCGTAACACTCTGCCACATTTAAAAGAAGTTCACCGTAACGATATTCCATAATATCCGTAGAACTCGAATTCTCAGCGCCTATTGCAGTTTTAGGATCACTCATCTTCCAAACAATAGCACGACTCTTACCGGACACTCCACTATCACCCTTACGTCCATCTGTGTAACGATACATGTTCCATCCTTATCGCTATACTTGTAAGCAAAAAGCCAAAGGGGTTTCTCAACACCCGGCCATTCGCAACCTGAGAATGCAAATGTACGGTAGAAACGGGGGTCTCTATCACGATAGAACTTCTCATCATCATAGCCGTTAGCCGGAGTAGCTTCTTTACCACTCTTCATAGGGAAAACTCTCAATATCTCCTCGGGAGCAGGGATACCTGCCCATCATTACTGGCTACGGCACTCGGACGAATCTTGTTTTCCCACTTATTAAATACACCAGGCACCAAAGGATCATCACACATCATTAAGGTAATAATACTTTCGGGGTTGAATGTATTATTGAAGCCATAAAAAGCCTTGTCCCATGAATTAATGTCCGTCACACTGGTTCCATAACCGGCATCATCGGCAGCCTTCAAAGCAGCAAGAGAAGCCTCGAGCGCTTGCTGCCAGCGTTGGCTGTCCGGGTTGTCCCAATTTGCATTAAAGATAGGACTTGCCATGAAAATACGGGCGCGGGCAGACATTGCCAAAGCCGCTACGGAGGTAAAACGGCCGTAATTCTCGTTATCCCATTTGGCAGGCAGTAAAGAGGCAGCCAGTTTAAAATCTTCACAAACTTTATCAATACATTCCTGCATAGGCATACGTGGCGACTTAGTGTCCATGTCAGGCATATCAATATCAGTACAATAATAAGGAAATCCGCCCCATTCTCTTGCGGCATCAAAGAAAAGCCATGCACGCATGAAAATAGCCTGACCTTTCAACCGGTCCCAAAACACATTATCCGCAATAAGTGAACGTGAACGTTCTATCTCCTGAATAAAGTTATTAATAACATAAACAGTGGGATAAAGGGTCTTTTTATCAAAATTATTATAGTTTTTCGTATCAGAACGGGGAGCATTCCAATAAGGAGGATTGGAAATGTGATTACCCGCCTTTACCTGCTTCTGGACCGAACCATCATAATAGCTTCCTTTCCAACCGGTCATTTCTTCCGAAAATTTAGCCTGCTGGCCACCGGTATTCTTATCATGCCGCATGATAGGATCTGCCCGCAAAGAGGAGAATTATAAGTCTCAAAGCACTGTTTATAGAGTTTGGCAAGTACAGCCGTAGCTTGCCCTTTGTCACTATACACATCGACAGTAGTCATGTTGTTATAGTCTTTCTTTTCTTTCAAGAAGTCATCGCTGCATGAGGAGATTCCAACCATCAAACACGCAACACCGATATATGTCTTAAATAGATTCTTCATATTAATTGCTTTTTTTCTAAAAATCAGAATGTCAGATTCACACCAAGACTCCAAGTTCTCAACGTAGGATATCCTGTACTGATACCATCATACATATTCACAAAATGATCCGGGTACGGGTTGTGGAAGTCCCACAGGTTATTACCGCTCAGGCTGACAGAAAGCGCATCAATCTTTGCTTTTTTCAGCAGTGATTTTGGAAGTGAATAAGAGAAAGACATGTTTCGCACATACATACGGAATGAAGATACTTGCCAGAAATCTGACGTTTCTCCCCAAGCATTGCCCGCAGCCATAATCGGATAGCGTCCATTAGGATTCTCTACCTCATCGAACATATCAGTTACAAAAGAGTATTGGCTCCAGATGAAATCGTCCGCCTTGGCAGCTATACCGCGAAAATCAGTAAATCCACCCCATGAGGTAGCAAGCTGGGCTGACCAACTGAAGTTGCCCCACTGTAAGCGGAGTTTCGTATTGATAGTATGAATCCGGTTATCAGCCAATTCAACATAATCTTCACCATGATCCCTTGATATCACACCGTTAGGACCGGCAATGGTCTTGTTTTTCGTATCAATATCTCCGTTAACATCTTCGTATACCAACATTCCCGGATACATTTTTTCTTTTGAGGTAATGCCGAGGAAGTTTGGAGATGTTCCCGCTGCCTCTGCCAACTTAGTCAGATAGTCCCAATACTTATCAATATCCGCCTGGTTGCGAAGAATACCATCGCCCGAACTTGTGTGTTTCCACGTCTTAAAGCCGTAGGTACCACCCATGCCATGATAACCAGTCCAGTTCTTTTGGTTGGCTATTTCAGCGGGATAATCGAATGTAGGCTCGTCGCCAAGCACAGTACTGTTCCATGATATACCGTAATCCATTCCTATCTGATACTTAATCGGGCCCCATTTAGGCAGAATCGCCTGGTTTATCTGATCTTTCCAGTTTACCGAAAATTCAAGTCCCCATGCATTCTTCTTACCATAGTTGATAGAAGGGAGTTTGGCTCCAATCACAATAGGTTCCTCGTCAGAAGATATCATCATGATAAGGTCTTTTGTCTTGTCATAATAGAAATCGGCTGATACAGACAGACGGTTATTAAGCATATTCATGTCTATACCGAAGTTCTGCTTGATAGTGGTGTCCCACTTAATGTCACGGTTGGCAGTACCATTGATAATGGCACCAGATGCGAACGATCCTCCCAGCGAACCGAAGCCCATACCGCCCGTAGGTTCTATTTTGTAGATTTGGAGCCACTGCCATGCAGCGACATTGTCCTTACCTGTCTTACCAATGCTGTAACGCAATTTGAAGAAGTCGAAAATTTCATCAAGTTTAAGGTTCTTGAAGAATTTTTCTTCTGAAGCAACCCAACCGAACGAACCGGTAGGAAAGAAACCCCAATAATTTTCGGGAGCAAACTTCGTAGAAGCATCCGAACGGAATACGAACTGAGCCAAATAACGGTTATCGTACTTATAGCTTGCTCTTCCGATGTATGACAAAGCGCCGCTCTCATAACGACGATAATACGTACCCTGAGCATCAGAGCTCAATGTACCTGCCGTAGCACTTGTGCCTCCGTAAGACATACTCATACCTCTATACAGCTGCGACAAATCGTCACCTTCACTCTCAGCACGTTCCACAACCGCCGTAGCAGCAACATCGTGCTTGCCGAAAACGCGGGCATAATTGATAGCAAAACTCATCTGTTCGCTCTTAGTGGATTTCTTGCCATATTTCACACGTGGCTTCTTGTCCAAGTTATCGCCTTCGGGATCGCCATAATTAATATATCCCCATTCTGTATGATCACCCAAAAGGTGCATGCCCTCTTTATTAGTGTTGCCTGCACGAGCCAAGGCATAATATGCACCAGCTTCTTCAGAATGTGTATTGGAATACGTAATAGAGTAGGTTCCCTTCAAACTTAATCCTTTCACGAAAGGTACATCATAATTTAGCGAGAAATTAGCATTGTAGCCGTTCGATGTATTATATTTTCTTGATGTAGACTCCTCTTCAGCAAAATAGTTCCACAGAGGATAGCCCGTAACCTGACTATCCGGTTTGGTATTCAACAACTTCGGGCCGCCCCAAGGCGAAACAAAATGCCTTTTTGTCTCTCCCGTAAGAGGGTCTACGATCTGAGTATCCCAGGGAATAAACTTAGGCATGTGATTGAGCTGGGCATAATCTCTGGAAGGGCTTTGGTTTCCCCAAGGTCCGGAGCCGATATTGACTTGGATATTATTACCCACCTTGTCCGTATTGTAGCCTGACACCGAAGCCGAAAGTTTCAGGCCTGAAGCTACCTTTACGTCTCCGCCCGCACGAAACGACCATTTATTGTAGCTCTGAACCTTTCCTAAATTCGATCCTTGATCCTGAAAGTTAACCCCTGCAAAGTAAGTCACCTTGTCCGAACCACCGTTCACAGTCAGAGAGTGACGATGAGAAACAGCCGGATCCCAAGCTTTGTCTAGCCAGTTATAATTAAGCCCTTTCATAGCTTGCAATTCTTCATCAGAATACTTATAATACGCATTACTATTATCCTCTTTCACCCGGTCTGTCTGATCGAAAAGACGATTGGTAAATACGCCCAATTCATAAGAATTCATCGTTTTAGCATGGCTTACGGCATCAGAGAAGTCGATCTTACCCGAATATGAAATTTTCGGAGTGCCCACAGAACCACGCTTAGTCTTGACAAGAATAACCCCCGAAGATGCACGCGAACCATAAACAGCCGCCGAAGCATCCTTCAGCACTGTCATGCTCTCGATTTCAGATGAACTGAGCATATTAAAGGCATCCATAGAAGGCTCGCCCTCTGCATTGACCTGCACTACATCATCAATTACGATAAGAGGTTGGTTAAAATTGGAAGTCTTGTCAAAACTCATCGGCTGACGTATAGTAAATGAACCGGTAGAGCCCGGACGGCCATCTCCCTGGTTTACATCCAAACCTACTATCTGTCCGGCAAGAGCGTCTATCAACGAAGAACCCGGAGAGTCAGGAATCTCATCCATCTTCACATTTGATGCCGCACCAGTAAGGTCCTTCACGCGCTGCGTACCATAACCTACCACGACGACTTCCTCCAGCAACTGAGCATCCTCACGAAGAACAACCTTCAGTGCTCCTCTTGACGGAGCTGTTACCACTTGAGTAACATAACCGATAAAAGAGACTTCAATCTTAGCACCTTTAGGAGCGTTAATCGAGAAATTACCGTCAAGGTCCGTAATAGCACCGACAGTAGTACCAACAACTTTGACATTCGCACCAATTACCGGAATGCCTTGTTCATCCAACACTGTGCCTTTCACTGTCTCATTCTGCTGGACAATGCCTACCTCCGCTGCATGAACAGCAGCTACGGCAGTACCGGCAGGAATAGAGAATAAGAAAGAAACACAAATAGCCTTCACTGTATTAAGGCATCTGTTGTGTCTACATAGAAAAGATTTCTTTTGTTTCATCTGATCAGTATTATGTTAATTTTTCATTTGATTATTTAGCATCTTGGAATACTTCTTTTAAGTACCTTATATTCATTCCGAAATTTTTCTTCACATTACGCACATCCCCAGCATCGCGCGAACGCTCTACCACCAGCCAACCACTCCATCCCATCTTATCAAGCTGTTCCTTTACACGATGCATATCGATATTCTTACTGTGGGGAAGTGTCACGCCGTCAGTTTCCGAGATATGTATCTGACAGATACGCTTCCTGCCCAATGTCTTTAATTCTTTATATAAATCGCGTTTATTGTCCAATGCTTCCTGTACACTGAAGTATATTTGAATACCTTCCGAATTGATCTGTTCAAGAAGCTTGATATCCTCCTTGGCAGACAGACCTGTACGAATACCTATCACTAGTCCTTCGCTATGGGCCATTTCGCCAGCCACATGCAAACGACTCACCAACCGGCGGCGTTGTTCATCATCTGTTTTCCAATCATTGCCGCATCCCCCCAATGGCAGATAAGCAATCTTGGCACCCATCACCTGCATCGTTTTAATACAGTCATCGATTAATACCCGGTAATTACGGTGCTTCAGGAAACTCTGTCCATAAAAGCCCGACATTGCTATCGAGGTACCTCAATCTGATACTCGGCAGCCGTTTTCTTGAATAATTCCTGAAAATACACTTGATGCAGCTTGTTATCGAAGGTGTCCCGTTTACCCAGCCGCCCATATCCATCTCTACACCGTCAGCACCAATCTCATGCGAAAGTTTAAATTCGCCCAGCTTCTGTCTTTTCAACATCATCCAGTCGCAAGCCGCAACTTTGTAACGGTGCGAAAGCATATTCGCCTGTTGTGCCAACACTGGTGAAAGTACCCAGCTTAAAATCAGCACAATCACACAGTATTTTAAATTACCCCTTTTTTTCATAATATTAATCAATTATCATAAACAAAGACGAAGAACTTTTTTGTTTGTACTAAGTACTTGCTTAATTTTTCTCATTAAAACAGAAAAAAATCTCTAAAGCAGTCAAAGACTAATGCAAACCTGTTGTTTTTAATCCTTAGCCGCATTTCAACATTTTTCAGGATACTAAAACTTTTATCTATAAAAAAGCCAATCCATAGCCTCATCATCACCGGCTAACCCAGCATTACGGCTCTTTTCAGGAAGCGAAGCGGTCTTCACAAATCCCAGCAACTGTGCAAAGCCTTTGGGAAGAAGTAGTGTATGTCTACCGGGAGCAAACTGATAAGCGTGTACATTGGAAAGCGGCATATCGTTCATCCGAACTGCTGCCGTCAGCTTAGCTTCAGCTTGCTTATAATCATTGGCAGAAGCATCGGTTTCGAGTTTGGGCGCTTTGGCATATTTCGTTTGATCATCGCGGAAATAGCCGACCAACAAACTGACAGGCTCTTTCGCTTCAAACTCAATAGCCGTACCTTCAGCACGCTGGCGGGCACTGCTCATCACATAAGCGGTCAGCCCCTCCAATTCAGGAGCTAAAGCCTGCACCTTGACGTCCCGGTCGCTGTAAATAGAGCTCCTACTTGTAGACGGACGCTCTTTAAGGGAGTGATCAGTGTTACTTGAGCAGGTGTCATGGCAGTAATCTGCTTGTCCTCTTCGATAAACTCACCTGCAGCTTTTGCCTTAAGTGTGGCAATGTTCGCTTTGAAGTTTGTCAGTTCGTTTTCATAATGCACCAGCATTTCCGCCCAAGTCTTGTTCTTCCCGTTATCGCCGCCGATAGGAATACGACGCTGGGCAGTCTGCATACTATTAGCGTACAAATAAGTATCTTTAGTCAGTTCCACCAACCGGCGGTAATAAACCAAACTCTCTTCCAATAAGGGCACAGCCGCATCAAGCTCTGCCATATCCTTGCCCCATTGATAATTCAGCACATGTTGGGCCGCATGTACTTTTTTATTAAAGAAATAGGCAAACTCACGATAACAGTGCATGTCGTTCTGTAAACGCAAGAATTCCTCTTGATTTTCTTTTACCTTCGGAGCAACACGATCAATAGCGTCGACCGCCTTGTCACCATGCACAGCAACCTGCGCCACAATATCGAGAGGTAACTCGCTACATGGGGTTGCTTTTTCCACTCTTTCTCCACATATTCAATCAGTTTCTCGCCTTCGGGACCACAGCTTTCATAAAATCCGGGATAAATGGTGTATTTATAAGGATTCACCAACTGGCTCATAAACATGCCCAATAACAAAGTCTGACGATTCCCTTCGGTAATGCCAAAACGACGCAACAGCTTAGGAGCTATCTCGCCACTCTCCTCATACGCCTCGCGAATAGCAGCACCATCTCCATCACTTGTTCCATAGAAGCCCGCAAACTGATTGTTCCAATAATTGATTTCATCAGTGCGATCACGACGGCAATTCCAGGCATAACGCCCCCAGGTCTTGTACCATATCCAATCTCGGTAGAGTTGCTTTTCACGTTTCCCATCCGAAAGTTTGTCGGCCGTATAAGGCCAGTCCCAATAAGAAGCCTGCGGATACAGATGCAAAGCATTGGCCCCATGCACATCGTGCATAGCATTGACTGTCTGCTGTACAAAATCGGGAGAGCCCCAGCGCCATGGCTCCAAATTAGCCAGAATATGCACATTGCTGATATGAATACTACCCAAAGAACTAAGATCGGTGTGAATCTTAGCCCATGGACCACGAGGTTGGTAAGTAGTGAGCGACTCACCGTTATACTTATGCATGGTATAGAGGTTCTTATAGAGTGGCAGGGCGGCATCCATCACCATCTTACTGTCAGTGTCATGCGCACGCACCAGCACAGGAGCTCGTCGGTGCGTCCCAACGCTTTCAATCCATCCTTAACACCGGGAATGATAGTCTTCGTAAACCATTCCACATCATCCTCATACGTATCCATTGCCTCGCCCAAGCATACAAGAAGTCCTACATTAGGATATTTTTCAATGAAGGCAGCAACCGACTTACGGGTGTAGTCACTCACCAAAGGAGTAATGGGACGGTTACGGTCTTGGGTCTTCAGCCCATAATGATCCGCAAAAGGCTTACTGAGAAGAATATTATAGAACATCTGAATAACAAAAATACCGCGTTTCTCCGCTTCAGTAGTGAGGAACAGAAACATGTCCTCGTTCTTCTTGAACGTTTCATCATCCACTTCCACTGCAAAAGGATAGTCTTTCAAACGGACCAACGATGCAAAAGGATGTCCGTTCCACAAATAAAGCGAGTTCATCCTGTTCTCCACCAACATGTCCAGATAATCTATCCACTGTGCCTTATCATAAAACCAAGGAAAATTCTCCGGCGTATAAGGATACTCGTATACACCACGTCCGGGCAGATACTCCATCTTCTGTATACCTACACAGCCACCCCGAAGAACCATCTCGGGCGCATCTGTAAAGGTAGCCGGCAAATCGAAACTGCCCTCATTGGCCTCCAGCCTGTCTATGATTTCACGACACCCATAGATAACTCCCGTTCCATCGTTACCCACCACACGAATCAGGTTCCCGTCAAAGGTAATGGTAAAGCCTTCTTTTTTCAAGCCTGTCGTATCAGATGCCTGAAGCAGACTGATGCAGATGCCCTTGTCTTGCCCGATAACCTTCGTGCTTTGCAAGGAATCAGTAACAACAACCGGATCATAGCCAAACCCGGCCAGTGCATCTTTTAATTGCCCTCCGGCATATATCACCCTCGTCGAAGCAGTACGAGGCATCAGAATAGTCACTTCAGTTTTGCTGCAACCCATCTGTAAGAAGATGACGCATACTAAAAGTAAAAGTTTAATTATTCGCATTATATTAATTTAATTAGTTATAGAAACCTATTGTATCTCAACGCCATCAATGGCAAAGCCATCCAGACTGTCGGCACTCAATATCAGCTTATAGTGGCCGGCATTGATAAACGTACCGTAGTAGTGCTCAACATTCTCCATTTGCCGGGTGTAGGAGCAAACCGGAGCCAATCATCTTTTAAAACCACTCCTTTAGCATCGATGAACTGCAAACGAACCGGCAAAGGCTGTTTATTACTATTCATGAACTTAAAGCGAAGGGCATACACTTGCGCCAACCCTGTATTTACCTCCCAGATTATACAACTCTCCTTCTTGCTCTTTCCGAAGAAAATTCCTGTTTCTTTCTTATACTCACGTTTTTCAAAATTACCTTTTACCAACGCCTCTTCAGCCTGATATTTTACAACGCTACGGGTATTTTTGTCTTCGGGCAGCATTTCTTTCGGCATCTTGACAAGCGTATCGGCATCCATCGCACTCCAAGAGAAAACATCGGAAGCTTTCACCAACGGCAACATCGGACGTTTCTCCACTTCTCCCTTTTTAGCAATGGCAATAGCACATATAATAGCCTGCCCGGATTTAACTTCAGGAAATCAATGAGCAGCTCGCCATTCACAGCCTCAGCCTCTACCACTCTGCGGAAAGCACCGTCATGCCCGCTTTTTGCCCAAATGTCAAGATTATCAATCAACGTTTTGCCATTTACGGCTACGTCAAAGATACGGAATCCCTCACAATCAGTTTTTTCACCGCCCCCAGTACCATGCCAAGGCTCTGTAAAATAGAGTTCTATACGATAGCGTCCCGGTTCGGATACAGGGAAACGATAGTTAAGATGATGGCGTCCGAAACGAAAACTTTGGAAAAGCGCCCAATCACGTGTACCATGTATAGGATCGAAAGTTGTACGTTGGCTTGCTGATAGGGAGAGATAGAATCGAACTTTTCAGCCATGAATGAGAGAACATGCGAGAGTCCTGCATCCATTGCTCTCCATAACTATCGGTATAGGCATCTCCTCCGCAATTTATCCGATATAAGTAGGTATAACCGGAAGCCGGTTTCAACAGATCGGCATTGTTATCGGCAGCGGTAGGCACAATAGCCGATGGACGGTAGAGAGCTTCAAAATGGGGAGCTCGCTCCAGACCCTTCAGCACCAGCACATCCTCAGCTGCAGGCTTACCGTCATAGTAACCGACAGCACGTAGCACATTGTAGCGTATGTCGCGATTCTCCCATGTGAAATGGTTCCACGACCATGATTCACCTTACGGCCAAGATACACATCATTGGTGGCATCATTATAGAGCAACACACTATCACAATTACTATAAGCCTCAATCGTTGCACGACGACGCCCGCTTTTTTCAAACCGGTTGTTCCAAGTGTGCGAAACAAGGTAAACCATAGGCTCCTCCTCTGGCAAACGATAATTGGACTTATACATATAATATACATCAAGCGGTTCTTCCCAAGGAGTAACCAACCCCTTGTAATTGAAAGGCCCTACCTTGTCAATACGGCGCAAAGCCTCGTCCGGCTGACGACGCCCCGGATTGTCATGGCTACTGTAAATCCATTGAAACTGCCCGCAAACAGAATCCTTCACACTCTCTGCCTGACGTATCTTAGTTTCCATAAGCAGACACATGCGTTCCTCACTCCAAATGCCTTTAGCGTCAAAAGCTGCAGGCTCGGTGTGCAAATCAATACTGCGCCACGCGCCATATTCACCGTTTAACAACTGGTTGGGACGGGATAGTTCATATCCGTATTTATAAATATCCCCCCCGTAAGTTCCACTCCAGTTCTGAATAACATTCCAATCCGAACCATCACCACCATTACAGGTAGTTATAGGCCGCATAGTGACTGCCGTAGGATCCATCTCACGAATAATATCACAACACTCCTCGGCAAACTCACGTGGCAAGGTGCTCTCATTCTGTAATCCCCAAAGAGAAAGACTGGGAGAGTTACGGCGCTCCTTCACCCATTGGCGAAGCAGTTTCTTGAAATTCTCGCGAAATTCGGGAGTGTCATACCAGACATGTGCGGAGAATTGTGTCCACCAAACCATCCCCTCTCTATCAAAGTACATTTGATAATCAAGATGATGTGGCTGATGAGCATCGCGAAATGCATTAAATCCAGCAGCTTTCAGCCCCTTCATACGAGCCAGCACCTGTTCTTTACTGAATGCATGGCTCTGCCAAACTGATGCTCATACTCACATACTCCATTGAGGAAGGTGGGAATACCATTGAGGAAAAAGCGTCCGTCATGACTTCCCGCTACAGGACCTTCGGGAGTAAAACGCTTCACCGGCCAGCTAAGGGTACGAATACCAAAAGGCGTGGAAACTTCGTCCGTAGTTCTGCCCGAACGTTTAATCATCGAAGCCAATTTATAAAGATAAGGCTTCTCCGTACTCCAACGGCTCGCATCCTTCACCGGAGATTGCTGGCGAATTATTCTTAACTCACCCGGTTTCAAAGTCAATTTCTGAGTCAAACGGAAAGTCTGTCTCCCATCAGCATCACTCAACTTATTCACAACCTCAATTTCTTGTAAGTGCTTGCTATAATTCTTTATTTCCAAATCAACAAACACACTATCTGCTTTCTCATTGTTCCAAATGTGTACTCCGAAAGGTTCGATACGCACCTCATCGGTTTCAACCAGCGTCACAGGGCGGAAAATGCCAAGCGGTTGTGCCCCTTCGCTGAATCCCCATTCCGAAGAGCAACCGCCGCAGACCCAAGGCATATCGGCAATCAATTCCGGATGTTCGGCTTTTACTTCCAGGCAGTTCTCACCATCAACCAAGGCATCTGTCACATCGAGCGTCAATGTGGTACGTCCTACCGGCTGCCGACTAAAAGCCTTACCATTCAGAGCAATGGTAGCATACGTACCTATCCCCTCAAATTGAAGAAAATAACGGCGGCCTTCTTGTTTTCGGACTTCGAACGAACGAGTGTATAGGGCCGTCCCATGCAAATTGCCATGCGTCAGTTGACGGTACCCATAATAGTCATCCCAGTTATGCGGCAAGTTCACCGTAACAGGATGATGAAGTTTCACATACGGCTGATTGGTTTGTGTCGATTCGGTCAGCCAGTTTTCCACCCTCTATTCAAATCGGTAAAAATACGACGGCTTTTAATATCGCGAACTGGAAAACGTACGTCCGACTGTCCCATAGGACGGCTTGTAGCTACGGCAATACCACGCTGGTCCGCGTTGTTCACTGCACAATAAAAATGATATACCACACCGTCATGCTTCACAACATAACTTTTATGCGCAAAAAGTTCATCATATTCTTTTGAAGGGATAATCAAATCGGCTCCCTGCCAGTCGGTCCAGTGTACCAAGTCACGACTAACAGCAAAAGTATTGAAAGCCTTATAGGTGCGTTTTGGATCAAAAGCCGAGAAGTAGAACATTACATAGAAGTCACCCATACGCTGAATATGCGCATCACCGGTAATGCCTCCCGCAATTTCATGTGCAAAAACCGGATTGCCTGCATAACGGGTCCATTTCTTCATATTATCGGAAAGGGCAATACCTACACGTTCTGCCTTCTTGCCAGTCTGGGGGTGCACGCCTGCAGCATTGTAGAACATTACGAACTGCTTGCCAAAACGTTTCGACTTATCCCAATACACAGTACTCTTGTATTGCGTGAGTTTTTCCCACCATTGGGCGTCCTTATCATCAATATGCAGAATCGGCTTATCGGGCGCCTGCCATTCATGCGCCTCTGTAATAGGTTTATCGGTACTTGCCACGCCCACATACAACGGTTCACGGACCGACTCGTAACCGGTACCCGAACCTCCCAAATAAGTCATCCAATGACGGCCTTTATATTGCTGTAATTGATAGGTACCTCCCCACTCCATATCGGCAAGTGCGGGGAAACCTCCGCGCTGATTACAGTCCCACTTTCCGTCACGATAAGCAAGTACGCGTCCCAAAGTTTTCCAATGCAGCAGATCGGAGCTTTTCGCCAACCAAGTCTCGTAGCCACGACCATCCTGCCCGGTTTTCCCATTGTAAACCACATAGGTCATATACCAGGAATCACCTTCACGAAACACTGTGGGACAGTCTATTTTATGCCATTATCCTGGGGGGCAATCACCATACCATACTTATAAGGGGTCTTTACCTCCTCGTAAATACGGGCAAGCTCATCTTGCGAGATTTCTGTTTGAACTTGTGCCGAGGCAAAAAATGCTGTTGAGAAGAACAACTGCATCAAAATCAAAAACTTCTTCATTATCACAGGGATTAATTCATCAATAATACGAAACCCGAATATACTACTTCAAGTCATTATATGAGACGATTATTCCCTGCAAATGTACTCGTTATTCCATTACAACCCTTCCTCCAGAAGCATGTAAACGAAAATGAACCTTCCGGTTCTTAGGCCAAGCCGGATAACGTATTATATTACCCTGCGCATCCTCCTGCATCAGCATCTCCTGTAATCCTATCATACCACTTCCTCCCCAATTATGATCGGGCGTCCAGTCGTATCCGGCCCCCAAAATGCAGGAAAACGATGCGGTCCGTTATATAATTTACGTTGGTTAAGTGCCACCGCCTCATCAGTCAGTCCCAAGCAAGCAGCCCAAATATTATCTTGTTTCCAACCTATATGAGTACGGAACTTCTGTGCATCAACATCATAATAATAAGTATTTCGGGCTATTTCTAAATTCGGACGCCCCAAACCATACACACGCCATGGGAAAACCGGATAAAGCTGCGGAGTCTCCACATTATTCACACGTTCCCACACCAAAGCAGGCGAAATCATTATCTTATTTCCTATGGTATGAAGCGGAATCGAAGGAATACGCTGCTGCATCTCACGAACAAAAGCAAGAGCTTCTGCATTTTCTTTGAAATAAGAACCGGCAGCCTGAAGCACAACATGCAAAGCCGCCACAGTAGAGGAAGCATTGTAAGTCATTTTATAGGTCTCACACGCAGAACCGGGAAAAAGCACCAGCTTTCCGTGGCCGTCAAGCTCCTTACATCCGCGCTGACGTGCCAAATAGCGATAATGTTCATCGAAGAAACGCAATGAAGAAAGGATCAGAGGCTCATAACTCCGGATATCCATGCCCCGATAACGGTGCGTCTCTAATATCATCAGACAAAACTCAAGTACGGTATCCCATTCATACTCTAACCAGGCGTTGTATTCCAAGCCTTTATCGAAAGCGGGCGGACGCTTAAAGCCATACTCAGCCGGATTGGGCAGCCCAAAGTTTTCAATCTGCTCTGCAAAGCAGGCTCCTTCATGGTTCCAATAGATACGACTGCGTTTCTCCGCTGTTGGGAGGATACGTAAATAGTAATCAAACTGAGGCAACATCATATCAAAGTCACCGTTCTTAAGCATAGGCCAGTAGACAAGCCGCTGATTCTGCGCCGTATGCGTACCACCTCCCCAACGACGGAAATCAGGTGTAAATGCCATGTCAGGATTCACCCATACAGGGTCAAAAGTAAACAACCCTCCGTTAAACTTGGTAGGCCACTTACTGTATGCATTGCATCCCAGCATATAACGAAAAAGAGTGTAATTGCGCACTGCAACAGCCAACGAGTCGGCAGGATCGACCAAACTCAAATCATCGGCATCCAATCCATGAGGATTGGCAAGTTGCCCGGCATCATCCAAATAGATATAACTCCGGTTCCAAAACTCATTCCACCATTTACGCGTCTGCTTCCGGTTTTTTACCAACTCGACTGACTTCTCTGTCTGTACCAGCCTTCTTCCCATTCTTCAAATGATGACTGCGCAGTGTTCAAAGTCACTTGGAAATGATGATTCCGGCGAGCAACACCCGATGTATAGCACCAGGCGACATAGGGAGTAGATTGATACACCCCATTCCGTTTACCCTTATAAACAAGGTCCCCACCGCTAAGACGGCCTCCAAACGTCAACTGTTCCAACGGGTTGTAAAGGGAATCCATTAAATGAGTAAGTCCCTGTTGACGCATGGTCACTTCAAACATCGTCTCACCCTCATTACGATGAAAGAAGGTCAGTTGATGCATTTCAGCACAGATTGAATCACGACGCGTGACAGTTCCTTTGGGGACTGCCCATTTATAAGAGCATTGTTGTCCCTCAATCTTTTTCTGTACAACCCGATCGGTGACACGCCAATTCTCATAGGCTATTTCAGCACTAACCCTTTTCTCACTTTTCACTTCCACATGTACCACAGGCCGGAATACATCAGCCCAAAGTTGCACTTCCACCCCATTACAGGAAATAGACACATAGCCATCGTTCAACCGGAGTTGCTGCCGGAAGTCCACCGCATCCAAGAAAAGGTCGGGTTGCAGTTTTAACCGGAACCGCCCCTGTTTGAGAAGCGTATTGTTTTCATCGAACGATCCGCTACGCGATAAATAGAAGAGAATATCGCCTTGTTCCACCCATACATTCATCCCCACATCGCCTCCTCCGCAAGGCATTGATTCCGAAACATTCAAACTGGGCGACACCCATGTATAGTTTCCCGGCCGCCACTCTGCACAAACAGAGATAGCCATGAAAAAAAGTAAAGAAAGAGATAAAAGGAATCGATTCATCATGAAGCGTGAATTAACATATTTCTATTTATAATATCACCAATTGTCCGAACGGAATGAGGAAACCGGCAGATCCTCACAATAAAGGTCGCCCTTGGCATAATTTTTGAATGCATAACGAACAGCTACCGGAGATTTCACCGCCTCACTCTTTACTTTTACTTTGCTACGTTCTATCCACGCTTTTGCAGGATGAAACACCCGGTCTTCACCGGCCACTTCAAAAAGATCGGAGGCAAACTTCTCTTTACAGTTAATCCACATATCTGCGCGATCAAAGAAAACAGTCACCGTATCATTCTTTACTTCCATTTTTTTATAGCAGGCAGACTGTGCCATGACACCTTCGACTCCATAATCGTTCACTAACGCCAAACGCGCCAGACGTTCGCCCACTACCCTTTTCCGAGCAGGATGAATACCTTTCTCCATCCCTGCATCCATCAATACAGCCATGCCGACATTAGGAACCATAGTTTCGGCTTTCAATTGCTGTTCACGCAAATAAGCAGAATTAATAACCGGCTCACCAGGTGCTGTAATGATGGCATAGTCATAAGGAGCGATCTGGCAATAATAAAAAGGAAAGTCGCCTTGCTTCCACTCTGCACGCCAGCCTTTTATCATGGTAGTAAACATATCGGCATACGTTGAAGCACGGTTCCAGTTATCTTCGCCTTGATACCAAATCACACCTTTCATGGCTAAACCAATAAGCGGATGAAGCATACCATTGAAAAGTACAGTCGGAGTGCGATTCTTCGACTTTATATCTTCCGGGCTTTGGGGTATTTTAGCTGCGGGGAATGCCTTGAGCCATTCAGGCGCATCCAAGCCTCACAAGCCGATCCTCCCCAAGCAGCAACAATCAATCCTATAGGAACCTGAAGCTGTTCTTGCAACAAACGGCCAAAATAATATGCAGTAGCGCTAAACTCACGTACGGTCTTAGGCTCTGCGTGATTCCAGCAACCGGTTACATCATCCACAGGAGCAAACTGCGAATTACGCTTCACCGTAAAAAGCCGGATTTGCGAATTACGGCTACGCAATACATCCATATTGGCGTCTTCCACAGGTTGATTCTTAAATCCTTCATAGGCATCTCCATATTGCTCTCGCCCCGAACAAATCCATAATTCACCCATAAGGATATCCTTAATCCGAGTGCGTTCACCGTCATCAAAAGTAATATCATAGGGGCCTCCTGCAGCAGGTGTCTGTACAGTAAGTTTCCACTTTCCTTGCTCATCAGCTCTCGTAGTATAGGTCTGCCCATCCCAGCCGGTAGTCACCTCAACGATTTTACCTTTCGAAGCCTTGCCCCAAAGACTGGCCTGACTCTGTTGTTGCATAACCATACCGTCCGAAAAAAACGCCGGCAAAGACACTTTAGCTTGAAGTGCCACTGCAACAAAAAAAGCACAAGCTATCATGATACATTTCTTATTCATATACTTTTCACTTTACAATTCACAAGACAATCTTTCCATATTGTGAGCTCTTATAACCATCACTTCATTCTTACCAATTCTACCGGGCCAAGTAATCCTGCCGGAAGCAGGTCATCACCGGGCAAACGATATTTGGCATTAGCATATGCCGTCAAAAGGAGCGCTACCCTGGTCCATTCCCCGAAGAGCATTTGCCCAAGTATTTACCACCTCAATTTCAAGACGATTGGCTCCGGCTACCAAAGCGGAAGTGATATCTACCTGATAGGGGGGAGTCCAGGCTATGCCGCATGCTTTCCCATTCACACGAACTGTTGCCACATTGGCTACGCGTCCCAGACTGAGAAGCACGCTCCCATCGAATTCATCCTGAACAACAAAAGAAGAAGTATAACAGGCACGTCCTGAATAGAACTTTACTTTAGCATCACTTTCTTTACTCCAATCAAAAAGTTCATCACGAACCAGTTTCACATCAGTTTTCTCAAAATGAACTGTCCATTCACTGTTCTCAAGCGGAGTGCGACTTTCCTCTTTCCATTCGTGCCGGACTAATCTTTTTGCCATATTCTCTGCTGCCACATTCTCCTCATGCAGAAGCGAATCACCGGCAAAGAGTTCAAGTGCATCCTTGCTTTTGAAGAAAATCACGAAACGTGATCCGTATGCCGGCAATGATAACGACACTTCGGTGCGTCCTTCCCGTTCCGCCCATTGTTCCGGGATATAAGTACGCCCGGTTACCGCATCGTATAATTTGGGGGCCAGTCCTTTCTGACGGAACGAAGCTGTAAAATTCCGGGCTTCATTTTTCTGATTTGCTATAAAATAGATTTCCATATCATCCGCCGTACGATGCGCATATGCCACCTCAGCCGGTAACTCTACATCGCGTTCCAAGCCCATGACTGCAAAACTTTCGGCTTTATAGGGCAACTCGGGAATTATCACTCCCTGTTCCTTCCACTCTGCTATTTTTTGCTCCACCTCTTTTGACAAAGGAACAGCAGTAGGATCCATAGGACGAGCCGTAGGCAATACCAGCACTTTGTAACGCCCACCGCCAGGCAATACAATATGCCCATCTTCCACCTTTGCCAAACGAAGTAAAGCATCTTTATTGAAAGAATCGTACTGATAACCACGAAGCGGGTTAATCCACTTATCGGGATCTGCCATATTAGCCGAATGAGTGACTCCCACAGGAACTACACGAAGCGGCTGGCCTTCATTAGCCAAACGAACCCGCTCGCTCTCCACACGTTCAGCGCCATAAATACCGGGTAATATACTCACCAGCCTGTCCGGTAAAATGGCACGCCGAGGCATCTCCTCACCGGTAAAAACAGCAATGTCTACAACAGGAGTTCCTTTTTGCAGGAGAGTTTGGCAACGGGTAGCATAATCCACAAACGCACTGCTCTCACGAAACCAAGTCTGATCGCGCTGATAAAAAAGCCCGATACCGTCAAGCGTCATGCCAGGAGCACGGTCCAACCAAGGATTATGAGTGAAAACATGGAAGAAAAGTTTATTAATGCCCAAAGCATAATTACGGTCGAGCAATGGTTTAAGCATAGCGGGATCTTCGTCCAAGTGCCCCGGATTTCAGTAAATCCTTCGGCTTGAATCACATTCTTACCGTAAATATGAGCACCACTAACTGCATCAAGTACATCATTAAGTTTATCATGAGTAGGACTGTTTAGCCAGAATTCTCCCATAGGAAGATCCACCTTATCGTAATGGCGTAATCCGTCGGCCACCATAGTGGGGCTTACACACTCGGCCGAAAAGCGGCAATCGTATTCACCGGCACATTGGGCCAACACTGTGTAGAAAACATCAGTCACCAGTTCACCGATAGTAATGCGGACATCACGCAACACCTGCTCGCTTTTTTCAGCACTTTCCATTGGTATTCCCGCCAACAAGCAGATAGGGCATCAAATCATACCCGCGACGGCTCTTAAACTCTGCAGCAAACGTTGCGCTCCAGTTTTGCGAACCACACTCCCAACTATCCACATGCATATATTTCAGAACTTCACGAGCCACTTCCGGTGTAGTTTTCTCAAATACTTGGGCAAACCAGTTGTCAAACTGTTTGCGAACAGCTGCAACACTGAACTTATCACATTCCAGTCCTTTACCGCCTCCTGCAGTGGCATTGACATGCCCGGTAGAAGTATGTCCCATGCGAAGAATACGCCACTCTCCTTCGGGCAATTTAGCGGTAAGAGCACCCTCCGTAAGTGTCAGTCGGCGCACCTCATTTAGTTGTACACAGGCCTCATCCGGAATTTCTTGCGAAGTGGAAGCATCAGCCACACGCCATACAAAGCCGGCTTTACCTTCCCACTGATGAATACGAGGAGCCGTATGCAAACGAATCTCCTTTATCTTCAAATTAGGTTTCCATTTAGCCGCATCCAAATCCTCACACCCCGGTTCACTGCCCTCCGGCGTCCATTCAAAACGAAAATACTTAGCCGTAGTGGGCGGCAAGCATGAGTAGAGTGGCAGTCGGTATTCTGCCAACCATGCCGGGCAGGCTTTAACTGTTTCAAAAAAGCGATAGTTCCTACCGTCATCACTCACAAGCACTTTAAGCCTATGCGCTTGATAATTATTACCACTCAAAACAATCTCT
>ENA-OQLB01000360-OQLB01000360.1-human-gut-metagenome-genome-assembly--contig:-NODE-360-length-26546-cov-8.199818_pt1 | contig 26546 bp, 35 predicted proteins | sample MGYA00242656_ERZ504813 | MGnify/ENA primary metagenome ERZ504813 (study PRJEB26092, sample SAMD00036388) | human gut metagenome | host: Homo sapiens | study: EMG produced TPA metagenomics assembly of... | reverse complement strand
AAAACAAGGACAGCCGGATGTAGTTAATTCATCTCAAGCTTTTAATTAACAGGAACCAGCACATACGGTTGTAAAACGCACTCGTTTCATAAGGGGAAAAGAATATTTTTTGCCTTTGGCATATCCCAGCGCGGCAGAGGCTCTCCAGCGTTCCCCGCTCAGCCAGGACAATTTCACATCAAGCCTTTCTTTTGTGAGCAGGAACTTCTGTTGTATATCCTCAAGAGATTCCTTTGAATTGTTTTGGGACAGCGCCTGCTCGATTGCCTTTCGCGCAGTGGATCTTCCATATTTTTCACCGGACGCTTCCAAATTCCAACTGATCAGGCTTAAGTCTTTGGGGAGGACTTCGTTCTCGTTTAAGTATACCTTTAAGTCCTCAAAATCCACCCTTCCTCCCAACAAATAGGAGAGATACCTACATCCTTGTCCATACTCGCTAATAAGCGCATATATTTTACCGCTTTCAAATTCCAAGCTACGATACCACCAGGTATCCTCAAATTTATCTTTTCCTAAAAAAGCTGTTCCCGCAATCATGGAAGTACAATTCGTGGAATCAATTCTCAGCCTAAAATCTTTTTGATTCATTACTAATAACTCCCCTGAAAATACTTCCCAGCCGCAAAGGTTTTGTTTGCAGGCTAAACTAAAGTTTTACACTATATTTCTTTTCAATACTTCCTTAATGAACAAAAAGCGTCATTACACCACAACAACAGAATCGCGGCAAGGAAAAGCGAAAGCTCTATCCTATCAAGGCACTGTGAAAGTTTTCCACAAATTGGAACAAAGTCATCTTTTAGAGCCCTTAACGCTTCCAAAGGAAGAAACGAATCGCCCTCTTGAAAACACTTATGCTTAATAAAAAGTGATTGCCCAATTAATCGTTCTTTTCCAAAGAGTTCAGGCTTTCCTGTTTTAAATAAGCGTTGATAAAGCCGTCGATATCGCCATCCATTACCGCATTGATATTGCCCATTTCGTAATTGGTCCGGTGATCCTTAGCAAGGGTATAGGGCATGAACACGTAAGAACGAATCTGGCTGCCCCAGCCGATTTCCTTCTGAACGCCCTTAATATCAGAAATCTTATCCAAATGCTCCCGCTCCTTGATCTCCATCAGCTTGGAGGCCAGCATTTTCATCGCCACCTCACGGTTCTGATGCTGGCTGCGCTCCACCTGGCAGGACACCACGATTCCCGTGGGGATATGGTCAATCGGACCGCAGAGGAGGTCTTGTTCACCTTTTGCCCGCCAGCGCCGCTGGCCCGGTACACATCCATTTTGATATCCTCCGGCGCGATTTCCACCTCTACATCCTCATTGATTTCCGGCATAACCTCCAGTGAGGCAAAGGAGGTATGCCTGCGGCCGGAAGCGTCAAAGGGAGAAACCCGCACCAGGCGGTGGACGCCGGCCTCGCTTTTCAAATAGCCGTAAGCGTTGAGGCCCTCAATAAGAACCACGGCGCTTTTCAGCCCCGCTTCTTCGCCATCCAGGTAGTCCAGGGTTTTCACCTTGAAATTGTGGCGCTCGCCCCAGCGGCAGTACATTCGGTAAAGCATCTCCGCCCAGTCCTGAGCCTCAGTGCCGCCGGCGCCGGCGTGGAAGGTCAGAATCGCGTTATTAGCGTCATACTCTCCTGTGAGCAAGGTAGCCAGGCGCTGCTCCTCCAGCTCTTTTCTGACCTTTTCCACCTCCTGCTGGGCATCCGGCAGAATAGAAAGATCCTCCTCTTCGTCACCCATCTCGATGAGGGTCAGGGCATCCTCATAGCCGGACACCAGAGTCTCATAGGCGGAAACCTTGTTTTTCAGCATACTGGTTCGCTGAATGATCTTCTGAGATTTTTCCATATCATCCCAAAAATCCGGAGACGTCTGAGCCTCCTCTAACTCGCCGATTTCCTTTTTCATCGCTTCCAGTCCCAGAGCTTCCTTCAGATCCTTAATGTCCGGCTCCAGTTCCTCCAGCGACAGCTTTAATTCTTCAAACTGTATCATATTGTCTCCTTATCCTCTAAACAGCATTATCGTTTCTTATTATAAAGTAGATTTCTAAAAATGTAAATATAACCCGCTGTAAATTCATAAGATAATCATTGAAGTTTTCTTCAAAATTAGGTACAATAAGGGTTGAACTTAAAAAACCGGAAGGATGGCACAATACCATGATTGATTATACCGGAGTTCCTTGCCCTATTTGCGGCAAGGCATTTCATGAGGGGGACGATATTGTTGTCTGCCCAATCTGCGGTACTCCCTATCATAGAGCCTGCTACGAAAAGGAAGGGCGCTGTCTGTTTGAGGACAAGCATAAGGAGGGCTATGTGTTCCACCGGGAGCCTGAGCCTGGCAAAAGCGCGCCGGAAAATGATTCCGCTCGTACCAAAACCTGCCCAGATGCGGCAACAAGAACTATACCGACGCTTTGTTCTGCGATAAATGCGGACTCCCCCTTGCTCAAAATTCCAGCACACCCCCTCCGGGGTATCCCTTTGGCGGCGCTCCGGGGAATAATAGCAACGGTGGTCCTAATATGAATTCCATGCCGGGCATGTTCATTATGGACGATGGGCGGCGTGAATCCGGAGGAGGATTTCAATGGCGTAAAGGCCGGTAATTTGGCTAAGTTTGTCGGCAGCAACCCTCCCTATTATATGAATGTGTTCAAGCGGCTCAAGGATCACAACATTGGGAAATTCAATTTCTGCGGATTTCTTTTTTCCGGCGGCTGGCTTCTATATCGCAAGCAGTACCTTTGGGGAGCCGTCATCTCTCTGATTTTACTTGGCTGTCTGCTGGCTCCAGCATGATCAACCTTTTCCATAACTATGACATTTTGAACCAAGTGATCGCTGCCGCCGGCCTTTCAGAGGCCACTGGGCTGTTTTACTCCATGCAGGATTCCATGAAGCTGATGGAGCAGATTATGCTTTTACCGGTTCTGGACCAGATTCTTCTGTTTCTTCCCACTGTTCTTTCCCTGCTCCAGTGGATCATCATGTTTGTGATTGGATTCCGGGGAAACCGCATGTATTATAAGCATTGTCTGAAAAAGGCCGGAGAAATCCAACAAGCCCATCCTACAGACCCTGAGCTCACCAGCGCCCTAAAAGAAAAGGGCGGCATTAATTGGGGACTGGGCATCTGTCTGCTGGTATGCTATTTAATCATCACATATTTTCCGCTATTAATATCAGGAGGTATTTTATGAAAGTAACAAAAGCAGTCATTCCCGCCGCTGGATTAGGCACCCGCGTTCTGCCGGCCACAAAATCCATGCCCAAGGAAATGCTTCCCATTGTGGACAAGCCTGCTATTCAGTACATCGTGGAAGAGGCGGTAAACTCCGGGATTACCGATATTCTCATCATTACCAACCGGGGCAAGGGCTTAATTGAAGACCACTTTGACCGCGCTCCGGAGCTGGAGGCCAAGCTCACCGGAGCCAACAAAAACGAGATGTTCCATCAGGTGGTGGATATCAGCAAGCTGGCTAATATTTATTTCGTCCGCCAAAAAGAAACCAAGGGGCTGGGCCACGCGGTTAACTGCGCCCGTTCCTTTGTCGGTAACGAACCCTTTGCCGTCTTGTACGGCGACGACGTTATCATCGGAAAAGACCCCGCCTGCGGACAGCTGATCCGTGCCTACGAGGAATTCGGCATGGGCGTCCTGGGAGTCAAGCAGGTTTCTGAGGAAGCCATCACAAAATACAGCTCCCTTAAAGTAGAAAAAATCCGTGACAATCTTTTCAAATGCACAGATATGATCGAAAAGCCCTCTAAGGATAAAATCATGTCCCTTTACTCTATTTTGGGGCGCTGCGTGCTGACGCCCGATATTTTCGACATTCTGGACAACACCGCTCCCGGCGCAGGCGGAGAAATCCAGCTCACCGACGCTATGTGCGCCATGGCGAGAACCCAGGGTATGATCGCTGTGGACTACACCGGCAAGCGGTATGACATGGGCAATAAGCTTGGGATTATCCAGGCTGCCGTGGAGGTGGCTTTGGAGCATCCGGAAATCGGCAAGGACTTCCGGGAATATCTGAAGGGGATGGCCGCCCATCTGTAAAGAGGACATGCTGTAATCTTTTCTACGCTTTGCTCCTTTACCGCTTCCGCCGCCAGCCGGCGGCGGAACACAAACCTGCGGAAATCTGGTAAGGAAAAAGTGGAAAAGCATTGACAAAGCCACGTTCGGCGGCTATAATTAATCTGTTACTGCCATGGAAATTCTATGGCAGGGAAATAACATCCTTGCTCCGGACATGCGGGCCGGGGCCAAAGTCCAAAAGGAGGTGCAACAAGCATGGAGAAAATCCAAAATTCCTATGAAACCGTTCTGGTCATCTCTTTGAAGTTAGGTGACGAGGGCGTAGCCGCGATGGTTCAGAAGTTCAAGGATCTGATCGAGGCCAACGCGACTCTGGAAAGCGTTGACGAGTGGGGCAAGAGAAGACTGGCCTACCTGATCAACAAGGAAGCCGAGGCTTATTACGTTCTTTACAACTTCAAGAGCGATGCTGAGTTCCCGGCGGAACTGGATCGTATTTACAAGATCACCGATGGTATCCTTCGTTCTCTTATCATTAAGAAGGAAGCTTAAGAGGAGGCCGATGAAATGCTCAACACCGCGATTTTAATGGGCAGGCTGACTGCCGATCCTGAGCTTCGTCACACTCCCAGCGATGTGGCTGTTACCAGCTTTACTTTGGCTGTTGACCGTTCCTATGTAAAATCCGGCGCTGACCGCCAGGTTGATTTTATCGACATCGTGGCGTGGCGCAGCACCGCCGAATTTGTCTGCCGTTATTTTCATAAGGGCCAGCTGGTGGCGGTACAGGGTTCGATTCAGACCCGAAGCTATACGGATAAGGAAGGCAATAAGCGCAAGGCCTTTGAAGTGGTGGCTGATAACGTCCACTTTGCCGAGCCGAAACGGGACAGCTCCTATTCTCAGGCTCCGGCGCAGCAGAACGCCTATCGTCAGGAAACTACCGAGCCCGCCGCCTATTCCACCGGGAATACCGGCGATTTCGAGGAAGTGCTCACCGACGACGATCTGCCGTTTTAATGTTAATTACAAAGATAAGATAAGGAGGATTATACCATGGCTGATAGACCGGAAAGACCCGAAAGAGATAACCGCCGCGGCGGCCGTAAAGGCCGTAAGAAGGTTTGCGGCTTCTGTGTAGATAAAGTGGAATCTATTGATTACAAGGATGTAGCCAGACTCCGCCGCTATATTTCCGAGCGCGCGAAGATTCTGCCTCGCAGAGTGACCGGCACCTGCGCCCGCCATCAGCGCGAGCTGACTGTGGCCATTAAGCGTGCCCGTCATTTAGCTCTGCTTCCTTTCTCCAGCGATTAATTTCGCTTGGGAGCTTCCGGGGGTTTTCCCCGTATAAAGGAAATCTTAGAAAATTATTTGCCGTATCCTGAAATACTGCTGAAAGCAGTTTTAGGATTCCCGCAAAAATTTACTGGTCAAAAAGGCGTGCTTTCAAGCACGCCTTTTTTGTCGCCTTTTTGTCTTTATTTTCAATAAGCAGAACCGCCGTCTCCGCCCGTCAGGGCAAATAGCTCCGGCTTCACGCAACAAGCGCAGCGTGCTGATAACAGAAGCCATCTGACGCCAAAAAACGGTTATACCGATTGAAATTATCTGGATGCAGGCTATTAGGCAAGTGACTTGAGTAAAATCTATTTCAGCATATCCTTAAGGTGTTTGCCGGTAGCAGCTCTTAACCCATTTAGGGTCTATTCCTTTACCGGCGCTGCCGGCGGGTATGGCTCTCATTTCAGTAAAGCGGTGAGCCTCCCCATTGAAAGCTCTCAAATGAAAAAGGCTTCGCGCGGCGCGCGAAGCCTTTTGACATATTCTTCGTTCTTACTCTTTCAGCATGGCCCGATAAAGCCTGATGTATTCGTTGGCTGATTTTCCCCAGCTGTTGTCGCATTCCATCGCCCGCTTCATCAGGACCTTCCAGCCGCCCTCCTCGTTCCAATAGCCGGCGATGGCCCGGCGAACTGCCCCCAGCATATCCTGAGAGTCATAGGTCTGGAAGGTAAATCCATTCCCCTTTCCATCACCGCTGTCACTGATGGAATCCTTCAGGCCTCCGGTTTCCCTGACAATGGGAACCGTTCCATATCTTAGGGCGATCATCTGAGAAAGGCCGCAGGCTCACTCTTAGAGGGCATCAGGAACATATCGGCACCGGCATAAATCTTTCTGGAAAGCTCCGGCACAAAGCCGAAGCAGGCGCAGAACCTGCCGGGATATTTTTCCTGCATGCTCTTGAAGAAGCTTTCATACTCCCAATCGCCGGAACCCAGCACCACAAACTGGACGTTTTCTTCCCGCATCAGCTGATCCATGGCTTCCTTCACCAGGTCTAAGCCTTATGAGAAACCAGACGGGTCACCATGCCGATCAAGGGGATCTCCGGATTTTGCTCCAGGCCTAAGCGCTCCTGCAAAGCCCGCTTGTTTTCCGCCTTGCCGGACAAATCATCGGCGCTGTAATTGGCATAGAGATTCGGGTCCGTTTCCGGATTATAATTCTCCACATCAATTCCGTTCAAGATTCCAGACAGCTTCCACCGACGCTCCTTTAAAATAGGATCTAAGCCGTGGCTGAACCAGGGATCCAAAATCTCCTGAGCATAGGTAGGACTTACCGTGCTGACGCGGTTCGCGGTCTCGATCGCGCCTTTCATCAGGTTCACGCAGCCGTCAAATTCGACGATAGAGGTGTCATACTCCGGCAGGCCCAAAACGTCCTCCAGAAGCTCCATACCGTATTTACCCTGGTACTGAATATTATGAATGGTAAACAGGGTCTTGATCCCCTGATACCAATCATTATTGGCGTAGAATAGGCTGTAGTAAATCGGGACCAGAGCCGTCTGCCAATCGTTGCAATGGATAATATCCGGCTTAAAATCAATGTACGGCAGCATCTCCAACGCAGCCCGGGACAGGAAGGAAAACCTCTCTGCGTCGTCATAGTGCCCGTAAAGGCCCTTACGCTTAAAATAGTACTGGTTATCCAGCAGATAATAAATTACGCCGCCGTGCCGGGCTTCAAACACGCCGCAGTACTGCCTTCTCCAGCTGACCGGCACAGACAGCTGGTAATGAACCGCATATTGTCCCGCAGCTCCTGAGGAATATCCTCGTACATGGGCATAACGATCCGGCAGCCAATCAGCCGCTGGCGCAGCGCCTGAGGCAGGGACCCCGCCACATCACCTAATCCGCCGGACGCCGCAAACGGAAGGGCCTCGCTGGTGCAAAATAAAACCTTCAAATTCATTACCCCCTTTAAACCACAGACGCTTTACTGATATATACGGGATAAGACTGGAAGCCCATCAGTGTTCTTCCATCCTTAATCAACACATCCTTATCCGTAATCACATACTTCAGGCTGCAATTGGTGCCGATCCGGGTGTCCTGCATGATAACGCAGTTTTTCACCTTAGCGCCCTTATCGATTTTTACGCCCCGGAATAGGATACAGTTTTCCACTTCCCCGTCGATCACACAACCGTTGGCGATCAACGAATTTTTCACTACAGAGCCCAATCCGTACCTGGCGGGCATATCGTCGCGGACCTTCGTATAAATCGGACGCTGGGCGTTAAACAAATCGTCCCGGATCTCGCTGCTCATCAGTTCCATATTGGCCTCAAAGTAATCGTTCATGGAGCAGATCACATGGGAGTAATGGTCAAACTCATAGCCAAACATTTTCAGCTGTTCCACATTGGATTGCAGAATGTCCCGCTTAAAGTTGGTCTTATTCCGGCTGCTGCACTCATTCACCAGCCGGATCAGAAGCTCCCGCTTGATCAGCAGCATATTGAAGGCATAGTTATATTCCTCGTCGCCGTTGGGATCGATAATCAAATCCTTGATTCTCCCATCGGGCTCTAAGGAAAGCACCATGGTTTCGTCGCCGTTTTTCGGCAGCCTGCCCCAGCGGTAAATTAAAGTGACATCCGCCTCGTTTTTGATATGCTCCGCGATCACACGCTTAAAGTCCATATTGAAAATAGCGTCACAGTCAGAAAGCAGTACATATTCTTCTTTGCAGTTGGTCAAAAAGCCCATATTGGCGTGAAGAATTTCAATGCGGTTAGAAAAATCCCCGCCGCCCGCTCCAAAGGGCGGCAGAATGAACAAACCGTCGCGTTTTCTGGAAAGATCCCACGCCTTTCCGGTTCCCAGGTGATCCATCAGAGATTGATAATTTCGTTTGGTAATTACCCCTACCCGGTTGATTCCGGAGTTCACCATACTGCTCAGCGTAAAATCGATCATGCGGTATCTGCCGCCGATGGGTACGCTGGCCATAGTGCGCCGGTCCGTCAGTTCCCGAATCGATTCCTCATGCATATTGGAGAAAAGCAGCCCCATCACATTATTTCCGCGCATCTTTCGCCACCTCCGGAATATCTTTGTCAATCATCGCCTTGGGGGGCACCACGCGCCGGCGCCGATTTTAATGTTGTCCCCGATCACAGCCACGCCCCATTCATCCTTCTGCTCAATTTCCTCCGGACGGGCGCCAACCACGGCATTTTCGCCAACCACGGCGTTTTCCGCCACGATGGCGTACTGCACCACCGCGCCCTCCTCGACGCGGGCTCCCGGCATAATGATGGAATCCTTTACCACCGCACCAGGCGCTACATTCACGCCGGCGAACAAGACGGAAAAGTCCACGTTGCCGTAAACGTTGCATCCGTCAGCTACCAGCGAATTCTGGATCACCGCTTCCTCACCTACATATTGCGGCGGCATCACCGGGTTTCTGGAATAAATCTTCCAATTTTCGTCGCTCAGGTCCAGTGTGGTGTTGGGGTCCAGAAGATCCATGTTGGACTCCCATAGGCTGTCGATGGTTCCTACATCCTTCCAGTAACCCTGGAACTCATAGGCGAACATACGCTCACCCGCATTGAGCATGGCGGGCAGTACGTTTTTCCCGAAATCATTGCTGGAGCTTTTATCCTTTCATCCGCGATTAAATATTCCTTCAGTTTATTCCAGCTGAATACGTAAATTCCCATGGAAGCCTTGGTGCTTTTAGGCACCTTTGGCTTCTCGTCAAATTCGTAAATCGAGTCGTCCGGGTTGGTGTTCAAAATGCCGAACCGGGAAGCCTCCGCCAAGGGTACGTCGATTACGGCGATAGTACACGCAGCCTCTTTCTCCTTGTGGTAGGCCACCATTTTGGAGTAATCCATTTTGTAGATATGGTCGCCGGACAGAACCACTACGTAATCCGGGTCGTACCGGTCGATGTAGTTCATATTCTGATAGATGGCGTTCGCGGTGCCTTTATACCAGTCGGCCCCCCGGCTGCGCTGATAGGGCGGCAGCACCTGTACGCCGCTGTTCATGCTGTCCAAATCCCAGGGCTGTCCGTTTCCGATATACTCATTGAGCACTAAGGCTGATACTGGGTCAGCACGCCCACCGCCTCGATACCGGAATTTACGCAGTTAGACAGAGGGAAATCAATGATTCGGTACTTTCCTCCGTATGCCACCGCCGCTTCGCCAATTTGCTGGTCAGCACGCCCAGCCTGCTGCCTTGTCCTCCCGCCAAGATCATGGCGACTGTTTCCTGTTTTGGGAACATCTTTTCATTCCTCCTTGTGCAAGGTTCTATCTTATTCATTTATTTTGTCAGGATTTTACCGCTGCTTTTTCGTGTTCTGGGTTTTCTGGGAGCCTTCGCTGTTTTTTCCTCCTTTTCTGCCGTTTCCGGCAGTTCCTTCGGCTCCCGCGGCTTTCTTACCGGCTTCTTCCGCGCGCATTTCAAGAACAGCACCGACATAGGCGGCAGCGTCAGCTCGATAGACTGCTCATAGCCGTGCATCGCTATCTCCTCTGATCTGATGCCGCTGCCATTGGTTGTGCCGCATCCGCCGAATTCCTTAGCCTCGGAGTTAAACACCTCCGCGTAGGTTCCGGCAAGAGGCACACCAAAACGATAGGACTTTCTTTCGACTGGCTGAAAGTTGCAGACCGCGATCAGTTCTTTGCCATCCTTGTCAATTCTTCTGAAGCAGATCACGCTCTGGGTATAGTCGTCGTTGGAAATCCAGGAAAATCCATCCCAGGAAAAATCCACCTGCCACAGCGGACTGGATTCCAGATAGAAACGGTTCAGCGCTTTCACAAAGGTCTGCAGCTGCTGGTGCTGCGGATATTGCAACAGCCCCCAATCCAGCTCCGATTCAAAATCCCACTCCTTAAATTGACCGAGCTCCGTACCCATAAAGGTGAGCTTTTTGCCCGGATGGGCCATCATATACGCTAAAAACGCCCGTGTATTGGCAAATTTCTGTTCCACCGTTCCAGGCATCTTATTGATAAGGGAACCTTTTCCATGGACTACCTCGTCATGGGAGACCGGCAGAATAAAATTCTCGGAGAAAGCGTAGAAAAAGGAAAATGTCAGATTATCGTGATTAAAGGAACGATACAGCGGGTCCAGGGACATATAGTGAAGCATATCGTTCATCCAGCCCATGTTCCACTTATAGTTGAAGCCCAGGCCGCCGGCGTAGGTAGGCTTGGAAACCATCGGCCAGGAGGTCGATTCCTCTGCGATCATCATCACGTCCGGCTGTACCGCGAAGGCCGACTCGTTCAGGCGCTGCAAAAACGCCACCGCCTCCAGGTTTTCCTTACCGCCGTATTTATTAGGCACCCATTCCCCATCCTTGCGGCTGTAGTCCAAATACAGCATAGAAGCCACCGCGTCGCACCGGATGCCATCGATGTGGTACTTTTCCAGCCAGAACACGGCGCTGGAAATCAGGAAGCTGATGACCTCATTCCTGCCGTAGTCAAACACCAGGGTTCCCCAATCCTTATGCTCGCCTTTTCTCGGGTCCGCATACTCGTAGCAGCAGGTTCCGTCAAATTTAGCCAGCCCGTGGATGTCCCGGGGGAAATGGGCCGGCACCCAATCCATAATTACGCTGATTCCCGCCTGATGGCACCGGTCCACAAAGCGCATAAACTCCTTAGGGTCGCCGTAGCGGGCGGTCGGCGCAAAATAGCCGGTCACCTGATAGCCCCAGGAACCGTCGTATGGATACTCCGTCATCGGCATCAGCTCGATATGGGTATATCCCATCTCCTTCACGTAAGGGATCAGCTCATCGGCGAACTTTTCATAGGAAAAAGGATTGCGTCGGCGAACTTCCTCCAGGAACCGGCATGGACCTCGTAAATATTCACCGGATTGGTATAGTGGGGATGCTTTGCCTTATATTGATACCAGGCGTTGTCGTTCCACTCATAGCCGTCCAAGCTGTAAAATTTGGACGCATTGGAGGGGCGGGTCTCATAATGATAAGCGTAGGGATCCGCTTTCATCAGCACTTCGCCATCCTGCGTGGTAACAGCATAGCGGTAAACGTCGTATTCCTTGACCTTGTCCGGGATAAAACACTGCCAGACCCCGCCTTCAGAAATTCTCTCCATAGGATCTTTCTTTTCATCCCAGCCGTTGAACTCACCGACCACGGATATCTTAGCCGCGTTTGGGGCCCAGGTACGAAAAACAACGCCCTCTTTCCCATCCTGCTCCAGCTTATGGGAGCCTAAATACTCATAGGTTTTGTAATTAGTCCCCTCATGAAATAGGTAGAGCGCTAAATTATTGCGTTCGGCGTCCTGATTCTTTTTCATTGCAAATCAACTCCTTACCGCACATCGAAAGTCAGGAAACCTACTGGTTTTTCGTCCGGATATGCCAATGAAACAGCCTTTTTCTTACTTATTTCTATCATAGCAAGTTTATGGAAATAATTCAAGAGGTATTTGGTTATTTTCTTATAAATCAAACATTAAATTTATAATTAATTTAGATAAATTTAACAAGTATATTTTAAAAATGATTTGTAACAAAACACCCGAATCCCTCTTTAAGCACAACCATTATCTTACCATAAACACCTTGTCGAAAAGAAGCGTATTTTCTTTTTTCGAAAGGTTCTATTACTGATTCACAAATCTCCGGTTAACAAAAAACGCCCCTTCCCCGCACTTTTAAAAGCTGCCTGGAAAGGGCGTTTTTTTAATAATTGGATTCCCGCTTGATTTCCGGATCAATAAAAATGTCCGCTTCGTCAAAACTGGGTGTAGAAAACTCGGAGATCACTGCTCCCTCCGGTCCTGCCTGAAACCAGTGGCGGGTCTGTTCTTTCAGCGTATACTGTTCGCCGGGCCTCAGATAAATTTCATGCCACACGGTAAAATGCTCCTTCCGATGCTCCGGAACTCTTCCCCGCGGCTGCTCCGTAGGCTCCCCGGGAACATAAAGGTAAACCTCTCCCCAACGGCAGCGGAAGGTTTCCTCCTTCCCCTGATAATCCCCCAATTGAGGATGCAGGTGCTCCGGACAAATCTGATACGGTGTCAGCATCATCTCCTTGGCGCACACACGATCCGTATTCACATAGGTAAGAATTTCCGTCCCGATCGTGTCGAACTCTCCTAAATGGTAATCACAGTATTCTATCCGTTTCGCTTCTTCCTCTGTGATGACGATTCCCGCCGCTTTCAATAACTCACGTGCCTTTGCGTTTGCCTTATCAATTTGCTCTCTTGCAGCCACTATTTGACACTCCTTGTTGATTTTTATTGTTTATTATTTTTTTCAATCGATTGTAATTATATTGTAAATTGCAGTGGGAAAACTGTCAAGATAAAACACGCTGATTTGAAAAAACATCCCTAATCTCTCTGGCTAAAAAGCTCTATTTCGTCCGGAAAAGGGCTTGTAAAAAACCTCTCTGAACCCCAACGGATAGAGTGAGGCCGGATATCTGGACTGCTGAACCTCCTAATCAGCAGCCTAAAAGAACAGGAAGGAAAAATTCGATCATAAAGGCAGCGGCTGAAGGAGATAAATGATGCGGCATCTGCTTAACGCTCTAACCTCAATACTTCAGCCTAATTACAAGGTAAGCTGCTTCGCGCCGTCCCCAAGGAAAGGGTTCGCGTATAATAAAAAGCCTTCTGTCTCAAACGACAGAAGGCTTTTTTCGTTATGATAACTCAGTGAAAACGCCAAACTTATTTGTTGTCAACCTCGACCATATGCTGGATCAGGTTGAGAACCTTGTTGCTGTAGCCCCACTCGTTGTCGTACCAAGAAACCAGCTTGAAGAAGTTGGAGTTCAGCCGATACCAGCGGTAGCGTCATAGATAGAAGTTCTGGGATCAGAATAGAAGTCAGAGGATACAACAGCCTCGTCAGTGTAGCCCAGGATACCCTTCATATAGGTCTCGGAAGCTTCCTTCAGAGCGGCATTGATTTCCTCCATAGAGGTAGCCTTTTCCGTACGGACAGTCAGGTCCACAACAGAAACGTCCAGAGTAGGAACGCGGAAAGCCATACCAGTCAGCTTGCCCTTAACCTCCGGGATAACCAGAGCGCAGGCCTTAGCGGCACCAGTAGAAGAAGGAATGATATTGCCGGCAGCGGCACGTCCGCCTCTCCAGTCCTTCTTGGAGGGAGCGTCAACGGTCTTCTGGGTATTGGTGGTAGAGTGAACAGTGGTCATCAGGCCTTCCACAATACCGAACTTATCGTTGATAACCTTAGCCAGAGGAGCCAGGCAGTTGGTGGTGCAGGAAGCGTTGGAAACAACCTTCATGTCCTTGGTGTACTTATCCAGGTTTACGCCGCAAACAAAGGTAGGAGTTTCCTTATCCTTAGCGGGAGCGGAAATAACAACCTTCTTGGCACCGGCCTTAATGTGAGCGGAAGCCTTTTCCGTGGTGCAGAATACGCCGGTAGACTCAACAACATACTCGGCGCCGCACTCGCTCCACGGGATCTCTTCGGGATTCATGCAGCCATAAACATTGATAGCCTTGCCGTTTACAACCAGCTTGCCGTTTTCTTCCTTGACGCAGCCGTCAAATCTGCCATGGATGGTATCATACTTCACCATGTATACCATATAGTCGGCGTCTACGAAAGGATCGTTCACGCCTACAACCTCAAACGTTTCCGGCTGAGCGATAGCAGCACGGAACACCAGACGACCGATACGTCCGAAACCATTGATGCCAATTTTAATTGCCATAATAATTTGACCTCCTGAGTTTTAAAATCTACTTTTATTCTATAGTATTTCATAACAATTTGCAAGAGCTTGTTACAAAATTAACTATTCTATTGAGGAAATCCGCACATTGCCGGGATTTCTAAGGTTTTCCATGATAATATTGTGCATATTTTGCACAATATTCAACTCTTTTTTTCGCTGATTTCTTCAATCAGCTGGTTAATATAATCCATATCGATCTCATCGGGATTTTTCGACACAGCCGGCCTGGGAACCGCTGGAGGATGCCTTTTCCCAAAGGTCGGACCCGCCCTTTCCCGCATCCGGCTCTCGGCCGGAGAGCGCAGAAGCCGCCGGCGCTTCCTCTTTCCGCGGCTTGTCCTTGAAAGCCGCAGACGGTTCCGGCGTCTTTTCTTTGGAAGGCTCTTCTAAGGCCGTCAGCCGATTTTTGGCGGCGTTCCGCTCCGCGATGATGCTGCTGAAGTAGGTTGCCTGGGGAGTCGGAGGAACTCCCGGACTGCCTGCCTCCTCCTGTTCCTCCCCGCTGATCTGAGCAGAGCTGAGGCCGGCTGAGCTGGGCGCTGGCCTGTACCAAAAGCCCCAGGCTGTACAGCACCAAAGCCAAATCCGCTAAAAACGTCCAGCTTGAGGTCAGGGAGAATCCGTTTTGTACTGCGTCCACCCCTTGAGGCACACAGGCAACCAAGGTAAACAGCACCATCAAAAAGCCCAGCATTACGGTGCGCTTCCCGGTTTTCGGGGTTTCGATGCCTGTAAAAAGCTTAGAAAGGGAGAAAAGAAACATAAGCATTCCCAATACTGACAGCACGCTCAGCATGTTGCTGCTGATGGTGGTCACGTTGGTGTACTCAATAAAGGTCAGCACCACCGCTCTGACGCACACCCACAAAGGAAGCAGCAAGGCCAGTACAGGCGCCTTGCGGAAGGTATTTCTGCCGGTAAAATGGGACACAGCGGCAACCAAAAAAGCGATCATCCCTAAAACGCCGCAGATAGATAAAATCAAATAACGGAGAGTTCCATGGTCCACTACATAAATCAGCAGATTCGCGCCGGAGTCCGCCGCCATCGCCGCGGCGGCGGCCAGGGCGAAAACACCGGAAAAAATATTTCGGCGGAATTGAAACTCCGAGGTATTTTTACAGCTTGCCGTCATAATCATGATAATGAGGACAAACAGCGCCAAAATCCCTAAGAAGATCTGATAAAGGGATTCGCCGCTTTCAAAAAAGCCGGTAGCCGGATCGATTAGGTAAACCACCTGGTAAACCCGCAGCGGCACAGCGACAAGTAAGAAAAGCGCGAACGGTATCCATAGGGATTTGATCTTCATATCTTAATCCTCCAAAAAAAGAGAAATTCGTGTTAAAAATGTTTACCAAACTATTTTAACACGAATTTCGGAGTTATGACAACTATTTTTCTCTTTTTTTCAACGGAAGAAAAGAAATCTTACTTTCTTTCATCCAATGGTATGTATTTTTGGCTGTCCACCAGAGACTTATACGCCGGACGGATAATCCGGTTGCTGGTTTCCACTTCCTCAATCCGGTGGGCGCACCATCCGGCGATTCTGGACACCGCGAACATAGGCGTGTACAAATCCTCCGGCAATCCCAGCATTTTGTAAACCAAACCGGAATAGAAGTCCACATTGGCTGAGATCACCTTTTTATCCCCTTTCACGTTCAAAAACGCCTTAGGCGCCAGTTTTTCCACCAGCTGGTATAGGGCAAACTCGTCATCCATTCCCTTTTCCTTCGCCAGCCTCTGGGCGTGGGTTTTCAAAATCACCGCTCTGGGGTCGCTCAGGGTATAGATAGCGTGGCCCTGGCCGTAAATCAGGCCGCTGTGATCTCCTTCCTCCTTCCGGACGATCTTTTCCAAAAAGGCCTCTACCTCGTCCTCGTCTTTCCAGTCCTTAACCTTTTCCTTGACACATTCCATCATCTGCATCACCCGGTGGTTGGCGCCGCCGTGCTTCGGCCCCTTTAAGGAACCGATGGCAGCGGAAATCGCCGCATACGTGTCCGTTCCCGAAGAGGAAAGCACCCGGGTGGTAAAGGTCGAATTGTTGCCGCCGCCGTGCTCGGCGTGGATAATCATCAGCAGATCCAGAAGCTTCGCTTCCTCGTCGTTGAACTTTTTGTCCGGACGGATAGACCTTAAAATAGATTCCGCAGTGGAATGCTCCGGCTTGATGGGATGGAAATACATGCTCTTCTTATCGTAATGCCGCCGCTTTACCTGATAGGCGTAGGTCATAATGGTAGGCATTCTGGCGATCAGGGAAATGGACTGGCGCATAATGTTTTCCAGAGAGGTTTCATCCGGATTGCTGTCGTAAGAATATAGCGCCAGCACGCTTCTGCCAGCTTGTTCATAATGTCCTTGGAGGGCGCCTTGATAATCATATCCTCGGCAAAATACTCCGGCAGCTCCCGGTAAGAGCTGAGGATCCGGTTAAACTTTTCCAGCTGCTCCCTGGTAGGCTGGGTGCCGAACAGCAGCAGCCAGGCCACCTCCTCGTAGCCAAAACGGTTTTCTCTGGTACAGCCGTCCACAATATCCTTCACATTGATTCCCCGGTAGGTCAGCCTGCCCTCGTCGGGAATTTTTTCCCCATCGGCAATCAAATAGCCGTGGACGTTACATATATGGGTCAATCCCGCCATCACGCCGGTTCCGTCAGGATTCCTTAATCCCCGCTTTACCTGATACTGTTCAAATTGAGCGGGTTCGATATGATTATTCTTTCTAAACTCCTCGCAAAGCAGAGCCAGCTCAGAAGGTTGTTTTTGAAGCACTTTCCAACACCTCTTTCTCTAATTAATTATTAAGTTTATTACAAACCTTATGCAAAGTCAACCTATTTACTTCTGTTTTTGCATTTTTATGAAATTTTATTTTTCAAAAAAATTCAACAATCAACAAAAAACATTTAATAAATTCACTAAACACACGAAAAATGAATAATTTGATTTATAAACATGTAATTTGAATAGGAGGCTCTCATGAAAGCAAAAGTGGTTTTCTTAATCATTTTATTTCTGCTGATGCTGGCTGTTCCCGCCGCAGTAATCGTTTTTTCCTCACCGGACGGCGTTTCGGTATACAAAAATCCTTCTTCCTCCAGCGCTCCCCCTGCCGGCTCTTCCTCTGGGTCCGTCTCGTCCGCAGAAGCTCCGCCGCCATCAGGGACCTCCATGCCTACATCATCCGGTGAAGCCCAGCCGGAGGCCCAGAAGGAGGGAAGCTTTCAGGTTCTGGATGAAAGCTCCGGTAAAATCCAGGAGCTTTCCTACGCTGATTTTTTAGTCGGAGTCGTATCCGCGGAAATGCCCGCCTCCTTTGAAACAGAGGCGCTGAAGGCCCAGGCTATAGCCTCCATGACCTTTTTCCTAAAGAAAAAGGAAACTCAGCGGGCCGCGCCGGACGAGGCGCTGAAGGGCGCTGATTTTTCCCTGGATTTTTCCAAAGGAGTCGGGTATTTGACGGATCAGCAGCTTCAGGAGAAATGGGGAGACGCTTACGAGGATAACCTGAAAAGAATAAAGGAAATCTGCCAGGAGGCGCAGAGCCTGGTACTCCGGGATTCGGATGACGCTTTGATCACCGCGGCTACCACGCTATTTCAGGCGGAGTCACTGAAGCCTCCGCGACGTATTTTCCGAGGCTCGTCAATATCTGGTAGAGGTACCGAGCCCAGGAGATACTCTGGCTCCCGGATATCAAACTACCGTCACCGTATCCTCAGAGGATTTTAAGGCCAAGGCGACAGCCGCCTGGCCGGATATCAAGCTGGAGGGAGAGCCCCAAACCTGGATAGGGGATTCCCAAACCACCCAGGCCGGTCTGGTAAAAACAATGAAGCTCGGCTCCTTGGAGCCAGCCGGCGATGAGATTCGCGAGGTATTTTCTCTGAGGAGCGCCAACTTCGATTTGATTTTCAGTGAAGACAGCTTCTTGTTCACGGTGCGGGGCTATGGCCACGGCGTCGGCATGAGCCAATACGGCGCCAATTTCATGGCCTCCCAAGGAGCCGCCTGCGAGGAAATTCTGGCCTGGTATTATCCAGGCACAAAAATAGAGCGGCTAAGCGCTTAGCCGCTCTATTTTTCTATGGTTGAAATTGATACCAGGCAAATCGGCAGCTTTTCTTCCGAGTTAAGCCCAGCCGGTGATGAACAAGCCTACAAATACCGGTATTCCACGGAATCAAAGACGCCTCGGTCGGTAATCCGAATTTCCGGCAGAACCGGCAACGACAAAAAAGATAACGTCTGGAATGGGTCCAGCTCCTCTGGCATCCCCATTTCCACACATAGCTTTTTCATATTCGCCAAAGCCCTCTGCACCTGTTCTGTCGGTTCCTGTGTCAGCAGGCCGCATACCGGAAGCGGAAGAACTTCGAGCAGCTTTCCATCCCGCACCAAGCAATAGCCGCCCCCGGCCTTTTCCAGCGCCTGGATGCCCAGCAGTATATCCTGGTCGTTATCCCCCACCGCAATCAGGTTATGAGAATCATGTGCCACCGTAGAGGCAATGGCTCCGTGAAGGAAAAAGCCCTCTGCCACGCCGATGCCCACCCGACCTGTTCCTCGATGCCGCTCCACCACCGCAACTTTCTGAAAGTGCCGGTCAGGCTGGAATTCTCCAGAGGTACAAGGCACCTGGCAGACCCTGTGCCTTGTCAAGATCTGATGGGGGATCACCTGAGCCACGTGAGCCGCGCCGTCGGGGCAGGAGAGGCGGAGCTGCTCCCGGCGCACCGGCCGAAGCTGGACGGTATCCAGCAAAAATCCCGGGACAGTCCGTTTTCCCACGGCGGGCCTTTCTCCCTTTCGGCTTACCAGCTTTCCTTTCCAGTAAACGCTGTCCACGCTCACCTCTTCCAAATCGTCCAGCACCACCAAGTCAGCCTGGTATCCGGAACCTATGGCGCCTAAATGGGAGAGCCCGTACATCCGCGCCGCGTTGAAGCTGGCCATTGCATATGCCTCCGCTGGTCCATCCCAAGATGAATGGCCTCGCGGATATTGCTGCTGATATGCCCTTCCCGCCGGATATCCTCCACATGCTTATCGTCAGTGCAGAAGCACACACGCTCTGCGGAAACCCGGGAATCCAAAAGGGTGCTGATAAGCGTTTCCCCGTTTTTTGCCCCGGACCCCCTCCGGATCATCAGATTCATTCCGCTCCGCAGCTGCTCCAAAGCCTCCTCTGGCTCAGAGCACTCATGATCGGTGCTGACCCCCGCGAGGAGATACGCCTGCAAATCCTTTCCCAACAGTCCCGGCGCATGGCCGTCGATAACTCTATCCTGAAAAGCCCGCAGCTTTGCAAGGGCTTTTTCCTCTCCGGCGCAAACGCCGGAAACATTCATAAATTCCCCCAGGCCCAAAACCGAGGGTCCTCGCGAAGCGGCAGCAAATCCTCCGCCTCCAGCCTCGCGCCGCTGTCGTCAAGCTCCGTGGCCGGCACGCAGGAGGGCAGCATCACATAGCCGTTCAGAGGCAGCCGCTTGATCTCCTCCAGCAGCCAGCGTATCCCCTTTTCTCCGGATACATTGGCGAGCTCATGGGGATCGGCGAGAATCGTCGTGGTTCCAAAAGGTAAAATTTCAGCGGCAAAGGCGGCTGGCGTCAGCATAGACGATTCGATATGAACATGGGCGTCAAAAAAGCCTGGCACCAGATACTTTCCAGTTAGGTCAATTTCCTCCCTGCCTCATAGCGGCCTACGCCAATAATCCGGTCATCCCAGACAGCCACATCCTGGGTAAGCCATTCCTTGGTAAAAACATTGAGCACAACGGCGTTTTTCAGCACCAATTTCGCAGGGATTTTCCCCCGGGAAGCCTGCAGCATTTCGGTCGATGAGAACATGGCATCTTCCCCCTTCTGAATATTTTGCTTATTTTAGCACACTTCCATTCAAACTACAAGCCGTTTTGTTCATTTTTCAACCAAAAGCCAGTAACTCCACGGTAAATCGGGGTTGACAAATTTTATTCGATCTGTATAATATGAAGTATACTTCACATGAAGTTAACTTCATATCATTGAGGGAGCCGCTATGAAAAACAAAATCAAAGAGCTTCGGCTTGAGGCAGGTTATACCCAGAAGCAGCTTGCCGATTTGGCGCTTGTCTCTTCCCGTACAATTATTTCCTTGGAAACCGGACAATACAATCCCTCTCTGCTGTTGGCTTATCGGCTCGCCCGGATTTTCAGCACCACAGTGGAAGAGCTGTACTGCTTAGAAGAAAATCTGAAGGAGGAGGACCAAAAGTATGAAAAGCTGTAAGCTTCCATTTTCTCAAATTGTGAAAAGGCGAATTTATCTTCTATGGGCTGTTTTGGCTTTGCTTCTGGCTTTTATGGTGCTGGTGGGAGAAAAAGGCCTGATCGATTCCCGGTACACCACCGGCCTTTCCCAGCTTTCCTACAAAGCTCTTTACTTTGGCGGCGTGATTTACACTATTTATAAAATTCACTACAACCGTTCATTGCTAAAAAACAAGGAAAAGCTGCGTCAGGAAAAAATTCTGGCGCTGGATGAGCGCACCCAATGGGTCCACGAAAAAAGCGGCGGGCCGATTATGGATATTTTTCTGCTTTGCCTGGCGGCCGCCGCCTGCGCCTTATCCTTTGTCGATATCAGCGCGTTTAATACCGCTGTTTCCATTTTATTTTTTGCCGTTCTTTTAAAAATTGCCGCATATTTCTACTACAAAAATAAATAAGGCAGAAAAACGCTTAGAAAGCCTTTTAAGAAAGTCTGCAAACTGAATACAAGCTATTTCGGATAAGCTTAAATGAATTTCCATTTTTTAGCCTGCGAGATTTTTCAATTTTATTTGGAAGCCGCTTATCCGCTTCTTTATTGCTTCAGCCGGCAGGCGGCGCAGCCTGCGTAAAAAGGAAGCGGGCTTTTCTCCAGCCCGCTTCCCTTTTTGTTATGATTTCTTTTCTCCGCCGCGAATGGTAACCCGGCGGATTTTTCCGCTGATGGTTTTGGGAAGCTCGTCCACAAACTCCACCACACGGGGATATTTATAAGGAGCGGTTTGACGCTTCACATAGGTCTGCACATCCTTTTTCAGCTCCTCAGAAGGCTCGTAGCCCTTTGCCAGCACAATAGTGGCCTTAACCACCTGTCCACGGATAGGATCCGGCGTGCCCGTAATGGCGCATTCCAGCACGTAAGGCAGTTCCATGACTACGCTCTCGATTTCGAACGGCCCGATCCGGTAGCCGGAGGATTTAATAATATCGTCGGTACGGCCAACATACCAGAAGTAGCCGTCCTCATCCCGCCACGCGGTGTCGCCGGTGTGATAAATATCGTTGTCCCACACGGTTTTTGTCAGCTCCGGATTTTCGTAATACCCGTCGAACATACCGCAAGGCTTTCCATCCCCTGTCCGCAGCACGATCTCTCCTACGGTGCCAGGCTCCACGGTATTGCCCTCATCGTCAATTAAATCCACATGGTATGCCGGAGAAGGCTTGCCCATAGAGCCGGGTTTCGGCTCGGTTCCCACCGGATTGAACAGGGTCAGGGTTGTTTCCGTCTGGCCAAAGCCTTCCATCAGCTTTAAGCCTGTAGCCTTATAAAACTGGTTAAATACCTCCGGATTCAGAGGCTCGCCGGCGATGGTGGCGTGGGTGATGGAGGACAAATCGTACTTGCTCAAATCCTCCTTGATGAAAAAGCGGTACATGGTAGGAGGTGCGCAGAAAGTGGTGATGTGGTATTTCGCAAACAGGGGCAGCAGCTCAGAGGGTGTAAACTTGTCAAAGTCACAGACAAAAATTCCCGCCTCCATAAACCACTGTCCATACAGCTTGCCCCACATGGCCTTCATCCAGCCAGTATCGGACAGGGTCAAATGCAGGCCGTCAGGCACTACATTATGCCAATATTTCGCGGTCATAATGTGCGCGATGGGATAGGTATAATCATGCCAGACCATTTTGGGCATACCGGTGGTGCCAGAGGTAAAATACAGCAGCATAGGATCTGCAGCGGAGGTCTCCGCCCGTTCAAAGGTATCCGGCTGGCTTTCCAGCTCCTTGGAAAAGTCTACCCATCCCTCGTGGGCGCCGTGAACGCCGATTTTCACCTTAACAGTGGGGGATTCCGGAAACGCCGCATCCGCATGGTCCATAACCTCGCCGTCAGTAGTACAGATGATTCCCTTCACGTGAGCCGCGTTGAACCGGTATACCAGGTCTTTCTTGGTCAGCAGATTCGTAGCCGGAATACCTACCGCTCCAACCTTGTGAAGTCCCAGAAGGGCAAACCAAAACTCATAGTGCCGCTTCAGAATCAGCACCACTGTGTCCCCTCTGCCGATTCCTAATTTCGTGAATAAATTCGCCGCCCGGTTGGAGTATTTTTCCAGGTCGGAAAAGGTAAAGGTATGCTCCTCTCCCTTGTCGTTGCACCAAAGCATTGCGCGCCGTTCCGGCTCGGCCTGAGCGATCACATCGATGACGTCGTAGGCAAAATTGAAATTATCCTGGTAAACCGGCTTGAAATCGACCAGTTTCCCATCGTAAAAGGTCTCCCGGCAAAATTTTTGATGAATATTAAGCATTCTCATGGTCCTCCGCTTCTTCCTCAACTCGGCGCATAACAATGGCTAAAAAGGTGCAGGGCTCGCCGCCGGCAGCGATCATGCCGTGGCCCCGGCCGGAATCGTAATAAATAGCGTCGCCCGGCTTCAAGATCTCCACATGGTCTTCCATTCTGGTTTTCAATTGGCCGGAAATGATAAAATCAAACTCCTGGCCGGAATGGGTTGACAGCGGGATCGGCTGATCCTGCTCCTCCTCAAAATAAGGGGCGGTCACCAGGAAGGTTTCGGCAATCTTATTTTTAAACCGATAATTTAAATGCTCGTACTTAAACCCGCTCGGCGCTTGATATCCAAGCCCTCGCCCTTTCTGACGATGGAGTAGAAGGAAAGCCTGGGATTTTCCCCCGTCAGCAGCTCCACAATATCCACATCCAGCTTATCGGCGCATTTATACAGAAAGGTAAAGCCAAAATCCTGCTCTCCATTCTCATGCTTCAGGTATTCCTCCAGCTCAACGCCGCAGCCTCAGCCATCTCCTCCGGGGTGATATCCATCATTTCCCGCAAGCCCTTGATTCTCTCTGCTATTTCTACAATTCGAGTTTCCATTTTTTTGCCTCCTGCCTTTATAGTATATTCATGGTGAACGCCGCTTTAAAGCTGAGCTCAGGCTCCAGCAGCTTCATTCCCCGCTTCCTTTCAAAGCAGTCGTCTTCATCCTGCGCGGTGCCGCAGCCCGTCCAAGGCTCCAGCGCTACAAAAGGCGCGTCATTCTTTGCGGACCAAATTCCCAAATAGCGGAAATCCCCATATTCCATTTCCACTCCCCGCCCGGTAAGAATACTGTAAAGCTTCACCTGCCGGGAATTAGTATTTTCACAAATCAGAGCGTCGTCATAAAAGAGGCCGTGAGTCAGCTTTAGCTTTCTCTCGTGATCCAGGATTCGCTTTGTCTGGGAAAAGTCTAAAAGCTTGGAACCGGGAAGAAATTTCGGACAGTCGATCACTTCCTCTTTCTCAAATTCCACTACCCAGTTTTCAAACCGGTCTTCGCCGCTCACAGGAACCCGGAACGCGGGATGGCCTCCCACCACAAAGGGCATGGGACGATCCGACAAATTGGTCACTAAAAATTCCACCGTCAGCCTGGTATCCTCCAGGCGGTAGGTCACCCGGAGATCAAAGTCAAAGGGGTATTGACGCTTGGTAGCCTCATCAGCTTTCAGCGAGAACACCGCCATCTCGTTCCTGGTAATCACCGGGGTAAATTCCCTGTGCCGGGCAAAGCCATGCTGCGCCATGGAATAGGCCTTTCCGCCTATCACCGCCCTCTCGTTCCGCAAGGCGCCTACAATAGGAAATAAAATGGGCGCCTGCCCCTTCCAATAAGCAGGATCCCCTTGCCAGAGATACTCGGTATTTACCACATCCTGGTACGAAACCAACTGAGCGCCAAGGGTATCGATTTCAGCTACCGCGCCTTTACTGATTAATGTTACCCGCATACTGATCCTTCCCTGATCACAGATTGGGCCTGACAGCCCTCTAAGGAAAAATTATAACATAAAACCCAGGTAAAAAAAAGAATTTCTCTTCTTATTCTCTTACTTTTCCAGGAAACAGAAACGCCAAAAACAAAATACTGTGGATTATGATTGTTTTTATGCCTTTCAAACAGGCGGCCGCCGCTCTGTCAGAAGCTTTCACAGCTTGGCCGTCCGATACGCTGTCGCCCTGCATGGCCAGATTTTTGGCTGGGGCCGTGCCGATTGAAGATGGTTTTTAACAGCCGCCTCATTTTGCCCTGCTCCACGCTTAAAACTAACTATTTTACGCCCCGTCTCCACTGATAGGTCCTCCGGCCGACACTGAGAAAGCCGGCGATGGTTTTCTCACCGCATAGAGAAAAGGCCTGCCGTCCTGCGGACGGCAAGCCTTTCACGCGTTTTTCATTTATTTAGTTCCCCTAAGCTGTGAAAGCCTTGTTCTAAGCACTTTCACAATATAAGGATTCTTTTTCACATAGAATACAATCACAGCGCCAAACAGCACCAACGAGCCAAACAAAACACCCAGCACGATAGAAGTCGTCGTGTTAGAAGAAGCTCCTTCATCGATTTCAGTGATCGCCGCGGCCTGCACCGTCATATCAGTATTTCTAGCATAGGTAGGGCCGAGATCCAGAGAATTAATCACAGCGTCGATCGCAATCCGAACCGTCAAGTCGGCAACTCCGGTAACCCGCAGGCCGTTTTCTTCCTCGAAGCTCTTCACCGCTTGCTCCGTCGCCTTATCAAAGGTTCCGCTGGCGCCGCCCTGATAGAGATCAAGCTTAGCAAGCTTCATCTGCAAGGCTTTAACGTCGTCGCCTACATAGCCGAGCTTTAGGTTGTCCGCCTCAGGAGAACGAAGCGCCTTGTCGGAATAAAGAACATCCTTCATAGCCTTGTCTACAATTCCGGTAGCCTCCAGGCTGTTAGTGGTTTGATATTCCTTTACCGCCGCTTCTGTAGCGTCATCAAAGGTTCCGGAAGCGTCGCCGATCATATAGCGCAGCAGGATCAGGCGGTTTTGCAGCTCTGTGACTTCCTCACCCGCATCGCCCTTTTTAATGACGGCGGCCTCGGGATTAGAGGGAGCGTCAGAGGCTTCCAGCTTACTTCTGGTGGTATTGTCGTAAACACCGGTAGATTCCAGGCCTACCACAGTTTGGAACTTAGCAACCGCAGCCTTGGTCTGGTCGCCGTAAAACCCGGTAGTCTCGCCGGTCATATATTGAAGCTGAATCAATTTTTGCTGAATCGTGTGAATTTCTTCCGCAAACTCTCCGCCCTCATAAACAGCGGGCAGATTGCTGGGCGCGCTGTCGGAATACAGCAGGGCCTCGGTATCCGGGTCGAGAATCCCAGTGGCCTCATAGCCAGCCTTGGCCTGGAAGGCTTCAGACATTCCGCAGTATATTCTCCAAAATACTCTGTAGCCCCGTCGTTAAAATAACCAAGCTCAGCCAAGCGCTGCTGAAGCTTCGCAACCTCCGCGCCGGAGGAGCCTAACTGGAGATAAACCGGCTCAGCGGGAGTATCTTCCACATAATCAGCACCGCCGCCGGAAGGATTGGAAGAGCTTCCCGCGCCGACGGAAGGATCTACCGTAACGGTAGCGTCGCCGTAATCTACGCCGTATACATAGAACCAGTTTGTCCAGCCCATGCTGGAAACAGAGCCATAGCAAACGCCAGACCCATAATCTCTCGCGTCAACGCACATCCCTCCGCCCACATAAACGCCCACATGGCCAGGCATATATAAGCCAGTCCGGGAATTTCAGGCAAAGTACCGATACTGCCGGTCTGAGGAGACATGGCCATCATATCTGAACGGATTCCGCCGACTCCATAATAAGAATAAATCAAACCGGAGCAATCCACCGCTCCCGGAGAAGCGCTGCCATAAGAATAGGCCCAGCCCTCATTGTACGCGGTCATCGCATGAGCGGCCAATCCCGCGCCAGTAGGTCCGTCGGCCTTTGCTGTCTGACTTGTCCCGAACACTCCTACAGGCACCATCACCGCCAGGGATAACACTACCGCGGCAAATCTCTTCATTCTGCTCTTTACTCGGCCCATTCCAAATTGCCTCCTTACCTTTCTCTCTCCATATCAAAACACAAAATCATGTAAATTTCACAGGAAAATAAAAATTACAATCTTGTAACAAAATTGGTTACAGTTTATCACAAAGTCGTAATAATTACAACCTTTTCCGGGCTTGAAAGGGGAAAAATTATGAATTTATGCCTAATTTTTTTTT
>ENA-OQLB01000359-OQLB01000359.1-human-gut-metagenome-genome-assembly--contig:-NODE-359-length-26673-cov-7.696150_pt1 | contig 26673 bp, 28 predicted proteins | sample MGYA00242656_ERZ504813 | MGnify/ENA primary metagenome ERZ504813 (study PRJEB26092, sample SAMD00036388) | human gut metagenome | host: Homo sapiens | study: EMG produced TPA metagenomics assembly of... | reverse complement strand
CAAACGAATTAAAAAATATAAAGAGAAATGGTGTGCATAAAAATACCTACACTCCAAAATGAAATGTAGGTATTTTTGTCGCTTACCTTTAGATATCTCACCTGTCTACTTGACAAGGGGCATATCATGCAGTACGGGCGGCTCATTTTCTATCTAAACGGATGTATCCGGAAGTTCCGGCAGTTGATCGGTGAGTTCTTCATATCCGAGAATATCTCCGGCACATGGCATCGATTGCCCTGTTCCCTGCTGTGGTTTCCGGAAGTACAGCCGATACCGATGTCCCTCTAGGAGTTTGATATTCTTTTCCAGTGAGAAGGCGTATTCCTTTCCGTTATCACTGGCAAACCAATATTGCTGGTTTTTCCCGAAGAGTGTCTGTTCCCGTTTCGTGCAGCTTACGTCCAGTGACAGATAAGCATGTGTATGGATCAGGTGGTAGAAACTGAGTGCACGCAAGATGCTGCAGATTCCGATGAGGAGGCTCATGAGGATAAAGAGCCGGTCATGGGTGGCGATCCCGAAGATGCACCCAAAAAGTACACAGAAAAAGCCGATTGCACTGATGGCAACCAGCTTTGTGAAAAATGGTTTTGGCATAAGGTTCCTTCCTTTAACATGTATGAAATGTGATTTGTTTATTCAGGTACAAATTAGCAATAGCCTGCAGCACTGGATACTGGGTATGGTGAATCTGGACATCATCCACAAGTGTTTGGTAAGTTGTCTCCGGTTTTGTGTATAACTCATCCATAATATCCGATTCGTTGTGGATTACTTTTTCCTGCTCCATACTTGTGACAAGCTCAGCGGTCGTGAGGGATACCTTATCAGCCAGCTTCAGAATGGTATCTTCCATCGGTGAAGAGGGTTTCTTCTTTAAATATCTGCCAAACTCTTTTGCACCAATAGTTCCTTCCAGATAAAGCTGAACGCAGCCAAAGAGCCGGATGGGAAAGGTATCCTTCAAGGGAATAATGGTCAGACTGCCGAGAAGGCGATATAAGGCATCCACCCCTGTCAGTCCAATTCCGCTTACAACCAGACCGCGTAAGGAAAGTCGGTTCAGATAGTGTTGGAAGGATAAGCCTTTCGGACCTTCTTTCTGTATCTGGCGCAGGGTATAGGCATCCTGGAGTTCATGGAGCGTCAGAATCTGGAAGGCAAGACAGCTCCAGAGCAGCAGCTCGTCATCCGATAGTCCATATTCTTGTCCATCGTTGATTACAAGAGGAATGGATTTTCCGCCTGTCGTTTTTTGAAATTTTAAGGTTCCGACAGCAGTATAAAGTGTCAGCATAAAAGTTCCCTCCTTCAAGGTTAAGTCAGAAGTGCATAGAGTGCATCATCCTGCTGTAATAGTTTCCGTGCTTTGCTCTGCCATGCCCGTACACGATTGGCTGGTACTTGGTAGTGTTTTGCCAAGTCAAAGCTGGTATATCCCTGCTGTTGCAGATAGAGGGCTACAATTCCCTTCTGAATAGTTGAGGACTGTCCGGTGCCAAGCTGGTTAAATGCTCAAGAAGCAAGGTCTGGTTTGTGTCCTTTTCCGGGTGAGTTGTTTGTGTATCCTCGTAGGAAAACAAATCACGATAATGGAGATGTTCATCTTCAGATGATGCTTCGTCCAGAGAACAGAGCATGGAGCGGTCACGGGCAATTTTCCGCCAGTAGTCAAAGATGGCATGACGGATGATAGTTTTGGCATAAGGCTGGAATGATCTTCCTTCCTCAAATCCGACAGCCGACCGGCACAAAGCCAGATATCCAATCTGACATAATTCCTGTTGTTCTTCCTCAGTTACATAGCAGCGGTGCGGGTCATGGAACGAATCATGATCGGAACCAGATCCATTGGATTTTTCCACCAGTTGTTTTTGCTTTTTATTTAGTGGTAAGGTCATCATCAATCACCGCCTTTCAGCTGGCTGCCCGGAGGCGGAAGGGAATATGGTTGTTCTTTAAAACATCTGCGGATTCCCGAATGAGCTGGTCGCACATATAGTTGCTGAACTGTCCGATGTGAGCCTGCTTATCTGTCAGACAGAACTTATCTGCCACCCAGCGATATGCTTCCGGTTTGGAAAGGATGCCCTGTTGCCAGATCTGATCGAAAATTCGATGTGCCTGAATCCGCTTTTGACGAAGCTCCCGGTTGGCGAGCGTTCCTTTTGGTATCTTGGTTCCCGGATGTACCCCGACATAGGAATTGCAGGATGGATAGTGGGAGCAGACATAAACCTGTCCGCCATGAGAATGCGTTCCATATACAAAGGATGCATCTCTTAATATTGCTGTTCCGCCGCAGTAAGGGCAGCGGATGATTTTTGGTTTCTTCATCTGTTTTCACCTCGCTTGTACATACACGATACGTAACGTGTACGTGAATAACCAGTACGTACTGTATACTTATATTGTAAGTAAGCAGGTGATGAATTCCCATAGGACGCAAGCGGATACTGATCCCAGATTCGGACTAAATGGCACGAATCCCCATTTTTCAGATGCCGGGATAGAAAATTGCTCGGATGAGCGGGAATAAGCCGCTGTCTGTGAAACGTGGATAATTAACCGGTGTAAAGATGAACTTCTCACAGAAAATCCGTAGCAGGAATAAGCTGATCAGTACCAGACAGAGCAGGTAAGTGTTCCTGCGCCTTCTGGTCCATGGCTTTTTCGGACGGAATTTCACATACAGGACAAAAATCATGGGAATAAAGATCAGGTTCGTAAAGACCTGATCGATATATTGGATGATTGAAATTACGTTTAACATAGGCAGTGCCTCCTTTCTTTACATATCCTGTACGTATAAGAGCCTGAAAGTGCAACTTTTTGTTACCAGTCATATTGCTGGTTCTCCTGAAGCCGGAGCAGTGCCGGAATGGGGCATGGTTTTAATGGCAGCTTCTGGGCGGTCAGATAGGGCAGATAAAGCTCTGTAAAAGCAGCAATGCTCATGCTTCCGGTACATTCGGTTGGTTCCGGTATCCGGGGAAACAAAAGCGCTGCATCTGAAAGAGGGAGGATGCAGGGGCTTCCCATTTCATCCGGATGGAATAAAAAGCCGGAGTTCTCACAGCTTTCCTGTGCGTTACAAGTGTGGCACCAGACATAGATACAGGAGTGCCAGTTCCCTTCACAGAGGTTCAGGAAATGACGGATGTGCTTGGCATCTGTCTTACAGTGGGGGTGTTTCATATTCATCACCTACTAAAGAAGCAGGCAGTTCCATGTGGGAGCTGCCTGCAGGAGTCTTCGTTATGAGTTACTGATGTTTCTTTTTGCGTTTGAAGTAAACGATGCCCAGGACACTTGCACCTGCAAGTGCAGCTATGGCGATTCCGGCATACAGGAGAAGCGGCGTCTCATCGCCGGTCTTTACAGGCGGAGCTACCGGAGGCGTCACCGGTTCTTTCGGAAGCTCCGTCATGTGTACGGTCTGACCTTCATCCTTCAGATCCTCATGGGAAGCAATCTCATGCTCGGTTTTTTCGTCCGTATAGTAGAGCTTTTCAAAGACAACCACATCCTGTCCGGCAAGAGCAGAAGCGTCAAAGGTAAAGGTAACTTCCACAGAGCCGTTGGCTTTTTCTGCTTTAAATTCTGCCTGAGCGGTAACTGGTTTTCCGTCTTTTAACAAAGCCTCTCCGGTTTCCTTATTCATCAGGGTTCCGATGACTTTGTACTCAGATCCAGTCATCAGACCATGATAAGTGACCGTATCTACGATAGTCACTTCCTTGGAAGCAGAGACATCCTGATCCCCGTCACTGCCGTCTTTGGCTATGGTTTTGATTTCCGGGAAGTAAATGGTCTGGTTGGCATCTTTGATATCCGCATGTACCGCTACTTCGTGATCTTCAAAAGTCATTGTTTCAAATGCCACGAGCGTTTTTCCGGAAAGTGCAGAGGCATCAAAGGTAAAGGAAAGCTCTACGCTGCCGTTAGCTTCTTCCGGAGTGAAACTTGTTTCTGCAGTCACAGCTTTGCCATCCACTTCGAAAGGTTTTTCTGTTTCCGCATCCATGAGTGTTCCTGTCAGCTTGTACTCTTTGCCTGGAACCAGGTTTTTGTATTCCACAAGGTCTGTAAGCGTCAGTTCTTTTTCCGGTTTTGCATAGTGTGTGCCGGAAGCGGAATCGCTTGCAGTTGTTTCGATTTCCGGGAAGTAAATAGTCTGTCCTTCATCCGCAATGTCTGAGTGTACGGCAACTTCCTTGTCTTTGTAAGCCAGGGATTCAAAGACAACTACCGTTTTCCCTTTTAAGGAGCTGGCATCAAAGGTAAAGGTAACCTCTACCGTACCAGCGGATTCTTTTGGCTTGAAGGATGCTTTTGCCGTCACCGGTTTTCCGTCTGCTTCGACTGGTTTCTTTGTTTCTTTATCCATCAGAGTACCGGTCACTTCATATTTCTGGTTTGGAACCAGCCCCTTAAAGGAAACCGTATCCACCAGCGTGATTTCTTTCTTTGCACAGGAAATATTGGAGTTCATGTCCGCATCTTTCGCAGTAGTCTTGATTTCCGGGAAATAGATGGTCTGGTTTTCATCGTTGATGTCGGTATGGACTGCAAGCTGCATCTCATCCTGATATAATTCCTCGAAGACAACGGTTGTTTTGCCCTTTAAGGAAGTTGCATCAAAGGTAAAGGTTACTTTGACGGAGCCGGAGGATTTCTTTGCAGTAAATTCAGTTTCGGAAATCACCGGTTTTTCATCCACAAGGATTGGTTCCCCGGTTTCTTTATCCATTAAGGTTCCGGTCAGTTTGTATTTCTGGCCCTTTTTCAGTCCTTCGTATTCCACAACGTCTTCAATGGTCACTTCTTTTGCCGGCTGGCTCATGTGTGTACCGGTCTCGGCATCCAGAGCAGTCGTGCCGATCTCAATGGCATCATCGGTCAGAGTTCCAACCTGTATCAGAACAGAATCCTTATAAACCTTGACTTCAAAGGTTAAAAGATCCATGCCTTTGTTGGAATCACAACGCTGTTCCGCCAGAGTGTAAGTATCGTAAATGAGAGCGCCTTTGGAATCATCCGGTTTGGAGGTGCCGAACCAGATGCCGTCTTCCGAAGACTCACCCCGGTTGGTATTTGCGGTATGTTTGTTCCATTTGGAGGAAGTGCTGGCATAACCGTTGGCATCTGTCACAATCACATGGCTTTCGCCTGTTGTTTTGGAAGTGATCTTAAATGGCACATTTGCCAGACGGTTCTGGCTGCCGTCAGCAATCTTGACAAATTCCAGATCCCCGCGGATGACCTGATTGGAGATGGAATTGTCTTTTGCAGTCAGTTCCACGATTTTTCCCTGTTCTGTGATGTCAAATTCTACAGAGATCTTTCCGCTGTTCAGATAACCAGAAGGTGCAGTTGTTTCATCCACACGGTAATGTCCGAATGGGAGAGCATCTTTTGCAGTTGCAGCAGAACCGGATTTATCGGCAGTAAGTGTAAGGACAACCTGATCTTTCGTGTAGGATGTTCCGTCTACTAATACCGGATTTTCATTTAACGTAGTGATCGCAAAGACAGTACCTTCCAATGTGGCAGAACCCTGCGGTTTTGCTTCTCCGGTCTCGCTGTCACGTTTCTGGATCTTCACTCCGCCACGGATGACAGATTCTTCTACGGTAGAAGACTGGTATACCGAAACCGTTTCCTGCTTACTGTCACCTGTAATTTTCTGTACGAAGACAGTTGGATTGAGCTGGTATCCGGCAGGGGCTTTGCTTTCCTGTACAGTTATGGTACCGAGCGGAAGACAGACGGTCTTGCCATCACTGGTATAGTAAAAGGCATCGCCGCTTACAAAGGAATCTTTGGTAAAATGCATCTTTCCGGAAACATCTGTTTTTAATACCCAGGTACGTGCCGGTTTCTTTCCAGCTTCCGCAGGATCACTGTCAGACTGCTCGGTATAGAACTTGACTGTAAATTCTGCGTCTGCAAGGGAAGCTGCTCCCTGTGGGGAGGCTTTCTTTGTTTCGGCATCCAGCTTTTCAAGCACCAGATCCATGGGATTATTCTGCGGGATCTCAGTTACCTTTGCAGCAGAAGTCTGTTCTGCTTTTACCGTAACTTTATGAGAGGAAGTATCCACAATATAGCCTTTGGAAGCAGAGAGTTCTTTTACAGTGTAGTCGCCTTCCTCCAGTTCGCCGGATCTAGCATACCCGTTTTCATCGGTGGTCAGTTTCTGGATGAGCTTCTCACCCTGATAGATCCCATACACAGCACCCTTTAAGCTGTAATTCGGATTCCCGTCCGATACGCTTCCGTTGGCAGAAGATTTTTTCAGTTCGATCCAGCCGTTTGGAACCTGATACCAGCTTCCGGCAATGGTCTGGCTGCCCTGTCCCGGAACGATGAATGCCCGGAAGCCTTCCGGCGGGTTCGGAAGTCCCTGAATGGCACTGGCTACTTCCAGTGCTTTATCAATATAGGACTGTGGGGCGCCATGGAAAGCTCCGGTGTCAGCGGAATTACCGGCATAGATGTAAGCGACAACCAGATGTCCGATGACATAGCTGTTATCATCACTCCAGCCGCTGAAATATTTATCCTTGACGACTTTATCGTAGCCGTAGCCGCCGTTTAAGTAGTAGAGCGCTTTTCTGAGCGGGGAGTTCTGGCTTAAAAGGTCATAGGAATAGGAACCGGAGGAAGGTGTTTTCTTCAGTGGTTCCACGCAGTAGGCAGTATTGCTCCCGTCAAAGCTCATGCGGGAGGTAAAATAGCTGCCGTAAGGGATATTGGCACCTGCCTTATAGCTGATGGTGCCGTCGGCTGCATGAACCGGAAAACTGCCGGAAAACAATGCGCCGACTGCGACAAGGACTGCCAGCAGCATAGCCAGCGTCCGTCTGGTATAGGATTTGTATGTCTGTAACATAAGTCTCCTCCTTCTTGAAGTTCAAATGAAAAGGGCAGCGTCAGTGCTGCCCAAAGTTACACAGCCTGTTTCTTCTGTTTTGCAAGGATTTCCAGAAGCTCCTGCCGATCTGTGGTAATCAGCTCCTTTTCCAGATTGGAAGCCTTAAATTCCACAGTGATGTTATTGTTGTTGGTTGAGATCAGACCGTTGCCCCGCTGGAAATGGGTGATGTTCATTACTTCTGTTTCCGATAAATGCAGGATAGTCTTCACCCGCTGTGCCTCTTCATCCTCCATGTTCAGGATGATCTTGGTCTTGCAGTTATTGATGATACCTTGCCGTACTTTCCGTCATCCAGAGCAAAGAAGTCGTTCAGATCCTGTGTGGCAAAGATGCCGGCTCCGGAGTAAGCACGGATGATCTTGCAATCTCCAGTACGAATTCCGCTGCAAGCCGGTTGCTGGATGCACCGATGAGCTGCCAGACCTCATCGACAAAGATGGCTTTCTCTTCGGTACGGTTTTCCTTCGCTTTATCCCAGACATAATCCAGGGCAACGAACATGCCGACCGTTAAAAGATCGCTGGAACCGGTCAGTTCGGAGATATCCAGTACCGTATATTTATTGGTCAGGTCCACATTGGTCTGCTGGTTAAAGGAAGAAGCAGAACCGTGAACCAGGCGGTTCAGGATATGAGCCAGACGTTTGGTATCCTCGCTTTCCAGCAGGACATTGTAGACATCCTCCAGAATGGGCATCTTTTTGTACTGCTCCGGATGCTGCGGATCTGTCAGGGATTCATTTTTATGTGTAATCCCTTTTCTGGCATAGGTTTTGATTAGGGCTTCATCCAGAAGCTGCTTCTCCTCATGGGACATATCCGGGATCAGCAGACTGAAGAAGATGTGAAGCCTTTGGATCTTGCCTGCCAGTGCGGAGGCATCCAGTGTCGGTCCGTCCAGCAGTTCATTTACAGAATTGTCTACCTTCCGGATTTCCATGATGTTGATACAGTTCTTACTGGCAGGAGAGATCTGGATAAATTCTCCGCCGACATTCCTTGCAGCCCGGTAAAATTCGTGTCCCTTTAGCGGAGCGATGATGAACACCTGGATGCCTTTTCTTCGCATCCTTAGTGCCATGGTCTGCATGGTGAAGGTCTTTCCTGCTCCCGAACAGCCTAAGATACAGATGTTGCTGTTCTTGTACTGCCTGGAATCAAAGATATCCGCAATGACCAGGGAATTGTTATGCTTGTTTACCCCAAAGAGGATTCCGTTATCATCGCAGATACTGTAGCTGACGAAGGGATAGCAGCTTGCCGCCCCGGAAGTCAGTACGTTCCGCTTGGACAGCTTAAAAAGCTTCTTGTCCAGATTTGCCAGCGGCAGAGAGGATAAAAATCCCTGCTCCTGTAAAAAGTAGCAGGAGTGTAAGTTCATATCCTGCGAGATCAGGAGCTTTTTCATTTCCTGAATCCGCCACTGCAGTTCTTCCAACGTGGAAGCAGTAATGGTGATGAGAAGATTCATGTAATAGAAATCTTCGTTGTTGGCAAGTCCCTGCTTCAGAAAATATCCGGAGCGGATGGCAGAATCCAGATCGTCATAATCAGTGTTGGTATCGGACGCATCCTTTAATTTGGAACGGTTGATACGGATCTGCTGACCGAGACGCTGCTGAATCTTGTCCTTTGGCTGTTTCTGGAGAAAGAAATCAATATCAATCCCTTCCCCGGCATTGACAAGGAGTGACAGCCATCCGGGAGTTACCCGGTTTTTGTAGCCGTCAGACGGCACAAGCAGGTAGGAATGGTAAAGCCCATTGATCTGCACATAATGGGAGTGCTTGAAATCCACACTTTCCGGTGCGAGAAACTCGTTGATCCGGATGTGATCCAGTTCCTCCATGCGATTTTCCTTTGTATAGGCGGACAGTACAGTGCTGATCCGGTTCGAAAGCGGAACCTCCGTACAAAGGGTACGGTTTAAAAGGGTGTAGAGAACATCCGTAGTAAATTCATCCTCATTGTCATGGGAGACCACTTCATTCCCGCACTGGTATAGAAAGGTTTTGGCGGTCTGGGAGCTGTCTCAAGAGCAGCAAGGATTTCCCGTTCCTCTTCCTTTCGGTTTGCGTTGAATGGTTCATATTCAAAGATCAGAAAGAACCGTCTGGATACTGCTTCTCTGGAACTTAAGTTCTGGACAAACTGGATGTAGTCACGCTGCAGTTCCTGACAGTGGGGATCGGTTTCCCGCTCCAGCTCCAGCTGGGACTGCTCCAGATGCTTATTGATGTCTGCTTTTTTGGAGATCATCTTGATCTGGAGTTTGACAGGGCTGATCTTTAAGTAACTGATAAAGCTGTAGATAATGCCTGCTGTTCCCTGGCACTTCGAAGCAGAAAGTTGATTGGTTCAATCTCCAGGATCTTCACGTACCGTCCGTCTGTGGTATAGACGATTCCGTTTGCGATTTTTTCCACCGGAAGATAATCCTCCAAGGTCTGGTCTTTCTTTCGCTTTTTCCGGGAAACGGGTTTTGACGTGGCAGATGAGGTGTCCTCCTTGGAAACCACCTTTTTTTTCTGCTCTTTTTTTGCAGCCCGCTTTTCGGAAACTGCCCGTTTTTCTTCCTCCTTTCGTCTCCGGGCTTCCGTTTTTTTCTGTATTTTTATCTGTTTCGCCGCCTCTTTTTTCTGTCGGCTGGCTTCTTTCTGCTCCCACTTCAGATAACGGATATCTTCCTTTGCCTGTTTTTGATGCCCCGCTTGGTGGAGGTATCAACTGCCGGTGTTCTTTTTTTTACTTTTTGGCGGAGCTGGTGCGTCCGGTTCAGACTGTGGGGGAGCCGATGTCATTACTTTGGAAGGCTCTGCCATTTTTTCTGCTTTCCGGTGTTTCTTTGTCTTTGGCTCTTTGAAACGTGGTTTCCTGCGTGGCTTTCCTTCCGGAAGACTGTCGGACCTCCAGATTACCCTGCGGTTCACTACAAAACGCAGGGCATTCATCAAAAAGGCAGTGATGCTCTCCCCGCCGATTCCAATCAGGCTACCATTGCCGCTGGAAGTGCGGTCATGCAGAGAATGATGATGCGGGCAGTCAGGGACAGCGGCAGGTGGAAAACAGGGATACCGATTGCCAGGGAAAGAACAATGCTTTCTATGGCATTGCGGATGTCAAAAGTTCCGTTTAGGATCTTGCCTTTCTCAATGAAGTTGGAAGGGATAAAGGAAACCGGTGTTTCTTCTGGCTGTGTCATGGCTGCACCTCCTTTTTCGTATCTTTCGCATCTTCCGAAGGTGTGGAGGCACTGCCGGATTCTGTGTCCGGAGCTTCCGGGCTGTCAGAAGTATCCGGATACCCGCCTTCCTGCAGGTGTTCAATGTCCTGCGAAGTCAGGGACGGCAGGGAATCATCGGTTTGCTTTTCGTAAACAGTCGTATCTGCAGAGACCTGTACCCCGTCTTCTCCAAATAAAAACACACCCGTCGGGGTGTGGTAGGTAACCGGAAGCGTATCCTGATCGGAAAGTGAAAACATCAGGCAGACGGTTGTTTCGGTAGGGTAGCTGGTTTTTTCCGGCAGGAAGGTGATGCTTGTCTGTTCTTTTTTGACATACTCTTTTAGGTAGACAGGAAACTGCCCTTTGAGAGAAGCAATCTGGCTGTCGGAGAAAAATGCTTTTAAAGCATCAAAATCCAGATATTCCGGCATGGGGGTATCAGAATTTGTTTCTGTTGTTTCCTTTGCCGGTTCCCTGCCTTTGTTTCCGGAAGCTTCTTTTTTCTGGCTTTTCCAGAAACTGGGGAGAACCAGTCCGGCAAGCAGCAGAAACAGCATCAGAAAAATGGAAAGAATCACTTTTGTTCTGTTCATAATGGCTCCTTTATTTTTTGTCGAAGATCCAGTAGGCATTTGCCGTAGCATGGATTTCCGACATCATATCAAATTCACGGTTAATATAGTTCTTTGCGTCACTGTCATTGGGATCATTGACCAGTACCTTGCCGTTTGCCGTAACACCTCGGAGTACGATGAAGTGTCCGCCGCTGGTGAAAAGTCCTGCCCGCTGAGAGGAGATGACCGGACAGCCTTCGGAGAGTGCCTGAAGTACCGTATTGGCATTGCTGGTCTGTGTGACGCTGCCACAGCCGAAATGACTGGCTGCAGCCTGAAAGTAGCTCCAGTAGGTTCCAACTCCCGGCTTGTAATAGGAATTCCCGCACCATGCCACCGCATCCGGAGGGGTAATGGTATTCCCGGTCAGGTAGCTGGCGATCATGGCAAAGCTGGTAGGCCCGCAGCCGGAAGATGCGATAGAGCCGCCGCCATAAGGAATGTTCCCGTAATCGGTCTGGAGATAGTGCGGAATCTGCATTCCGTTTGCCGGATAGCTTCCGCCGGTATTGGTAATCTGATAATACCGGAGAACATGCTCCACATATTCCTTGTCCCCATACCGGTCATAATGCCAGTTCGGACGGGCACACATCATATCCGAATAAGCAATGGCGTTTTCTTTGGTATAACCGCCGTCACGTTCCATTGCCCAGTCGATATAGCCGGAGCCGTAATTGTAACCCTGAAGCGCCAGCTTGATGCGGTCCAGGTCGGTAGGTCCGGTACATCCTGCTTTATCCAGTGCATACTTTAATTCCTGAATCCCACATTCGATGGAATAAGCAGGATCGGTGATGCCGTTGGGGACATGGGGGTATTTCTTATTAAAGCCGCCTTCTGCCGCCTGCATGGGATCGCTTCCACGCCCGCCGCTTTCCTGCATCATGACTGCCATGAGGAGTTCCACATAAGCTTCCATGCCGTATTTCTGTGCGACCTGCTGGATGGTAGCCCGGTAAGCCAGCACCTCATCGCTGACACCTACCGCCATGGCAAGACCGGAAGCGGAGCCGCCAAAGAACATGGTCAGGTTTTCCACATAACTGTCTGCCGTTTTTTTCTGCTTATCGGTCAGATGAAAGACGTGATCTGCAAAGTAGGCATCTCCGGCATAGCTGACCGTGTAGGTATGGCGGGTAAAAGTAACCTTTCTGGGTGGTGCATTTTCCTCTTCCGCCGGAACTTCCACCGTGGCCGTTTCTGAAGTAACGTCATAAGAAAAAAGCCCGTCCTCGTTTTCCCGGATCAGGCTTTTGAGTTTGCTGATATTTATATTTTTATAGTCATCCTGGCTGGCACAAAACTGTGCGATGAGCTGGTTCGCATTTACGATGATACTGGAAGCGTAAGGATCGCTGATAGAGGCAGTATCTCCTTCCGGGAGTCTGGCAATTTCCGCATTGATCTTAGCAAGCAGTGCATCATGGCTTTCCTGAAGCACCTCCACGATTGCCTGATTGGAAGCCCGGATATTTTCACTGATTACCGTGTTGCTGGTCAGTGCTCCGGTATTTTCAGAGAGGTCTCCGAAGACGAGTCCCGGAAGCATGACAAGGAACAGAATGGGAAGCATCAGTACACCGCCGACGGCTGCTCCAGTTTTCGCAAGGGTGCGCCTGTGCCGGAATACTGTACCGATGACAGCAAGAGGACTGCCCATCAAGGCTGTTTTTGGCATGTTACATACGCTCCTTTCGCTGTGGGGCTGGCGGCAGTTTCTGGACAATGGATTCATTGTAGGCTACTTTGCCGCTGCCGGAAGTATATGGTGTTTTTTCGACCGTATCCTGTGCATACTGCTTGTACCAGGTGGAACCATCCACGGACTGTACCGTAGAGTAGGAGCCTGAGTAGGAGCTGCATACTGGTCGGCATGGTACAGGGCAAAATCCCGGTTTCCGGAGCTTCCGGTTTCGGTACCGGTGATCCTTCCGCCACCGATTTCTACATTATCATAGGAAGAACCGCCGCCCGGATTGATGCCCATATAGGAAGTAAAGGCTTTCTGTGCGTCTGCTCCCTTGATGGAACCTACCTGACCGTAATTTCCCTGTGCAATGTTGCTGATGACCTGATTGGCAAAGTCTCCGCCTTTGTTCAGGGATGACTGGTAGAGCATGTTTCCGATACTGCTGTGTTCGGTATAACCGGTTGCGGAATTGACCGCTTCTCTTTGTACCTGTCTTCCCACTGCCCCGGCAAGCCCGCCGGATAGGAAGCTTCCTGCGACAGCCGCACTTCCGGGAGAAGAGGCTTTGTGGTAGCCGCCACCACCATGGGAACGCATGGAACCGGTCAGGCTCCGTCCTGCAATCAGAAGTTCAGCCATCATGTTTCCTCCGGTATTGCCGACATTGATGCCAAGCGATGCCAGAAAAGAATCAATTTTCTGGGATACCTTTAAAAAGGCAATGGCACACAGGAACCAGACGAAGACATTTCCGGTTACCGCTTCCTTTCCCTGACTGGCAACTGCCGCTTCCACGTCTGCTTCCGTAAGCTCCGCTGCAAAGACCGGCATGGAGCAAAACAGTACCAGACAGGCAGTTAGTACCAGGAATGGTATGAGTTTCTTTCTAAGTTTCATTTTGGTCCTCCTTTCTTATAGGGATAACGGATTGGCAAGGAAGGTGCCGACCATAGAAGTAAACAGCCGCAGGCACCACGCATTCATCAGAAGCAAAAAGAACTGGCCGCCAAGCATCCGGCACCAGCTTTTGAAGATATTTCCGGTTGACTGGCTGGCACCCATGGAAAAAGCTGCCGGGGCTGTGTAGACAGTACCCCCAGAAGAATATAGCGTTCTGCCGCTTCAAAGAGCAGTTTGATGTAGTTCCACGCCAGAATCAGTACCAGAATCAGTGCAATGATGGCTACCGCCCCATTTGCACAGACTCCCAGGATGACTGTGACTACGGAGTTAAAATCCGCAAATTTTAAAGGCGGCAGGTCTTCCGTCAGAATCCAGTTGTACGGTGTTCCTGAAATCTTCAGGAGCAGATCCACAATATCTTTCGCATAGAAGGTGAGAAAGATAAAGAGGAAGGAACGGATGGACAGCTTAATGGGATCTTCCGCTTCGATACCGGCTCCCATAAAGTAATTTTTAAAGAGCTGCCATACCCAGTTTAAGAGGATCAGCCCGATGCCCAGTGCCAGAAAGACCTGATACATGGTCTCGGCAGCAGGAAAGTAGCGAAGAAACGTATCCATGGAACAGCCCAGAGCACCGAGGACTGAAGTGGTGATCAGATCCAGAATGTTCATGACCTGTTCGGCAATCCATTCCACGATTCCGTCAAGTATTCCCATAGTGGCATCTCCTTTCGTCTATCCGTTCCATTTTCCGCCTGCAAAGAACGGGGTGATGTAAGCCATGATAAAGCCAAGCCCGTTTAAGATCGCCCAGGTAATGACGATACGCTTGAGCCATGCACGTGATTCGTCCACGGTTTTTCCGCTTTTGGAAAAATTCATCATCAGAAGGCAACCGATGCCGTTACGACTGCAGCAATGGTGGAAATGAGGATAATCTGGTTATAGACATCCTTCATGATCTCATTGGCTTTGGTCCAGATGGTAGCGGCAAAAACCGGCTGTGTGTATCCGCAGAGGACTGTGACAGCCAGAAATGCAGCATACAGCATCTGCCATAATTGACATGCCGTTTTGTGTCCGGCGGAGCGTTTTTCAGTTTGTGTTTCACGTAAAAGTACCTCCTTTTTATAAGAGCGGCAGGAGAATTACCTCCCTGCCTTTGCTTATGGTTTTCCTGCCTCAAGAAAGGACGCAGCCCGGTCAATGCAGGCTGCGTCCTAAATCAAAGTATGAAATTGTAAAGATCCTCCTATCTTACAGAAAAAACGCAGCTTATTTGCCGCAGGAGAGGCTTCCCATACGGTAGTGCTGCGTTTCGTTCTGCATATAATTTTGACAATATCAATTTTAACATGGGTAAATTACCGCTACAATCGCAGGACTGTGCCAGTTACAGACGATGGAGTGCCAAAAATGTGACCAACGCTAAAAGCGTTATAAATGCAATCCTTATGGATACTGTAAGCGTGATTTGCAACCAATTATACTGGATTTACATGACTAATGCTTTAAGCGTTAGTGAATACTGGAAGGAGGAGGTGTGCGTGTGAAAGGAATGGGAAAGGCAATCCGCAGGTACAGGGAAGAGGCAGGAATTACGCAGGAGAGACTGGCTGAACTGGTGGATATCAGTACCAACATCTGGGTGCGATTGAGCGGGAAGTGAAAACACCTACGATGGAAACATTTGTAAAGCTGTTGAATGTATTAGGTGCGGAACCGAATGAAGTGCTGAAGGAAGTGATTCCTCTTACCAGAATGGAACATACTTCTGTAGTGGAAGGAAAGCTGGAAAGGCTCACACCGAAGAAGCAGGAAAGCGTGCTTCGGATGCTGGATGTGATAATTGAAGAGATGATGAAATAGAAGCTGTCTGCGAAATTGCCGCAGGCAGTTTTTTTGAAAGCTGTATATGCAATAAAACACATAAAAATATGCGATTTATGATGAAAGTGATTGCAAGATTTGATATAGTAATCCTAAAAGCATTATAAAACTAATTCTTAAAGGATGACTATAATATGAAAAAGGGATATGTGGGATTATTGGCATGTGCGTCAGGAATTCTGATCGGACTGGGAATCAGCCGGCTGGATCTGACAGGTTATCTTGAAAAAACACAGGAGCAGGAATATCACCCGGTAGAAAGAAAGGTGCCTGAATCAGTAGAAAGCAAGCTGAAAGATCCAAAACAGTGCTGGCTGTGTGGAAGCGATGAACGGAGTATGATGGATTATTTCCGGAAGTTTGACGATCTGGGAGTGATCTGTACCAATCACTGGTATGTGATGGATATGCATATCCGGAATCATGATGAGGACGGGAATCTTACCGGCCCGCAGGGAAACGGGCATATGGGTTATACCGGGACAGGAGAAGGCGGCTGCTTTTTCCATACGGAGCAGATGTCGGATTACGGGATTTCCGAAGTATCGGTGGATTACGGGGAAGATAGTATCTTCGATGTGAAAAAAGTACAGAACCATCTGTGTCAGGAATGCCTGGATAAGCTGGTGGAAAGCATGGAGGTATTCTGTGAGGAAACGCAAAAACCCAAGCCCCGTGATCTGGTACTGGTGGATTTTCAGACATTGGAGCTGTACGCCATTCAGGAGCATAATGCGGGATACTTTATCCGGGATTATTATGTGGAAATTGAGTCGGAGGAAGATGGGGTGGAAGTAAAGGCATTTTACTGCCCGAAGCTTAATAACGGGAAAAAGGATGGAGAATAAATTGAGGTTTGCATTGGTGAGGAGTATAATGTAAGTACGTGTTATGTATTGGAAAAACTTGAATTTAGCAGAAAGAAGGATTGTTATGAAATTTATCAATACTAGAAAATTCACATGGATAATTTGTATAATAGGATTTTTGCTTGCTCTTGTAAGTATATTTTTCTTACCGAGTATTATTCCAGTACATTTTGCAAATGGGATTGCGGATGATTATGGAAGAAAAATACAAATATTTTTATTTCCTATATTACAAGTGCTTATCACTTTTTTGACTGGACGAGAAAAAGTAAAATATTGCCTGACACATTCAAAAACTTTCTTAACGGACATTCAGTTTAATTGGATGATAGATGGTGTACTTTTATTGGTAATGTTTGCAGAAATATGGGTTATCTATGCTTCATTTGCATAGAAATACTTGCATAACAATTTACATTTGATTGAGCAGATAAAAATGATTTGAGGTGGTAGCAATGAAAAAGCGATTGGGAATCATAGCCGGAATTTTAGGAATTGTATTGGCAGTCATTGGCATTGTACTGAAGCAGAAAGAAAACACAGCCGTTTCTGTTATTGGTGGTGCGGATGGCCCGACTTCTATTTTCATAGCAGGGAAGTTAAATGGTGATAATTTTATTTTTATGATTGTAGTTGGAATTATTTTATTGATTTTGGCAGGAGTTATTTTTTACAAACGTAAGCATTAAGTTACAGTTTTTTAGACTGTGTATGGCGGAAGAACCGGGAAAGTGTAGATATATCATGGGGATTTTGGAAAAAAATAAAAAAAGTAAGGGTACAGCGTTTGTCTATGATGAGAATAATGATTACTATAAGATGGAAATAAACGGGATTGAGTTTGTCTGTGACAGCGTACATTCCGATTATGAAAAACGTGCAGTTGAACTGGCACAGGCGTATGAGAAAAGGCTGCCGGATATCGTGGATTATCTTATGCCGGATATAAAGGAGATGTTTGGAATTACAAATCCAGATGTAATAGCAAACTTACTGGGAAAGCCGAGTATAGATTTGGACAGAGGAACACTGACTTATCTGGAGCACACAATGGACAGCCTACATATTATTGAAATGGAATTTGACGGTATCTTCACGGCATTCTATAACTCCTGTATTGATGGATAGGACTTTAGTAACATAGAGCTGCAGTTGTCTACAGCTTTTATCCAGACTTCGGATGTTACAGAGAAGCAATCAGAAATGGATTGATCGATTTCTGAAGCAGTATCCGGTGAAATCCTTGAACATATGAAGGAAAAGTATGTATGTTAATTTTATTTTTATTGTAGACAAAAGATAGGACTGATATGATAAAAGAACAGGTTATTACAAATAGAGGTGGAGTATTTGATGCAGAAAATATTATTACTGGAGGATGACTCGAATCTAAATCGGGGAATTGCCCTGTTACTTTCACGGGAAGGGTATGAGGTTCGTCAGGTTTATACAATAAAGGAAGCAAAAGAAGCATTTCAAAAAGGAGATTATGCTCTTGTTATCAGCGATATTACATTGCCGGATGGTACAGGACTGGATTTTGGAAGGATGGTACGTGCAGGTGGAGATACATATCTTATCTATCTTACGGCTTTGGATCAGGAAATAGATATTGTAAATGGTTATGATACCGGGGCAGATGATTATATTACCAAACCATTTTCACTGATGGCTTTGGTGTCGAAGGTGAACGCATTGATGAGACGGCTTTCTAAGGTACAGGCACAGATTATGTCTTCCGGAGAGATTACGGTGCATATGAAAACGATGCAGGTGTATAAAGGGGATGAACCAGTTACTTTAAGTAAGAAAGAATTCTCTCTGTTGCTGTATCTCTGGGAGAATGCAGGACAGATTGTTTCAAAAGAAGTATCCTGGAGCATGTATGGGATATAGACGGTCAATTTGTCGATGATAATACGGTTATTGTCAATATCAGCAGACTGAAGAATAAACTTGGAACAGAAGAGATAGCGAATGTGAGAGGACTGGGATATATATGGACCGGAAAGGTAAACAAAAATTAAAACGGTATTTTATCGTATATGTAATCTTTGCAGTATTTTTTACAGTAGGAATGTATCTGATAACAAAGTATGAGGAAAATGCGAAAGCAACGCAGATAGCACTGCTCCTTGCAGAACATCCTGAACTGGAAGGGGAAATAGTTGCAATCTGGGAAAAGTCAGGAACAGTAGATTTTATAAGAGACCGGGACGATCAGAAGATAGAAAGAGTCGTACAGATGCTGGAAGAAACTTATGGTTATCACTCAGGGAGTGGATCTTCAGATGTGGTTATAAGGATTATCTGGGGAATTGGATTACTAGTGGGAGTCATAGTATGTGGCCTGTTCTTGCACCTGGACCGAAGAAAAAACTGGAGCAGATACGGTGATGAGGAACAATTACAGCAATTATATGAATGTCTGCAGGAATTCAGAAAAGGAAAATTCCAAACATATCCTGAAGAAACATCAGAATCGGAACAATGGTTAAAGGTGTGGGAATCTGTAAAGGAGCTGGGGCAATATTTCGAAGATTGAAGGAACGTCTGGAGCAGGAAGAAAATGGTACGAAGAGTCTGATTACAGATATTTCCCATCAGTTGAAGACTCCGCTTGCATCACTCCGGATGAGTCATGAGCTGGTGGCAGAAAATCGGGTTACAGGAGAAGAACAGAGGGAGTTTCTGGAGCAGGAATCACAGGAACTTACCAAACTGGAACAGCTCTTGAATGAACTGGTAAATCTTTCAAGGCTGGAAACACATATGATCCAGATACATTCGCTTCATGAAAGCCTGAAGAAAACGCTAACAGAGGCTGTCAGTCAGATTTATATGAAGGCAAGAGGAAAAGATATTTCCATTCAGGTGGAGATGGATGATGATATAGTTGTGAACCATGATTCAAAATGGACGGTAGAAGCATTAACGAATATCCTTGAGAATGCAGTCAAATATTCACCGGAGCACACAACGATTACAGTGAGGACGCAGGAGCTAGCAAGCAATGTGCTTATTGAAGTAGAAGATGAAGGAATGGGCATTCCTGCGGAGGAACTGCATAAGATCTATCAGAGATTTTACCGGGGAAGGAAAGCAAAGGAACAGGTGAAAGACGGAGCGGGTGTCGGTCTGTATCTTGCCAGAAAGATCATAGAAGAACAGGGGGGACAATAGCAGCCAAAAGAAAGGCTGAGAAAGGTATGATATTTAAAGTGACACTGCCGCTCATAATAGGAGAATAGTCGGAACCCTTACAAAACTGTTATGGTTGTTGTAAGGGTTTTGTAATGCAGGAATGTTATAGTAGGGGTATGAAATGGAAAGGGGACTTGAAGATATGAGTAGTATTTTAAAAGTAGAAGATCTAGTAAAGTATTATGGAGAAGGCGAGAATCAGGTGAGAGCCGTGGATCATACAAGTTTACAGATAGAGAGAGGCAAGTTTACAGCTATCGTAGGACGTTCCGGCTCCGGAAAATCTACACTTCTGCATCTGATTGGAGGGCTTGACAGACCGGATTCCGGCAAAGTATGGATTGATGGAACCGATATCTATTCTCGAAAAGATGATAAACTGGCACAGTTTCGAAGAAAGAAGATAGGATTTATCTTTCAGGATTTTAATCTGATTCCATCGCTGAATGTGTGGGAGAATATCGTTCTTCCGCTGGGACTTGATAATCGCAAGGTAAAGCCGCGGGAAGTGGAAGATATTCTCAAAAAAATCGGACTGCAGGATAAGAAAGATGCGATGCCGTCTGCTTTGTCTGGTGGACAGAAACAGAGAACTGCGATAGCCAGGGCATTGGTGACAAGACCGGCGATAATTTTGGCGGATGAGCGACTGGAAACTTGATTCCCAGACTGAGCTAGAGGTTATGAGCCTATTGAAAAGCTGCGTGTCGGATTTCGGGCAGACGCTTATCATGATTACCCATGATGAAACGATTGCCAGATGGCGGATGAAATGATTATCATTGAAGATGGCAAGGCGGTGAGAAGATAATGAAGATGACGACCAGAGTTGCATATTGCAATATGCGGCATTATAAGAGCAAAAACATACTGATTGGAATTGCCATTATCCTGACAACATTACTGCTGTTCGTAATCCCATCAATCGGAAAAGATATGGTGGAAGTGAACTTTGCGGTAATCAATAAGATTTATCCAACATGGCATGCCCTTTATCGGAACGTGGACGAGAGTACAGTTATGAAACTGGCGGCACATCACGATGTGAAAACTTACGGACTCCGCAGCGATGCGGGGTACATGAATCTGGAAGATGCGACGGTTTCCATGATGTATATGGACAGAACAGGGATGGAACTTTATAAAGTGAAGCTGAAAGAGGGGCAACTTCCGCAGAAAGAAAATGATATTGTGGTTTCAAAAGGAATACTGGAAGCATTAGGACAGAATGGGAAAATCGGTGACACCATCACAGTACCTTATCAGATTCTGAAAGATGACGGACTGGATTATACGAAGGAGAAAGAATTTCGAATCTGTGGCTTTTTAGCAGATAATGAGAGCAGCAAAGAACAAAAACAATATACATCATTGGTTTCAGAGGCCTTTCTGAAAGCGGAGATACCGGTAGAACAGGTGAAATATCGGTTTTTACTTCAGGTGAATGGACAGAAAGGAAATACGACTGCAGATTATACAGAGACGATACAGAATATTGCCAGACAGTTCGGGATTTCCGAGGATGACATGAATATTAATAAAGAGTATCTTGCAGCAAATTATGTGGATCCGGCTACAATTCCGGTGATTGTAGGAATCATGCTTATTGTTGTATTGGCGGGCATTATCACAATTTATAGTGTTTATTATGTATCTATGAACCAGAGGGTTCGGGAATTTGGAAAGTTAAAGGCAATCGGGGCTACGAAACGGCAGCTTAGACAAATCGTACTAAGAGAGGGAATGGGAGTGGCGTTGTTTGCTATTCCGATAGGACTTTTGATCGGAACAGTTGCTGTGAAAGTTGTACTTCTCCAGTTTGTAGAACATGCAAAGGATTCAAACGTACTTATAACAGAGGCATACAAGGTTGTAGCTAAAGGAGAAGTCCAACTTTATTATTGGTGGATTTATCTGTTGGCAATTGCAGTGACTCTGTGTACAGTGTATCTGTCACTGATGAAGCTATGCGTATGGCGGCGAAGGTATCAGAAATAGAAGCTATGCGTTACCAGGGAGGCAGTAAGCGACAGAAAAGCAGCAGGAAGGGATATCAATTTCTGAATATCGGACGACTGACCAAGAGAAATCTTGCAGAGAATAAAAAGAAGAGTACTATCACGATTGTATCTATGGCCGTTACCGGAATATTTGTCATGATGGTAGCAACGGTGCTGTCTTGTGCAAATCCGATGGAAAGTGCAAAGAGTTCGATTGTGGGGCAATATGAGATTTCTCCAATTGTGGAATCCGGGAATAAAGAGCATCCAGAATATGAATGGGCGGAGGTTCAAAAGAATAATCCATTAAATGAAGGACTAAAGCAGCAGATAGAGGAGCTTGACGGTGTTGAGCGGGTAGATGTGTTTACCGCGTTGAAGGTATCAGGAGGACCTTTTGAAGAAGAAATTGGAAGCGAATTTATCAATGGAGTGCCGGAAGAATACGCAGAAGAGCTGAAAAAAGGAATCACTGAAGGCAATGTCACATACGAGGAATTGAAATCCGGGGATAAAGTGATTCTGGACCGCGCGCTACTTCACTGGTATCCAGATATTAAAGTGGGAGATAAGCTGAAACTCAATATTCATGATGGAGATAATACCTTTCAAAAAGAGATTGAAGTGGCAGCAATTGGTGATTATGGAAGAGGTCTGACAAACTATAACTGTCTTATCATGGCAAAAGAAGGGGCAGAGAAACTTACCATAAATAATTCTTCCAGCTATTTTCAGGTGATTGCAGATAAGGATTATGATGAGGCACTGGAAGCATCTCTACAGGCTATTGTGGATGGATCAGGCAGACTGCAGATGCGTACTTGGAAGAATGAGTACGATACATGGGAAAATGCCATGCAGATGACTAGAGGTGCATGTTATGCATTTATCATCATTCTGGCAGCAATCAGCATTATGAACTTGATTAACACAATGATCAATAGTGTCCATGTGCGAAAAAAGGAGCTTGGCATGATGCAGGCAATCGGAATGTCGGACCGTCAGTTGATGAAGATGCTCCAGTTGGAAGGTATATTCTATACAGTAGGCACTCTTATTATCAGTATCGGAGTGGGAAGTCTTGCAGGATATCCGTTGTTTTTATATGCAAAGCGTACAGGAATGTTTGATATCAGCACATACCATTATCCGGTAACAGCAGCTATTATTATAATTTTAACATTGTTTGTGATACAGATGTTATTGGCAATATTCATTGCAAAGTCAGTAAGGAAAGATTCATTGATAGAGAGAATTCGTTTCAGTGAGTAAGAATATAAATTTCTGATGTTTAATGCAGATACTAATCAATGTCATAATAAAAAGGGGGACTTGATTTCTCAAATCCCCCAGTGTATAATGAACTCAAGAAAGGTATTCAGATGCAAAATCTGATGCCCTCAGTTAAATTTTATATTCTATGTATAAGTCATAGCATCCAAAACTTTCCTAGGGTCGTGGATGCTATTTCTTATTATGTCGATCTATATAAGTCAAAGCCGCAAAAATTACCAATAGTAAAGTCAATACTTCCATTGTATTCATGGGCATCACCCTCCTTGGATACTAGAGGGCAAAATCGAAATGCATCCGTCTTTCCGGTTCAGTAATACCGAATCAGTATAACACGTTACCGTTTTCAGTACAATAAGGTAATGGTCTGAAAAATACTTTATTCTGTCACCTTATGTAGCTGTATCGTGAGTATTTGCTGGACTAATTGGTGCTGTATATGAAAAAAAGCTATTTAAAAATAAGGTGGAAGCCTTATATGGTCTGCTTGATGATGCGGGTGATGATGCCGAGGGCAACATTACGCTCTTCATCAATATGCGTCACCACAAAGGATACCTGATCCTTTTTCCCGACTGTCCGGCTGTCATAGCAGGAGTGGGCAATGGCATTGACACCGATGGAGAGCCGGACAAAGACGGTGCCTTTATGGATGTCTTCCACAGTTCCGGCGTATTTTCCCTGAATCTTACATTTTTTCATGTTTTCCTTGCTGGTGTTGCCTTCCACACTTTTGACATCTGCGTGGACAATGACCTGCTCCGGTGAGTCTGCCCGCACATCCAGGATGCGTACCAGGATGTGATCGCCTACCTGGAAGCGTTCTCTGGCATCACCCATCCAGTCGAAGGACAGGTCTCTGGCAAGAATGGAGGTTTCCACACCGAAAATTTCTGCCCGGACTACCTTTTCCGCAACAGCAATGACTCTTGCCTGCACGATACGGTCTTCATAAACTTTCGGCATTCCGGAAGCATCTTTATCCAGATAGAAGATCTGGCGTTTCTTCAGCATCGCTTCTTTCCGGCTGGCGACAATGCTGCGTGTCTTCGGATCTAATCCCTTAATCAGAAAATCAATCTCACATCCAAGCATATTGTTGAGGATTTTGTTCTGCCGCAGAGCAAGCTCCCCATAATCGTGTGCTTCATCCTGCATGAGATGGATCATCATCTCAGTTACTGGGATGACAGTACGGAAATCCTTGTAGTAAACCACGGCAATGAGGCTGCCGTTTTCTGTTTTCTCGATACCGCCAAGCATTCCGGTTAAGATCCGGCGGGTACGGTAGCATTCTGGATCTCATGCCAGGTAAGGTCTGAAATGGACTGGGCTGTTTCCAGCTTCGCATCGGAATCCAGAGTTAAAATAGGTGTGTTGGTTGTTTCGTTTGGCATCATAGTGTCTCCTTTCAAATTATGACATGATAGAATCTTTATCTAAAGGAACCATGTCTGTGTGATCCGAATAGTTATCTGCTGAGAAGTCATCCGGGAAATCGTGATAGCCAGGTTCCTGATAAACGCTTTGCTGGTCAAAGTGCGGTTCAGCTTTTTTCTTTTTCTGCTTTCCATAAGAAGCGGTTTTTTTCGGGTGGGAAGCAGGAATAGTTGGAGTGTACGTATATTCTTCACTACATGCTCCTTTTCTCCATTCCGGAATATGTTCGGAAGCCTTCCGGGGAATGAGTTTTTGGGCATCCGGGTGCAGGGTGTAATCGTATTTTTCTACCTGCAGTACCTTCTGACCACGCAGGATAATCAGTGCAGTATCCAGCGGGAGCCGCAGGATCTCATCCGGAGTTAAGAGCTTTCGTTTCCCGATGGATCTGGTCTGGCGGTATTCCGGTGTATAATCGGATACCCTCCAGCTATTTAATTGTTTGGCTTCGCTGCTGACACCAACGGTCACATCACCGGAGCGGTTAGAGATAAATGTAGCAGTTACCTCATCCGTACAGCCTAAAAATAGCTGAGTGTCGCAGTTCCCGATGATTTCCTGCCATTGGTTTAAGGGATACCGGTTCTGCATCTGAGGCAGGTTTTGGAAAATGCAGGAAATACTGAGGTTTCGACTTCGGATCACGGAAATCTTTTTGTTGAGCGATAGGATTGCTCCCGTATTCGCCAGCTCATCAGCCAGGATATGTACCGGAACCGGCAGTTTCCATCTTCCCCATAGGTGTCTGCATAACGGACCAGTTTGATAAATACGAAGGTCATAAACAGGGAAGAAAGAAAATCAAAAGTGCTGTCTTGATCCGAAGTGATGCAGAAGTATGCACATTTTTCTTTTCCCGGCAGCGTCAGGTTGATCTCATCATAGGAAGTGATCTGGCGGATCAGCTTGTTCTGGAATACCTGAAGTCTGGAACCGAGTCCGATGATGACGCCGGAACGTACCGTGTCACTTGCCTGCTTATAGATGCAGTAGGGGACTTTTGCCGGATGGGAGACCGGAAGCAGGTCAAAGAGGCTGTTCAGTTCTTTTTCCGAACTCATGGTCAGGAGTTTGTATACCTGTCCGATATTCTTTGCCTCCGGTGGGAATCCCTGATCCACATAGAGAATCAGAGCTTTTAATAAGTTCATCTCGGCATTGTCCAGAAGTGATCGCCTTTGGCAGAACCGGTATTCTGGATGATGACATCAGCAAATACCTGTGCCATGGTTTCCTGTCCGCCAATTTCACCCAGACAATTCCAACTATCCGAGTTTTCCGGGTTTACAAGATTAAAGGATTTCACGATATATCCGGCATTCTCAAGGTAAGTGGCTGTACTTTCGTACAATTCCGATTTTGGATCGGTGATGATGAGGCTTTCCCCGCGGGCAACACACTGGAAGATCATGTTGCGTGCAAAGGCCCGGCTTTTCATGGAACCGCTGGCACCGTAAACGGCAATATTCCGGTTCATGCGGGTATCCTTCGGGAGACAAACGGCTTTTCCGTTCAGTTTTCCAAGAATGGTTCCCTTGTGTTTCTTGACATCATTCGTAAGCTCCAGTACCTGATGCATTTCCTCCAAATATGGATATGATTTCTTTACACCGCAGCGAGCCAAAATAATATATGTAACAGAAATAAAATAACGGCAAAAAAGACATAAAACTTAAACAAATATATTTAAGAATATCTTTGGATTTGCCGAGTTTGAGTAGCGGACTAAATTGCGAAAAAGCCCATAAATAAAGGATTTGCGGGCTGTCTGGATGTTCCAGTGGAGTGCAAATGGAGTTAAAAAATATTTTTTTTCGTTGTTTTCATTCCGGAGTTATTTGAGATTTTCGCAAAAAGTAGCTATGCTCAGAAAATATAATTAGTGTGAATATGAAGAACAGTTTGTTTTGATGGAAATATTTTCCGTCAGGGCAGACTGTTTTTTTATACCCTTTTTTCAATGATATTAACTCCATGGTTCAGCGATAACAGATATGGAAACTGTGAAATTAAAATAATTTGCAAAATTTCGGAAAATGATGTCCGATTTTGTATCTGCCAGTACAGAGTATATGAAGAGATAAATATTCAAGACACAGGAGGTACTGATTATGCAGAACAAATTATTTTTAAAGGCAGCCGATATATGTGAACTTCTGGAGGTAAAACAGACATCGGCTTATGAGATCATTGGAAATCTGAACAAGGAGCTGGAAGACCAGGGATATCTGACGCTTAGAGGAAAAGTTCCGACAAAGTATTTTGTGAAGCGTTTCTATGGAGTGGAAGATACTTGTGAGATTCCTCAGGAAGAAGGAAAGGAATGGTTTCATGCGTAAAAGAAAAATGTATTTATCAGTGGAAGACATTGCAGAACTCTTTGGATTATCAGTTTCGTTTGCTTACCGGGTGGTGGAAAGAATGAATGCCGATCTGGAAAGCAAGAATTATTATGTGATTCTCGGACGGGTGCCAACCCGCTATGTAGAGGACAAGATCTATGGTCTGGAACATGTTGAGCAATATTTGAAGGAGGATAAAAGCGATATGAGTATAGCGCAGGAAAAAATGTATATGGATGTGGATGATGTGTG
>ENA-OQLB01000358-OQLB01000358.1-human-gut-metagenome-genome-assembly--contig:-NODE-358-length-26756-cov-4.747606_pt1 | contig 26756 bp, 28 predicted proteins | sample MGYA00242656_ERZ504813 | MGnify/ENA primary metagenome ERZ504813 (study PRJEB26092, sample SAMD00036388) | human gut metagenome | host: Homo sapiens | study: EMG produced TPA metagenomics assembly of... | reverse complement strand
TGTCATTAAGAAAACATTGCTTGAGCAGTATTCACGTCCTCGCCAAAATGGTGTAAATGCTATCACTATCCGTGAAGACGACCGTGTAATCGAAGTGCGTATGACAAACGGCGACAATGAAATCATCATTGCCAACCGTAACGGACGTGCCATTCGTTTCCATGAAAGTGCTGTGCGCGTTATGGGACGTACTGCCACCGGTGTACGTGGTATGACATTGGATGAAGACGGTCAAGACGAAGTAGTAGGTATGATATGCATCAAAGATCCTGAAGCGGAAACAATTATGGTTGTATCGGAACAAGGATATGGCAAACGTTCGGATATTGAAGATTATCGCAAGACCAATCGTGGAGGTAAAGGTGTGAAAACAATGAATATCACCGATAAAACGGGTAAATTAGTAACTATCAAGTCTGTTACAGATGAAAATGACTTGATGATTATTAATAAATCCGGTATTACCATCCGTCTGAAAGTCGCCGATGTTCGTATCATGGGACGTGCTACACAAGGTGTGCGTCTAATCAACCTTGAGAAACGTAATGACGAAATCGGCTCTGTATGTAAAGTCACTTCAGAAAATGAAGAGGAACTTATAGAGGAGGGGGAAGAAAATACCCTTGAAAGCCCTCAGAACGAGGTAAACAATGAAAATGAAGAATAGACATAATATTAATTTAAATTTTCTACAATCATGAAAAGAGTATTATTTTCAATGGTTTTACTACTTGTCGCAAGCTTTACTTTCGCCCAAGAAAAGAACGTAAAAGAGGCTAAAAGTATTGCTAACGGAGTAAATCCTGACTTTGCCAAAGCAGAGGAACTGATAAATCAGGCTTTAACCAATCCCGAAACAAAGGACAATGCCGAAACGTGGGATGTAGCAGGTCTTATCCAAAGAAAAAGAAGTGAGAAAGAAATGGAAAATGCCTATCTGAGAAAACCTTATGACACTCTTCAGGTATATAATAGCGCATTGAACATGTGTAAATTCTACTTCAAATGTGACGAATTGGCACAAATTCCCAATGAAAAGGGCAAAATCAAGAATAAATATAGAAAATCTAATTCTGCTACAATTTTAGCAGAACGCGGTAATCTGATCAATGGCGGTATCCAATTCTTTAATTTGGCCTCACAGAAAGAAGGCGATGCAGCCAATGAAGACAATAAAAAAGCATTAGATTTCTTTGCAACATACATTGATATTGCTATCAACCCGATGTTTGAAAAGGAAAATCTATTACAAACAGATACTGTATTACCCCAAATAGCATATTATGCAAGTTTAGCAGCTGCTAAGATGGAAGATTATCCTAGTATTTTGAAGTATGCTCCTTATGCGCAAGATGATAAAGAAGTTGGGAAATACGCAATGGAATTTATCTCTACTGCATTGAAAGCTGAAGGTGATACTGTTAAATGGATTGCTTCTTTAAAAGAAGGTATCCAGAAATATCCTGAACATTCATTCTTCTTCGGTCACTTGATTGATTATTATAGCAATAACAACAAATATGACGAAGCTATGCAGTTTGCTGATGATATGTTGGCTAAAGATCCTAACAATACATTCTATTTGTATGTAAAAGGCTACCTTTATCACAATATGAAGGACTATGATAAAGCTATTGAATTCTATAAAAAAACTATAGAAGTAGATCCTAATTATGCAGAAGCATACTCTAATTTAGGCTTGATTTACTGCTTACAAGCACAAGATTTCTCAGAAAAAGCAACTACAGATATTAATGATCCGAAGTATAAAGAAGACCAGGCTACTCTGAAGACTTTCTATGAAAAGGCAAAACCTTATTATGAAAAGGCAAGAGAACTGAAACCTGATCAAAAAGATTTGTGGTTAAATGGTCTATATAGAGTGTATTATAATTTGCAAATGGGCCCTGAATTCGAAGAAATTGAAAAGTTGATGTAATACTTTCATAATAATAAAAGCCTAATTAAATTATTAATTAGCTTTTATTATTGTTATATCATTAAGTAAAGAATGTTATTTCTTAAGTGAGGGAGAGAAGAAATTAAAATTAGATTAAATTATTCCAGCGCCATATTAAACATAATGCTGATATTGGATAGAAACCATATATACCTATATTCAACACCTAATTCGGTCTTCCGTAAATTACCAACAATGGTGTATCAGAATGGAAAATCATCTTTCTGGCAATGCAGGGTTAAATAAGCGCGAAAATATATTTCTTTTATAAGAAGTTAATGTTATAATATCAATATGATTACTTTTGATATAACTGTCTAAACTACTAAGCAGATTATCGTTCTTTACCACATCATAGTATATTTCCAATTGTGGATATTGTTTTTGAAAATATTCCTTAATACCAGCCAGTTTTATTTCATTCCATGTATTCTGAACATCTGAAAGATGTATCAGAGACACTGAAAACTTAAATGATTTCAGATTATTTATTAGCGAATCAAAAGCTATTAAATCACGTTGATCAAAATTAGTAATGAATGCAATACGCTTAGCTTCAGAAAATTGCTTGAATGGAGTATTTTCAGGAATGGCCAATACCGGTACACGGCTACGTTCAATCACTTCAGCCGTTACACTGCCGATCAAATCAATATCCTTCTGACTTTTACCACGAGTTCCCATTATGATAATGCGTGGCCGATATTCCTTGGTATAGCGGAGTACCTCTTCTTCAGGAATACCTTCACGCAAAACACAAGTATATTTAATATCTGGAAACTCGCCGGAAGCTACCTTCTCTTTTACTTTATCAGATAATGCATTCAAATCAGCATGAACTTTTTGTAAGATACTCCTTACATTCTCCTCATCACTTAGCTGATAGTTAAATACGTCTCCGTATGGCAAAGAAGTTGCATATATAGGAGTAAAATAAACATGTAGCAAAACAACTTCTGCACCTATATTCTGAGCGAAATTGAAACCGAACTCGCAAGCCTTCAAAGAATAATTGGAAAAATCCACTGGAATCAAGCACTTTATTACTAACCTTCTCCAGTTAGGTGACTTCCCCCCCACTACCTCTTCAGATAACCACGCAGAGCTTTCAGTAATTTTCAGAGCATGAGGTAAGTCACTCTCCTTAATACGTACACGTACGCCAGAAGAAACAACCGGTTGTATCTGGTTTACATTGTGAATATAAGTCTCAATACCTTCATTTTCAAGAACATTTTTCAATATTTGAGCTTTCGCGTACGTTAAGATTGCCAAAGTAACTAATTTATCTTCCATATATCATTGATTTTGAGATTAAAACAAACAAGAAATCCCAATTGTTGTCAGCAATTGGGATTCTATCTAACTTTCTCTTCTTAAGCTCGAACAGCTTCTTCAGTCTTACCTGCCATTTCATCTAAAATTTTTAAAGCTCGCTCTAAAACAGTAGTATCATCAATCATAACCAATCCACCATCTGGTCCAGGTTCCAAGTGAATCCCAACACTTTTCCCCTCCTTAAAATTGTGTCCACCGAAAAAATTTCTTACAGTGTCAACATTCAGTCCAAGTTCATCGGCTATTCTATGCATACTACCACTAGGCAATGAGTCTTTAATCTTACGTAATTCATTAAATGTTATTGTTCTCATATTCATAAATTTAATGGTTAATACTCTGTACTTTTTATTATCACGCTATAAACTTAAGGAAAAAAAAGGATAAAACAAACTATTTCTTTATCTTTTTTCAAAAAGAATATTGCCTCTCCAAAAAATAATCATTTTCAAGTATGCAGAATTATAAGTACAGAGAAAAAGCTCCTAAAAATAGACAGAAACAGCTCGTATAAAGCAGAATTATCGGTTTATACGAGCTGTTTTTAGAATACAGGGAAAATTTAAATACCTTCTATGGCAGAAGCTGGAACCCACCCTACTTTACCATCTTCCAAACGAATTTCTTTCCATTCACGCATAGAGTTGTCTTTTATCTCAACTTTACGTCCCTCATGAAGAATGAACAGACTTGTACCACTTTCACTGGGAGTACTACGCACTGTGACACTAGGTGCCAACACTATAGCTTCGTTACGTTCCATCAGTCGCCTTTTTGCTGAGCAGCAAACACATTACTCAATATAACAAGAACCAGGAATACTATTCCTGCAATAAATCCCACTTTCTTTCCCGTAATCTGTTTTGAAAAGAAAAAGAGATAGAACGAAACGAGTAATAGTACAAAGAACACAATCCCCAACTTAGCCCATGCGTCTACGCTAAGACAATTAATCAACGATTTAGTCCAAGATACAAAGAAAACCTCAGGAACTGGGATTACCTTATCGATTGTCTTAGAACGTGCTATCTCCAAATTTGCACGAATATCAGCATTACCAGGTTCCAACAACAAGGCACGCTCATAATTCAATATAGCTCTTGCTATATCATCTGCCTTATAATAACTGTTGCCAAGATTATAATAGACCTCTGCAGCCTCTCCCTTCTTTAACAGATTCTCATATATTTGAATGGCAGAAGCATAATCATTCCGTATATAAGCGCTGTCACCTTCAGCCTTTGTCACATTGCTTTCTTGCCTTGCAGCAGAGAATTCCGCATGTGAACCGACGGATGTAGAGTCACTAGCAGTCTGTAATGTATCTACAGATGCAGAATTCTGCCCATAGGCAGTAATTGCCATCACTAGACTAAGAGTAAAAAACAATATTTTATTCATTACCATTTCCTCCTGATTAATGTTTTATCGAGTTTTCCATTTTACTGATAACTTCCAAAGAAGCTGAATATACCTTATCCATAGCCTGGTTATCATCACCCGGAGCAAAGCGGGCAAACTCACAGTTATTCAATGCATCGAGGAATTCCTTTATCAACGCATCATTCACACCATAATTACGAAGTTCCTCTTCGATATTATCCTTAGACAAACGGGATACCGGAATGTTCAGTTTATCACTGATATACCCCCAAAGAGCTTTCAAAACCTCATCATAAAACGCATCTTTCTTATTCTCAGCCAATAATTTACCAGCTTGTTTCATACGTTTCACCGCCACTTTATTGGCTTTCTTGGTACGCATCTTTGCTACATTTGCATTGGCTGCTATTTGCTTACGATAGATGACAAAGAATGTAATGAATGCAATACCCGGTATCAAATAAAGCAACCAATACGTCAACGAACCGAAGAAGAAATCACCTTTGGGAGACAGAGTTACGTTATTCTGCTTGATAAAACGAATATCCTCGTTCAATACTTTCAACTCTTCCTTGCTTGTAAAGTTTGCAATAGTCTGAGCAGCATTACCTACTCCCTTTTCCACATGCAATTCATACTCCTCCGTAGTCAACGTCTTATACGAACGGGAATTAATATCAAAATAACTGAACTTTACGGCAGGAATCTTATAAGTTCCAGCATTACGAGGAATTGCCAGATACTCAATGACCTTACTACCGGAGAGGCCCGAATTTGTCAGACGGAATTTATTGTCCACCTTCGGATCATATACTTCAAAATCCTCGGGGAATTTAACTTCCGGATTAGAAAGCAATTTCAGATTACCGGTACCAGAAATGACAAGTTTGACAGTAACAGCATCATTGGTCTTGACATTTGTACTATTGATAGAAGAAGTTATATTGAACTCTCCCACTCCTCCCGAAAAATCGGCTGGCTTACCTGCCGGCAAGGGCTTTACGTCAATTGTCAGTTGCGGAGTCAAAATTGTCTTTTTAACTTCTACGTAATTGCTTCCTCCATTGAAAAATGCCTCGAACGGATCAGCAACTTGTGTAGCCTTTGCAATGGAAGCATCAAAGCGTGCAGCATCAATTGTCAGCTTACCGGCTTGTTGCGGGAACAACACAAACTGACGATAGATTGTAGACTGATAATTTCTACCTTTATAATGCTCCAATCCCCATCTTCTGTCATTAGGCAATTCTACTTCCTGAGAATGGAATCCTTTGAAGTCAGGCAATTTCACATTATCAAACATACGTAAGTCCACCAAGGTATATATCTTGTATGTCAGCAGAAAAGCCTCTTGTTCATACACCGTCATCTTACTGGCAGTAGCTGTAATAAACAAATCACTATTCGATACAGATGTCCCGGAAGAAGCGCGGCTGGCAGTGCCCTCACTCTGTTTGCCACCATTTCCAGAAGCTCCATTAGCAGCCTGATCTGCCGGAAGAACCCTTACTTGTACAGAATTCGAAACCATTTGGTTACCATCAGCAGTGATAGTGGCTCCTGGAATGGTAAAATCACCTTCTGCAGTCGCCATTAAAATATAAGTGAATGTAATACTGCTGGTTGAAGTCGTCTGCCCATTAATCATCTGCACGCTACTCTGTTGCGAGCGGCTGGGCCCCATCAACACATCAAATCCCTTCATAGAAGGAGCACGAAAATCCCTTACCTTTTGTGTAGTCACCGTATACGACAGTCTGAACTGGTCTCCTACCGCCACAGCGTCAGGAGCAGACGCAGTAAACGATACCTTGCCATCGGCAAAGACATTCATACCGACTGCAATCAGTGCTATCCATAAGAAAACTATTTTTCTCATATATTATTTCCTATTATGTTTGTTACCAATCTTTTTCCAGACGACCTCCTTGAAGTACCTGCTGCTTTTTCACTTTATCCTGCACATCCTTCTCGTCTTGCATGACAGAGTTCAATAGCTGTTCTGCATTTTCCTTAGACATCTCATTATCTTTTTTTTCCGGCTGAGAAGGTTGTTGTTGCTGGTCTTGATTCTGTTGCTGGTCTTTCTGCTGATCCTGCTGTTTATCCTGCTCCTTCTGTTGGTCCTGTTTATCCTGATCTTGATTCTGATCCTGGTTCTGCTGCTGGTCTTGCAACTGTTTCTGTGCCAAAGCAAGGTTATAGCGCGTTTCATCATCTTTCGGATTATTGCGTAACGACTCCTTATAGCTTCTACCGCCTTTGCATAATCCTTCTGAGAATGAAAGATGACTCCCATATTATGATAAATCTGTGCTAAGTTCGATTTGTCCTTTTCTATCTTGGTAGCTCCCACATATTGCTCCATCGCTTCCTGCAGCTTGTTCTGCTGGGTCAATGTATTTCCCAGGTTGAACATGGAAACCGTTGACTTCGGGTTTACCTCCAAAGCCTTCCGATAGTTCACTTCTGCATCCACATATACGCTATCCTTAAAAAAACGGTTTCCCTTACGGATATAATCGCGTTCCGCCTTCTGTGCAGAAGCTGAAACTGCCACTAACAGCAGCAAAACTATTCCAATATATTTTTTCTGTAACATACGCATCATTTCTTATTAGAGAATAAATGAATGTTGCGGAACAGAGGATTCTTGCGCTCCAATATCAACATCTCAGCCAGTAACAACAGCAGAATAATCCATGCCACTGCCTGAAACTGTTCATTGAATTCCGTGTACACCTGTGTTTCCACATCTGCCTTTGCCATCTTGTTGATTTCCTGACTAATCGCTTTCTGTGCACCGTTGGTATTGTCTACGCGCACATAAATACCATTTCCTGCCTGAGCAATTTCCTGACACATCTGCTCATTCAAGCGAGTAACGATTACATTACCTTCACGGTCACGACGATAATCATTAGTACCCTCTATTGGAATAGGGGCACCCTCAGGCATACCTACCCCTAATACATTGACCTGGATACCTTTCTCTGCAGCAGCCTTAGCTGCTTCTACGGCACCACCTTCATGGTTTTCACCGTCGGTGATGACAATAACAGTACGTCCCACTCCTTCTTGAGGTGTAAAACTCCGGGCAGCCAGATTTATTGCAGCTCCAATTGCCGTACCTTGCTTGGAAATCAGCGAAGGGTCGATGGACTCCAAAAACATCTTGGCAGAAATATAATCACTCGTAATAGGCAACTGGGTAAATGCGTCACCTGCAAAAACAATCATACCGACTTGTCATTCTGCATCTTATCTACCAACTGCGCCACCAGCCGTTTTGCCTTCTGCAAGCGGCTTGGCTGTACGTCTTGTGCCAGCATGGAATTGGATATATCCAACGCAATCATCACTTCCACTCCCTGGCGTTTTACCGTCTCCAGTTTGGAACCAAACTGCGGACGTGCCAGCAGTACCGTGAACAACCCGATAGCCGCAAAAACCAACCAAAACTTCACATCCGGACGGTATTTGGAAACATCCGGCATTAGCTGTGCCATCAGTATAGGGTCACCAAATTTACGAATGGCTTTCCTCCTCCGATAATTGGAGTACAAGTAGAAGGCCGCCAATAAAGGCAGCAGCAGCAACAAGTACAAATATGCAGGTTCTTCAAATCGAAACATCTTTTTATTTACAATTTAGCAATTTACAATTTACAATTTGGCTACGCAATGACTGATACACTAAAAGACATTCTCCGTTTTTACGGTATCTTCTTCAATATAGAGTTGCGTAACAGTACCTCCAGTAATACGCACAAGAAAGCAGCCAACGCAAACCAGCGGTACTCTTCCTGGCGCTTGCTGTATTCTTTTACATTCAATTTTGTTTTCTCCAGCTTGTCTATCTCCTCGTACACTTCCTTCAACTTCGAGTTGCTGGTGGCACGGAAATAGTTACCTTCCGTTGTTCCGGCAATCTGTGTCAAAGTCTTTTCATCAATTTCGACGGGCATATTGACATATTGCACTGTTCCGCCTACCGGATAAGGATAAGGAGCCATACCATTGGTTCCTACCCCAATAGTATAAACGCGAATGCCAAAACTCTTGGCTATTTCAGCAGCCGTCAAAGGAGAAATATCACCTTTATTATTGACACCGTCCGTCAGCAGAATAATGACTTTCGACTTTGCCTTGCTATCCTTCAAACGGGTAACGGCATTGGCAATACCCATACCGATTGCCGTTCCGTCTTCAATCAGCCCGCACTTCATATCTTTAAGCAAGTTCAACAATACGGCATGGTCTACTGTCAACGGACATTGCGTAAAGCTTTCTCCAGCAAACAAAGTTATACCTATATTGTCATTCGGACGTCCGTTAATAAACTCTGCCGCCACATCCTTCGCCGCTTCCAACCGGTTAGGTTTCAGGTCTTCGGCCAGCATACTGGTAGAAACGTCCATAGCAAGCATGATATCAATACCCTCAATCTCACTGTTCTGCCAGCTATCGGTGGTTTGCGGACGTGCCAAAACAAGAATAATCAGTATCAAGGCAATTATCCGCAATACAAACGGTACATGCAACAAATAGTTCTTATAGCTTTTAGGGGTATGGGCATACACACGGGCATCCGAAATCTGAAGCGTAGCTTCACTATTCTTCCGCTTCATAATATACCATACTATATAAGGTATAAGCAACAGCAGCAAAAATAAATATTCAATATTGGCAAAAACCATATTTATGTACGATTTAACGATTTACAATTCAGCTTCGCTCCAAACATCCCTCACTTTTCACTCATGTATATCCGATTGAAGTCACTTTTCCTGTATTAAGCAAAATAATTATACAACTCCAATCCGATATATATCAATGAACTGACAAGGCTACAGCCAACACTACAATACCCGTTCCCAGCAAAACCTTGGTACGCAAAGAACGTTTCTCGATAATGGTAATCTCCGTAGGCTGCGGCTTGGCATTCTCCTCTTCTTTCTCCTTGGTTTCATTAATAAAGTCAATGGCATTAATCAGGTTAGCGTCATTTTCGTTCATCAATGGATTATGCTTGGCAAATTTCACCAAATCAGCAGTCTGGAACAATTCACGCAAATCCGATATTGCTTCCTTATCTTTCATTTCCAGCAACTTGTCTATGATTTCCGTAGAAGTCATTTCCAAAGCATTGAAACCAAAACGGTCTTTTATATATGTACGAAGAGCATCAGTCAATTCCGTATAATATTCCTTCGGTTCCCCTTTCTGCCATACCTTCTCATTCTTGATACGTTCTATCTCCTGCATAGCCAACTGATGGGGAGGCAGCTTAGGTTCTACCTTCACCTTACGGATAATAGGCTTATTGTCGAAGAAGCGCATTATCAGATAGACAAGTAATATCCCTATCGGATAATCAGCGCACCACAAGCCATAAGACCATACCAGTCTTCCCAGGCAAAAGGCGCTTGCATCACTGTTTTGGGACCGAAGAACTGTTCCGGATTCTCCGGGTCTAACGGGACATTCACCGAATATACTTTCAAGGCCAACGCTTTGGAGCGATACTTCTCATTATCCACTGTCACTTCCATAGGCGGCAGATAATAAAGAGCCGAGTCGAAAGAGGTAACTGTATACTCTTGAGTTATCAATGCACGCCGGCCATCATTCAGCAGTTGCGTATCCGGCTTGGCCACATCAATAATTTCAACCCCATTCACCAGCGTATCGGTATATACCGGGAATATGGCACGCTTATCGGCATCCAGAGATACTTGAAGCTTTATCTTTGCCTGCTCTCCAATAAGAATCTGCAAAGAGTCAATCGTAGCATCTACCGTTACCGACTGGGCTACTACCCTTCCCGACCATGCTATCAATAACGCTATCAGAAATAAATATCTTTTCATTTTCCGATTAATTTCGTTTCGCAAACAAATTCATCAATGCCTTGACATAATCCTGGTCGGTACGTACCGACACATTGTCGACATTACTCTTGGTAAACGTTTCATTCAATTCCGCCTGCTTGTTCACCCACCAATCATGATGGGCACGGCGCACGGCACGCGAGGAGGTGTCAATCCACTGCTCATGTCCCGTCTCGGCATCCCTAATCTTCATCAGTCCTACGGGTGGCAATTCTTCCACACGACGGTCGTACACCTGAACGGCAACCAGGTCATGCTTACGATTGGCAATGGTCATGGCGTTCTTGAAACTTTCCTGGTCGATGAAGTCGGACAAGACAAATGCCGTGCAACGGCGTTTCATCACATTCGTCAGATATTCCAATCCCAAACGGATGTTCGTCCTCCGGCTTTCCGCATGAAAATCTATCAGTTCGCGGATGATGTAAGTATATGCTTACGTCCCTTCTTGGGCGGAATAAACTTCTCAATCCGGTCCGAAAAGAAGATGACACCAATCTTGTCATTATTCTGAATGGCAGAGAATGCCAGTGTAGCGGCAATTTCCGTCACCATATCCTTCTTCATCTGCTTTACCGTACCGAACTCCAAACTACCGGAAACATCTACCAACAACATCACTGTCAATTCGCGCTCCTCCTCAAACACCTTGACGTAAGGCTTGTTGAAGCGGGCGGTCACATTCCAGTCAATGTCGCGTATGTCGTCGCCAAACTGATACTCGCGCACCTCGGAGAATGCCATACCTCTACCCTTGAAGCAGAGTGATACTGCCCGGCAAAGATATTGTTGGACAATCCGCGCGTCTTTATCTCAATCTGACGGACTTTCTTCAAAAGTTCTGTTGTTTCCATTGATTTATTTTAATAATCTCATTTAAGCACACAAGCGCAATTTAGTTTATAACAGAAACTTCCCTATGAAAAGGGGTGAGGTTTTCGGTACTCAACCCTAAGGTTTACGACGCTAAACCTCAGGTATAGGATTGTAAACCTCAAGTTTACGAAAACCTCTATTATGCGTTAGGGCACTTCAACCTTGTTCAGTATCTTGCTGACGATTTCATCAGATGTCATATTGCTGGCTTCCGCCTCGTAAGTCAAGCCGATACGGTGGCGAAGTACGTCGTGTGCACAGCGCGCACATCCTCCGGAATGACATAACCGCGACGCTTGATGAACGCGTAGCTACGGGCAGCCAAGGCCAAGTTGATGGAAGCACGGGGCGAACCGCCGAAACCAATCATGTCTTTCAGTTCTTTTAAATCATATTTTTCCGGATAACGGGTAGCAAATACAATATCAACAATATATTTTTCTATTTTCTCATCCAGATACACCTGGCGAACCACTTTACGAGCTTCAATAATTTCGTCTGCCTTCAAAATGGGCTTCACTTCAAATTTATCACCATTGATATTCTGACGGATAATCAGTTTCTCCTCTTCCAGCTTCGGATAGTCTATTACGACTTTCAGCATGAAACGGTCCACTTGCGCTTCGGGCAGCGGATAAGTACCTTCCTGCTCGATAGGATTCTGTGTGGCAAGCACCAGGAATGGTTTGGGCAACCCGAAAGTTTCATTGCCGATAGTAACTTGACGTTCCTGCATGGCTTCCAGCAAAGCACTCTGTACTTTGGCCGGAGCACGGTTGATTTCATCAGCCAAAACAAAGTTTGCGAAGACCGGACCTTTTTTTACTTGGAACGTTTCATCCTTCTGGCTGTAAACCATTGTACCTATTACGTCGGCAGGCAACAAGTCAGGCGTAAACTGAATGCGGCTGTATTGCGCATCAATCAACGAAGCAAGCGTCTTGATAGCTAAAGTCTTTGCCAAACCGGGCACACCTTCCAACAACACATGTCCATCGGACAACAAACCAATTAACAACGACTCTACCAGATGCTTTTGTCCTACAATGACCTGGTCCATACCTGTGGTAAGATTGGTAACGAAAGCACTTTGTCTTTCAATCCGCTCATTCAGTTCGCGGATGTCAATTGTTTCAGCCATAAATCAATCTATTTTTTAATGTTTAATTTCTTCATTTATCCGGTTTTGAACCGGCAATTATTTTTTTTCGCTCCCAAAAGTACGGGAATAAATTAACCATACCAACTAATTTTTATTAAAAAACTATGCGAAACCTTTTAGATTAAACTACTTTCATAGAGTTTAGTATTTAACAAAAAAGAAGCAGTAATTTTTTACTGCTTCTTGGCTAATTTCGGTATCTTGATAGTGGTACCATAAGGTACATTATCCGGATTCTTGATTACGCCGGGATTATGCTTCACGATATAAGGCCAAAGAGCTTTTGTCCCATAAAAACGAAGCGCTACCCTAGTCAGCGTTTCCCCTTCCTTGATGGTATAAGTGGTTTCTGTTCCCACAATCGTATACCCCACAGAATCCGGCTCAAACGGTGCAACTGTCTTTTTCTGCTCTTTTTTAGGAGCGGGAGACTGTGCCTGTACATTTTCCTTTGGAGTTGTTGTAAGCGCAGGAGTTGTTGTAGCAACAGTTTCTGCCACAGTATCTGTCCGGGCAGGAACTACAACATCTTTTGAAACAATGCTGTCTGTCAAGGCAATATTGTCTTGACCGGCAGGGACATCCACCTTTTCAGTAACAGATTCCTTCACATCCGAGTCTGCAACCTCTTCTACAAGAGGCTTTGCAGTAAGTTTGTCAAGCAAGTCCGGATAATACATGAAAGCTACGGCACCACCACACAACAACACTACAAATACAACGATGCCTATAAAATATTTCATAGTCGAAGAATCTGCCGTATCTTTTATCACTGGCTCAGACGGTTCCGGTTCAACAGCAACTATATTTTCAGGCATTGCTTCAGGTTCAGTTTTTTCCGGTTTCTCCTCTTCAACTCCCGGTTCGCTCAACTAACGGCTCTTCGACTACAGTTTCCACCAAAGGTTCTTCTATCGTGGCTTCTTCCACTAAGGCAACCTTCTCCTCCACCTCTTGTTCCGGAGTTTTGATTTCAGTATCTTCATCATCTTCACTGTCATTTTCCTGCAGGGTGTCCTCAAGCACCGTAGCGTCATTCAAAACTACAGTTTCAAAATGCGAAAATGGTCTATTGATAATATCTTTCAAAGCCGGTTCCGGTGTAAACGACACTTTTGTATGCCCTTGTATCTCAAACCTTTCCCCCGTATTCACATTAACGCTTTCACGACTCCCGACATCTATCAGCTTGAAAGTCCCCAAACCTCGTATCTTCACATATTTGTCCTTCTCCAAAGACTCCTCAATCAGCTGGAAGAATTCTTTCACAAAACTATCCGCATTCTTCTTGCTCATGCCATGCCTTTCAGCCAGCGTGTCAATCAGGTCTTGTATGTTCAGTTTCTCGTTCATAATACGGGAGATTTTTTAAAAGCCGGTTACTTAAACTTATCCTTTAACAATGTACTCGGCTTATAGGTCAATACCAATTTGGGAGGCACCAGCATACGTTGCTTTGTAGTCGGATTCACAGATATACGCTCTGCCTTCTTTTTCACTTCGAATGTACCGAACCCTTGTATAGAGATAATATTCCCCTCCTCCAACTGCCGTGTCATATCTGCCAGCAATGAAGCAACCAGCTCAGAAGTATCTTTCAATGTGTACCCTAACCTCCGCGACAATTCAGAAGTAAACTCTTTGTTATTCAAAAATGTAAGCCTTTAAATTGAACTACGGTGCTATATTAGCAAATCTTCTTCACATATGCAAGAAGATAAGGAAAAATCTTTAAATTATTCGTCCAAAAAGGTCGAAATCATCGGAATTTACTATCTCTACGTGGTAAAAGTTACCTATATGCAACGCCCTGTCTCCACGCTCAATCAAAACCTCAGGATCCACTTCGGGAGAATCAAATTCTGTACGTCCAATATAATATTCGCCTTCCAGCCGGTCAATGATTACTTTCATCTGCCTGCCTACTTTCTCCGCACTCAACTCCCCTGAAATGCCTTGTTGAATAGACATTAACTCATCCAAGCGCGCTTGTTTCACTTCCTGGGGAATAGAATCCTCATATTCAGCAGCGGCATACGTCCCTTCTTCTTCCGAATACGCAAAAGCCCCCATTCTATCGAAACGCACTTTACGGACAAACTCTTTCAGCTCCTCAAAATCGGCTTCAGTTTCTCCTGGATGCCCCACCATCAGTGTAGTACGGAGATGGATACCGGGAACCTCCTCACGGAATTGTTCTATCAGCTTATACGTCTCATCCTTCGTCACATGGCGGCGCATCTTTTGCAGCATATTGTCGCTGATATGTTGCAGGGCAATATCCATATATTTGCATACATTGTCACGCTCGCGCATCACACGGAATAAATCAGTCGGAAAATGTGCCGGATAGGCATAATGCAAGCGTATCCACTCCACTCCGGGAATATCCGAAATCCGCTCAACAAGCTCGGGCAACATTTGCTTCTTATATAAATCTACTCCGTAATAGGTCAACTCCTGGGCTATAACCTGGAATTCCTTTACACCCCGTGCAACCAGATACTTCACCTCGTCAAGTATTTCCTCCATCGGGCGCGACACATGCCTTCCCGTAATGATGGGAATAGCGCAATAAGAACATTTACGGTCACACCCTTCGGATATCTTCAAATAGGCATAATGCTTGGGAGTGGTCAATGTGCGCTCTATGTGCAGCTCGTCATGATAGGCCTTTCCCAAATCCTGCAGCAACTCTCTCCAATTGAATTTACCATAGAATTTATCCACCTGGGGAATTTCAACGGCCAATTCCTTCAGATAACGTTCCGAAAGGCAACCCATTACATAAAGCTTCTCCAAGTTTCCTTCCTCCTTGGCCTGCGCAAATTCCAGAATCATATTAATGGATTCCTCCTTGGCGTCACCGATGAAACCGCAAGTATTGATTACGGCAATCTGTCCCTTCGGTCTTTCCGCATCATGTGTCACATGGAATCCCACTTCCTCCAACTGACGCATCAAATGTTCCGAATCCACCAGGTTTTTAGAACATCCTAAAGTGATGATATCTATAGTCTTCCGTTTCATGCATTCTCCCCGAACAGTGAATCAACAAATTCCTTTTTACGGAACACCTGCAAATCTTCCATTCCTTCACCCAATCCAATATATTTAACCGGAATTTTAAACTGGTCTGAAATGCCGATGACTACGCCACCCTTGGCTGTTCCGTCCAACTTTGTAACAGCCATTGCCGTAACCTCCGTTGCCAGAGTGAACTGCTTGGCTTGTTCGAATGCATTCTGTCCGGTTGAGCCATCCAACACAAGCAACACCTCATTCGGAGCATCAGGAACAACCTTCTTCATCACATTCTTGATTTTCGTCAGTTCATTCATCAAACCGACTTTATTATGAAGGCGTCCTGCCGTATCTATAATTACCACATCGGCATTATTGGCAGTTGCGGAACTCAGTGTGTCAAAAGCGACAGAAGCCGGGTCAGCACCCATTTTCTGCTTTACAACAGGCACACCTACCCGTTCACCCCATATCACCAACTGCTCCACAGCAGCAGCACGGAAAGTATCGGCAGCACCCAGATAAACAGACTTTCCGGCTTTCTTGACTGATAAGCCAGTTTGCCAATCGTAGTAGTCTTCCCTACACCATTGACGCCCACTACCATAATGACGTATGGTTTCTTCGCAATCGGTGCTTCAAAGTCATCCACATCCTCCGAATTATTCTCTGTAAGCAACGCTGCGATTTCATCACGTAAAATATGATTCAGCTCAGTGGCATTCATATATTTGTCGGCTGCTGCACGCTTTTCGATACGTTCAATAATTTTCAGTGTCGTTTCCACGCCCACATCCGAAGTTATCAACACCTCTTCCAGATTATCCAATACTTCATCATCAACTTTTGACTTTCCTGCCACAGCACGCGCAATCTTGCCAAACACACTTTCTTTGGTCTTAGATAATCCTTTATCTAATGTTTCCTTTTTTTCCTTGGAGAAAAACTAAAAAATCCCATACACTAATTATTTTTATGCAACCTGTTTTCGCATTCCCTGCAAAGATAGTGCAAACCGGATGCAGAATAAAATGAACCCGTTCATTTTTTATGCTGAGGTGCAGCCTATCTTCGCATTTTCAGCAAAGATATAACAAAACTGACGAATATTAAAAACTTCGTCCTCTTTTTAAAAAGAAATCCCCTTACCGGAAATACCGACAAGGGGGATCTTTATAAGTCATCAGCGCTTTACAGCCACTGTATTTATCTTATTTCTTAAAGAAGTTCTGAACATCTTCATTACGGACCATCTGTTCATCAAAGATGTAAGCACCAGTCTTAGGAGACTTCACCATTTTGATAACCTTTGTATAAGAACGTCCTTCTTTGCTTCCTTCGTGCAAGGTTGCTACCGCTTTCTTTGCCATAAGTTATAGATTTATTATTTAATTTCTTTATGTACTGTCACTCTCTTCAGAATCGGATTGTATTTCTTCAACTCCAATCTCTCTGTGGTATTCTTTCTGTTCTTCGTCGTAATATAACGAGAAGTACCCGGCATACCGCTATCCTTGTGTTCTGTGCATTCCAGAATCACCTGTACTCTGTTACCTTTTGCTTTCTTTGCCATAATCAGTATTCTCCTCTACTTTAGCCAATAACTTTAATGCTTTTCCAATCACAATAACCTTTAGCTACCGCATCTTTCAAAGCAGCGTCCAGTCCTTTCTTATTAATAATGCGCAAACCATTAGCGCAAATGCTAAGGCTGATCCAGCAATCCTGCTCTACATAGTAGAACTTCTTGTTAAACAAGTTCAAATCAAAGGTTCTCTTTGTTCTTCTCTTTGAGTGTGAAACATTGTTGCCAATCATGGCCTTCTTTCCGGTAATTTGACAAATCTTTGACATTTCTATCTTAATTTTATAGTTTTCTTTTTTGCCTATTTCAAACAGAGCGCAAAGTAAGCACTTTTATCGTTACCAAACAAGTTTTTCTTAAAATAATTCACTGTATGATAGCATTTTTTCCTCATTTCAGCTTCTCACAAAGCAACAAAAGGGCATTTTGAATTGCTTTTTCCACATTTCCCTTTCTTCCCTCGTCCCCCTCCTGCTTCATGGCAACTATTTCATTTTTATAGGCAGCAGCTATCCACACCGTACCCACTGGTTTTTCCGGAGTCCCACCTCCAGGACCTGCAATACCGGAAGTAGCCACTGCACAATCTGTTTTCAGCGTTTTCATCGCACCTTTCACCATTTCTGTAACAGTTTCGCGGCTTACTGCTCCATGTTTTTCCAAAGTTTCGGCAGATACATGCAGCAAAGACATCTTTATTTCATTGGAATACGCCACTATACTACCATTAAAGTATTCCGAACTGCCGGGAACGGAAGTAATCAGAGCGGCAATCCCTCCACCCGTACAACTTTCTGCGGTGGAAAGGGACAATTTCTTTGCTTTCAGCAGCTCTCCTACCTTTTCTTCCAACTTCATACCTTATTATATATTATCCTAAAGTTACGCGTGAATAAGCAGGTGCTTCCATCGGACAAAAATCCTTATCCACATACTTGAAGTATCCGGTAATGGCAATCATGGCAGCGTTATCCGTTGTGTAGCTGAACTTCGGAATAAATATTTTCCAACCATACTTCCCGGCATGCTCACGGAAAGCATTACGCAATCCGTTATTGGCAGAAACGCCTCCTGCAACAGCCACTTCCTTTATTTTATATTGTTTGGCAGCTTTGCGCAACTTATCCATCAAGATATCTACAACGGTAGCTTCCAGTGATGCCGCCAAATCCGTCTTGTGATGTTCGATGAAATCGGGGTCGTCCTTCATCCAGTCGCGCAGAGAGTAAAGAAACGAGGTCTTAAGTCCGCTGAAACTATAATCCAACCCTGGAATATGCGGTTTGCTGAACGAGAAGGCTTTAGGATTACCTTGCCGAGCCAGTTTGTCAATAATCGGACCACCCGGATATCCCAATCCCATTACCTTCGAGCATTTGTCAATGGCTTCACCGGCGGCATCATCAATGGTCTGCCCCAAAATTTCCATATCGTTATAGGCTTTCACCAAGATAATCTGTGAGTTTCCACCGGAAACCAGCAAGCAGAGGAAAGGAAATTCCGGCTGCACATTATCTTCACCTTCTGCTTTAATGAAATGAGCTAACACATGACCAGTCAAATGATTAACATCAATCATAGGAATACCTAATGAACGGGCGAACCCTTTGGCGAAAGATACCCCCACCAACAATGACCCCATCAATCCCGGTCACGTGTAAAAGCCACAGCACTCAATTCCTCTTTGGTTACTCCGGCGCGTTTCAATGCCTCATGCACTACCGGAACTATATTTTGTTGGTGCGCGCGGGAAGCCAGTTCAGGCACTACCCCGCCGTATGCTTCATGCACAGCTTGGCTGGCCACCACATTCGAAAGCAGATAACCATCTTTGATGACAGCTGCAGAAGTGTCATCACAAGAAGATTCTATTCCCAAGATTATTGTACTCATAATGTTTATTTACGTTTAAACGCTGCAAAAGTAGTGATAAAAGTACGATTCATAACGTATTATTTCATATTTTTGTTGGCTGATTATAAAAATTAACCGCCTATCAGAAAGCTAAAAAAACAGTACGCTGGGTACTCGGTATTGTATTGGGATTGTATATCGGTACCATATTGTTGCTGAACATTCCATCCGTTCAGCGACAAATGTCTGTATTTGTTGCCAATGAACTGGCTTCCATACTGGACAGCAAGATTTCCATTGGGCGAATAAACATAGGATTGCTGAACCGCATCATCATCGACGACCTGCTCCTGGACGACCAGTCTGGCAAGGAAATGCTGAAGGTGACCCGTCTTTCTGCCAAATTCGATATTCTCCCCCTATTCAGCGGCAAAATATCCATCAGTAACATACAATTGTTCGGCTTTAACATCAATCTGAACAAGCAGACTCCCAAGGATAAACCTAATTTTCAGTTTGTACTCGACGCATTCGCATCCAAAGATACGGTTCAAAAGAAAAACAACCTGGATCTCCGTATCAATTCCTTACTGATACGCCGCGGAAAGGTTTCGTATGATGTGCTGTCCGAGAAAGAGACTCCGGGAAAGTTCAATCCACAGCATCTCCGCTTGCGTAACATTATTGCAAACATCTCCCTAAAAGCATTGCAAAATGATTCTATCAATGCCGCCATCAAGCGTCTGAGCATCGAAGAAGAACATTCCGGATTTGAATTGAAGAAACTAAGCCTAAAGGTTATCGGCAATGACCAACGGATGAAAATCGAAAATTTCGCCATCGACCTCCCCAACACCTCTTTGGCAATGGATACTATACACATGGATTATGACAGTCTGGGGGCGTTTGACAATCTTGCCCAAGATGTCCGTTTCTCATTCCATTTGCTGCCCTCTCAAATCGCCTTGCAGGATTTATCGGCTTTTGTTCCGGCTTTTGGTTCCTTCAAGGAAAAATTGCAAGTAGAGGTACAGACGGACGGCACTGTCAATCAACTGAATTGCCCGCACCTTTCCGTCTCTGTCGGAAATCATTTTTATCTGAGGGGAGACGTATCACTACAAGACCTTTCCCATCCGGAAAATGCTTATATATTCGGCAATTTGTCCAATTTGTACGCAGACCCGGAAGGAATTGCCTTCTTTGTCCGGAATTTCAGCAAGAACTATAATGGAGTACCTCCCGTCCTGCAACACTTAGGAACGGTTTCCTTCCGTGGAGAAGTATCGGGCTACTTCACAGACCTCGTAACTTACGGACAAGTACGCACTGACATCGGAACCATCCAAACTGACGTAAAACTAAGTTCTAACAAAGATAAAGGTTATTTTGCCTATTCCGGTGCAGTGAAAACCAAAGAGTTTGAGCTGGGCAAGATGCTGGGTAACAAAAAACTGGGTAAAGTAACTTTCAATCTGGATGTCAACAGCAGCCATTACGAAAACCAATACCCATCCGTACTGCTGAAAGGCTGGTTGCTCCATTGATTACAGCGACTACAATTACGAAAATATCACCCTGGATGGAGAATACAAGCAGGGAGGCTTCACGGGAAAAGTCGCCTTGGATGACACCAATGGTTCTGTTATTTTGAACGGTACCATCAATACCGCCAGTCGGGTACCGACTTTCAACTTTCAGGCAAGCATCGACAAATTTCGTCTCATGCCCTACATCTGACACCCAACTATGAAGATACGGAAATATCAGTCAAAGTCAAGGCTGACTTCACCGGCGGTTCCATTGACGAGATGAACGGTGAAATCAACGTTGACAGCTTACTGTTCGCAGCTCCGGAAACACAATACTTCCTGGACAATCTGAAGATATCCGCCATCAGAGAAAGCGAAGACCAGAAACGGCTGACCATCCAATCCAACTTTCTCCAAGGTCGCATAGAAGGCGATTATTCTTATCGTACCCTGCCTGCCAGTGTACTGAATATCATGCGTCGTTATATCCCCGCCTTGATTCTGCCAGACAAGAAACCCATAGAGACGGAGAACAATTTCCATTTCGACATGCACATTTACAATACGGAACTACTCTCCACCGTCTTTCAGATTCCGGTAAAAGTATATACCCATTCCACCATTAAAGGATACTTCAATGACAAGGCACAGCGACTCCGTGTAGAAGGCTATTTTCCCCGTCTCCGCTATGAAAACAAATTCATCGAATCCGGAATGTTCCTTTGCGAGAATCCCGGTGACCAGTTCCATACACGCCTACGCTTCAGCAACCGCAAATCAAGCGGCGCTGTCAATATAGCTTTAGAAGCGCAAGCCCAGAACAACAGCATACAGACCACGCTGAACTGGGGTAACAGCAGCACTGTAACCTACAGCGGGAAACTCGCCGCCGTCGCCCACTTCATCCGTGAACAGAAAGAAGCGAATGAAAGCAAGAGGAAACTTCCCCCCTTAAAAACCGTCATTGATGTCCAGCCCACCAACGTGATACTGAACGATACACTGTGGGATATACATCCTTCCCAGGTAGTACTCGACTCCGGCAAAGTGTATGTCAATGATTTCTACTTCAGCCATAAAGACCGGCACTTGCGTATCAATGGCATCGTTTCACCACATCCCGAAGATACAGTACGTCTGGATTTGAAGGAAATCAACATCGGTTATGTGTTCGACATTGCAGACCTCGGAGTCAATTTCAAAGGAGAAGCCACCGGTCCGGCTTTCGCCAGCGGAGTACTGGAAAACCCCGTCATGAGCACCGACTTGTTTATCCGCAACCTCGGATTGAACGAAGGCTTGCTGGGTGATGCCAACATACACGGAGAATGGCACCACGACGTGAAGGGCATCTATCTGGATGCCCATATCAGGGAGAAAGATATCGCCAAAAGCCATGTGTATGGCTATGTCTATCCCTTGAAGCCCACCAGTCATTGGATCTCCAAATTGAAGCGGGCGGTACCAACTTGAAGTTTATACATCATTATATGAGCAGCATCACGCCCGAATTCAACGGACGTGCCACCGGCCATGTACATTTCTATGGCAAATTCAAGGCTCTCACCATGGAAGGGCGTGTATTCGGCGATGCTTCCATGAAGGTAGACGTGCTCAACACCACTTTCTCCGTCAAAGACAGCATCTACATCGAGCCCGGCGGGTTGACCTTCCGCAACAACCGCATTTTCGACACGCAAGGGCATCAAGGCAGCATGAGCGGCTATCTGCACTATCAGCATTTCAAGAACCTGGAGTACCGTTTCAATTTCAATGTCAACGACATGCTGGTGATGAATACCAAAGAATCACCGGACTATCCCTTCTACGGCACCGTCTACGGTACGGGGAATGCCACTATTGCCGGTAATGCCCAAGATGGCGTTAACATTGACGTTGCAATGACTACCAATCGTAACACCACCTTTACCTATATAAAGGATAACGTATCTACAGCAGTCAGCAACCAGTTCATCAAGTTTGTGGACAAGACGCCACGCCGTGCCGTACAAGACTCTGTTCGCCTTTCCGACTACGAGATTGCCCAAAAGGAAATCGAGGAAGAGAAAGAGAGCGACACTGACATCCGGCTGAATCTCTTGGTAGACGCCACCCCCGACGCTACCATGAAGATTATCATGGACCCTATCGCCGGCGACTATATCAGTGGACGGGGAACCGGAAATATCCGTACTGAGTTCTTCAATAAAGGAGATGTAAAAATGTTCGGCAGTTACCGGATAAGCCAGGGAGTCTATAAATTCAGTCTGCAAGAGGTTATCCGAAAGGACTTTATTATCAGGGATGGAAGTACCATTACATTCAACGGTTCGCCGCTGGATGCCACTCTGGACATAAAAGCAGGCTATACGGTCAACTCAGCATCCTTAAATGACCTAATGCCCAACGAGGCAACCTCCGGCTACATCAGCCAAACAAATGTAAAAGTGAACTGTATGATGGACCTTACCGGACAATTGACTTCACCCGATGTAAAATTCGACATCGAGCTGCCCAACGAACGCGATGAAGTGCAGGCCATTGTCCGTAACTATATTCCTACTGACGAGCAAATGAACATGCAGATACTCTATCTGTTGGCTATCGGCAAGTTCTATACCCCGGAAAACTTGGGAGCCACCCAGAATTCGAATATGATGTCCAGTGTTGTTTCATCCACCTTTCCGGACAGTTGAATAACGCTTTATCAAACATTCTCGATGTCAATAACTGGAACTTCGGCACCAATTTCAGTACCGGTGAAAGAGGCTGGACAGACATGGAGTTCGAGACCATGCTTTCGGGACAATTATTGAATAACCGACTACTTATCAATGGTAATTTTGGCTATCGTGACAATCCGATGGCAAATACCAATTTTGTGGGAGACTTTGAAGCGGAATGGCTCGTCAACCGTTCCGGAGACATCCGCCTGAAAGCGTACAACGAAACGAACGACCGCTACTACACCCGGACAAATCTGACAACACAAGGTATTGGCATTATCTTCAAAAAGGATTTCAACAAATGGAGTGAGCTCCTTTTCTGGAACAGATGGAAACTCAACCGGCTGAGAAAGGAACAAGAAATAAAACAAGATACTCTATCCACTGATAAAATAAACACAGAACAGCAGATGCCTGAGGCACAATCAAAACGGAAAAGGGAGCAAAAGTAAAATTGACGTTCTTACTGTCCACATTGAAGGTTTTAGAATAAGTAAATAGGCTCAAATACAGTATTTAACATGGCTACACCCTTTGTACCTAAAGGTGTAGCCATCACTCTACGATGGTATAGGCATTCAAGGCAAAGGGTGTAGCCATAAAAATACATCAGAAAGGTAATGGCCCGTCCGACCCCACACCTCCAAACGGGTTGTCCGTCTGTGGCGGAAAATCAGCAGCCGATGGAGGTGGCGGTGTTGCCGTACTTCCAATAGGCGCATTCATACGTGAACCGAATGTAGCTCCTCCACCCTCCGTCGGAGGTGGGATAACCATATCATCCTCCGGATTCTGGAAACGGGTGTACTGTCCGATAAATCTCAGACGCACATCCCCCACAGCACCGTTACGGTGCTTTGCTATGATGATTTCCGCCATACCGCGCAAGTCACTGCCATCGGCAGAAGTATAAATCTTGTAATATTCGGGACGGTGAATGAAGCACACCATATCGGCATCCTGCTCGATGGCACCGGATTCACGAAGGTCACTCAACTGGGGACGCTTGCCTTCCTCGCCTTCACGGTTCTCCACACCACGGTTCAACTGCGACAGAGCGATGATAGGAATGTTCAGCTCCTTGGCCAAACCTTTCAATGAACGCGAAATGGTACTAACTTCTTCCTGACGGCTACCGAAAGACATTCCGCTTGCATTCATCAGCTGAAGGTAGTCGATGATGATAATCTTCACTCCGTGCTCACGTACCAGACGCCGTGCTTTCGTACGGAGTTCAAATACCGACAAAGAAGGCGTATCGTCCACATAAAGCGGAGCATCCAGCAAGTCACGCAGTTTGTAATCCAACTGCTGCCATTCATAGTCCGCCAACTGGCCACTCTTGATTTTCTCACTCGGAATCTCGCACACGTTGGATATCAGACGGTTCACCAGCTGCACGTTACTCATTTCAAGCGAGAACAGTGCTACGGGATTGCGGAAATTCACGGCAATGTTTTTTGCCATGGAAAGTACGAACGCCGTTTTACCCATGGCAGGACGGGCTGCAATAATGATGAGGTCGGACTTCTGCCATCCGGAAGTCATCTTGTCCAGCTTGGTATACCCACTTTCCAAGCCACTCAAACCATCGGTACGGGCAGCAGCTTTCTGAATCAAATCATAGGCTTCGGCAATGACAGGATTAATTTGTGTATAATCCTTCTTCATGTTCTGCTGGGAAATCTCGAACAGTTTTCCTTCGGCCTCCTGCATCAGGTCGTCCACATCCAGCGTCTCGTCGAAAGCCTTGCTCTGGATATTGCTGGTAAAAGTAATCAGTTCACGTGCCAAAGCTTTCTGTGCAATGATACGTGCATGGTATTCGATGTGTGCAGAAGATGCCACCTTACTGCTGAGTTGGGTAATATAGAACGGGCCGCCCACTTCCTCCAATTCTCCCCGCTTGGAAAGTTGCTCCTTCACGGTGAGGATATCGACCGGCTTCTGATTCACGGCCAAATCGGTAATAGCGGAATATATCAACTGATGTCTATGCTCATAGAATGACTCCGGACGAAGAATTTCACTTACCAGCGAATAAGCGTCCTTCTCAATCATCAAGGCTCCCAAGACAGCTTCTTCCAGCTCCGGCGCTTGCGGCTGGATACGTCCGTAGTCTGTTACGGGCTGTGGTGCCTTTCCTTTCGGAGTACGGGATGTTCTTCTTTGTTCTGCCACTTTAAGAATTAAAAAATTGAAAATTAAAAAATTAAATGAATTTCCCTTTTAGAAAGGGAAAGCAAAGATAGTGCAAACCGAATACAGAACTTTCATGCTTGCATGAAAAAGTTATGTTGAGGTGCAGCCTATCTTCGCTCGTATGGCAAAGATAAGCGAATTTATTTATAAGCAGTAAATAAATCATTGTTAAGTTTTCAATCTACTATGAACAGAAATCACTAACTTTGTCTTCGGAAGCTGCACTCCAATAGCTTCTCCTTTTAATTTTAAATTATTAATTCTTAATTTTCAACGCCATGCTGACTTTTCCAAATGCCAAAATAAACCTGGGACTGAATATCACAGAAAAGCGTCCGGACGGATACCATAATCTGGAAACCATTTTCTATCCGGTTCCCATAGAAGATGCTTTGGAAATAAATATCTTGAACGAAGGAAACGGAAAGTTCCGTCTGCATCAAGCAGGTCTGGAAATTGAGGGAGAAGCAGAGAGTAACCTGGTAGTGAAAGCCTACAAGTTACTGGATGACCGGTTCAACCTTCCTCCGGTAGATATTCATCTCTTCAAGCATATTCCCTCGGGAGCCGGACTGGGTGGCGGTTCGGCCGATGCAGCCTTCATGCTGAAGCTTCTGAATAATAAGTTTGAACTCGGACTGCCGGATGACACTCTGGAAGAGTATGCCGCCAAGCTGGGTGCCGATTGTGCCTTCTTCATCAAAAACCGTCCGACTTACGCAGAAGGTATCGGAAACATATTTTCTCCCCTTCCCCTCTCACTGAAAGGATATCGGATATGGTTGGTGAAGCCGGACATTTTCGTCTCTACACGGGATGCCTTTGCAAAAATAAAACCGCATCATCCGGAAATGTCCCTGAAAGAAATTGCCCAACTTCCCGTAGAAGAATGGAACGGACGAATGGTCAATGACTTTGAAGAAAGCGTATTCCCCCAATTCCCGGCTATTGGAGAAATCAAGGAAGAGATGTACCGGCAAGGAGCTGTATATGCCTCCATGAGTGGTTCGGGGTCATCTGTTTACGGATTATTCAAGGAAGATGCCGTATTACCGGAAGTGGATTTCGGAGAAAAAGCTTTGTATACAAAGGCCGGTTCACTGATATTTAAAAGTACATCGACACAACGTACTGATTCCCGGAAACAAAAACACAACAAGGTTGTTCTTACAGAAAACTCAAAACAACCTTGATTATGAAAAAATTAAAATTCGGTATTCT
>ENA-OQLB01000357-OQLB01000357.1-human-gut-metagenome-genome-assembly--contig:-NODE-357-length-26758-cov-3.891555_pt1 | contig 26758 bp, 32 predicted proteins | sample MGYA00242656_ERZ504813 | MGnify/ENA primary metagenome ERZ504813 (study PRJEB26092, sample SAMD00036388) | human gut metagenome | host: Homo sapiens | study: EMG produced TPA metagenomics assembly of... | reverse complement strand
GTACGACTCCAAGGACTTTGCTTTGGGAGCCACTTATCTGCTGTTCAAGCATCTGCATGTGCAGGTCGAAATGCAGAGGATGAAATATTTCACGGGAGGGCTGACATACAAAATTCATTTGAAATAATTAATGAAAAAATCAGCGGAGGGATGTTTGATACTATCAGACATCCCTTTTTCTGTATTATATATGTAAGATTAACGGAGGAATTCAAATTTTAATCGTAATTTTGTAGCCCATTATGAGTAGAATAATAGCCATAGACTACGGTCGGAAACGTACGGGAATAGCCGTGAGTGATACATTGCAGATGATTGCGAATGGACTGACAACTGTGCCTACACACCAATTGTTGCAGTTTCTTCTTGATTATGTGGCTAAGGAGCCGGTAGAGCGTATCTTGGTAGGCCTTCCTAAGCAGATGAATAATGAGGCTTCGGAAAACATGAAGAATATCGAACCTTTTGTCCGTTCGCTGAAGAAGAAACTGCCTGACATGCCGGTTGAATATGTAGACGAGCGTTTTACTTCTGTTCTGGCTCATCGGACGATGCTTGAGGCCGGATTGAAAAAGAAAGACCGCCAAAATAAAGCACTGGTGGATGAAATCAGTGCAACTATTATTCTGCAAACTTATTTAGAGAACAAACGTTTCTCTTTTTTATAATGTATAGAAAGTAATTTGTAATTAGTAATTTGTAGTAAAGGAAATGATTTTACCCATTTATGTGTACGGCCAGCCCGTATTGAGAAAGGTAGCAGAGGATATTGCCCCGGACTATCCGAATTTGAAAGAACTTATTGAGAATATGTTTGAAACGATGGACAATGCTGAAGGTGTGGGACTTGCTGCACCGCAAATAGGTTTGCCTATCCGCGTAGTAACCATTAATCTGGATGTCTTGTCTGATGATTTGCCAGAATATAAAGATTTCCGCAAGGCGTATATCAATGCCCATATTCTGGAAGTGTCCGGTGAGGAAGTTTCTATGGACGAGGGCTGCTTGAGCTTCCAGGAATTCATGAATCAGTGAAGCGTGGCAACAAAATACGCGTGCAATACCTGGACGAGAACTTGGAACCGCACGATGAGATTATCGAAGGTTACCTGGCACGCGTGATGCAGCACGAGTTCGACCATCTGGAAGGAAAGATGTTCATCGACCATTTGTCTCCGTTACGCAAGCAGATGATTAAAGGAAAACTGAATGCCATGTTGAAAGGCAAGGCACACTGCACTTATAAGGTGAAAACCGTAAAGAAATAAGTTTAACCATATAATATGGTATAAAAGGCTCAAAAAATATAAAAAGTGTTCCGCTAATCCCGACAAGTAAACGAAAAACGTTACTTTTGTTTCGTTTACAAGCATTTATAAAACAAGATGATAAAAAAATACTGACGGCTATTTTGCTGTTACCCACATTGTTGTATGCACAAATCAATACGGAACGGGTGATGACCATTGCTCGGAATGCATTGTATTTTGAGGATTACGTGCTTTCTATCCAATATTTTAATCAGGTAATCAACGCGAAACCTTATTTATATGAGCCTTATTTCTTCCGTGGACTGGCAAAAATCAATTTGGATGACTATCAGGGAGCGGAGAGTGATTGTGATGCTGCGATTCAGCGGAACCCTTTTGTGTAGGTGCTTACCAAATCAGAGGATTGGCACGTATCCGTCAGAACAAGTTTGACGAGGCGATTGAAGATTATAAAACTGCCATCAAATACGACCCGGAGAATGTGGTGCTTTGGCATAATCTTTCCCTTTGCCATATTCAGAAAGAAGATTATGAGGCGGCTAAGGAAGATTTGGGTACGCTTCTGACAATTGCCCCCAGATATACACGTGCCTATCTGATGCGCGGGGAAGTCTCCCTGAAACAGAATGATACGATACAAGCTTTGCGTGATTTTGACAAAGCCATCGATATGGACCGTTATGACCCGGATGGATGGGGGGCAAGAGCCATTGTACGCCTCCAGCAGGGGAAATATAAAGAGGCTGAAGCTGATTTGGACCAGTCTATCCATCTGAGTGCAAAGAATGCCGGTAACTATATCAACCGTGCCTTGGCGCGTTTCCATCAGAATAATTTGAGAGGCGCCATGAGTGACTATGATTTGGCTTTGGATATTGATCCGAATAATTTTCTCGGGCACTACAACCGCGGTTTGCTGCGTGCCCAGGTGGGCGATGACAACCGGGCAATAGAGGATTTTGATTTTGTGTTGAAGATGGAACCGGATAACATGATGGCCACCTTCAATCGTGGTTTGTTACGTGCGCAGACGGGGGATTACCGGGGAGCTATCAGTGACTATTCCAAAGTGATTGCAGAATATCCTAACTTTATGGCCGGCTATTATCAGCGTGCCGAAGCCCGTAAAAAGATTGGCGACCATAAGGGAGCCGAGCAGGATGAGTTCAAAATCATGAAGATGCAGATAGACAAGCGTAACGGTGTTTCTTCCGGTGACAAAAAGGAAGGTGACGACAGTAAGGATGTTGCGGATAATTCCTCGGAAAACTCCAATGGAGATGGCGGGAAGACCCGTAAGAAATCCGACAAGAACATGGAAAATTATCGGAAAATTGTAATAGCGGACGATTCGGAAGTTGACCAGCGTTATAAGAGCGATTATCGCGGACGTGTACAAGACCGAAATGTGACCATCAAGCTTGAGCCGATGTATGCTTTGACTTATTATGAGAAACTGAGCGATGTGAAACGTATCGTACATTATCATAAGTATATTGAGGAACTGAACCATTCGAAACTGTTCCCGAAGCCACTGCGCATCACCAATATGGAAGCTCCGCTGACGGAGGAACAAGTACGCTTCCACTTTGCTTTGATAGACGCTCATACGTCTGATGTGGTGGCTGACGAGAAGAACGCCAAGAAACGTTTCATGAGAGGTCTGGACTTCTATCTGGTTCAGGATTTTGCCAGTTCCATAGATGACTTTACAAAGAGTATCTTGTTGGACGACACTTTCTTTCCGGCATACTTATGCGTGCTTTGGTGCGTTATAAGCAACTGGAATATAAAAAGGCCGAAGCCACAATGAGTGAAGCGCACTTCGGGTACAACGGAAATGAAGAAGCCAGAAGTGACGGCCATCGATTATGAAGTTGTGAAGAATGACCTGGACCACGTTATTCTATTGGCTCCTGATTTTGTCTATGGCTATTATAACCGTGGCAATGTGTCTTCGTTACTGAAGGATTACCGTGCCGCCTTGGCGGATTATGACAAGGCGATTGAGCTGAGTCCCGATTTTGCTGAAGCATACTTTAACCGTGGGTTGACGCACATCTTCCTGGGGAATAACAAACAAGGTATTGCCGATTTGAGTAAAGCCGGAGAGTTGGGCATTGTCTCGGCCTATAATATCATAAAGAGGTTTACAGATACACGGGAATAACATTTTTTTGCTAAAAGATAGAATATCAAAAAGAATTAGCTATTTTTGCGTTCTGAAAAATGAAATATACATATAAACTATGATAAAGATAACATTTCCAGACGGCTCTGTTCGTGAATATAACGAAGGAGTAACGGGACTGCAGATTGCAGAAAGCATCAGTTCGCGATTGGCACAAGACGTGCTGGCTTGTGGCGTGAACGGAGAAATTTATGATTTGGGGCGTCCTATCATGCAAGACGCTGAAGTGGTTCTTTATAAATGGGAGGATGAGCAGGGTAAGCATGCCTTTTGGCATACCAGTGCCCACTTGCTGGCCGAAGCTTTGCAGGAACTCTATCCGGGCATCCAGTTCGGTATAGGTCCTGCTATCGAAAACGGTTTCTACTATGATGTGGACCCGGGTGAAACGACTATCAAGGAGCTGACCTGCCAGCCATTGAGAAAAGATGGCTGAACTGGTGGCTAAGAAAGAAGCGGTTGTCAGACAAGACATTGCCAAGGCGGATGCTTTGAAGATGTTCGGTGACCGTGGAGAAACTTATAAATGCGAGCTGATTTCCGAATTGGAAGACGGCCACATCACAACTTATACGCAGGGTGCATTTACCGACTTGTGCCGTGGCCCTCACTTGATGACCACAGCTCCTATCAAGGCTATTAAGCTGACTTCCGTTGCCGGTGCTTATTGGCGTGGACAAGAAGACCGTAAGATGATGACCCGTATCTATGGTATCACCTTTCCGAAGAAGAAGATGCTGGATGAGTATCTTCTTCTGCTGGAAGAAGCCAAGAAGCGCGATCACCGTAAAATCGGTAAGGAGATGGACTTGTTCATGTTCTCTGACACCGTAGGTAAGGGATTGCCGATGTGGCTTCCCAAAGGTACTGCACTGCGTATCCGCTTGCAGGATTTCTTGCGCCGCATCCAGGCCCGTTACGATTATCAGGAAGTAATGTGTCCACCCATCGGCAACAAATTGCTTTACATCACTTCCGGCCATTATGCAAAATATGGTAAGGACTCCTTCCAGCCCATACATACGCCGGAAGAAGGGGAAGAGTACTTCTTGAAACCGATGAACTGCCCTCACCACTGTATGATTTACAAGAACTCACCCCGTTCTTACAAAGACCTGCCTTTGCGTTTGGCAGAGTTCGGTACGGTTTGCCGTTACGAGCAGAGTGGCGAGTTGCACGGTCTGACACGTGTACGTAGCTTTACGCAGGATGATGCGCATATCTTCTGCCGTCCGGACCAGGTGAAGGATGAGTTCCTCCGTGTCATGGACATTATCTCCATCGTGTTCGAATCTATGGACTTCGAGAACTTCGAGGCACAGATTTCCTTGCGTGACAAGGTGAACCGCGAAAAATACATCGGTAGCGACGAGAACTGGGAAAAAGCAGAACGCGCCATCATCGAAGCTTGTGAAGAAAAGGGGCTGAAGGCAAAAATAGAATATGGAGAAGCCGCTTTCTATGGTCCTAAACTGGACTTCATGGTGAAGGATGCCATCGGTCGCCGTTGGCAGCTGGGTACCATCCAGGTGGACTACAACCTGCCGGAACGTTTCCAGCTGGAATATACCGGTGCCGACAATCAGAAGCACCGTCCCGTAATGGTTCACCGTGCTCCGTTCGGCTCCATGGAACGCTTCGTGGCTGTGCTTATTGAGCATACGGCCGGTAAGTTCCCGTTGTGGCTGACTCCTGACCAGGTTGCCATCCTGCCTATCAGCGAGAAGTTCAACGACTATGCGCATGAAGTGAAACAATATTTGAAGCGATATGACATCCGTGCCATTGTGGATGAACGCAATGAAAAGATTGGTCGTAAGATTCGTGACAATGAGATGAAGCGTATTCCGTACATGCTGGTTGTAGGTGAAAAGGAGGCTGAAAACAAGGAAGTTGCTGTCCGCAAGCAGGGAGAAGGTGATAAAGGAACCATGAAATTTGAAGAATTTGCCAAAAAAATGAACGAAGAAGTTCAGAATATGATAAATAAATGGTAACTTTGCGCCCAATTGTAGAAGCATAGCATATATTAGATGTTCTAAAGTTCGCTTTTACTTAACAAAAACATTAATTTGGGAATAGTAAATAAGAAACAAACTGGAAGTAAACGTTATTTAATGAAGAATGACAGCTTAAAAGGGCAACATCGGATTAACGAACAAATCCGGGCCAAAGAAGTCCGCATAGTGGGCGATGAAGTAGAACCAAAAGTGTATCCGATAGCGCAGGCTTTAAGACTTGCTGAAGAACATGAAGCGGATCTCGTGGAGATTTCTCCAAATGCACAACCCCCTGTTTGTCGTATTATTGATTATTCTAAATTTCTTTATCAGTTAAAGAAGCGTCAGAAAGAGCAAAAGGCAAAGCAGGTAAAAGTGAACGTGAAGGAAATACGTTTTGGACCTCAGACAGATGATCATGACTATAACTTCAAGTTGAAGCATGCTAAAGGCTTTTTGGAAGATGGTGACAAGGTGAAGGCCTACGTATTCTTTAAAGGACGTTCCATCTTGTTCAAAGAGCAAGGTGAAGTGTTGCTGCTCCGTTTTGCCAATGATTTGGAAGACTATGCGAAGGTAGACCAAATGCCGGTTTTGGAAGGAAAGAGAATGACAATCCAGCTCTCTCCGAAGAAAGTGGCGGCACCTAAGAAGAGCGCGGCTCCCAAGCCTGCAGAAGATGCGCCAAAGGCTGCGTCGGCTGAAACCGAAGAAGAATAAAGAAGTGAGTAACGCCATAGGTATAGTGCGTTGCCATATAATTTAATAATTAAAAAGTTTAAAAAAGATGCCAAAGATGAAGACTAACTCCGGTTCTAAAAAGAGATTTACTCTTACCGGAACAGGTAAAATCAAAAGAAAGCACGCTTTTCATAGTCACATCCTGACTAAGAAAACTAAGAAGCAGAAAAGAAACTTGTGCTACTCTACACTTGTTAGTACAACAGATGTAAGCCAGGTGAAAGAGCTCTTAGCAATGAAGTAATTGAAAAGCGTACAAAAGTATTAAAGTTATTAACCGAATGCATTAGCTTTAAGTCCGCTGCGTGAAGTAACGGCGCTAACATTCAAAAACAAGTAAAACTATGCCAAGATCAGTAAATCATGTTGCTTCTAAAGCAAGAAGAAAGAAAATTTTGAAATTGACCAGAGGTTACTTTGGTGCAAGAAAGAACGTTTGGACCGTTGCCAAGAATACTTGGGAAAAAGGTTTGACCTATGCGTTCCGTGACCGTAAGAACAAGAAGAGAAACTTCCGTGCTTTGTGGATTCAGCGTATCAACGCTGCCGCTCGTCTGGAAGGTATGTCTTACTCTAAGCTGATGGGCGCTTTGCACAAAGCTGGTATCGAAATCAACCGCAAAGTGTTGGCTGATTTAGCGATGAACCATCCGGAAGCTTTCAAGGCTATCGTTGCTAAAGCAAAGGCTGCATAAAAACAGTTAGCAGATAAATTACGAGGTGCTGATTACTCTTTTGGTAGTCAGCACTTTTTGTTTTCTGATACTCCGGGGAGGGGTTAAAACTTGAAAAGGACTTGAAACAATTTACTGCTTTTACTTGTTTCTTTCATAGAAACTCATTACCTTTGTTATAGAAAAAATAGCCGCATTGATTGGATCGGGAAACTCATCAATTTTTATGAAATACCGAGACAAGCTTCGCTTCTCAATGGCGGGCCACGCCCTTCGGGGTAACTCTTGAGTCGGTGGATTACAAAGAGGAGGAGCACTCAAATCATGTCATACGGAGTTTCATCACATCATCGGTGCGGCTTTCTATAAAAGAGGAACGGTAATCTGTTTGGATAACCGTTCCTCTTTCGTTTTATGCGGATGTGGGTGATTGTGAAACGATGATACGTGATGCTGAAACAGATGATGTGTCAAGGGAAGATAGATGATGTGTTTATACAAGACAGACCATCTGTATCGGGTGAACAGATGGTCTGTTTTGAAAAGAGTTTTTTTAAGTTTATTTGTTGTCCCGTAAGTCTTTTTACCCTGACGGCTTTTCCTTCGCTCTGCGGCAAGGAACCTTTCTTTACCAACCGTAACTTCGGAGTTACCAGAATCTCGTCTTTCAGCTGGCGGGTAATGGCTTTGCTAATCTTTTGTAGCTCGATGTAATTGTCAGTAGAGAGGTCGCTAAGTTCAACTTCCACAATCATCTCATCCTGGTTATTGACCGTTTCGAGCGTGATGAGGTAATTGCTGCCCAATTCGGGGAATTGTACCAGCACCTTTTCCACCTGCATGGGGAAGATATTGACTCCCTTGATGATGAACATATCGTCGCTACGGCCTTTGATGCGGTCTATACGGATGTGGGTACGTCCGCAAGGGCACTTGCCGGGCAGGATGCGGGTAAGGTCGCGTGTACGGTAGCGGATGAGGGGCATCATCTCTCTGTCCAGCGTTGTCAGTACCAGTTCGCCGATTTCACCTTCCGGTACGGGTTCGCCGGTTTCCGGGTTAATGATTTCGACCAGGTAGCAATCTTCCCAGAAGTGCATGCCGTCTTGTTCGGTGCACTCGAAGGCTACGCCGGGACCGTTCATTTCAGTCATACCAAAGCTGTTATAGGCTTTGACGCCAAGCATGCGTTCAATCTTTCTGCGTTGCTCGTCTGTGTGGGGTTCGGCACCGATAACAAGCGTTTTCAGACTTGTGCCGGCGGGGTCCATCCCTTCTTCCTGGAATACCTCTGCCAAGCGGATGGCATAGCTGGGAATGGCATGCAGGGCAGTGGTCTTGAAGTCGGTGATGAACTTTATCTGACGCTTGCTGTTTCCGGCAGCGGCAGGAACAGTCAGCGCACCCAGACGTTCGGCTCCATACTGAAAGCCCAGTCCTCCGGTGAACATGCCGTAACCGGAGCTATTTTGGAAAACATCCGTCTTACGGATACCTACCATATAGAGGCAGCGTGCCACTAAGTTAGCCCAAGAGTCCAAATCGTGTTGGGAGTGTACGATGACCGTCGGCGTGCCCGTAGTGCCACTGGAAGAATGGATACGTACTCCGTCCTCACGCATATCGCCTGCTACTAATCCAAAAGGATAATTGGCGCGCATATCGGCCTTGGTAGTAAACGGTATCTTACGTATGTCTTCTATAGACCGGATGCTGTCGGCAGTGATGCCATGCTCTTGGAATACCTTTTTATAATAAGGAGAGTTGGCGGCAATGCTGACAGTCTTTTTTAACCGTTGCAGTTGCAGTTCGCGCAACTGCTCACGGGGCATCGTTTCAATCTCTTCTTCCCAGTATTTGTTATTCATGGTATGTTGAAATTTAGAGTCAATTATAGTTTACATCAGTTTTTCAGCAATCTCTTTGCCGGCAGCCAACGCTTTGAGGTTCAGCTCTACAATGGCGTCGCCCTTGCGTTGGAAGATTTCGCGGATGCTGTCTTGCACCTTTGCGTAGTCGATGCCGAGGAAGGGGATGGTGGCGCCCAGCAGTACGATGTTGCTACGCGGGGAGAGCCGACTTCTTTTGCCACTTCGTTTACGTTCAGCATGATTTTATGCGGCAGCTTGTTGATTTCGGCCTTGATGTCTTCTTCTGCCGGATAGTTGGGAATGTTGATGAAGGGGGCTTCATTGGTCACCAGCCAACCTTCGGGGCTGAGGTAGGGAGGTAGCGCAGTGCTTCCATCGGTTCCAGGGAGATGATGAGGTCGCATTTTCCTGTGGGAATGAGGTCCGAAGCGATGGGTTGGTCGCTGATGCGCAGGTTGGACTGCACGTCGCCGCCTCGCTGGCTCATGCCGTGTACTTCTGCCTGCTTCATGTAGAGTCCGTCCTTGAGGGCTGCTTTGCCGATTACGGTGGCGATGGAGAGGATACCTTGTCCTCCTACGCCGGAAGTATGATGTCTTTTTTCATGGCTTTACTTGTTTCTTTTTTTGCGTGCTAATGTTTGGATACATTCTCTGCGGGGGATGATGACGGATACGCCGTGGTGCTCGATTTCTTCCCGGATGATTTGCTTCATCTCTTCGTAGTTCTTCTTCAAGGGCACTACGACGCGGATGTGTTCGGGAGCTACACCGATGCCGGCGCAGATGGCTTCCAGACGTCCGGTGCCGGCAGAGTCTTGTCCTCCGGTCATGGCGGTGGTTTCGTTGTCGGAGATGACGATGGTGACGTCGGCGTTTTCGTTGACGCAATCCAGCAGTCCCGTCATGCCCGAGTGGGTGAAGGTGGAGTCGCCGATGACGGCTACGGCAGGATGCAGGCCGGCATCCGAAGCACCCTTCGCCATGGTGATGGAGGCGCCCATATCCACGCAAGAGTTAATGGCGTTGAATGGGGCATTGGCTCCCAGCGTGTAGCAACCAATGTCGCTGAACACCTTATAAGTGGGATATTCTTCTTTCAATACTTGGGTCAGCACCGTGTACATGTCGCGATGGCCGCAACCCTCGCACAAAGCGGGCGGGCGCATCTCTACCAAAGAAGGAACGCTGAATTCAGCCTTGTTCTCCTTGCCTACGGCACGTGCCACGCTGTCCGGGTTCAGCTCTCCGTCTTGTGAAAGAGTGCCGTCCAAACGGCCTTTTACTTTGATGCCGATGCCAGATAGCCTTTTAGCTGTTTTTCTACGAACGGTTGTCCGTCTTCCAGTACCAGAATCTCGTCACATGCTTCTACCAGCTGCATCAGCTGTTTCTTGGGCAACGGGTATTGTCCGATTTTCAGTACCGGATATTCGCAACCTTCGGGATAGTTCTCCATCAGGTAGTTGTAGCCGATGCCGCATGCCACGATACCCAGCTTTTTGTTGGGGCCGTCGGTATATTTGTTGTAAGCGGAGTTTTCAGAAGCTTTGATAAATTCGTCCTGGCGTTGCAGCAATGCTTTGTAACGTTTGCGTGCATTACCCGGCAGGAGGATGAACTGACGCGGGTCTTCGCTGAAGGAAATCTCATTCTGCGGTTGTTGCTCCTTGCGCTCTACGCCGGAACGGGAGTGTGCCAGGCGCGTAACCATGCGCATCAGGATGGGTTCGCCGGTCTGTTCGGAGAAGTTGAATCCGTTGTACACCATGTCGTATGCTTCCTGCTGGTTGCTTGGTTCGTACATCGGGATGAGGGAGAAGTCGCCATAGAAGCGGCTGTCTTGCTCGTTTTGTGAGGAGTGCATGCTGGGGTCGTCGGCAGCAATGACTATCAGACCACCTTTTATGCCGGTAATGGCAGAGTTGATGAAACAGTCGGCAGCTACGTTCATACCCACGTGCTTCATGCACACCAATGAACGCTTACCTGCAAAGGACATGCCCAGGGCAGCTTCCATCGCAGTTTTCTCGTTAGAGCACCAGCGGTTATGGATATTCTTTTCGGCAGTAATCGGTGCCATCTGAATATATTCGGTGATTTCCGTAGAAGGAGTGCCGGGATAGGCATATACACCCGAAAGTCCGGCATCTAATGCAGCTTGTGCAATGCTTCATCGCCAAGTAAGAGTTGCTTGCTCATATCTGAATATTTAAGTGTTAGTCATGGATTAATATTTGACGCAAATATAGGATTTTGCTTTTATTTTATCAGCAGATTACTTGAAAATCTTTCTTTCGTTTAATGCATTCCAATATTTTCTTGCATTTTTCATGTGCTCGGCATAATTGGATGCAAAGTTATGGGTGCCCGAGAAGTCCTCTTTGGCACACATGTAGAGGTAGTTGTGTTTCGTATGGTTCAGCACAGCATCCAGCCCGATGGGTGAGGGGATGCGTATGGGACCGGGAGGTAGTCCGGTGTTGAGATAGGTATTGTAGGGGGATTCTACTGCCAGATGGGCATTCGTAATTCTCCGCAAGCCGAAGTCCTGCAAGGCAAATTTGATGGTAGGGTCGGCTTGCAGGGGCATGCCGGTGTGCAGGCGGTTGATGTAGAGCTGCCACCATTGGTTTTTCGGGAGTGTTGTTTGTCTCTTCCTCGACGATGGAGGCAAGGGTGCAGACTTCCGTCGGGGTCATTCCGATGGCGGTGGCTTTGTCTAAGCGTTCCTGGTTCCAGAACTTCTGGTGCTCTTTTTGCATTCTTTCGAAGAACTCTTCTGCACTCATGTCCCAATAGACTTGGTAGGTTTCGGGGATGAAGAGGCAGGGCAGGGTCTCTTTGTTGTATCCCAGTTTTTGTTGGAATGCGGAGTCGTTCATCAATCCGGCTATTTCGGCGGAGTCTATCATGAGCTGTTTGCCTACGCTGCGTGCCAGCCGGTCCAGTGTGCGTACGCTGCCGACGGTGAGATTCGTAGGTTCTTGATATCCGCGGTACAGACGGCTGAATACGTGATATACGTTTTCCCCCGGCCGGATGGTGTAGCGTCCGGTGTGTATATTTTCGGAATATTTCTTGTATTGGGCCATCCAGCGGAAGCCGGTGAAGCTTCGAGGATGGCCTTGTTGTTCCACCTTATTATATATGGAGTCGGCGGTGTCGTCGCGGTCTATATAGATATAGACTGTCTTTTTCGGATGGAATTGCGGGGCAAACAGATAGTAGTATACTGTTCCTGCACAAGCTGCTCCAATAAGAATCAGTGCGACGAATGTTCCGATAATGATTTTCTTCTTTTCCATTTTGTTTTACTGCATCTTTAGTCGGGCAAAGTTAGTAAAAAATGGAGTGAAAACCATCAAGTCATATCAGTTAATTCGATAGCTGACAAAGGCTATGCGTTTGCTGTCCGGTGCCATGAGTTGACATTGATGGTGCCTTGTCCGCCGAAAAGCTTTAACAATGTCTTGGGTTCTCCACCGTTTGCGGGCATTAGGCGCAGCTCTACGTTCTTGTTTGCCAGGTGCTCTCCCGGTTCCAGGTCACCTTTGTAGTAGGTGATGAATACAACGGATTTTCCGTCAGGGGAGATGTGGGGGAACCAGGAGTTACGGGTTTCGTCAAAGGTCATCTGGGTCTGTTCGGAGCCGTCTGCCTTCATGCGCCAGACTTGCATGAGTCCGGTGCGTACGGAATTGAACCAGATGTATTGTCCGCAGGGGGAATATTCCGGTCCGTCATCCAGACCTTCGGCAGTGGTCAGGCGGGTTTCTTCACCTCCTTCCGCCGGGATGGTATAGACGTCATAGTTGCCGTTTCGTTCGGCGCAATAGGCAAGCTCTTTGCCGTCGGGGCTCCAACCGTGGAGGTAGCTGGGAGCCATAGGTGTTATTAAACGGGGAGTGCCGCCCGTGATGGGAAGTGTATAAATGCGCGATTTATAGTCTTCTTTCGTCCCGTGCTGATGGCTATCTGCTGTCCGTCGGTCGAGAGGACGTGGTCGTTGTTGCAGTTTTGGGCAAATCCGGTGTTTATCAGTTCCGGTTCGGCAGGCGAGGTGGGGGAAAGGCGGTAAAGCTTTCCTTCGCTGTTGTATAGCAGCCATTGCCCGTCGGGCGTCCAATTGGGAGCTTCAATCCGGTAGGGAAATTCTTTTACGACGGTCCGGTTACCGTTGGTTACATCCAGTATTTCGAGGACGCTGGTAATCTCGTTTTTTTGTTGAGCGGTTGCGGTCAGTGCAACAGTTGCAAAGAAGGGGATTAGATAGGGTTTCATGTTCATATCGTATTTAATAAATCTCCGCAAGATACATTTTTTATTGGAAACTACATAGTCGGAGCATGCTTTTTTCAGAGAGAATCTGTAGTGATGGTCGAATGCGTAGTGCTTATCATATGAATAGTCTCCGGGATTCTTGAAATAGTTGTCCACATACTGCCAGTTGTCGGTGTCGAGCGGCGTGTGCGAAGTCATGTACGATAGGGAGCTTTTGTCTCTACTATCTTGCTGTCCAGACTAATCAGGTCTTTGCCTAAGCGGACAATGCGGGCATGTAGTCGGTGCCGACTTCCCCCTTTCCGCCTCCACCGAATGACAGCCATCCTGTACCTTCGTCATCTATCACGGCACCCGGGTCGAAAGGAGCCCTGCAGTGGCCTAATCCTTGGGTGAACAGGCTCACCAGCATACGTCTTACCGTCCGATTCCACCCGCGATACGATGGATGGCGCCCATGAGGCTATACCCCATGGCGAGAGGGCCTTTACGTCAATCAGTCCGTGATAAGTCCAATTTACCATGTTATCGGTGGACAGCATGACCAGTGAATGGGATGTATTGGTATGTGTTTTTGCCGTCTTTTCCCACACTGTCCAGTTGCTGGGTGTCATTGGCTCCATACACATAGAGCCTTCCGTTGTATTCCACCGATGTCGGGTCGGCCACAAAATGAAATCCGACAACGGGTTGGCGTTTCCACTGAAGAATTTGGGTGATTCTACCGGACGCGTGTCTTTCTTTCCTGAATCGGAAAGCGCCCACACATCATTTCCTGCGGATATAGCCGCCAGCAGCAAAGCCGCTGTAAATAACTTGATTCTTTTCATTTTTTTATAGTATGTTATAGAAACCTATGGTAGCCTTTTGATTTTGGCTTGTGTTCTTCAATCACCTCAATCCTTTATTTAAGATTGAAAAATCGGGTTATTGAAAAGTTGCCGCAAATATTGGGAATTACTATGTATAATATAAGGTGTATTATGTTTTTAATAATGTGCCTATATGTTTCAAGTTATCATTGTAATCAGATGGTGCTGTTTTAAACTTGCTTTACTTGCTTTGGGATAATTATGCGGCTATGGATTAAATTGTTTGGAAGGGCATTGTGTTTTATGCAAATATATTGGTAGAAGAGCGTTTTTTTATTCTAACGATTCTTGAAAAGGAAAAAGCACTGATTATTCCAGATAATCAGTGCTTGAATATCGAGCCGCTAGCCAGACTTGAACTGGCGACCTACGCGTTACGAATGCGTTGCTCTACCAACTGAGCTATAGCGGCAATAAGCTTTTGTTTACGGGGTGCAAAGGTACATCTTTATTTGAAAAGGCAAAAAGAATCTCTGTTTTTTTTAGAAATATTTTAGTGGGATAATTTTCTATTTGAATGTCCTGAACTTTATTGCCATAAAAATTGGATAATAAAACGAAAAGAAGCATCTTTGTCGTAGGTCCTATAGCAAATAAGTCTGATACTGATTATGAATTTAAGAATCTATTATAAATATCTTTCTTCACGCATAGCGTCCAAATGGACGGTGCTGTTGGTAGATGTAATTATCGTTGTGATTTCCATGCTTTCTGCATGTTTTTTGCAATATAGGCTTTCGTCCGTATCTTATGAAATTTCTTTATATGTATGGCTGACCATTTGGGCTGTCTTGTGTAATATCTGTTTCTTTCATATTCTCCGTACTTATGTGGGTGTTATCCGTTTTTCCTCTTTTGTAGATATTTATCGTGTGTTTTGGAGTCTTACGATAAGCTATGCTGTACTGTTTTTAGGGAATTACTGTTGGTCTGTTTCGGGGCTTGGAGAAACTTTGCCGAACAGCATTCTGTTTATAGCATATATGTTCACCTTCTCTCTGATGGCTTGTATGCGCATTGCTGTGAAGATGCTTTATGAAGCTATTGCTTTTGATGCACGTCATTGCGTGAATGTTTTTATTTATGGATTCCATGGGACTGGAGTCAATGTTGCAAAATCCTTGAGAGTTAGTCGTAATAATCATTATCGCCTGCGTGGCTTTATTTCGGACGAACCTGATATGATAGGTAAACATACGATGGGATGCAGGTATATCCCAATGATGAGCAGCTGTTTGACCGTCTAAAGAAAAAGAAAGTGGATACAATCATTATCTCTCCAAGCAAGGTGTCGGATTTGGAAAATTCCGGAATGCTGGATAAACTGTTCTCTCATGATATTCATGTAATGACCGTTCCTCCCTTAAGCGATTGTATGGACGATGGACTGATAAAGGACATTCAAATAGAAGATTGGCTCCGTAGAGAACCGGTACAAGTTGACGTGCGTAAAATTACGGCCATATCGAGGGGCGTAGAGTAATGGTTACGGGAGCGGCGGGAGCTGTAGGAAGGGAAATCGTCCGCCAGTTGGCTACACTGAATCCTTATCAGTTGATTCTGGTAGATCAGGCAGAATCCCCATTGTATGATGTACAGTTGGAATTGTCTGATCATTGGAAGAATCTGGAGGTCCGTGTATTGGTTGCAGATGTTGCTAACCGTACGCGTATGGAGGCTATATTTGAAGAAACACGTCCTCAACTTGTTTTTCATTCTGCTGCTTATAAGCATGTACAACTGATGGATGATTTTGTGTCGGAGGCAATTCAAACGAATATATCGGGGACAGTGAATATTGCAGACCTGGCGGTAAAGTATAGAGTGTCCCGTATGGTTATGATATCTGCTGCTAATGCACGTCATCCGGAAAATGCTATGGAATATAGTAAGCGTGTGGCGGAAATATATGTGCAATCATCTGATTGCAGGTTGAAACGCGACACAGGGGAAACTGATATGTTCATAGTACGTTTGGGTGAGGTGTATCCGACGAATACTCATTGTTTGATTACCTTGTCTGAAGCTTGTATGCTCACCCTGGAAGTGGGAGTCATGGGGGATGGGGGAGAAGTGTACATTGTGGGAGGGCCTGGGGATGGACTTTTGGATTCTGTAATCAGTGAAAAGATAAAGCGTGAAAAGGCATCTGTTGATGATTATGAACATGTGCGGGAAGAAGTGCTGGCCTTGGTGCAACATAGTTATACTGAAAAAAAGGCTATTTTGATTGGACTAATGAAAAAAATAGTGCCAATTTTCCCGCTTTCTTCTACCCAATGAAAAGACGTGAAAGTGACAGCTTTTTAATGCTTTTTCTGAAACTTAGAGGTGGAATAAATGTATATTATAAAAATAATATATTACCTTTGTGCCCGATTTATATTTATTACAAGAACTCAAAAGATTAATCAGAATATCTTATGCGTAGATTAATAACACTATTCTTTTTGGTATTTACTTTGTCAGGGGTAGCTTTTGCTCAGCAGATGTCAGATGATCAGGTTGTTCAGTATGTAAAAAGCGCTCAGCAGATGGGCAAAAATCAAAAGCAGATTACTACTGAATTAATGCGGCGGGGAGTGACAAAGGAACAAGTTGAAAGAATTCAGAAAAAGTATGAAAACTCTAAATCTGGAAGTCCGCAGAGCAATACCCAAGATGAGAAGCGTTCTCGTCAACGTGGTGAAATGAGTGGCGTAGTCAAAGGGCTGCGTACAACTTCGGAAACTTATTCTGCCAGACAAACGGATGTTGCAGGGGATTCTTTACAAATGATGGATAATCGTTCCTTGTCTCAAGAGAAGGAAACAGAGGATCCGACTTCGCAAATTTATGGTCATAATATTTTTACTAACGATAATTTGACTTTCGAACCCAATGTGAATGTTGCTACTCCCGAGAATTATCGTCTGGGGCCTGGTGACGAGGTGATTATTGATGTGTGGGGAGCTTCTGAAACAACGATTCGACAAACAATCTCTCCGGAAGGAAGTATTCTTGTGAATAATTTAGGACCGGTTTATCTGAGTGGCAAAACTGTAAAGGAAGCCAATAATTATTTGAAACAAGAATTTGCCAGAATATATTCTGGAGTAACCGGAAATGTTCCGTCTACCCAAGTTAAACTGACATTAGGAGAAATACGTTCTATTCAAGTAAACGTTATGGGTGAAGTTGTGGTGCCCGGAACTTATACCCTCTCATCATTTGCTTCCGTATTTCATGCTTTATATCGTGCAGGTGGTGTGAACCCGATTGGTAGTTTGCGCAGTATTAAAGTGATTCGCAATGGAAATACAATAGCGGATTTGGATGTTTACGATTTACTTATGAAAGGAAAAATGAAGGATGACATCCGTCTGCAGGATGGTGATGTAATTCTTGTGGATCCTTACCAGTCACTGGTACAGATATTAGGTAAGGTAAAACGTCCGATGTTTTATGAAATGAAACCCACTGAAACCGTAGGTACATTATTGAAGTATTCAGGTGGTTTTACGGGTGATGCTTATAAGAAAGCATTACGTATAATCCGTAAAAGTGGACGTGAGCATCAAATTTATAATGTGGATGAGATGGATTATTCCGTATTCCGCGTAGATGACGGTGATAAGATAACGGTTGATTCCGTTTTACAGCGTTTTGAGAATCGTGTGGAAATCCGCGGTGCTGTATATCGTGAAGGTTTGTATCAGTTGGACGGTACGATGAATACAGTGAAGCAGCTGATTAAGAAAGCGGAAGGACTTCGCGGAGATGCATTCTTAAACCGTGCTATAATCGATCGTGAACTTGAAGACTTGTCGCATGAGGTTATACAAGTAGATGTGAAAGGTTTGCTGAACGGGACGGCTGCAGATATTCCTTTGCAGAAGAATGACATTTTATATATTCCAAGTATTCATGACTTGAAGGAAGAAGCTACACTTACCATTCATGGTGAAGTTGCCAATCCGGGTACATATCTTTATTCTGATAAAATGACAGTAGAGGATTTGGTGTTGCAGGCTGGTGGCTTGTTGGAGGCGGCGGCTACAACAAAGGTTGAAGTTGCACGGCGCATGAAAGATCCGAAGAGTACATCTTTCAGTACTACAGTAGGCCAGAATTTCTCTTTTGATTTGAAAGATGGCTTATTGGTGGGAGAAGGAAGCCAGGATTTCCATCTTGAGCCTTTTGATGAAATTTATGTTCGTAAGAGTCCGTCCTATTTTAAACAACAGAATGTTATGGTGGGCGGAGAAGTCCTTTTTAGCGGTAATTATGCACTATCGAAAAAGAATGAACGTTTGAGTGACTTGATAGCTAAGGCTGGTGGAGTAACTCCCGATGCTTATATAAAAGGAGCGCGTCTTATACGTAGGATGACCGAAGAAGAATTCCGCCGTAAGGAAGATGCTCTGCGTATGGCGCAAGCGGGAGGCGGAGATTCCATATCTGTAAAAAGATTGGATTTGTCCGATACCTATTCTGTAGGTATAAATCTGGGAGAGGCCTTGAAAAATCCTGGTTCAGATGCTGATATGGTGCTTCGCGAGGGAGATGTATTATTTGTTCCGGAGTACGTAAGTACAGTGAAAATCAACGGTGCTGTAATGTATCCGAATACAGTTTTATATAAAAAGGGTGAAAGCTTGAAATATTACATCAACCAGGCTGGTGCTTTGGTAATGACGCCAAGAAACGCAAGGTCTATGTAATATACATGAATGGTACAGTTTCTCGTTTAAGAGCAGGAAACAAGAAAGCCATTGAACCAGGTTGTGAAATAATTGTTCCAAGTAAAGAACAGAAAAGGAAGATGACTACTACTGAAATTCTGGGAATGGGAAGTACGACAGCTTCTATTGCAGCGATGATTGCGACTATGGTTAATCTCTTTAAGTAATTTGAATTATGAGCGAAGAAAGAATACAAAACATAACTTCTCCACAACCAGAGGAACAAGAAATAGATTTGATAGAACTGGCCCAGAAAGTATGGGCTAGTCGCAAATTGGTTTTTAAGGCGTGTGGTATCGCTGCCCTTGTTGGACTGGTTGTTGCATTTAGTATTCCTAAGGAGTATTCTACAAGTGTGACGTTGGCTCCGGAGAGTGGTGGTAAATCTGGTGGCGGAAGTATGGGAGCTTGCAGCCATGGCGGGTATCAATTTGGGTACTTCTTCTGGTGAAGATGCTTTGTCACCCGAACTTTATCCTGATATTGTAAGTTCTACTCCTTTTCTGATTGAACTGTTCGATGTTAAAGTCAAGGATCAGAAAGCAAAAGTAGACACGACTTTATATGCTTATTTGAAAGAAGAACAGCGTTCTCCTTGGTGGAGTGCAATTTTCTCCGCTCCTTTTAAAGTGTTAGGATGGACATTGTCTTTGTTTAAGGATGAACCGGAAGAGGGGGATGCAAAGCTGGATCCTTTTCGTCTTACTAGAGATGAGTCTGCCATTGCAGATGCTTTAAGTAAACGTATCTCTGTTTCCGTAGACAAAAAAACAGGTGTGACAACCTTGTCTGTTACTATGCAGGATCCTTTGATATCTGCTTCGCTGACGGATACCGTGATGCATTGCCTGCAGGACTACATCACAGATTATCGAACTAATAAAGCTCGTCATGATTTGGCATTTACCGAAAAACTTTATGGAGAAGCAAAGGCCAGTTATGAGTCTGCCCAGAAGAAATACGCAAATTTTGTAGATGCAAACCAGAATATAATATTGCTGAGTTATCGCGCAGAGCAAGAGCGTTTACAGAATGAAATGAATTTAGCCTATCAAGTATATACACAAGTGTCTCAACAATTGCAGATGGCAAGAGCTAAGGTGCAGGAGATTACACCGGTATATACGGTTGTCCAGCCGGCTACGGTACCTTTGAAGCCTGCAAAGCCCAATAAATTGATGATTTTGATCGGCTTCATGTTCTTGGCAGGTGTCGGCAGTGTGGGATGGATATTATTTGTAAAAGATTTATTAAAGGGATGGAAAAAGCAAACAATATGATGACGGATAATGATATGATGTGCTGGCATGCATTGTACACAGCACCCAAGTCTGAACATAAGTTGATGCAGCGTTTGAATGCTGCGGGATATACTACATATTGCCCGATGCAGGCTGTGTTTGTAAAATGGAAAGGGCATACCCGGAAGGTGATTACTCCTCTTTTTTCCGGATGTTTGTTTGTTGCCGGTAATGTGTCGGAAGTTACCTTATTGGCTTCCTTGCAGAAGGCTGCTATATTAGTAAATAATGAAGGAAAAAGTTTGTCTATTGAGGCGTGCAAAGCAGAACTTCCTGCCAAGTTTGCCCAATTGCTGAAGTTATGATGAAGCTGATAACAGAAGAGCTGCTGGATACCGTTACTTCACGAGCTAAGGAGAACTCCCGTTTACGTATGAATTATAATTTTCATGCGTCTATGGATGCTCCTATTCATCGGTTGCTGAATGCTTTGGAACCGGGAACTTATCTTCCTCCTCACCGTCATACAGATAAGGAAGAAACTTATCTGGTTTTGCGTGGAAGTCTGCTGGCATTTTTTTATGATGATGCCGGTAATGTAACAGATAAGGTATGCCTCAATCCTTCGGAAGGTAAATATGGTCTGGAGATTCCTTCTAATACATGGCATAGTATTATTGCCTTGGAGTCAGGTACCGTTATTTTTGAAATTAAAAAAGGCCCATATCAGCCTCTACCCTCAGAGGATTTGGCTTCGTGGGCTCCTCAGACTTCTGATACGGAAGGAATAAAGGCTTTTATGAAGCGGATGTTGGAACTTTAGCTCTCAAACATCCTGCTTCGTGCAAGCATACATGCCCCTACAATACCCGCCTTGTCTTTTAGTTTGGAAGTTATAATAACCGAATCTTTGTTTACTAGATTCAGAGAATATTTTCTCACAGCGGTTTTTATAGGCTGTGTAATGTAATCCCCAGTCAATGACAGTGTTCCTCCTATAATTACCAGTTCAGGATTGAATAGATTGATTAATCCTGCAATTTGTTTTCCTAACTTTTGGCCAATTTCTTCCACAATTTCAATACAGAGTAAATCTTCCTGGTTTACTGCTGCAATAATTTCGTCCAATGTGAGTGGGTCTTCTTTAGTGGCTATACGACTGGATAATATGGAACATTCGCCATTGTTGATACGTTCTAGTAAAATACGATGTAAGGCTGATCCAGATGCTTCTGTTTCCAAGCATCCTTTTTTGCCGCAGTGGCATAGAATCTCATTGTCGAATACATTGACATGTCCGAATTCTCCAGAAAATCCAGATTTACCGGTATAAACTTTTCCATCTATAATGATTCCAATGCCAAGTCCCCAACTTATATTTACAAAGATGATATTCTTTTCTCCTTTGACACATCCTTGCATATATTCTCCATAAGTCATGGCACGAGTGTCATTATCTATACAAACGGAATATCCGATTTTCTTAGCTAATACTTCTGCTAACGGAAGTTCGGAAAAGTTAAACATGCTGAAGCTGTAACCTGATTCAGGATTAACTCGCCCTGATATATTGATACAAATGTTTAATACCTTTTCTGGATTGATTCCTGCTTTCTTTGTAAAATTACTGATGAGTTTACATAGTTTCTCCAAGGCTTCCTGGTATTTTCAAACTTATATGGGATATTCATTTTCAGTTCTACCATATCACCCTTGAAATTAATAAGTCCAATATTAATGGCAAACTTTTTGATGTCTACTCCTATAAAATAGCCTGATTCAGGATTGAGTCCATAGAGGCTGGGATGACGTCCTCCACTAGTTTCTAACTTTCCGTAATCATTAATATAGCCATCATCGCACATTTCGCTGATAAATTTGGTTACTGTAGGCACACTTAAATCCAGCTCTTTGGATAAATCAGTAATGGTGGAACTACCATTGTATATATAATGCGTAATGATCCTCTTTTTGAGAAGAGCATTCTTGCTTCCCATTTCTATTTCTTTTAATAGCGCTTGGTTCATAGTGATACTTTTATGTATTTCTGCCAAATATACTAAAATAATTTTGTAAATTGTTGTATCGCTTGATAAGAATTTTAACAATAAAGATATCAATAAAAATAATGCTCAGTTAATTTTCAATACGCATAATCCAATATATTTAGACGGTGAATTGCTTAGACATGATCAAATTGTAATGGTTGAAAAGAGAAGGAATGATATGGTGAGCGAGATATATTCTTTAGCAGATTACAAATTACGTCCAGAAGAAAGAATATTAAAAAATTATTTGAATGGAAAATATGGAGCATTGCCACATATGGATTGGAAATTGCATTTAAGCACATATTGGAAAGAGAGGCGAATAATCTTGAATCGTCCAAAGAACAATAAAATACGAAGACCACAATTCCTCTGCATTGTAGGATGTGAGGGAAAAACCAGGAAAGAATATATTTTGATAAAGTAGCAGAATTAGTGAATTGCGTTGAAGAAAGAACGCATGATTTAGTATTTGATTATGCGGAACCATATGGCGGAAATCCTAAGTGTGTGGTAGAACGAACTATTCAGAAATCTATTGGTAAGGAAAACAAAGTATCTGTTTTTGATTATGACGGAAAAAAGGATAAGTATGAAGAAGCAATAGATTTGGCAATAGAAAATAAGATTGAATTAGGATATACAAATTATTGTTTTGATTTATGGCTGATTCTTCATAAAGAAGACTATTTTGATGTTGTACAAAATCAGGATGCTTACGCCAGTAAATTACGACAAGTTTTTGGGTTGGCTGCAGATGCAAACATCAAAAAAGAGAAAAGGGTAACGGAAATGGTCAATCAAATCGGATTATCTGATATAAAGAATGCAATTCAAAGGGGTAAAAAAATATCAGAGGATAATCGTAGTAAAGAGCAAATAAAACGCCAAAAGAAAATAGATATTATGATAATCCGGATACGCAAATGCATGTGTTGCTACAATTTTTATTTGCGAAAGTAGGAATAAAAAATTGACGCATTAGGATAGAAAAGATGTGGCAATGACGTAACATCCTCCCCACCTACTTTGTGACAATTACATAACGTCCTCTATACAGAAATATGCGGTTTTAAGCCATTTTCGTGGCAAAAAAGCCGCATATTTTTTGTAGCAATGACTTGACATCCTCGGGGGCGTTATGTACAGCACAAAGTATCCCAAAAATATGAAAACGGCTGATCTGAAAAAGTAAATTTTAGTACCCGAGTAATAAGGATAAAAGGTACATTTTTTTAGTGGGATAATGTTTCCAAAAGTGCTAAAATAAAATTATCATACATAAAGCGAGGCGTAAAACAATGAAAAAAATCAAGTGGGGCGTTATAGGAACTGCCGGAATTGCCAGAAGTTGTACCATTCCGGGAATGATACAGGCATACAACTGCGAATTATATGCAATTGCCGGAAGAAGCATAGACAAAGCTGAACAATTTAAAGAAAAATTCGGATTTGAAAAAGCTTATGGAAGTTATAAAGAATTGTTGGATGACCCGGAAGTGGAAGCGGTATATATTGCGCTGCCAAATACTTTACATTATGAGTGGGCCGTGAAAGCTATGAAAAGCGGCAAACATGTACTGTGTGAAAAGCCGCTTGCACCGTGTGAAAAGCAGGTGAAAGAATTATTTGAAACAGCAAAAGAGAATCATGTATATCTTATGGAAGCTTTTGCGTATCAGCACAGTCCATATATCACTGCAATTAAGAAAGAGATAGAAGATGGAACGATAGGAGAAGTTTGTTATATAGATTCCGCATTTATCACATCGGATTATAATAAGGAAAATATCCGGATGAGACGGGAGACTCTTGGAGGGTGTACATACGATCTTGGAGTATACAACACAAGCCTGACGTTAGGACTTCTGAATGAAGAACCAGAAAAAAGTCGAGGCTTCCGCAATCTTTTCGGAAGAAAAGATCGATAAGCTGACTTCTGTAGTCATGGAATTCGCAGATGGAAAGAAAGCAGCATTTACCTGTGGCATGACGCTTGCAACGAATCAGGACAGGAGACTGGACTGTCTGGAGATAGATGGAACGAAGGGAAGTATTACCGGAACCAAATTTGCATTCAATGGTGATGGAGAATTAAGCTATACGATTCGTACGGCTGAGGGGCAGGAAGAAGTAAAGACGGTAGAAGTTCCACAGAATTATCGCCTGGAGGTAGAACAATTCGGCAGATGCATCGATGAAAATGAGATTCCGGCGGTTACGGAAGAATTTTCGCTGAAAAATGCGAGACTTGTTGAGAAGATTCTGGAGGAAATCGGATATTAAGATGAAAAAGAATGAAAAGATCAGGACGCCGTTAGGAATCAATTTCTGTTTTCAAGAATGAAATACCTGAAAGATATCATTGTGTAGTGGAACCGGAGATTTTACGTATCAGTGAGACGCATATAAGGATTCTGACAATAGATCAGGCCGTATCCTGGGGAGAAGAAGTGTATTCACCAAGACTTCATCAGAACTGTATGAATCCTGAAAATATTACACTATATCCACTGGAGATTGAGTGGAATGGGGATAAAGTTACGGTTTCAGATCATTATGGGATGAAAAAGTGGATAACCGGGGAAAAAGTTACCGGAAATTCAAGACTGGAATTTAAAACTGAAAAAATTAAGAATGTAATCCTTGCAGAAACTGTGGAAGATGTTAGAAAGCGAAAGAAAAGAGGAAAAATTATGAATTATTCAGAATGTATAGAAAATGCAAGAACACGTATTGGAAATTATTGTAAGGCCTGTCCGGAGTGTAATGGACGCGCCTGCAAGAATCAGATGCCTGGACCTGGGGCAAAGGGAATCGGAGATACAGCTATCCGTAATTATGATAAATGGAAAGAAATCCGTGTTCAGATGGACACAATTGCAGAAAACAAACTGGTGGATACATCCCTGGAGCTCTTCGGAAAGAAGTTTTTATATCCATTTTTTGCAGGACCGGTTGGTGCAGTGGGATTACATTACGGCGACTGTCTGGATGATGTGAGATACAATGATATTCTTGTGTCGGCATGTGCAAAATACGGGATTGCCGCATTTACAGGAGATGGTCTCGACAGTAATGTGATGGTTGCTGCGACAAAAGCAATCGGGAAAACAGACGGAATCGGAATCCCGACCGTGAAACCATGGAACATAGATACCGTTGCGGAAAAGATGAAGATGGTTCAGGAATCAAAGGCATTTGCAGTGGCAATGGATGTCGATGCAGCAGGACTTCCGTTTCTTAAGAACATGGAGCCGCCGGCAGGAAGTAAGACAGTGGAGGAACTTGGAGAGATCGCAAAGATTGCAGGAATACCATTTATTGTAAAAGGTGTTATGACAGTCAGAGGAGCCCTGAAGGCAAAAGAGGCCGGGGCATCTGCAATTGTAGTATCGAATCATGGAGGACGTGTGCTGGATCAGTGCCCGGCGACAGCAGAGGTGCTGGAAGAGATCGCCAGGGCAGTAGGGGATTCCATGAAGATATTTGTAGATGGCGGAATCCGGAGTGGTGTAGACGTATTCAAGGCCCTGGCACTCGGAGCAGATGCAGTCATCATTGCAAGACCATTTGTGACTGCCGTTTATGGAGGTGCGGAAGAAGGCGTAAAGTCTTATATAGATAAGATTGGAACAGAGCTGGAAGACACGATGAAAATGTGCGGGGTAACGAGTCTCAAAGAGATCACCAGAGCGTCTGTTTGGATGAAATAATTACCAGATTCCCATGATATGCTGCATTCCCAGACTCACGATGGTAATTCCGATCCAACAGCATCCACCGAGCATAAGTGGTTTTCCGCCGGATTTAATCAATTTTACAACATTGCTGTTAAGTCCGATCGCAGCCATAGCCATAATGATAAAGAATTTCGACAATTCTTTTAACGGAGCAAATACATCTGCACTGACACCCATAGTCATACATACAGTTGTGATCACAGCTGCAATGATGAAGTATAAGATGAACATAGGAAATGCTCTCTTTAAGCTGAATTTGTTTGATGCTGAGTCAGCATTTCCAGATTTTGCAGCAGATTTTGCACGGATCAGGGACAATACCAGTGTGATCGGAATAATTGCCAGTGTACGTGTAAGCTTTACGGTCACGGCTGTATTCAGTGTTTCACTTCCGAGATTCCACATACTGTCCCAGGTAGAGGCAGCAGCGGTGACCGAAGAAGTATCATTAATAGCGGTTCCGGCAAATAATCCGAAGGAGCTTCCACTTGTAGTGTCAAAGCCAAGTGCACTTCCAAGTACAGGGAAAAGTACGGCAGCGATAACATTAAAGAAGAAGATTACAGAGATTGCCTGTGCAACTTCAGTATCATCTGCATCGATGACTGGTGCAGTGGCAGCAATCGCAGATCCTCCGCAGATGGATGAGCCGACCCCTACGAGAATCGAAGTATTCGATGGGACATTCATGATCTTGCGGAGAACCCACGCAATGATCAGAGAAGTACTTATCGTACATACGATGATCGGAAGGGATTGCTTTCCAGTCTGTAGAATAACACCAAGATTCATTCCAAATCCAAGCAGTACAACAGCTGTCTGTAAAATAATCTTAGAAGTCCATTTGATACCTGATTCGGCTTTTCCTTTATTGGTCCATACTAGTGTAATCAGCATTCCGGCCAGGATCGCGATGACAGGTCCGCCGATAACCGGGAAAGCTTTCCAAGAAGCCATGATGGAATCGCAATCACAAACAAACCAGTATACCGCTTAGGTTTTGTTAAAAATTACATTGTTTTCCTCTTCTTCATTCTTTTATTGGTTCATACGGTTCCACTAGAGATTATAACACTGGATAACAATAATAAATAATTAT
>ENA-OQLB01000356-OQLB01000356.1-human-gut-metagenome-genome-assembly--contig:-NODE-356-length-26827-cov-4.890037_pt1 | contig 26827 bp, 27 predicted proteins | sample MGYA00242656_ERZ504813 | MGnify/ENA primary metagenome ERZ504813 (study PRJEB26092, sample SAMD00036388) | human gut metagenome | host: Homo sapiens | study: EMG produced TPA metagenomics assembly of... | reverse complement strand
GAGTTCGAGACTGACGTCGGCAACTTGTTGTGCTTCTATCTCTAAATATACAAATACATTATTCATAATCTTATCCTATCGTATGGTTAGCTAACAGTTCAACAATCAAATCTTCCACATCCTTGTCGCTGCCCGTCAGCGTTTTGCTTTCTTTGGCCTGGAATGAGATGTTCTGAATGGTCTTCACCTTGGTAGGCGAACCGCTCAGACCGCATTGTGCAAGGTCGCCGTTCACGTCGGCAACACTCCATTCCGTGATGTTCAGATAGGGATATTTCTCGTAGAGGCCGGCGTAGGCAAGCTCAGCGCCTTCCTTGGTGATGGCAGCTTTTTCCTGGGCACCGAGGGCGCGTTTGTACTTCTGCACCAGTTTGGCATTGCGCGGGCGGCAGGGAGCGGCACTTCCGTTTACGGTGATGACTATGGGCAGGGGAGCCTCAACGGTTTCCACACCACCGTCAATATGACGTTTCACGGTAATCTTCTTGGCGGCTTTATCCACGTTCAGAATCTCTTCTGCGTAGGTCACTTGCGTCAGCCCCAGCTTTTCGGCAACCTGCGGGCCTACTTGGGCGGTATCACCGTCGATGGCCTGGCGTCCGCCAATGATGACGTCATAGTCGCTATCTTCTTGATGGCTGTGGCAAGGGCATACGAAGTGGCAAGCGTATCGGCACCTGCAAAGGCGCGGTCGGTCAGCAGATAGCCGTTGTCGGCACCACGGTAAAGTCCTTCACGAATAACTTCGGCTGCACGTCCCGGTCCCATGGTCAGGATGGTAACGGTGGAGCCGGATGTTCATCTTTCAGTCGGAGAGCCTGTTCAAGAGCGTTCAGGTCCTCGGGGTTGAAGATGGCAGGGAGTGCCGCGCGGTTGATGGTTCCGTCGGCTTTCATGGCATCTTTCCCAACGTTGCGCGTGTCGGGAACTTGTTTTGCCAATACAACAATTTTCAAACTCATGCTATTAATTATTAGTATTAGTATTTCTTTGTATGTCAGTACCGGGAATAGGAGTAGTAGAATCCTGCTACTGAAATTGGCCGGTTAACTCATTATTAGCCTGCAAATTTACGGAAAGAGTTGGGTTTGACAAGAAAATGGGGTGAAAAATGCACAAGTTGAGGGATTTTGCGCAAATATCAGTTGGCTCTATATCTGTAAAAAAGGTAATAAAACCGGTAATTTATCTACCTTTCCGTTCCCGTTTCCTCTGTACTTTTGCAGCGTCTGGATGAGGTCTGCATAACGGGCAGCATCGGATAAACAAGCATTGCTACTTAAATGTTATTATAGAATATGTATATTGAAAAAGTAAATTCCCCTGCTGACGTGAAAAAGTTATCAGTCAGCGAAATGAACGGATTGGGTGGAGAAATCCGCCAGGTGTTGTTAAACAAGTTAAGCTCCCACGGAGGACACGTAGGTCCCAACCTGGGAATGGTAGAAGCCACCATAGCCCTGCATTACGTGTTCGATTCACCAACGGACAAGATAGTCTATGACGTGTCTCACCAAAGTTATACCATAAGATATTGACAGGCCGCCGGGCAGCGTTTATGAATGCGGACGAGTATGACGAAGTCTCCGGATATTCCGAACCGTCGGAAAGCGAGCACGACTTCTTCGTCATTGGGCATACCTCTACCTCCGTCAGTCTGGCAAGCGGACTTGCCAAGCGCGTGACCTGAAGGGGGAGGCGGGTAATGTGATTGCCGTCATCGGCGATGGCTCGTTGAGTGGAGGTGAAGCCTTCGAAGGATTGAATGTAGGTGCCGAACTGGGCACGAACTTCATCGTCATTGTCAACGATAACCAGATGTCCATTGCCGAGAATCATGGCGGGCTATACCGCAATCTGCAACAGTTACGCGAAACGGAGGGGCAGGCTCCCTGCAACTATTTTAAGGCAATGGGATATGATTATCTCTATGTGAAGGATGGCAATGACGTGGAGCAATTGATAGAGGCTTTCCGTGAAGTGAAGGACAAGAAGCATCCGGTTGTGTACATATCAATACCTTGAAAGGTAAGGGATACAAATTGGCAGAAGAGCAAAAAGAACGTTTCCATTACAGTGTTCCGTTCGACCTTGAAACCGGCAATCTGACCGGTGAGTCTGGAGAGGGTGAAGACTATGCCGACCTTACCGCCGGTTATTTGTTGCAGGAGATGAAGAAAGACCCGACTGTGGTGGGCATCACCGCAGGTACACCTACGGTATTTGGCTTTACACCGGAGCGCCGCAAGGAGGCAGGGCGGCAGTTCATCGATATGGGCATTGCCGAAGAGCAGGCTGTTGCCATGGCTTCTGCCATTGCTGCCGGAGGTGGAAAACCGGTATTCGGGGTCTACAGCACCTTTATCCAGCGCGCCTACGACCAGTTGTCCCAGGATCTTTGCATCAACAATAATCCTGCACTGATTCTTGTCTTCTGGGGAAGCTTATCGAGTATGAATGATGTTACCCATCTTTGTCTTTTTGATATTCCGGTCATCGGTAATATTCCGAATATGGTTTATCTGGCACCTACTTGTCGTGAGGAGTATATGGCAATGCTGGAGTGGGGCATCCGTCAAACGGAACATCCGGTTGCCATTCGCGTGCCGGCCAATGGGGTTGTCCGCAGGAATGTAGAACCGGAGAAGGATTACGGCAAGACGCTGAACCGTTATGAGGTGTCCCATCGTGGAGAGAAGGTCGCCATATTGGGACTGGGCTCTTTCTATCAGTTGGGCGAAGCCGTGGCTGCCCGGTTGAAGGAAGAGAAAGGAGTGGATGCCACGCTTGTCAATCCTCGCTACATCACGGGTGTGGACGAGGCTTTGCTCGATGACCTGAAGCGCGACCATACACTGGTCATTACTCTTGAGGACGGAGTGCTGGACGGTGGCTTTGGCGAGAAGATTGCCCGTTATTACGGTCCGTCGGATATGAAGGTACTGAACTATGGTGTGAAGAAAGAGTTTATCGACCGTTACGATGTGGAGGAGCAGTTGAAGAAGAACCGGTTGACGGTTCCGCAGATTGTGGAAGATATCTGTAGGATTTGGTAAGAATTGAAAAAGGAGATGCATCAAACTGCATCTCCTTCTTTTATTTATTTAATACCCAGTTTCTTGGCAATATCCTTAGGCAGTGCATCCTTGTGCACAATGATGTTCATTGTTTTATAGCGCACGAAAGCTTTGGAAGCATACCACAGTCCTTTGTACTTTCCGGCTTCACCCCAAGAGTTCTTTACCATATAGTATTCGTTGCCTTCCTGGTCTTTGGCTATACCGTAAATCAGCATACCGTGGTCGTCAGTAGTTTCCCAGTTGTCGTATGCCAGCTGGCGCTCTTCTTGTGTGCACCACTTCTGCGGTTGAGGCTTGCTGTTCAGTTTCTTTTCTTCGGGTTTCATTTTCAGCCAGTGTGCCATGTCCGAACCGCTCAGTTCTTGCACCTTTTCTGCATCGGGCATTACGGCTATACCGTCGCGTGTGAAGCCTTGTTCGCTTACGTCACTACCCCATGCAATGGTGTAACCCTTATTGATAGCGTTGTCAAACACTTCCATCAACTCGTCGATAGGCAAGTTGTAGGAAGAAGCCCAACGCCAGTTGTCTTGTATTTCCAGGACGAACGGCTGGTAGAAGGGATGGTGGGTATAGGAAGTCAGTGAGATATAGTCATCTGCATTCAGTCCGGTAGATTCATAGAAAGACTTCGGAGTATATTCCTTGCCTTTGTAGGTGAACTTCTCGGGACGTTCGCCCAGATAGATGTCGTGGATGGCAGTGATGGCCTTCTTCCAAAGCGGGTTATTTTCCTTGTCTGCTTGCAGGCTACGGTGTCTTCCCTTGGCAATGGCTGCCACTACGGCATCAGATACGGCTGTCAATTCGGTGTGGTTGCTCAGCGTGTCGCCATACATAACGCCCGGACGCATTTCCTCTTCGGGCACCAGACCGAAAGTTTTCATACCATAAATTACATCGTAGAACGAACCGCCTTGTGAGAACGAAACGTCACCATGTGTACGCACTGCCTTGTCGGCACGGTCCAGATAGGTGTTGTGTACGATAAACATTTCAGAAAAGTCGTATTCGCCTTTGCCCATGCGGAGCAGTTCGGATTCGATGAATGCCAGTCCGGAATAGCACCAGCATGTACCGGCACGGTTTTGGTTCTTAACAGAAGTGATAGGATTTTCTTTTACGGTTGTAAAAATGAAACCTTCCTCTTTCGGAGTGTCTTGTGCTATTGTGTTTAAACTTAATAAACCCAATGCAGCCATCAGTATTGATTTCTTCATCATAATTAAAATGTTATAGATTTATAGTTGCAACTGCAAATATAGATAGAATATCGTAAACAAAAGCTATCTTTGGAGCGTTAATTCTGACACTTATGGAGAAAATAATACGTATCGACGACCATAGCGGTCTTGTTTTGGAGGGCGGCGGTATGCGCGGCGTCTTCACTTGCGGTGTGCTCGACAGCTTTATGGATCGTGGCATTCGCTTTCCCTATACCATCGGCGTCAGTGCCGGAGCTGCAACGGACTTTCTTATATGTCCGGTCAGCGCGGGCGTGCCAAGTACAGCAATATCGACTTGCTGGAAAAATACAATTACATCGGATTGAAGTATCTGTTGAAGAAGCGGAATATCATGGATTTCGACTTGTTGTTCCAGGAGTTTCCGGAACACATACTTCCCTACGACTACGAGGCATACTTTCATTGTCCCGAACGCTATGTGATGGTAACTACCAACTGCGAGACGGGCGAAGCGAACTATTTTGAGGAGAAGCGGAGTAAAGAGCGCGTCATTGATATTGTGCGTGCTTCGAGCAGTCTGCCGTTTGTCTGTCCCATTACCTACGTGGACAACATCCCGATGCTGGATGGAGGTATTGTGGACAGTATCCCTTTGATGCGTGCCCGTCAGGATGGATTTACCAATAATGTGGTGGTGTTGACGCGCAATCATGGGTACCGTAAGGAAATTCAGGGAACGAAGGTTCCACCTTTTATATATAAGAAATATCCGCTATTGCGTGAAGCCATCAACCGCCGCAGCATTGTCTATAATCAACAGTTGGAGCAGGTGGAACGGATGGAAGCCGCCGGGGAAATCGTTGTGATCCGTCCACAAAAGCCGGTAGTGGTAGACCGCATCGAGCGTGACATCAAGAAGCTGACGGAGCTTTATGAAGAAGGATACCGGTGTGCGGAACAGTTTGCTTTTTGAGAAGTATAGATTTATTTTCCTGAGGTTATTATTGTTTACTAATAGATAAATGGTGAGGCATTAATGACTTTTTTGAGTAAATTGGCATTATATATAAATCCTTAAAATATCTGTATTAAAGAGTCGTGTAGGATTGATTCTAGCACGACTCTTATATTTACTGTTGCATGAGAGGAGTATTATTAATATCCGGGGTTCTGCGTAAGATTTTTATTTAAGTTGAGTACATCGATAGGAATTGGAAATACTGTTGTGTATCCGTTGGCATCGTATACCCAGTCTCCTGCAGAATTGGCATGCGGTACGCCTGGATACTTATCATCTGTAGCCTCAGTGTAGGTACCAAAACGGATTTGATCTTCTCTCCGAACAGGCTCCCACATTAATTCAAGAGCACGTTCATCAAGTAAGTCTTGTAATGTAAGGGTTTCTCTTGGTTGGGCATTCACCCGATTACGAACTTCATTTACCAGTGTAAGTGCTTCTGAAATATTCCCTAGACGATATTGTGCTTCTGCTGCGAGTAGTAGCGCATCCGCATATCGGTATACCACAAAATCTGCATTAGTATAATGAGCCCACATTGTGTTTTTGTCGGTTTTATCAAGCTCCAGTTTTTTTACTCTAGCTCCAGCCCATTTCACTATATATAATCCTTTAGGGTCAGAGTATGAAGTTACGTCATAATCAATACGGGCTTGGAATGGTAAATAGGTTCCATAAGGATTATAAGATTCGGAAACTTGTGAGGCAATTCTTTTTCCGTCAACATACACATCTCCATAGAAAAAGCTCATGTCCCAACGTGGATCTGTTGCTGAATAGTCAGCAGTTTCTGTCGCTTCGTCATAGGTCGCACCAAATATTTTAACAGCTTCTATTGTTGCTATTGGACCGTTCCCACCATTAAATCCCATAGCAGCAGAATGTGCATAATGCAATGAGTACCAATGTAAATTTTGACTAAGGCGGTAAGTGTCTGTATCATTAGGACGAATAAAAATATTTTCAATAGAACCTTCGTTGCCTACAAGGAAATTAGATTTAAAGTTATCAGCTAGTGCATATCCTAATTCTTTAATACGTTGTTTGCAGTATATAACAGTTTCCCAGGCGTTACGTGTAGTTCCTTCAAGAGTGATTGTTATATTCTTTCCGGCATTTGTAATATAGGATTCTACTGCGTTAATTCCTCCAGTGAAGGAGCCATCGTTCCAATCTTCTTTTGAAAAGATTGGTGCATTGATAGCTAGTTTTGCCATCATCATATAACCGACAGCTTTGTGATACGCCCATAGTATTGGCTGTTTGAATCTGCGGACTTTGCTTCAGGTAGGTGTGGTATGATATCGGTTAATTCATCACGTAAAAAATCATAAACTTGAGTACGATTTGGTTGCTTTACGTCTGCCACTTTGGTATCTGAGGAAACTATAATAGGTACCCTGCCAAAAAGATTTATTGCATGATAATAATAAAATGCTCTACAAGCTCTAATTTCATATTGATAGTCTTTGAGATAATCTTCTCCTCCCTTATCTATCATATCTTGTAAGTCTTCATAAGCAGAATTACATAAACTAATCTGTTTGTAAATGTCATTCCAAGTTGCTAAAAATGCCGCATAAGATGGTGACCAACTGTGTAAGAAAGCATTCTGATGGAAACCGCCATCTACAGTCACCTTGACGACCGGGCAACATTGCTAAATCCGATGTGAATTCTGATAAAAAGGAGTAAGGGTATGTACGAAACTCAAAGCAGGTTCCTTGTAATCCCATTCCTGAATATATAGCAGCAACAGAATTGATATATACTAATGTGGGATTACTTAATGCGTCCTCTTTTTGGAATTTGTCATAGGCAACTTCGTCAAGAAAATCAGAACAACTGCTTAGTAATAGTATTGCTATTGTCACTAAACCTAATATTTTTTTCTTCATGGCTTTCTATTTTTATGTTTAGAAACTAAGAATTAACTGAATAGTATATGTTCTATTAATAGGATAGATATTACGAGAATCAACTCCACCTTGAAACTTGCTGAGTTAATCATTGGAGTTAGTCCGGAATAACCAGTAATGGTAGCTACATTATTACATGAAAGTGCTATGCGAGCATTGGAAAAGACTTTGAATACTTTGGTGGGAATGTTGTATCCCAATGTTATATATTCAATGTTTACATAATCTCCTTTTTCAAGCCAATATGAAGTATGTACAATATCATAGATACCTAAGTCAGGGGCTGTCTTAAGTACATTATATGAAGGAAATAAGTTTAAGTTATTATAATTAAGATGGGTTGCGTTATAAATTTTATGTCCAAATGCGCCATTGAATTGGACAGACAGGTCGAATTGCTTATATCGTAACTGTGCATTAAGATTCATGTTGACTTTTGGTACAACTTGACCAAGTATCTCTCTATCTCCAGAATCTGAGTGGTCAATGGTTCCATCACCGTCTAGATCTTTAAATTTATATGTTTTCTTTCCATCTGAAGCTTGATTGAAGCCATCGTGTACTGGTAAACGGAAAATACCAACGGGATAACCTTCTGCCATATAAGTAACAGCTGTGTTTGCGGTAAGCCCTGAACCACCTGCACTTGATACTACTACCCAGTCTGTGGTAGTTAATGCTTCACCATTATATGCTCCTGAAAGTGATATTAATTTATTTTTTAAGAATGATACATTACCTGATAAATTGAGTCCCCATTTTTTATTTTTGATTACTTCTCCTGAAATGGAAAATTCAAATCCTTTATTAACCATTTCTCCCATATTGGCAAGTAAGGTGGGGTATGTAAATGGCGGAACAGATACATTATATGTATACAGTAAATCTTTAGTTGTTGAATGGAAGTAATCCATCGTTCCACGTAAACGACCATTGAACATTGTAAAGTCCAATCCAATATCAAAAGTATATTTTGTTTCCCATTTTAAATCGGGATTAGCATTGGAAGCTACAGCATAAGTTACTACTGACTGATTGTTGTAAGATGAAATTCCATTTGGAGATAAGACTTGTAAAGAGTTGAGTGGTGAAATAGCATCTTGATTACCTGTAACTCCATAACCGGCACGTAGTTTAAGTGTAGAAAATATTTTTTGCTTTTTCATGAATTCTTCATTACTGATAATCCATGCGGCAGATGCGGAAGGGAAAAATCCCCATTTATGGTTAGCTCCAAGTTTAGATGAACCATCTGTACGTGCATTCACTGTTATTACATATTTATTGTCAAACATGTAGTTGAGGCGTGCCATATAAGATAAAAGTGTGTTCTTTTGAGCCCCTGATGATGCATTTCCATAACTTAATAGGGCACCGGCTGCAAGATTATTATATTTAAAGTAGTTGGTATCAAACCCTTCTGTATATACAGAACTATTGAATGTATAGTAGGATTGACCTTCTACTAGAGCTAAAGCATTAATTGCATGTTTGTTAAATTCTTTTGAGTAATTTGCTTGTATATTACCCATCCAATCTTTGCCATGTCGATTGCTGACCTGAGCACGTCCACGATTACCTCTATAAGCATATACATCATTGGGGTAATATGCTTTATTATTTGCGTTTACATACATAAATGAGCCAAAAGCGCTTAATGATAATCCATCGATTATCTTATATGTTGCTCTTGCACTGGCATTAATGCGTGTGCTTTCATTTTTCAAATCGTATTCCATTATTTCTCCTGGATGTACAACCATTGATGAAACATTGTTGTCAATGTCCCATATACCAGTTTCTGGATTTCTTTCAGATGGATATGTTGGATTATAAACGGCAGCGCTTGACCAAACATTGGAACCTGGCTTGGATTCACGGTAAATAGCAGATAAATTAAATTCAAGACTCAATTTATTATTTAGACCATGTAAGTTTGAGTTGAAACGTCCGTAATACGTGGTATTACCAGTATTACGTACTGATCCGGTTCTGTCATTTATACCAAATGTGGCACGCATGCTTCCTTTTTTTGTTGCTTGTGTAAGAGAGACTGTATGATTATTTTGGGTATATACAGAATTTTGTACCCAATCCATCCAGTTGGTACTTGCACCTAAATCTTTTCCTACTCCAGAAAATAAAGTTTGATTGACATGCCTCCATTCGTCAGGTGATAACATTTGTAATTGTTTATATGCATGGCTGATACCGAATTGGCCATTATATGTGATATTGGAAACTCCTTCTTTTCCTTTAGCTGTAGTTACAACAATTACGCCTGCTGCACCGCGTGAACCATATTGGGCTGTTTCAGAAGCGTCTTTTAAAACTGTAACTTCTTCAATATCTTGGGCTGCAATTGTATTTAACATCTCTAGGGATCCGAAGACTCCATCTATGATTACTAATGGATCATTACCTCCTGATAAAGAAGATGTTCCACGAATGCGGACAGTCGGTTCAGCATTAACATTCCCACCGTCTTGAGAAATAACCATACCAGGAACTTTGCCTCTGATGGCATCAATAGGAGTAGCAATATAACCAAGATTCATATCTTTTGCCGTAACACGATCTACTGCTCCTGATACAGATCGTTTATTACCGACAGCATAACCGATAACTACTACTTCATCCAGAGCTTTACTGTCTTCCACGAGGGTTATATTAATTTTTTTTCTACCAGCGATAGCTACTTCTTGGGTTATGCAACCTACGTAAGAAAAAACAAGAGTAGCATCACTGTTTGTGTTGATTGTGTAATTTCCATTAAGGTCGGTGATAACTCCTTGGGTGGTTCCCTTAACTAATATGCTAACACCTATAATAGGCTCATCATCTGTTCCAATAACAGTTCCTGTCACACTGATTTGTTGAGCTAATATGGAATTGGAATAAAGTATGAATAAAAATGTTATCCATATGAATTTTTGGGTAAATATATGTGTTTTCATAATCACATTTTCTAGTTAATCAAAAGTTTGTTATGTGGGCTGTCCTTTTTATAAGGATAGCCCAGCTTTTTTAATGAGTGGCTTCATTGATTAAATCAAGTAGTCCATTGACAATGGCGCTTTCTGCATATCCGGGTTTTAATCTGGAAGAAGTACTTCAAATGTCTGAAAACCATAAGCTGCATCATTAGGTATATATCCAGAACGTGCTGTTCCATTTGTTATTGTTGCCATCATTGTGCGTGTATATGGAGATTCATTTTTCAATCTGACTGCTATATAATTAAATATTTCTGCATTAACAGATGTAATAGGTATATTGTCTAGCATAATTAGACCGAGACGGAGCTCAATCGGGTCTGCATCTTCATATTTGCCTTCGTAGCCAGCTCTTCCTTTATTTAATCGGTTACGTCCTGGACAAGTTATAATTTTGCTTCCCGTATTAATTGGAATAACTGTTTCATAACGTTTGATATTACGCATAACATGTTGAACTTCTTCTCCTAACATTTGCCCCATAGATATGATGATATCTTTCTGTTGTTGCATTAGTTTTGCTACTTGAGGGTTGTTCCGGTCAAGCCCTGTGCCTCCTGGAGGCATTGCATTTGAGATATCTTCGCCTCTTTTTGCATATTCCTTAATACGGATATCTCGTAACTCATACGTCTGATTGAAGTAAATCGGGTTTTGGTCACCACTGGCTCCGGTTGACCATACTGCTATTATTTCATTATCAAAAGTGTCTTCTATGTATTTGGAAGTTGTTCCTGGTACATCTCCACTAATCATATCCAACTGCCCTGCTGCAACAGCATGCATTGCGTAATTATAATATACTGCGATGGGTTTGTTATCCATTGTTTTGAAACAGATGACTGCAACTGTTTTATCTGATATCCCTTCATAGTTGGGGCCTTCCCACCAGCCGTGACGTTCTTGATCAAAAATATTGCGATTGATATTGATATATGAAACTCCACTACCATATCCTATTTGGGCAGGTTGTAGTTTGGATGTGGCTTCTTTAATGGAAGAGAATATTTTTTCATTCAAGACTTCTGGTTTTAAACGTGCTCCACTATGTGTATGTGACGCTGTAATCATTATATTATTTTGGGGTATTCCAATTTCCGTCTCAACCCGTTCTGTTATAGTCTTCCATTGAGCATCACTGATACCACTTATATCTACTGTAACCAATGCTGCTTTCGTATGATTATTATCAATTACAATAGCTCGGCTATGAATATGGTCAAGGATACCGAAAGAATTCGGTGGTAATTCATCTTGATTAGGAGTAATGTCCACTTTTGCAGCTCCAACCCTTAATGTTCCTTTGGGACCGTTTTGCGCATAAGTAGGACTTACAAGCATTATGGAAAAAAGCATTATAGCTAATCCATACATTTTTTTTGCTTTACATGTTTTCATGGTCTTAATAATTTGAGTTTAACTTAATATATTATTTATTTTATAACAATGGCAAATATAGCGCTAAGAAAATGAAATGCTTGTCAAATATGTTTCAAAAACTATGAATTTTGTTACCTCAGCATTGTTCTACAATACTGAGGTAACATTTGTTATAGTAGTTGCAACATTAATTATGTCCAGGCTTCTTTTTTTGTTGTTTCTTTGCAAAACCTTATTAATATAATACCATTAAACATGAAACATTTATTAACACAGTGCAGATGGCAGTAAAATGGAGTATAGCATTATTCGCAAGTTTGTGCTGTTTACTCTTTTGGGGTTGTAAACAAGCTACTCATTTTCAGATGCAATTGGAGCATATGAATGAGTTGGAAAGTATTATTTATGTGGAAGGACAAGCAAAAATATTGCTTCTTCCAATTCAAGAGTCTGCAGATGAATCTCTTTTGCAAATAGAGAGTGGGGACGGGAATAAAATTATGCAGACTTTAGACGTACATATGGCAGTTGACAGTATAGATTATTTTGTTCCTCTTGATTTAGATAATTATCGGCAGGGTAGTGGAGAGACTATTATGATTCGTATGAAAGGACTCTATAATAATGCTGTTACGTGGGATGCTATAGAGCTGGTTGATACTTTTGATACTACTAACCGTGAAACTTTTCGTCCAATTTACCATCACACACCTTTGTATGGTTGGATGAATGATGCCAATGGATTGGTCTATAAGGATGGAGAATATCATCTTTATTTTCAATATAATCCTTATGGCTCTGTTTGGGGGAATATGCATTGGGGACACTCAGTCAGTAAAGATTTGATGCATTGGGAGCATAAAGCACCGGTGATTGCTCGTGATTCTCTGGGACATATATTTTCAGGTAGTTCTGTTGTAGATGTAGAGAATACAGCTGGTTATGGTGCAGGAGCTATTATTGCTTTTTATACTTCTGCAAGTGAAAAAATGGGCAAATTCAGTGTATGGCTTACAGTAAAGATAATGGGTATACTTATACTAAATATGAAAAGAACCCTATTCTGACTCCTTTTGATGGGATAAAAGATTTTCGTGATCCCAAGGTCTTTTGGTATAATCCTGAAAAGAAATGGATTATGATTGTTTCTGCTGATAAAGAAATGCGCTTTTATGCTTCGTACAATTTAAAGGATTGGACATATCTTAGTGCGTGGGGAGAAGGATATGGTGTGCAACCTCGTCAATTTGAATGCCCAGACATGGTCCAATTACCAGTTAATGGTAATAAGGATTATATGAAATGGGTTATGATTGTCAATGTAAATCCTGGTTGCTATTTTGGGGGAAGTGCTACGCAATATTTTGTAGGCAATTTTGATGGGACGAAGTTTGTCTGTGATAGTCCTAAAGAGACAGTAAAATGGCTGGATTGGGGAAAGGACCATTATGCAACAGTTTGTTTCTCAAATACTTGTGATAGGGTTGTTGCAATACCTTGGATGAGTAATTGGCAGTATGCAAACATCGTTCCTACAAAACAGTTTCGTAGTGCTAATGCCTTGCCTCGTGAGTTAGGGTTGTATGAACAAGATGGTGAATTTTATGTATCAATAACTCCAGTAAAGGAAGTACGTGATATACGTAAAGAAGTGAGGGAGATATCTACATTTATGGTTGATACCGAGTATCATGTGGATACATTGTTGAATGAGAATAGTGGGGCCTATGAAATTGAAATGCAGTTTGTCAATGGTACAGCAAATATAATGGGGGTTAAACTATTTAATGAAAAAGGTGAAGAGGTTGATATTTACTTAGATTTATTAGAAAGTAGATTAGTAATGGATCGCACGAAGAGTGGTATTGTTGATTTTGGTCGTAATAGTCAATCTCATATACTTGAAACCCATGATAAACGTATGAAAACTTCGATTAATTATATCGATGATTTTGCTCTTGCTACTTGGGGGCCTATAGTAAAAACAATGAGCCATACTTTAAATATATTTGTTGATAAGTGTTCTGTTGAGATTTTCCTTGATGGTGGTAAGGTAGCTATGACTAATTTGGTTTTCCCTAATGAGCCATATAATCGTATGAGTGTTATGCAAAAGGTGGAAGCTACAAAGTGAATAATTGCAGAATTTACAGATTAGGATTTTAAAAAATAGGATATAATTATGCAAAAAACGAATTCCTTGGCAAAGCTCTTTCCGGTCATGCTTTGCTTCTTCGCCATGGGCTTTGTGGATTTGGTGGGCATCGCCTCCAACTACGTGAAGGCCGACTTGAACCTGACCGACTCGCAAGCCAACATATTCCCGTCTCTGGTGTTCTTCTGGTTCCTCATCTTCTCCGTACCTACGGGTATGCTGATGAACCGCATCGGACGCAAGAAGACGGTGCTTCTCAGCCTTGTCATCACGTTTGCCTCTTTGCTTCTCCCGGTTTTCGGAGACGGCTACGTGCTGATGCTGCTCTCGTTCTCATTGCTGGGCATCGGCAATGCGCTGATGCAAACGTCGCTCAACCCGTTGCTTTCCAACATCGTAAGCGGCGAGCGGTTGGCAAGTTCGCTCACCTTCGGACAGTTTGTAAAAGCCATTGCTTCGTTTCTGGCTCCATACATCGCCATGTGGGGAGCTACGCAGGCCATTCCGTCTCTGGGCATGGGCTGGAGGGTACTGTTCCCGGTCTATATGGTCATTGCGGTGATTGCCATTCTTTGGCTGAGCGGTACTTCCATCCGCGAGGAAAAGGAAGAGGGACGCCCTTCCACCTTCGGGGAGTGCCTCGCCCTGCTGGGCAAGCCGTTTATCTTTCTCTGCTTCCTGGGTATCATGTGCCATGTGGGCATTGATGTAGGTACGAATACCACAGCGCCCAAAATCCTGATGGAGCGTCTGGGCATGACGCTGGCCGATGCCGGCTTTGCCACCAGCCTTTACTTCATCTTCCGCACGGCGGGTTGCTTTCTCGGAGCCTTCATTCTTCAGAAGATGGCTCCCCGAACCTTCTTCGGCATCAGCGTGTTATGTATGTTGGCTGCGATGGTAGGGTTGTTCGTTTTCCATGAAAAGACAATGATATACATTTGCATTGCCCTTATCGGTTTCGGCAATTCGAACATCTTTCCGGTTATCTTCTCCCAAGCGTTGCTTGCTATGCCACAAAAGAAGAACGAGGTTTCCGGCTTGATGATTATGGGGCTCTTCGGCGGTACGGTGTTTCCGATAGCAATGGGCTTGGCAAGTGATGCTGTAGGACAAAGCGGTGCCGTGGCTGTGATGACGGTAGGGGTAGTGTACTTGTTCTTCTATATGCTGCGTATGAAGCGGTAATCTTTGTTCGCAGGCTGCGGACACATATCCCAAGGCTGCGGATATCTGTCCCAAGGTTGCGGATGTCTATCCCAAGCCTTGGGATAGAGATAATCCTTGGTTCTTAGAAACTTTTTAATAGATAATTGGCAACTTTTCATTCTATAGTTAGGAACTTTTTTATTAGGTTCGCAGCGGGTAGGACATTGAGTTTGCGTGAATAAAATATATCATTCATTAAATAATATAATATTATGAATAAGATAATAGTAGGTATGGGCGAGGCTCTGTGGACTGCTCCCCGAAGGAAAGAAGATAGGCGGTGCTCCGGCAAACTTTGCTTACCATGCATCGCAGTTTGGTTTCGACAGCCGTGTGGTCAGTGCCGTAGGTGCCGATGCGGATGGGGACGAGATTCTGGATGTGTTCGCCCGGAAGGGGCTGCGCACCCAGATAGAGCGCGTGCCTTACCCCACGGGAACGGTGCAGGTGACGCTCGATGCCGTGGGCGTGCCGTGCTATGAGATAAAGGAAGGCGTGGCCTGGGACAACATCCCCTTTACCGACGAACTGAAGCGTCTGGCACTGAACACGCGTGCCGTATGTTTCGGCTCTTTGGCGCAACGCAGCGAAACAAGCCGTATCACCATCAACCGCTTTCTCGACACGATGCCCGATGCGGAGGGACAACTGAAGATATTCGACATCAATCTCCGCCAGTTTCTATACCAAAGAGATACTCTGCGAATCCATGCGCCGCTGCAACATCCTCAAGATAAACGATGAGGAACTGGTGACCATCAGCCGTATTTTCGGCTACCCGGGCATCGACTTGCAGGACAAATGCTGGATTCTGCTGGCCAAGTATAACCTGAAGATGCTTATCTTGACTTGTGGAACGAACGGCAGCTATGTGTTCACTCCGGGAGTGGTTTCCTTCCAGGAGACGCCCAAGGTACCGGTGGCGGACACCGTTGGAGCCGGTGACTCGTTCACGGCAGCCTTCACCGCTGCCATTCTCAGCGGGAAGCAGGTGCCCGATGCCCATAAACTGGCGGTGGAAGTCTCTGCCTATGTATGTACCCAGAGCGGTGCCATGCCGGAATTGCCGGACGCCTTGAAAGAAAGGCTGGCATAGATTTTTCTTATTCTTTTCACATTTTTCGCTATCTTTGCTCATCTGCAATCTTAAATCAGAGGAAAGTGAAGATGAGACAGCATAACCTTCGGATTTTATTCTTTCTGCTCGTGCTTTGGGGAGTGGCGGTTGCCTGCTCCCGGCGCGAGGCACGTTTCCGTATCGGCGTTTCCCAATGTAGCGAGGATGAATGGCGGCGCCAGATGAACAGTGAGATACTCCGTGAAGCCATTTCTACGAAGATGTGGAGGTGGACATCCGTACTGCCGTCGACGATAATGACCGTCAGGCAAAAGACATTCGTGAGCTGATAGCCGAAGGGGTGGATCTGCTGATTGTGGCCCCTAATGAAGCCACTCCGATAACTCCGGTTGTGGAGGAGGCATACAACCGGGGCATTCCGGTGATTGTAGTGGACCGTAAAATCCTTTCGGACAAATACACGGCCTACGTCGGTGCAGACAACTACGAGATAGGGAAAGCTGTGGGAGAGTATGTGGCCAATGTGCTGCATGGGCAGGGAGATGTGGTGGAAATCTCAGGTTTGGTGGGCTCCACACCTGCCGTAGACCGTCATCAAGGATTTGTGAAGGCTATATCCGATTATCCTGGTATCCGGTTGCTGGCCGCTGAAGACGGTGCCTGGTTGCAACTCAAGGCCGGAGAGAAAATGGATACCCTGCTGAGCCGCTTTCCGCATATCGACCTGGTGTATGCGCAGAATGACCGTATGGCGGCCGGAGCCTATGCTGCCGCTGCCCGCAAGGGGCGGGAGAAGGAAATGCGGTTTATCGGCATAGACGCCCTGCCCGGCAAAGACTACGGAGTGGAGAAAGTGCTTGCCGGCGAACTGGATGCCACGTTTATATATCCTACCGGTGGCGACCGCGTGATGCAGATTGCCATGGATATCCTGAACAAGCGTGATTTCCCCCGTGAAACTATCCTGGCACTTCCGTCGTCGACCGCGACAATGCTCTCATCATGAAGATGCAGACCGCCCACATCGGCACCCTGGATGGAAAGATAGAAACCCTGAACGGAAAGATAAACCAGTATTTGGCCAGTTATGCCACGCAGCAGGTTGTCTTGTACGGCAGTCTGTCTGCCCTATTGTTGCTGGTCGGCTTGTTGGTGGCTGTCTACCTCTCCTTGCGTGCCAAGAACCGGTTGAACCGTGAGCTGTCCATGCAGAAAAAGAAACTGGAGGAACAGAAAACCCAGTTGATACAGCAGAAGGAACTGTTGGAAGTGCAGAAGTCGCAGTTGGAACAGCTTTCCCATGAACTGGAGGAGGCTACGCATGCCAAGCTGGTGTTCTTCACGAATATTTCACACGATTTCCGTACTCCGCTGACGCTGATAGCCGATCCCATAGAGCAGCTTCTTGCCAACCGCACCCTCGACGGACAGCCGCGCCAGCTCCTCGAGCTGATGAAAAGAATGTACATATCCTGCTTCGCCTGGTCAACCAGATACTTGATTTCCGGAAGGTGGAGAACGGGCGCATGGAGCTCCATCTCGAACCTTTTGATTTGCTCGACAGCTTCCGGGGCTGGAACGACTCTTTCCGCATGGCGTTGCTGAAGAAACATATTGCTTTCAGCTTTGAGGCATCTCCCGATACGGACTTCCGGATGATGGCGGATGCGGAGAAGATGGAGCGCATTTACTTCAATCTCTTCTCCAATGCCGTGAAGTATACGCCGGAGAACGGGAAAATCACCGTACGGTTGTTAAAGTCGGAACAGAACTACAGTCTGTCCGTCTTCAATTCCGGCAGCTACATTTCTTCGACCGATGTGGAAGCCATCTTCGAGCGCTTCTATCAAGTGGACGGGCATCAAGCCGGTACCGGTATCGGACTGGCGCTGGTACGTGCCTTTGTAGAGATGCATGGCGGTAACATTACGGCACGCAGTGACGAGAAAGGCACTACTTTCATCGTTACTTTCCCGCAGCAGGATGTTTCGCAGTACCATCCCACCATAGTGACGTTGCCTGCCGAAGAGAAGGACGTGTCGTCCACCCTGATAGATACGGAAGTGAAGGCATGCGAAGAGGTGGTTGAGGCTGATTGTCCTACTGTGCTGGTAATTGACGATAATGCGGATATTCGCAACTATGTGAAGTCACTTCTGTCGAACGAGTTCCGTGTATTGGATGCTGCGGACGGGACAGAGGGTATCCGGCTGGCCATGAAGTATGTGCCGGATGTGATTATCTCCGATGTAATGATGCCCGGTATGGATGGTGTGGAATGCTGCCGCCGCTTGAAGGGGGAGTTGCAGACATGCCATATCCCGGTGATTCTGCTGACGGCCTGCTCGCTGGACGAACAGCGTATCCAGGCTATGATGGCGGTGCCGATTCTTATATTTCCAAACCATTCAATTCGCAGTTGCTCTTGTCTCGTGTCCGTAATCTTATTGCAAACCGCCGTCAGTTGAGGCAGTTCTTCGGAGATAACCAGACTATCGAGAAGGAAGCCATCAGTGATTTGGATAAGGGTTTCGTCTCCCGCTTCAAATCGCTTGTCGAGGAGAGGATGAAAGATGCGGAACTCAATGTGGAGGATTTGGGACGGAATATGGGTATGAGCCGTGTGCAGCTTTACCGTAAGCTGAAATCGCTGACCAACTATTCGCCGAATGAGCTGCTGCGCCAGATGAGGTTGAAAAAGGCTGCCTCACTGCTTGCCTCCTCTGACATGACGGTAGCGGAGATTGCCTATGAAGTGGGCTTTTCGTCACCTTCCTATTTCACGAAATGCTATAAGGAACAGTTTGGGGAGAGTCCTACCGAGTTTCTGAAAAGAAGGGGATAGCTGTTGTCTATCCCCCTTGTTCTTAATACACGTCTGTTTACTTCTGTAAATGATACTGGAACTTATTTCAGTATTTGAGGCAGGTTTTCCCTTCCCCAGAAGTAGTAAACACAGATTCCAATCCAGCTTGTGAGCAGGATGATAATTGCAACTAATAGTTTCTTCACGCCGTCTACCGGCCACTTCATGATTTCAAGTACGGCTTTGACACACAGAACCACACCGATAATCTAAATGATAAATCCAATCATAACCTGTGATATTTAGTATTGTTAATTAAAAACAAATAGAGACTACGCCTTATTCAGGAGCAGCCTCTATTCTTTATTTAGTAATCGGAATTACTCTGTAACTTCAGCGCCCCAATTTTCTTTGGAAAGACGCTTGTAGCTATTGTAACGCCATTTAGCGTTTTCTTCAGCAGCCTTGAACAGCTCGTCGGCCTCCTGCGGATATTGCTTCATTACGGATGCGTAACGAACTTCACCCTTCAGGAAGTCTTGGAATCCGCTCCAATCCGGTTCCTTGCTATCCAGCGTGAACGGATTCTTGCCTTCAGCCTCCAGAGCCGGGTTGTAACGCCACAAGTGCCAGTAACCGCACTTTACGGCCTTTTCTTCCTCTGCCTGGCTCTTGCCCATACCTGCCTTCAGACCGTGGTTGATACACGGAGCGTAAGCGATGATGAGTGACGGACCGGGATATGCTTCTGCTTCACGGATAGCCTTTAAAGTCTGAGCCTGGTCGGCACCCATAGCGATTTGGGCAACGTATACGTAACCGTAAGTAGTAGCCATCAGACCGAGGTCTTTCTTGCGTACACGCTTACCGGCAGCGGCAAACTTGGCGATAGCGCCTACCGGGGTAGCCTTGGAAGACTGACCGCCTGTGTTGGAGTAAACCTCAGTATCCAGTACGAGGATGTTGACATCCTTACCGCTTGCGATTACATGGTCGAGACCACCGTAACCGATGTCGTAAGAGGCACCGTCGCCACCGATAATCCACTGGCTGCGTTTTACCAGGTATTGAGACAGACTGGCGATAGTCTTGCAGCTGTCGCACTTGTCTTTGGCAGCTTCTACCATCGGAATAATCTTTTCAGCCAGTTCCTTGCTCTTGTCTGCATCGTACATGTTTTCAATCCAAGCCTGGAATACTTCTTTGTATTCAGCCGGAGTTCCTTCTGCTGCGATGGCATCTTCCATAGCCTTCACGATACGTGCGCGCATCTTTTCGTTGGCAAGCTCCATACCCAGACCGAATTCGCAGAAGTCCTCGAACAATGAGTTAGCCCAAGCAGGACCGTGACCCTTTTCGTTCTTGGTATAAGGAGTAGAAGGTACTGAACCGGAGTAGATGGAAGAACATCCTGTTGCGTTGGCTACCATTTCGCGGTCACCGAACAACTGGGAAATCAGCTTCACATACGGAGTTTCACCACAACCGGAGCAAGCACCTGAGAACTCGAACAACGGAGTGGCGAACTGAGAGTTCTTTACGTTGGCCTTGATGTCAACCAAGTGTTGTTTGCTCTTCACGTTTTCAGCACAGTAAGTCCAGTTGGCAGCTTCCGGCAATTGGCTTTCGAGGTGCTTCATAGTCAGAGCCTTGCCACCCTTCTTCGGGTTGCCCGGACAGACATCGGCACAGTTGCCACAACCCAGACAGTCGAGAACGTCTACCTGAATACGGAATGTCATACCGTCGAATGCTTTACCTACAGCCTTCAGTTGAGTGAAGTTGGCACCCTTCTGCTCTTCAGCATCGAGTACGAACGGACGGATGGAAGCGTGAGGACAAACGTAAGCACACTTGTTACACTGGATACAGTTCTCAGCGTTCCATTCGGGAACGAATGCGGCTACACCACGTTTCTCATATTTGGCAGTGCCTTGTTCCCAAGTACCGTCTTCAATACCCTTGAATGCAGATACCGGCAATAAGTCACCGTCTTGTGCGTTGATAGGACGAACCACTTCGTTGATGAATGCAGGATCGTTGTTTTCAGCCTTGGCGTCGTCTGCCAGATTGGCCCAAGCCGGGTCAACGGTCAGTTGCTTGTATTCGCCGCCACGGTCAACTGCTGCGTAGTTCTTGTTGACAACGTCTTCACCCTTCTTGCCGTAAGACTTAACGATGAATTTCTTCATCTGTTCTACAGCCAGGTCAACCGGAATAACGCCGGTGATACGGAAGAATGCGGATTGCAGGATGGTGTTGGTACGGTTGCCCAAACCGATTTCTTGTGCAATCTGAGTAGCGTTGATATAGTAAACAGTGATATTGTTCTGTGCAAAGTACTTCTTCACCTTGTTGGGCAGGTTCTTGGCAAGCTCTTCGCCTTCCCAGATGGTGTTCAGCAAGAAAGAGCCGTTCTTACGCAAGCCGCGGGTTACGTCGTACATGTGCAGGTAAGCTTGAACGTGGCAAGCCACGAAGTTAGGCGTGTTTACCAGGTATGTAGAGCGGATAGGAGTATCACCGAAACGCAGGTGCGAGCAGGTGAAACCGCCTGATTTCTTGGAGTCGTAAGAGAAATAAGCCTGGCAGTGCTTGTCGGTATTGTCACCGATAATCTTCACAGAGTTCTTGTTGGCACCTACTGTACCGTCAGCGCCCAAACCGTAGAATTTGGCTTCGAACATGCCTTCGCCGCCCAATGCGATTTCTTCTTCCTGGGGCAGAGAAGTGAAGGTAACGTCGTCTACGATACCGATAGTGAAGTGGTTCTTCGGCATCGGCATAGCCAGGTTCTTGTAAACGGCGAGGATTTGCGCGGGAGTAGTGTCCTTGGATCCCAAACCGTAACGGCCGCCTACGATAACCGGAGCATTCTCTGCACCGTAGAAGCAGTCTTTTACGTCGAGGTACAACGGTTCGCCGTTAGCACCCGGTTCTTTCGTACGGTCCAGTACGGCAATCTTCTTGGCAGTCTTGGGAACGGCGGCAAGGAAGTGCTTGGCAGAGAACGGACGATACAAGTGAACGGCAACCAAACCAACCTTTTCGCCATTGGCAACGAGGTGGTCGATAGCTTCGCGGGCAGCTTCCGTTACAGAACCCATGGCGATGATAACGCGTTCTGCATCTTCTGCACCGTAGTAATCGAACAAACCATACTTGCGGCCTGTGATTTTGGAAATCTCGTTCATGTATTCCTCAACGATAGCCGGAACTGCTTCATAGTAGTTGTTGCAAGATTCACGGTGTTGGAAGAAGTGGTCAGGATTTTCGGCCATACCACGGGCAACCGGTTCATTGGGTTCAATGCACGTGCGCGGAATTCAGCCAAAGCTCCTGGTCGATAAGCGGAGCGAGGTCTTCGTTCTCCAACATTTCAATCTTCTGGATTTCGTGAGAAGTACGGAAGCCGTCGAAGAAGTTCATAAACGGAACACGGGCCTTGATGGTGGCTAGGTGGGCAACACCTGCCAAGTCCATAACTTCTTGTACAGAACCTTCGGCCAAACATGGCAAAACCAGTCTGGCGTGCAGACATAACGTCCTGGTGGTCACCGAAGATACACAGTGCATGGCTTGCCAATGTACGTGCTGATACGTGGAATACACAAGGCAGGAATCACCGGCAATCTTGTACATGTTCGGGATCATCAGCAACAGACCTTGTGAAGCTGTGTAAGTAGTAGTCAGCGCACCGGCTTGCAGAGAGCCGTGGACGGCACCTGCAGCACCACCTTCTGACTGCATTTCCTGTACCAATACTGTTTCGCCGAAGATGTTCTTGCGACCTGCGGCAGCCCATTCGTCTACGTATTCAGCCATCGTAGAAGAGGGGGTGATGGGTAGATGGCAGCTACTTCGGAGAACATATACGAGATATGTGCAGCAGCCTGGTTACCATCACAAGTAATGAATTTCTTCTGTTTAGTCATAACTAAATTGAATTATTTATTTAAGTAAAAAAATCTCTCTCTTAATACAAGAAACCGAATAACCAGAGAGGTATTTGGTTGCCTCGGCCTATTTCTGCCTTATGCAGTACATAAGTAACTCCCGGATTATTCTTTATCTTTGTTCCTTCCGGACAAATCTTGAAAGGCATCACCTCATCTACCATGAACGAGATGTTCTTGTCGCCCTTGTTCACCTTGTGGTCCTTCCACATTGTGTTGGCAAAGAAAGTGTCCAGTACGTCTTGCTCTTCCACCTTGACGGGATAGATGGAATACATCAGATTTGAATTGTGCATCATTATCTTCGACGGCTTCTTGGGGAATTCTTCTCCCTTCGGATAGACCATATTGATGAGTCGTGCGTCTGCCAGATACTTGATGTAATTCATTACTGTGGCGCGGGAGGTCTGTATGTCGTTTGCCAGTTGGCTGACATTCGGCGCTTTCGGCCCGTCCACGGCCAACAAATATAGTAATTTCTTTATCTTCGAAAGGTATTTCAGCTCAATTTGTTTGATGAGCAGGATATCCACTTCCACCATCATGTTCATCGTCTTGAGCAGATTCTCCGAAAAGTTACGCTTTTCAAGGAAGAAAGGGTAGAAGCCGTGGTGCATATAGTCTTGTATGTAGTCCAATGGACGTACTTTGGAGAGGATGCCTTTGGCTATCTGTTCGTGGTTGCTCAGGATTTCTTCCAACGGATAGGCATGGAACTTCATGCCCGTCTGCAGGTTCAGGTATTCGCGGAAGGAGAAGCCGCGCAGGTTGTAGCTCTTCACGATGTCGCGCAACTCCATATTCTCCTCTTTCAGACGCATCACGGACGAGCCGGTGAACACGATTTTCAGGTTGGGGAAGCGGTCGTAGCACATACGCAGTTCCTTGCTCCATTCCGGGTACTTGAATACCTGGTCTATCAACAGCACTTTTCCTCCGCGACGCTGGAATTCGGCGGCGAACTCCACGATGCCATGTCCGGAGAAGTAGAAGTTGTTCATGTTGATGAAGAGGCAGGAGCGGTCTGTGCCGAATTTCTCTTTGGCATATTGCAGCAAGAAAGTGGTCTTACCTACGCCTCTTGTGCCTTTGATACCGATAAGACGGTCATTCCAGTCTATTTCGTCCATGAGGTCGCGGCGTACGGGAGCATTGGTATGCTCTACGAGATAAGCGTGTGTACGGTAAAATGCTTCCATGCTTTAAATTCGGTTTATCGGGCGACAAATATACGGCTTTTTTATAGATTTGCAAAGTAGAGATGGCAAAATATTATATAACTTTGCACTCTCATACAAAACGTGAGTAATTGGTTAACATTTGAAAGATGAAACTTTATGTGTTCAATCCTGATGCAGATATGGCATTGGGAAATAATGAAGAAAATTATATGGCGCCCGCTACCATCCGCCGTATGGCTGAAGACTTGGCTTTGTTGCCGATTTGGTATGCCCAGCCAGGTAGGTGGGTACTGGCCTCTTCCGCTATAATGCAGATTATCTGAAACAGATGCAACAGTTGTTCCGGCTGGATGTGCATTTGGTGACAGAGCCGGAGCTGCCCGATTATGCTGATGTGCGGGTAATGCCTTGGGGATGGAACCCCGCTATCCGTAAACGGATGTTGAAAGGCGGTGTTCTGGAAAAAAATCTTCCTACGCCGGATGCTTTGGATAAATATCGTATGAAGGCTGCCCGTAGTAACGCTTTGGCTTTTCGCGCACTTTTCTATTTCAATAAAATAGATTATACTTGTGGTGACGGTTGTTGCTTGGTGGAGGCTGATGGTAGAATGACGGATATCTCTCCGGATATTGTTGATCGTTACAAGGAGGGATGTGTGTTCAAATCACTTTGGTCGGGAAGTGGAAAGGGATTGTGTTGGTGCCGTCATGGCTTTACGAAAAATGTTTCCGATTGGTGTAGTAGGGCGCTGAAAGAAAATAGAGGTTTTGTGATGGAGCTATATTTGATAAGGTGGAAGACTTTGCCATGGAATTTTATTCGGATGGTCGGGGAAAGCTTCTTTTTGTCGGCTATTCCCGTTTTGTTACGGATGACAAAGGGGCATATCGTGGTAATATCCTTACTTCGGATGAGCAAGTGGAGGAATGGATTCAGCAATATGTACCCTTTGAAGCATTTGTACGCATACGCAATATGATGCAGAAAGCATTGGAAACGAGTTATGCTACATCTTATATGGGTTTCTTGGGTGTGGACATGATGGTCTGCCGTCAGAAGGAAGGGCATCCGTATGCCATCAACCCCCATGTCGAAATAAATCTACGGATGAATATGGGAATCGTTTCCCATGTGCTTAGTGATCATTCATTGTCCCGGTGGGGAGGGACGTTTCTCCATTGATTGTTTTCCGACCCATGAAGCTTTGATGGAGCGGCATGAGCAGGATATGCAAAGCTATCCGCTGGTGGTGAAGGACGGCAGGGTTGTTTCCGGCTATCTGCCTCTGGTACCGGTCACTCCGAAGAGCCGTTACCGGGCTTTTGTCTGTGTCACTGCTGCTGAATAGCTTCGCTTTCGTTTCCGCAACGATCTATGGCTGTCACGGCAAAATATTTTCGGGCAGTCCACGGGCGGATGGGGGCATAGGTATATTCCGTGCCTTGTACTCGTTGTGCCAGGATATTCTCCGGATTGGAGGTATCTACGGGATAGGTGTCCGAACCGTAGATTACATACATCGGAGCATTCCGCTTGTCATTGTCCGTGGCGGGTTGCCAGCTTAGTTTCCAATAGCCGTTTTCCGGTGTTTCCACCGTGAGTCCGGAGGGAGGTGTAGGAGCTACATTGTCTATCCACGGCATGGCGGGTTGCAGGGCCGGGGCGGTATAGAAGTCTTCTTCCAGCGCATCATAAAGCCCTTGCGTATTGTCCATCAGATACTTCACGCGGTAGTGTGCCTCGCCCGCCAGACCGTGGGCGCGGATAAAGTGCATCTGCCGTTCAATCTCGTCCAGCGTCCAGTTCCCTTCGCTGGGGTCGAGGAAGTAGATGCCCAGACCGGGAATGATTTGGCGTCCGTTACTTTGTTCCTGCCAGTCGAGGGCAAAGGGATAGAAATGATTGCCACGGAAATAGAGCATCGGATAAATCTGGTCCTGGATGCCCTCGCCCAGCCAACCCTGCACGTCTTGATAGACGGTGTGGAAGGCATTCCAGCCACGGGAGGGGTAGCGGGAAGTGTCTTTGTATTTTCCTACCGGGCAGGTGCTGACCTTTACCCAGGGTTTCATGCTTTTACACCTTTATATATATAGCGTACTATTTCCGTCAGGTTGTCTCTGCGCCATTGGGCAAGGCTGCGTCCTTTGCTGTATTTGCGGTAGTCGTAGCTGTCGGGAAAACGGGGGGCGTTTTCCGGATAGCGCAGGTAGTCGAAGTGTATCCCGTCTACATCGTAGCGTTCCACCACTTCGCGGACAAGGCTCATCAGGTACTCTTTGGTTTGCGGATGTCCGGGATTCAGGAAGTATTCGCGTTTGTAGGGTACGCAGATGGCGCGTTTCTTTTTGGTGACGGACTCTTTACCGAGGGCGGCTACATGCTTGCGGTTGCCAGAGGGATGGTCACCATCCAGGCATGGCACTCCATACCGCGCTTGTGGCATTCGGCTATGGCAAAAGCCAGCGGATCGTAGCCGGGGTCGCCGCCCACCTTTCCGGTCAGTATGGAGTTGTAGGGCTCGATGGCTGATTTGTAGAGGACATCTCCCCGTGTACGGGTCTGGAACAGTACTGTGTTGAAATTGGCGGCTTTCAGTCTGTCCAATATTTCAATCAGTTCGGCCTGTTGCTTGCGGATGCCTTCGGGCGAAGTGGTGCGTGTCTGCGGCCAGTCCAGGCCATAGACGGCAGTTATCCAGGCGGCACGCACTTCATGCTTGGGCGGTTGCGCAGCCAGTGGCAGCAAGACGGCCATATATAGTAAAATGGAAATAATTTCGTTTCTATTTTTTCTTCTTTTTCTTCTTTATTTCGTATATTTCTCGGCGAAGTAAAGCAAAACACCCGATTATTTTGT
>ENA-OQLB01000355-OQLB01000355.1-human-gut-metagenome-genome-assembly--contig:-NODE-355-length-26833-cov-7.708343_pt1 | contig 26833 bp, 25 predicted proteins | sample MGYA00242656_ERZ504813 | MGnify/ENA primary metagenome ERZ504813 (study PRJEB26092, sample SAMD00036388) | human gut metagenome | host: Homo sapiens | study: EMG produced TPA metagenomics assembly of... | reverse complement strand
CTAAAAACAGGCTGTTAAAAAATTATTTTATCCTTAATTACTTATTTTTTTACTGGTTACAAAGTAAAGCGGCAATTCAAACAAAGCCTGATTTAATCAAGGCATTAGACATAAAACAAGGCCCGTTTTTCGATAAAATTGTTCGAAAAACGGGTCTCATTCAAAAATCAAAAGGAACACTCAACCAAATGAGAATTCCCCGGTTCAGAATAGATATATTTGATTGTTTTTACAACCCATTTTTCTGTTTTTTTGCTTTTTGATATCTCATTTTTATAAAAAGAGATAAATCTTAAAAAATGGCTTGAACGCTGGGTTTATAACATAGAAACAGAGGCCAGAATTTGGTTGTCTCATTTTTGAGTTCCAAATTCCGGCCTCTGTTCAAAATTTAAATACTCTTCTTTTTTCTCTTGATTTGAAGCAGTGCAGCAACTAGGCTACCAGTCATTAGTAAGATCAATATACACGCCAGACTTGCGGAAAAACCATCTCCAGTCTGAGCAAGCTGTCCATTGCTAACATCTGATTGATGATCCGGTCCAGTGCCATGCTGATCCTCTGTATTATCAGGATTTTGTGAAGGCGTGTTATCCTTAACAACAATTTCTAATGTTGTTGACATTCCCTGATAACTAATTGTGACTATTTTTGTTCCCACTGTTGCCGAATCAAACCCAGAGACTTCATAATCTCTGATTTCACGACTAGTGCCATCACTATAATGAACGGTGATGACCAAGCCATCTAAAACTAAATCTTCGCCAATGAAGTATTCCGTCTTAGACAAACCTTCCGCGGTAATAGATGTCATAGTTGCTTTCGTGATATTAACTTCAAAGACCGCAGTCTTGCCTAAATAACTCACTATCACTTCTTTTTTACCAATTTTTTCGGAATCGAAACCTGTTACTTCAAAGCCTTCCGTAATGATAACTTCATGTCCGTCGCTATAACGAGCCGTAACCACCAGACCGGTAAGATCTAATTTTTCACCAATGCCATACTCGGTTTTAATCGGCCCTCGTAACGTAATAGCTTCCAAAACAGGCGGCGCTATTACTTCGACCTCAAAGGTGTCTGATTTATCCTGATAGGTTACTGTTACCGTTTTTATTCCTGCCTTGAGAGAATCAAATCCAGTCACTTTGCAGTCTGAGATAGCAACAGGTTTATTGGAGCCGTCATCATAATTTGCAGTAACAGCCAGACCTTCAAGACTCAATGCTTCGCCGGTAGCATACTTTGTCTTATCTGGTCCTACTACGGTAATGGATTCCAAAATCGGCGCTCGTTTTACAGTTACCGTAAACTCCGCTGTACAATCCTCATAAGTTACAGTTACAGTCTTTTCTCCGGAAACAGAAGAGTCGAAATCAGATACCCGATAATCGGTAACAGGTTTGCTGGTCCCGTCACTATAATGCGCGATAACCTCTAAACCAGTAAGATCAAGTTCTTCACCAATGTCATATTCTTTTCTGGTCGGACCGGTCACTGAAATGGAATCCACTGTCACCGCAGGGACCGATTCTTTGACAGTTACTATAAAGGTCTCTGTTTTTCCTTCATAAGTAATGACAATCGTTTTTTCTCCTGCAGTTGAGGAATCAAACCCTGTCACTTCGCAATCCCCGACAGCAACGGGCTTGCTGGTTCCGTCGCTATAATGCGCGGTAACCTCCAAACCTGTAAGATCCAACTCTTCACCAATCATATACTCTGTCTTAGAGAGCCCATTCACGCTGATGGATGCAATCTCTGGTGTCACTTGAAGATTTATTCCATACACCTTAATATTATCAAAAGAGAGTGCTATCGTTGAATCTGCGTTATGCTTATAAGTCGCCACACGAAGTGTTCCCTTATCGCCAACCTCGCCAGGAAAGCCTTCATACAACTGCCATCCTTCCGGTTCTTCCTGACCGTTTTTCCACATTTTCACGTAATATTTGCTATTTAATATCATTATCTTTACATGATACCAGATATTCTTATCCACACTCATGGAAATCTGATTGCCATTGATATGTTCGCCCACACTACCAATATTATAATGATATTTAAGGTTATTCGATTTATCCAAGTAACTGCCCGCAAATAGGCTTTCATTATTTTTCAGCTGATCCTCTCCACCGGCAGTAGACGCAAAGCCCTGCACAGAGACCGCATCCCAATCATGTGTAACTGATGGCTCTCATCAATCGCATGTCCATTTCGATAACAGCATTTTCATACTCCACACCTTTCAGATAAAAGCCATTGTGTTGATACTCTCCATCTGTAGACTGGATTTTCAGGATTTTTGTGCCATCTTCTTCACTTTCTATGCTGACTCCACCGTCCATAAAAGATCCCAGCAATTCATCCTCCTGTGTCAGAACGCCTGTATCCCTATTCTCAAAATCTTCTGATACAAGAAGCTCCAACTGATCTATTGGCGGCTCCGTATATTTATCATCTGTACTTGCCACTAGCTTTTTCAGCCTTTTTATTTCCGGAAGCCAAGCTGCTTCTATCCCGCTCCCGATGCAATATCCTCCGGAGCCGCAAGATTACTTTCATTGATAGCACTAACCCCGCTGGTTCCATAATTATTATTGCTGTCTCTCCATCTAATAAACGAATGGCCTGCATTGTAAGAATCATTACCGTACCAGAGCAAATTATAAGCCTGATTATCGTTATCATAGTCTATATCATTATAAAAGATTTCAAAATATGCCGTTCCTTCATCTGTATATACGCTCCGGACTCCATGCACATTATTATATGCCAAAATAGAATCTTCCTGTTGTCCAAGGGTATATAATGCTCCGCCATCACCTGTAAGAATCTGATTTGCACGATCTATATCATTGTAAACAATCACATTTTTTCTTGCTGTTTTAGACGGATACTCCGGCCAGTTGGTTCCTTTATAGTTTGTTCTGTCATCCTGATTCTGCCAGCCCCATCCAAAATTAATCCCTGCATAAGGTACATTTGTAATTCTGTTATGCGAAAATTCTACATTTTCCACAAAGAATGCTGTTAACGAATCTGCCTGCTTATACATTTTACAAATATTTTCAATGTGATTATTTGTCACAATAATATTCTTACAAATTCCCTCCTTTCCAACCGGATATTTATTGTCCTCGACCATCGGGTCTATATCCTCTACACCATCATGTATATGCACATGCTGCGGATGACCGATTGTAGCCGAATTACCGGATGTCTCCATAAATACATTTCCGGATATTTCAGAATCAACAACATCATTCATATAGCTGATACAGCTACTGCTTGATAATGTAGTGAACACATTTCCGGAAAACACAATACCACTGGCATTTTCCACATTGACCGTACCCTTGGGAATATCCGTATTATTATACATCCAATAGTGCCAGTCTCCGTTGCTTACATATTTCGTATATGCAGCCATATTTTGAACGCTGGCAAATCCTTCGGAATTCTCAACAACTTCCAGTCCCTTGTCATCGTAGGTGAACTTAATCCCGCTGAACCTCAGGTTTCTACCCGGTCTGTAGTACTTGTCCCCTCTATACGTATAAGACCTTCACTCACGGGCGCCACGATTTCTGCTTCATCAATACGCACACCTTCCTCCGGATAATAGTAAAGCTTCTTATCCGTTTTATCAAAATAGAATTCACCAGGATTTCTCAGCAGTTCCAGCGAATTTTGTATGACGAACGTAGTATATCCCGTATTTTCCTGTACATTACCCACAAAATTCACATAAGCAAAGTATGGTTCAAAATTACACTGCCAGGCCAAACAGGAAGCAATCGCTCCGTATGGCTGTTGTAATATAATGGCCGTATCTCCCTGGTTTTTCCTGCTTTCGTATTTTTCCGCAATTTCATCAAGTTGCTTTCTGTTTCTATCGCCGTTGGCCGGATCCGTATTGATATTTACCGCCTTCGCCGCAGGAGCCCCGCCGTCATCCCCCGGAGTCACACTCTTGATCTCCGAGATTCCAATGGTAACTTCATTCCATGTCTTTTGCTGGCGAATCTCTATATCTTCTGGATTCGTTAATTCATCCGGGCTATCCACCGTAAAATTCAACTCACTCCAATTAAGCAGTACACCGGCCACTTCCACGCCGCTATCCAACGCCCACGCTTCTTCTCCTGTGATTGTTACGGAACCGTAAGGGCCACAAGTCTTAGCTGACGTAGATGTCATTTTAGCTGCCTGTCCATTTACAAATAAATTCCGCAGCTTTGTATCCCTATCTAAATCCGCAACATAAACATTTGGATTCTCATCCCACTTTTCCCATCCAGTTACCTGCACTCCTCCATTGAGATTTGGCACTTCACCAGGGATCGCCTGATAGATGATAGAATACCCATTACTGCCGGAATCATCAGGACCAAATACAATAGGCTCCTCAACATAATAGGTACCCCCTGCCAGCCATACGATTAAATCCCCCTTCATATTATCATTCCAGCCATTCTCACGGATCGCATCTCTTGCCGCCTGAATGCTTTGAAACGGATTTATTATGGTTCCGTCTCCACCCGCTTCTGCTGCAGGAGATACATAAAGTTCCCTCTCTACATCCCGCACCGTAACCTGGACATGTGCTTTGACATTATTCGGATTTCCCACCGGGACAATCGTGCTTATCGTTCTGTCCTTAACAGATTTTCCCAGTGAAATATTCAGTGTTCCATATATATCCTGTGGTATGCCTATCTTCTCTGGATCAAAGGTGCTTGTATCCCATACAACGGGAATCTTTGTATTCTTCGATGGTGTCGGTTGAGTGATATTGCTGAACTCCTCCTCCAACGTTACATCAATACTAAAGGGCAACACCAATTTTTCTCTCGTCGTCCCCTTGGGAACACTGATTGGAGACAGCTCCGCCGAAACAATCGCATTCACAGTATTTTCCTCGGAGCCGTCATCCGTAATATTGTATTTTTGGCGTAGATACGCATTTACAATAGAAACCTGATCTTCCGAAAGCACACCATCATAAACGATAACCTCCGCTATTTTCCCTTTAAAATAGTAATCGGTTCCGGCGGATATTCCCTTTCCGATATACATTTCCTGTGATATTCCCGCAGTCTGTTCTTTTTTTCCACTTTCGCTCAAAACATTTGCCCCATTAATGAACAATGAATGAGTACCGCCTTCCTTAACAGCCATATTAATAGATAATCCATTTTTTGCGTATTTATCATATCGACTCACTCCCAGAGCTTCACCGCCACTACCTGTTCCGAGTCCAAAACGCATCTGGACTTGTTCTTTGTACAGTCCAAGACTCATGGATCCCCAATCACCGCTTTCACACCAAAAAAGCGCTGTATTCATGTCCGCATAAGCATCCGGTCTGGGATCCTCACCTTCATATTCCCCTACAACTATCAATGTAATTGCACTTTTCCCATTAAAATCAATGCTTGTCCCCTTCAAGGCAGTGGCTCCATCAAATTGCAGATAATTATATCCGTTTTCGCTATTTAGAGTAATTCCGTCTCCGTTAGCCACCGTAAACGTATTGTCCCCTGCCTGGTTTTTCCAAGATGTTACCTTCGTTCCATCGGTTTCCACTCCGTCATTTGCTCTCAGCCACAGAGCCAGATTTTCCGATGGCACATCTCCTTCATCTGCCTGCAGTGCTGCATCACCATTCGAAGCTGCCTTTGCGACCACCGGAGAGATAGTAAGGCACGAGAAAAATATTGCAACCGCCATCACCCACGATGCTGCTCTTCTAAGTGTCCTTTTCTTGTTCTGTAGTAAATACATCTTATTCCCCCTTTTTTTATTTTGGATTTTTAATAAAACATTTCTTAAATTATACCTTTCCAGAACGGGTAATAATAATAAAAAGAGCACAAGATTTTGTACTCTTTGTAAAATATTATGCTAAATACTGATTTCTGAAAAGGTATAGTTTAATGATTTGATCACTCCCTTCTTCTCGTGATTTTTTGCTATATTAATAAATATTTTATTACTTTTTTAAGTATATATCGATACATTCTATAAAGGAATGGATATTCTCCTCCTCGTATTTGTTATTTTTTGACTATATTCCCTAGTGACCTTAAATTTATATTATTTTATCCAATATTTAACAACGCAAAATATCTTTCGGAACTAACTTTTGACTCTATATCTATAAAGTTCAAAGCAAATATTTTCTCATAAACGAGTCGGCCTGTCACTATAACTTTCCTTTATATATCTTATTTGTTTAATAACATTTAATGAGTTTATGTTCAGATAAAAAGATACCTGCTTTTTATTGCAGGGACTGTGTCATTTCATACCCGCCTGCAAAACGGATTTGTATTTGCTCTTTGGACAGAACCGTAATTCTTTCAATAATTCTATATACTAAGGCTTCGGAGTATTCTTCTAAACTTAGATTTTCTGAGGAGATCAGTTTCCGAATCTTCCTGTGCTTTTCTTCGACAGCGTTTCGCCTTTCTTCTGAATGTTCCAATTCCCGATCCTTTTCTTTCAGCTTCCGCATTTCCTTTCCGATCTGCTCTAACTTTCGGTCCGCAATTTCATTTCCTTCTCCGGCCATAACCAGCAATTGGTCAAATTCCTGTTCCAATTTTTTCAGTTTGTTTTTGACTGCTTCCGGGGGAAGTTCAGCCAAATTATCTGAGAAACTATCCAGCAGAGCGTTTTCCAGATTGGCTTCTATATCTTTCTGATGGTTCTGGACCAAGGATCGGATCGCTTCCAATATCGCATGGTGCAGAACCTCTTCCGGGATACTCGGTGAATCTCCGCAGTATCGTTTTCCAAATTCTGCCCGGTTAATACACCGCCAGACCACCTGTTTCCTTCCATGAATATCCCAGGTGACTCTCCGGTAATAGCAGCCGCAGTTTCCGCAAACCATTCTTTCCGATAGAGGGTATTTGCTGGTGAACCGTCCGCGGTTCGTCTTTGCCTTTTTCTGTGTGACCGGTTTCTTGCTGTTTCGCCTGGCCAGTTCTTCCTGTGCTAACTGGAACATTTCCCTTGATACAATAGCCGGATGGTGATTCTTGATATAGTATTGGGTAACTTCTCCATTGTTTTTCTTATGTTTTCCTTCGAACAGGTTTGGGGTATAGGTTTTCTGCAGCAGTACGTCTCCCATGTATTTCTCATTCTTCAGGATTCGTACAATAGTCTGCTTATTCCATTCTGTATGACCGGTTGGCGTCAGAATGCCCTTGTTTTCAAGGCATTGCTTAATATCGTCTATACTGTCCCCATTGAGAAAGTTCTCAAAAATCATTCGGATGGTCTTGGCTTCTTCCGGGTGAATTTCAGGCTTTCCATCCGCTCCTTTTCGGTATCCCAGACAGTTTGTGTATCGGAAAGTAAACCGCCCATTTTCGTAACCCATTCGAATGCCTTTGGTAACATTGCCGCTGATAGATTCACTTTCCGCCTGGGCAAAGGCACTCAGGCAGGTCAGAATCATCTCGCTGTTCATATCAGAGGTGTCTATTCCCTCTTTTTCAAAAATCACGGAAATCCCCCAGCTTTTCAAAAGCCTCACATGATGGATACAATCCAGTGTGTTACGGGCGAACCGGGAAACCGATTTGGTTAAAATCAGGTCGATCTTTTTCTTTCTGCAAAGAGTAATCATTTCCTTGAATTGTTCCCTCTTATTGGTCCGCACCCCGGAGATTCCTTCGTCCGCAAAAATACCCGCTAATTCCCAGCCCTCATGGTTGGTTATCAGATTTGTATAATAGGCCACCTGGATTTCGAAGCTGCTTTGCTGTTCTTCTTCCTCTGTGCTGACCCGGCAGTAGGCGGCAACCTGAAGCTTTCGTTTTTTTCTTCGCAGGTCGGCTAGTGTGCGGTTTGCCGGTATTTTTATGATTTCCCTATCCGGCATTGGTGCTCTCTCCTTTCCTTAAATGATCTTTTCATTTATTAATTGAAGTTTTACAGAACCTTTCGGCTCTAGAATTACCTTTTCAATGATTTGATTAAAAAGCTGCCGGTCCATTTCTCTATCTTCCGAATGTCCTTTTAACTTCTCCTGAATGTTCCCGGTTCTGTGGTCTAATCTTCCCATCTGGCATACCTGGTATTTTTCGGCGGCGCATTCCAGAATGAGGGATAGAGTCTTTTCCGGCTCCACCTGTCTTTGATTTAACGTCTGGTCGATTTCATGGGTTAGGCGGGTAACTTTCAGGGACAATTTATTGTTAATCCCCTCCGTTTCTTCCGCCAGTCCGGGATTCCGGCACAGGTTCAGAAATTTGTGGGAAACTGCTTTGAGAATATCTACATCTGAGAAAGGCCCAAAACGCGTCCCGCACTTTTTACACTCCCAAAAATCCGGGGAAAATCTTTGCTGTTCCGGCTGAGATGTTCCCCGCATTGTGGGCAGGCTGTTTTCTTCTGCAGGAAACGGATCGGTGATTCCGGCATCGCTTTGCTTCTTCTTAGGTGAGTAACCTTTATGGCAAGTTCCCGGTTGATAATGGGAGGAAACGGTTCTCCTTTCCAATAACGCTCATCGTCCAGAATTCTGGCAATCATATTTTTGTTCCAGCCGTTTGCGTTTTCCCGGAACTTCAAGCCTGTTTCTTCCGCGATCTTCGCTAAACGCTGCAAGGACATTCCAGCAAGATATTGATGGAATATCTTTTGAATTAACTCACTTTCTTCTGGAACGACTTCATATTGTCCTTTTATCATCTGATAGCCAAATGGAAGATACCGCTTTTTCTTCATGACTTTTTTCTTTTCTCCTTAAGCTTCAAATCATTAATCAGGTGAAAACAGATTGTATTTGGAAATACCACAATCGTTCGAACCATTGCTTTCAGTATACTTTCTTCAAATTCCAGCATAGGTTCTCCATCCTTTAGGAATTCCAGTATCAGTTCGGTTTTGCCGATCAGTTGGCGGATACGGTCAGACGCCTGATCCTGCTTCAGTTTTTTCCTCAGTGCTTCGATCTTCCGATTATTCAAATTGCATTTTTCAATATAAAGGGCAGAATCAATGCACCCTTTGGTTTGTAATCTTGCGAGTGAATGATTCTGCCTGACTAATTCGGCTATCTGCCTATTCAATTCCAAGTTATCCGGATTTGAAAAATACACCTTATCCTGTAAAACATGAAGATCGGAAAGCATATCTCTTATAATTTCCATGTTGTTTGCCAGCTTGTTATATAAAGTTAAAAACGCTTGGTAAATTTCTTCCTGCTGGACAATCCCCATAGGGCATAAGGTCTTATTTCTTCTATGTTGATAGCATATCCAGCGATTTTTCCCTTGATCTTGATGCCGGTGGAATGCCGATCCGCAAAGGCCGCATTTTAAAATTCCACTGAGCGGAAACTTTTGAATTTCTGTCTTAGTTCCATGCCGATCTTTTTTCTGATTTATGAGTAGTTGCACCTGCTCGAATTTTTCTCTATCAATAATCGCTGGATGAGAATTTTTAATATAGTATTGCGCTAACTGGCCATCGTTTTTTACCCTCGCCAATGGGATAGTATCTGGCGTATAAGATTTCTGAAACAATGCATCGCCTATATATTTTTCATTCGTTAAAATGTATCGAATCATCCCATGATGCCATCTTGCATTTCTTTTGGTTCTGTTTTCCGTTTCATTAAGCGTTCTTGCAATTTCAGTTGTACTCTTGCCACTAAGATAACTATTAAAAATATACTGTACAATGGGTACTTCCTCTGGATCAGGTATTAATTGGTTATCCTTTAAAACGTAACCAAGCGGCGCGCTGCAGGTGATAAAATCACCGGAATTCAGCCGCTTTTGATAGCTCCATTTTAAGTTCTTCGAGATAGAAAGGGATTCCTCCTGGGCGGCCGCGCTTAGCATACTAAGGATCAGTTCACTGCCCATTTTGCTAGTGTCAATGTGTTCTTTTTCAAATTCTATCGCCACGCCCAGCATCTTTAGCTCTCTCACAGTTTGAATGCAATCCAGTGTGTTACGGGCAAACCGGGAAATGGATTTGACGAGAACGCGGTCTATTTTTCCTGCCCGGCAGTCTTGAATAAGGCGCTGGAAGTCGCTGCGCTTTTCGGCGCTGGTGCCTGTTACTGCTTCGTCGGCGTATAACCCGGCAAATTCCCATTCGTCCTTTGATTGAATGTAATTGGTGTAATATTCCACCTGGGCAGCAAAGGAGTTTAACTGGTCGTCAGAGTCGCTGCTCACACGGGCATAAGCCGCGACTCTAAGCTTATGCGCCCGTTCCGCGACAGGCGGTATGACTCTTACTTCCGGCATTCTTTTCTCTCCTTTCCCGGTTGGACATCTTTTTTGTCACACACAACACTACCACATCTGTTTCTCCTTATCTATCACGATACCTACTAAGATTGAGCCCCAGAAATCCCGCATCTTTCGGCAAAAGGAACAGAGGCCCGCTTACCTTTCCGGTGTATGCTTCCGACGATTTCGGGCTCTGCTTTTTCTCATCCATTGTTCAAATACCATACCTGTTGCAAACTTTATATCAGAATGATAAAGCCGTACAGTGATATGATCTGAATTTTGAGTTTTGAAGTTATGGTATTCCAGCGCTTCTCCCCAGCCATATTCATATTGATAGGCAATCTGCTCGGTAAAGTCATGAAGTTCAGACACCGTCAAATTCTTGACCATATTAAGTTCCAAAACAGCATATAGCTGTTTCCTTCCGCCTGAACCGTTGGATAAGCCGAAAGTATTTTTTGCTTTATAATCTTCTCCCTTTTTTTATCATACGGCAGAGAAAAATATTGCATTAAGTTATTCGTAGGATATTCGTCTGTATGAAAATTTTTCATTTCCTGTACGATATCCTGATAGTAGCAAACGCCGGAGTCATAGAGAGCCTCCTGCGCTTCAAGGGTATCTCCTTCCATTAGATTAAGCCGGAGCGTAGAATACAGCTTTGGGTTATCAATCAGTCCACTCATTGGTATATATCGGATCGTCATAGGTTTTTCCCTCCTTTTTTATCAACATCATAGCTTAATACTCCATACTTTTCAGCGATGGCAGCATTCGCTTTTTGGCAGGCCGACAGTGTAATTCTTCCCTGTTCAAAAAGCCTTTTTAACAGGCAGAAGGAGATATAATACTGGATTTCCGGGAGCACACTGTCCTGCTTTATTTTTTGAAAATTCATAACGCTTGAACCTCTTTTCTCAGCTTTCCATGTACGGCTCTCTGTTCAAAACGATCAGCATTATGTTGTGGCTCTGAAATAATTCCAATATCTGAACTAAAACAGCAGTGTCACGGCTTAACCGGAACAAGTCCTGCAGCATAACGGCCCGGACTGATTCGCTTTTTACGGCCTTCAGCATTTGCTGCAGGCCCATCCGCCGAATATTTCGGCCAGTGCTCATATCCTGAGAATTTCCGGCAACATAGTATCCTGCCTCTCAGCTTCTTCCGGAGCTTTCCATCTGCCGGAACAGGGCGGCCGGATTTCTGTGGCTGCTTCGGCTGTAAAGCCATATGGGACAATCTAAAAAGGAATAGCTCATCGTTCTCTTTCCCTTCTTTTTTGCTGGCGTCGTGTTCTGTTGCCATCATATAGCTTGGAATAATCCTCATAACCTTTTGCATCTAACTCTCTCAGCCTTTTTGCATTAAAAAGGTATTCCGAGTAAATGTCAGGACCGTATTGTACTATTAATCCCGTATGCTTGGCGAGGCCGTTCCCGCTCATCCATTGGGGTAAGTTGTCCTTTAGGCTGCTGTCAACAAAAGCACAGTTTTTATCTCGCTGTCCCTTTAAATTTACCGTGAGACTTTTCCAGAACTCCGGTTCACCGCTATCCCAGCATACCATTTTAATATCGAGGTTATTCTGATCCATATAATGGCTTACCTGCAGTTCTATTTTATGGATTTCTCCATCTTGTTTCCAATCCAGCAGACCGTTGCCATCCAAAATGGCTGGTATTTTTCGTCGCTGTATCCATCCCAACGCAGATAGTTCCAGTCCGGTTTTGGACAGGATTCCGCTTCAGCGACTTCTTGAGGAACAGCCTTCATGGGCGGAATTGGAATGGCGCCATGCTGTATAGGAATCAAAATCAGCCGCAGTTTCTCAGCAAAGTATTTCTGATCCGGCATGATATCAATCAAACTGTATTTAGCTGTGAGGAAAGATTTCCCGTCAATCGTACATACCGCAGTTTTTCGGTTTGCACGATAAGTGCAAATAAAAGAAGCGATGCTTTCCGGTGTTGCTTCAAAATATGCATGGATGTATTTATCCATGCCGCTTATGCTCACACCGCAAAATATTTTTGATTCATAGTCTTTCTCTCTCCCTTGGCAAAAAATAATCCGGGGCTTTCTTTGCCCGGATAAATCTCTCCACATCTTCTATTTTTCTTGTAATAGGAATAGGCGGCAGGGTTTCCAGCACCGATTGGTGATACCGCTGATCCGGGGCTGCCCGGCAGTCCAGAATGCTCACGGCGCAGGCGTCTGTTTCCGTTCGGATCGCCCTTCCAAATCCCTGCCGGAGCTTTATTTGCATTTCCGGGATCACCACGGTTTTGATGTAATCTTTCAGCGACGGGTATTGCTCCCGTTCCGCCTCGCTGATTGGGTCGGGGAGCGGAAAAGGCATGCGCGTAATAATCAAGGAGGATACCATATCCCCAGGAAAATCCACACCTTCCCAGCAGGACCCCGCCGCGAACAGCACCGCGTTGGAAGCCTGCTTGAACTGGTGGATGATGTCCTGGGAATGCCGCCATACTTCCATAAGCGGAAAGGACATACGATCTTTCACTTGGTTATAAACAGCGCCCATGAGGGAATAAGAGGTAAAAAGCACCAATGTGTGGCCACAAGTTGCTTCCACTAACCGGTAGATATGCTCCGCTAAGTATGCGGCTTCTTCGCCGCTTCCCAGCAATCGCTTGGGAGAGTCATCGGGAAAATACAACAAGCAGTTTTCTTCATAATGGAAAGGAGACGGAGCAATAAATTCCTTTGGTTCTTTCAAGCCGTCCAGCCCCAGCACCCGCTTGATTCTTTCAAAGCTGTCTCCGGCCATGAGAGTGCCGGAGGTCAAAATGGCAGGGATTTTTCTGTGCCACACGGCCTGCCTTAACAGCTCCGGGATTTCCCGGCTGGCGGCGTGGAGGCTGGGGATTCCAGTTCTGTCATACTGAATGTATAAAATGTACCGCTTATCCCCGGTAAAAAACAGGTTCAGGGTTTCTTCCGTTCTTCTCAGCCGGTAAGCGATCCACCGCGGGAGCTGCGGCGCAGCTTCCTTTGTAGCTGGCGGAGGAGAGTAAGGCAGTCCCGTATGGCAGCTTCTCGGTCCGGTGTTAAAATAAAGGGAGTGCGCTGGGCTTCTTCCAGAAGTTCGCCCCGGCACATGGCTCCCATGAGAATCTGGAATTTTTCCCGAAGCTGCTGCGCCGGTAATTTGTAGTTTTCACCTGTCAGCAGATTGCAGAGTTCTTTCAAATCCTCTGTGGACAGGCTTTTCTCGTACATCTGGCAGGCCGCCTCCGGCAGCTTATGGGCCTCGTCGATCACCAAAGCCTGGTAATCATTGAGAAGGGGCCGCAGTTCCTGTAAGCGATGAGAGGCGTCTGCCAGCAGGTAATTATGGTTGCAGATTTGCACAAAAATTCCCGTTTGCCTGGCCGCTCTCAAATACTGGTGATACCGGCAGGCGGTCCTGATCGGGCAGTCATTTCTGCAAGCTTTGGGAACGCAGACCTGCTCCCTGTCAAACTGACTGAGATCCGGCACATCGTCCAAGTCGTAATAGTTCCGCAGGGAAACCAGGGCTTTTCGCTGTTCCTCATTTTTTCTCTTTCCCTCTACTGCCTCCAGCCGGAATTTCAGCCTGACGTCGCAGACAAAGCGTTCCTTTCCCTTGCGGACTATAGCCCGTATGGCTTCTGAATAATACGGTTCTCCAGAAAAATCCGGGATAGGAATGGGATATATTCTCCGATGACCGCGTTCTGCAGCGCCACGCTGGAGGTGGAAACCACCACCGGCTGGGGAGAGGGGAAGAATCTTTTCAGCAAAGCGCAGACGGTAAGGTAAGCATAAGTCTTTCCGATTCCAACGCCTGCGTCGCACAAGGCAATTTTGTTTTGGAGCAGGGTGTCCAGCATTGTATGACAGAGGGCGATCTGTTCTTCTCTGACCGCCAGCCCGTTTTGTGGCATGAGGAACCTGAAAATTCTTTCAATTTCCCCATGAGCCTGCTCCCGTGGGGGTTTGTCCATTCCGGCACCTTCTTCCCGCCGTCCGCTGGCAGCACACTAATACGGCGCGGTTTCACCCGCGCCGCATGGATTTGCTGCCAACGGCAAAAATCTGAATTAAACGATCCTTTTCATGCTGTATTTGCTGCTCGCCCCCCAGCATTCGGGAACCATGCAGGCAGGCTTGCGGCTGACAAGCCGTTCACTGGTTTTCCAAGGGTCTTGCTGATTACAACCCAAGGTAGGCCAGCCCATCTGACGTGTGGGCAGACGATAGTGTGTATCATAATACCCTGTCCAGGGTCGTGGCGAAAAGGCGGACCCTGCCTCTTTTCGGACAAAAGAAATCGCTCTGGAACCGAAAGCGCAGACCGCCGTCCTATCATAGAACGGCAGCTTGCGCTCCGGTTCCGTCCTGGCGCTTTTCCCGGCGTCGCTCGCCTGGACGGGAACGTACCCGCATGGCTGGTATTCACTTTTCAAGCTACGAGTGAAAGTTTTTTTCCCTTTCACCCTATAGCCACTGTGAAAAGTAAAATCGTGACACCGAATTGAAAAAATTTTAAAATTGTTTTTTTAACCTAGAGATCCGCTGTCGTACCGCCGTTTCTTTTAAACCTGTTTTCTGCGCGATCTCTAAACTTGTAAAGCCTTGTAGTTTGTATAAGACTATCTTTAGGGTAAGCTTGTCCGCTTTGGAAAGCAGTGTATAAAGCTCCGGGCTTTCTATCTCATCTAAAAGCTGCTCGGTGGTTGTAATCTCCGGCTGATCCTCCGTGATCTGCTGGCTTATGTATTCTTCCGACTGTACGTTCCACCTCTGATAGTTCCTTTCCGCCTTAAAGCTTTCCCAGTCGTAATAGTGCAGACGTTGGATCGTATCTTCGTCTACCCCTAATTCTCTGAGCTTTGCTTCTTCTGCTGCTTTCCATTTGAGCCATTCTTTTTCGGCTCTGGCTTTGTTGTACGCCACTTCTTTTCCTCCGTTCAATCTGAATTTTTTAATTCAGATTGCCGGAGGTCCGCGGCAGTTAGTTTTCAGGTTATACAAATAAAATGTCCAGAGTATTGTTTTCCCGATTTTCTTTAGGCTTATCAGAAATTTACCAGTTCCTCTAACTGCGTTGTTCTACTACTTCTTTCAACCGGAAAACCACCTTAATGCAAATCTATTGTTTAGAAAGGAAAGTTCATAATCTCATATATTTTTCAGTTCTACTTATTCCTCTCATAAATCTCGTAGATATTAAGACAATCTGTTACTGCTAATAAGGTTTTTCCCTCGGCAAAAAAATAAAAACCGCCTTGATAAAACGTTACTGTTCTATCTAAGCGGTTTTATGATAAGTATAAAAATTCATTTTAAATCTGTGGTAAAGATATTTGTAAGAATAAGATTATGGAAAAACACATTTAATAAATCAGCCCGCTGAACAGAATCCAGCGAGCTGATTATTTTTGTTAGAAGATTATATGGGTTTAACAGCTTAATAAACTCAAGAAAAAGTTAATTATCCCACTCTGCCTCTTTTTCTCAGAGTAATCAGCGCTCCAAGACAGCCAAGCGCAATAAAGCCTACACCGATTCCAGCAACCAGCGGGAAACTGTCTCCAGTCTGAGGCTTGTTGCTATTTGTATTACTCTCAGACGAAGCATTAGGATTAGAGTCAGAAGGATCATTTAAATCGGAACCTGAACTAGAGGTGTCTTTTGCTTTAACAGTTAATTCAAATTGAGCAAGTTCCGTAATTCCGTCCTCTACGTAACGGACAGTAATTGTCTTCTTCCCCGCCGCCGTGGAATCAAAGCCGCTTACCTCATAATCCGTTACCTCTTGGTAGCTGCCGTCGCTGTAATGCGCGATTACTACCAAGCCGGTCAGATCCAGCTTATCGCCGATCTTATACTCGGTCTTGCTCGGGCCGGAAATCGTAATGGATTCCAAAGTCACCACTGGCTTTTCAGTTTCCTTCACGGTTACCTTAAAGGCCGCGGTCTTGCCCTGATAGGTCACGGTAATGGTCTTTTCTCCGACAGTGCTCATATCTACCTGGGACACGTCAAATCCCTCTGCAACCTCTGATTTGCTTCCGTCCTCATAGATTACTTCCAGCACCAGTCCCGCTAAGTTAAGCTGGTCATTTACTTCATAGACCGTTTGATTTGGCTGGGTCTTGATCGAGATTCCCGAAACAGCAAGGCGGACAAAATCAGCTGTTATAGTTACCTCTTTATCCGGCATAATAAAGCTGTTTCCAGAAACTGGTGTACCATTGACTTTTAAGCTGTTTTCTACTAGTTTATAGCCTTTGTTAGCTTCTACTGATAGAAATACAGTTTCACCACTTGCTGCAGTTTTATGATTGGCCGTTACCGTACCGTTTTTAATCGCAGTATCAATGTTCACGTTATGTAATTGACGATTTTCCAGCACATAATCAAAGCCCCACAGCTGATTGTCAGTACCGGTATAGTTTTTCTGAACCGCGAACCGTTCGGTCGGTCCTTCAAAGGCACCCGGCTGGCCTCTAGTGATAGCCAAACCGCTTTCGTAATTAATAATGCTGAACCATCCGTCTTCGACCTCTGTCAGTTTCCATAAGGAGGAGTCGCTGAGATTCTTTGTCTGAATGATATTAGCACCTTCTGCGGTGGATCCGCCCTTTACGCTCAGATACATATTTGTATTCATGTTTTTAATACGATAAGCCCCTGTATCTGCATCGGGTTCCAGCACCCAGTAGAAATGCTTATTATTCTCCAAAGTCCACTCAAAAATTTCTCTTCCGTCTACCGTAGAATACCCAGGAGGCACAAGATAAAATTGACTGTCCTCTTTTGAGTTTATAATTCTCGCCTCATTGCTTACTTGAGTAGTCTCTATGGAAATATTAATATCCTCCCTTACAGTTGGTACTTTGATCCATGAGGTATATAAATGAACCGGCTTTCCATTGACCAAAACTTGCTGAATCTCATGTCCACGTTTAGGTTGAATCATGAAATATTGATCCGCACCGGAAATCACTTGCCCCTCCTTTGGCCAACGTTCGCGACCTCCTTGACATCTTCATCAATATTAATATCGTAAAGAGTTGCCTTGGTGTCGGGAATTGTAACCGTATTCAAATCCAGCTTGCCCCATTTCACCGAATTGGAGCGTCCGGTATCAGCATACTCGCAGCTCAAGGTGAACAGCGCGCCCTTTTCGGTACCATCGTCAATTTGGATCAACTGACGGTTATATCCATCCGGAACTCCGGTAGGATAGGTAAGAAATTCACCAGTCAAATCCTTTTGTGTATTGATATATACAGGACTCTGCGTACCGGCATTCATGGCAATGTGTCCATCGGCTAAAGTAGTAACATACGGCTGCCGCCGTAGGCAAAGGTATGACCGATGTCTGCGGGATCCCAGTGGATCGGATCATTAGGATACAACGAAATCTTATAATTGCAAGGTAAGCCTAGTCCGCCGCCCGCACCGTCAGCGTTCAATCCTACGCCCTCGAACACCATGACATAATAACCGTTTTCCATCTGAGTGACTACAGGCATGCCCGGACGCATTCCTGAATCGGTCTGGGCTACTACATCGATCAATTCACTCCAGTTTTTCCCATCAGTAGTATACTGAAGCACCAGCTTTTGATTCCAGCGAGGATCCCTTTCATCGGAATAATAAACCACAAGAGCTTCCGTTTCCGGGTCATAAAGGATGAAGGGCTCCCATACAGGATCAGAGCCCATATAGTTATTGGTAGCGTCATCTACAATAGTACTCATATATTTCCAGGTTCTGCCCATATCCTCACTGTAATACATATCCATATAGGTTTGAGAAAGATCTCTGGGGCAAACATCCATAACCGCCACGATGCCGCCTTTTTTCATTTCTCCCACATCTGCAGGAAGTTCAAAAATATGCGGACAGTTTTCGACCTCCCAGTCTCCCGGCCAGTCCTGCTTTTCCGTATCTTCTACGATCTGACCGACTTCTTTCCATGTCTCGCCGTAATCCGTACTTTCGGCAATAGGCAGACGTTTTCCTTGACGTTCGGGAAGCTCTTCTACTACACTGGATTCCCAAGTCGCCAGCATTTTTCCGTTGTCCTCTGGGTTATCCTGATATTTCAGCTGAAGCGCTCTGGGGGACAGTACGCTGTTCCGGCTGGAAGGACGATTAGGATCATAAGAAAGTCCCGGAGGCGCGCTGTGAATAATTCCGTTAGTTGTGTAGTTTTCTCCTTTTAAAACTTCAATCTCCAATTCTGTTGTTTGCCCTAAATAGGTAACAATTACCGTCTTAGTCCCGGGAGTACTCATATCGACCCGTGACACCTCATAGCCTGCAGTGATTTCCTTAGTGCTGCCGCCCTGATAGGTAGCCTCTAAGACTAATCCGGCAAGGTCCAGAGTCTCGTTAATCTGATACTCAGTTTTATCCGGTTGAGTTTTCACACGGATTCCAGTGATTTGCGATTGGGTAAACTCCGCTTTGATAGTCACATCCTGATCCGGCATCACAAAACTGTTGCCAGTTACCTTCTCTCCGTTTACCTTTAAGCTGTCCGCTGTCATTTCATACCCTTCATCTGGAATTACAGACAAATACACAGTCTCTCCGCTGACAGTCTTCTTATAGTTCGCGGTAACTTTTCCGTTTGTCATTCCAGAATCTACAGTAATACTGTGAAGTTGTTTTTCCCCATCAAAATAAGAGAAGCCCCACAGTTGATCTTCCGTTCCTGTATATTCTTTTTGAACCTCATAAACATCTCCCGCTACGCCATATTGTCCTGGAGTTCCCCTAGTTATAGCCTTCCCAGTCTGATAGTTGATAATACTGAACTGGCCCTCCTTCACTTCGGTAACATTCCACAGGGCTGCGTTTCCGGGATTTTGAGTCTGAACAATTTGTGCCTCTTCCTCGGAAGATCCATCTTTTACCGTGAGATATTGACGACTATTTTCACATTGTATGCGGTAAGCTCCTGTTCCCTCGACCGGTACCAGTATCCAGCGGTAGGTGGCGTGCGTTCTATTCGCCGGATCGGGCTCTTGCAGCCGCGTAAACTCAAAAAGGCCCTCTCCCTCTTTGGTGGAAAAGCTGGGCATACACCACCACCACGCATTATCCTCCACACTGCTGACAAATCTGGAATTTTCTTCAGGTTCCGCTGGGACCGCGCCAGCCGGCAGGCCAATGCTTGTGGTAACAACTGTAAGCGCCAAAATACTGGACAAGCATTTTAGAAATCTTCCTTTTTTCACTGCATTCTTCATCCTTTCCTCATAAGTTTATGGGTGTTAGCAAATGCTCAAGCCTTGCGCAAGTTCTCACTATTTCTAATTTCTTCAGCAAGGTTTTCACGGTCCTCCCCTCCTTTGAATTTGCATTCGCCTTAAATAGCATATTTGCATAGTAAAATAAACGCCTGCGTTTGAAAAATTCTCCCTGAGGGTTAGAGAGCACTATCAAATCTATTTAATCTGAATTACATTGACCGAATGCGGGGCGAGTTCAAACGTTGCGTCCGCTGGCACAGGTTTCCAGTCTCCTATGACGAGCTTTACCTGTTCGCTGCCAATATCGTTATAAGAATCCACATTTTCTCCATTTACGCTGCAAATTCGGTATTCCCGGCCAGAAAATCCGCCCTGAATTGATAATTCCAGGTACCTGGCAGTCTCAGCGTTTTATTTACTGCCGCTATTGCCACTACCTTTTCTGTTTCTCGATAGGTCGCTATCACATCCAGCTCATCAATCTCCGTTTTTTCTCCCAGCCGATCAGTAACCGTTATTTGTTCAGGATCTTCCTCCCAAACATCCAAAACTTGTTCACCTAAATAATTTACGTATAGATCGAACACATGATATGTGCTGCGGAGGACAATCCCATCCTTGTGTGTATAGATACATCCCCTTGTATTGACGATAGGTGCGAAATTTGCCATTCCTACTAAATCGCAGTTCCGGTTACAGGTATTTAAGAAACAGGCGGAAAACACTGCGTCTGCCATAGTATAAAGGCTGTTGTCATCGTTCTTGTCCCGAGGATATAAATAATCCTCCTTTCGGATCCCTTGCTTAACGGTATGGGCGTTAGGATGGTACCAGCCTCTCAAGTTCCATTCGTCATAAGCGATTTTGATCTGCTTTTCCAGTCCCATGGCGGTAAGCAGCCCCCGCACCTTATTAATGTCCGTCTCCAAGTCGTTGGTATAGGCCATTACCTGTTCATAGCCGGCACAGGCATTCGTTTCGTGGATCATATCCCAGTATTTATGGATTGAAATCCAATCGAGCCTATTCCCACAGTGCTTTAATAAATTAATATTCCAGTCTAAGTCTGCTAAAGCAGCCGCAGTCAGCTCTGTAGTAGGATCCACATGCTTAATCATTTTGGCCGCTTCTAAAACCAGCCTTCCCCATTCTTCCGCAGATTTTGCGCCGATTTCCCAGCCACCGTAGTTCTCATTTCCAATACTCCAGTATTTCACAAAAAAAGGCTCTGGATTACCGTTTTCTATCCGCCATTTGGCGAATTCTCCTTCGGTTTCTAGGTTACAGTATTCCACCCAGTCGCTCATTTCTTCCGCTGTGCCAGTTCCTGCATTGGTACAAATATAAGGCTCACATCCAATCTTGCGGCACATTTTCACGTACTCGTCGGTACCAAAGGTGTTGGGATCCTCAACCCGCCAAGCTTTATCAAAGAAGGGTGTACGTTTCGGACCCACTGCTTTTTTCCAATTGTAGGAGGAGACAAAGCAGCCTCCTGGCCATCTCAGAACGGGCACCTTGATGCCGCGCATCGCCTCCAATACATCTTTACGCAGTCCGTCCTCGTCGGACAGCGGGTTACCGGGGTCATAGACACCGCCGTAAATCTGACGGTGAAAATGTTCGATAAAATGGCCGTAGATCATCTCGTTTCTGCGGCCCAGCTTCCGCTTAATGTTAATGCTGCATTTCATACTTACTCTCTTCCTTTCTGTATTGCTCCCTCTGTTCAGCTCTTAACCGCACCAGCTGCCATACCTTCCATTACATTTTTGTTCAGGAAAAAGTAAAGTATCAGCGTTGGCAAAATTGCAAGGTGATCGCCGCAAAGGTTCCTCCCCAGTCCACCATACCCATAGCTCCTATAAAATCGTTTAGGCCATTGGGGAGGGTTTTCATTTCGCTTTTCGTCATAAAGGTATTTGCGAAGGTAAACTCATTCCAAACAAAGACGAAATTGTAAGTTATTACCGTTATGGTAGTGTTTTTAGACATTGGAAAAATAATACGTGAAAACACTTGGAACGCTCCCGCCCCATCAATAACTGCTGCTTCATGAATGGCATCTGGGATAAATTTCATAAAGCCTACGTATAAGTAAATACTGATAGGAAGATTAAACCCGATCTGCGGTAAAATCAGTGATAAATAGGTGTTTCGAAGCCCCATAACGTTATAGATACGAAACATAGGGATCAGGCTTGCAAAAATAGGAACCATCATTCCCAGCAAAAAGAAAGACATTAAAGCATTCGATTGTTTAAACCGAAGCTTACTAATTGCGAAAGCCACAGGAGCGCCGATTATCACGATCCCGAGAAGTACGCAAACCGCTACAATAATACTGTTTAAAAAGTACAGGGGCAGTTTAGATTCCGTCAAAGCCCTCACATAATTTCCGAAATAAAAGCTGTGCGGAAGAGAATACGATGCTTGGGCTAATTCCTCTGATGTTTTAAAGCTTGATGTCATCACCCAAAAATAGGGTATATTTGAATTAAAACAACGATAATTAAAATCGTATAAAAAAAGGCTCTTAAAGGCTTTCCAGCCGTCAATTGGGTCATCATGTCTCACTCCCTTTCCACCCTACCGGCAATAAACCTCACGATTCCAACGGCAAGCAGACATTCTATCACCAAAAATACGGCAATGGTGCTTCCGTAACCATATTTCATGGAACTAAATGCGGTTTTATAAAGGTATGTGGCTACCAATTCGCTTGACGTGCCTGGCCCGCCAGAGGTCAGAATATACGAAATATCAAAGCCCTTCAGCGTACCGTTCACTAGCAGAACCAGCACCACAAAGAAAATATTTTTAATCATAGGAAGCTTAATATGGCGGTACGACTGCCACCAGCTACATCCGTCTATGTAAGCCGCTTCGATTACAGACTGATCTACCGACAAAACGCGGAATAAAAAATCACCATATAAATCCCGCAAAACTTATATCCGTCGATCAGAGAAACTGCTAGCAGAGCCAGATTAGGATCTGACAGAATGGCGATTGGTTCCATTCCCATAGCTTTCATCAAAGCAGCCAGAACTCCTTCCGGCTGCACAGAAAGAAGTTTTACAAAAATTTGACAGATAGCCATAGAGGAAATAATACAGGGAATAAAGTAAGCGACTCTTAAAATATTGTTACCTTTGGTGATACTAGTTAAAATAGTCGCCAACAGCAGTCCCATAAATAATTGAAAAACGGTGCTAACTACCATAAAAACCAGATTGTTCAAAACTGAGGTTCTAAACACCTTGTCCTGAAACATCTGTAAATAGTTATCCAATCCAATAAAATTCATACTTGACACGCCATTATAATCAAAAAGGCTATATACCATTGACCAAATGACAGGGACCAATACGGTAAAAATATAACAATCAGTGCCGGCGTTGAAAACAGCCAAGGCACTAAACGGTTCTTTGGTTTCATAGCTACCTCCTCCGAGTGCCGATAATGGGATCCCGAAGCGTATCAACGGCTTCCGGGATTTTTGGCCTATAAATTAGCCTACGTTTTGTTCCACAGCCTCGTCAAGAGCAGCAGCCCACTCCTCAGGAGTGATAATGCCTAGCGCAAGGTTAGGTGTCTCGCGGCCCAATACTTCGTTGCTGGCGGCATCAATCCGGACATCCCAGCAATAAGCATAGGTACCACGTTGCCAAAGTTATCGAGCATCTGTTGATACAGTTCAGAAAGATCGTCACGAACCGTCGGCTTCATAGAAGGAATGGTATTAAAGTCATATAAGCATACATCCGCATATTGATCAAATAGGAACGCAAAATAGTTTTTCATCTCATCGGTCATGGCATCCTTGCGAACACCAGTTCCAATACCAGCGTGGGCCCAATAGTCTGAAGATGTCGTAGCATCGTTATCAGACAGAGCCGGCAAGGAAAAATAGCCAAAGTCTTCCTTCATTTCCATATTTTCATCTACAAAGAAAGGCAACTGCCATGTACCGTCATAAATCATAGCGGCTTGACCTGATGTTACCAGATTCACGCTGTCGCGCTGTCTGCGGTACTCCAGCCTTCCTGGAAGTACGGAGCCACTTTCTGTACGAAATCCGCTGCGGCTAAGCCGGTTTCGGAGCCAAAAGATTCTTCTCCAACACGGGCCTTTTCAATAAAATCATTGCCCTCCATGCGGAATGGCACGAAAGCCGCCCAACGCAGCAAAGGCCAAGTGTCTCCGCCTGCCATGGCGATAGGAGTAGTACCAGACTCTTTGATTTTATCGCAAGCCTCAAAAAATTCATCGAAGGTCTTGGGTGTTTCCGTAATGCCCGCAGCTTCAAAAGCCGGCTTATAATACCAGAAATATTCTGTGTTCGCCTGCCAAGAAATTAAGCCCAGGAAACCATCCGGCAACCGCTGGTAATCTTTAGCAACGGTGTAAAACTCATCAGCAATACCAAGTTCGTCGTACAACGCTCCGATATCCGCAACCGCATCTTTTTCTACAAGCTCAGTAAAGAAGGAATCCGCATCCGAATCAAACCATTCCGGAAGTTCATCGCTGGAGGCAAGAATCCGAAGCTTTTGCAGGTACGAAGATCGGTCCGAAATAATCTCTGCCTCATAAGTAAAATTAGGATGAGTCTCTTTATACTCATCAGCAATTTTTTGTAGGGACAGCAAGGAACCTTCTGTGGATGCCCGGCTGATAAATAGTGAATCGACAATTCCTCATCAGAAGTATCGGCCGCGGCTGTGTCACTGCTGCCCTGTGCAGAGCTATCGGCTCTGTACTGGAGGAGTTTTCTCCTCCTTGGCTGTTGCAAGCACTGAAGCCCGTACAGGCAAGTGCAAGAGCCATAATTAATGCACATAATCTTCCTTTGCGTTTCATAACTGGAACCTCCTTGTTTTTTTGTGATTTCATTATATTTATAAAATTCCTATTTGAAAATGGAAAATATTCAGACGGCTCAGAATATCTTCGTAATTTTTCACCAAAAACCTTTTATTTTTCAATAAATATTATATACTATACCTTCTTGGACATTGCTTTTTCTCGATAAAATAAGCGTTATTTTTCCAAATAGTCATTATAATGCCTGCTTAAAATAAGAATTGCAATGTCTCCCAAAGTATATCATGGCGGATTAATAGGAGGAATAAAAGTTGAAAACGTTTTTTCAATTCGTTATAAAATCTTTATCATCTATTCCTTATTGATCATCTGCATTTTGCTTTTCACCTCAGTGATTACCAATCAAATGACTAGTAACACCAGCGTAGAAAATGCGGTAGAAACCAGCGAGCGGGAATTGGCTTTAATTATTAATAATCTAGATGCAAAAATCACTCATATTTACGACTATGCTACAACTGTAGCCGTTAATCCAGATGTAATCGCAATGCTAAAGAAATATAAAACTCCTCCTCAGACTGCTTCGGCTCAGTATCAACTGCGCACCACATTAAGTAAATCGGTAAATTCCATTTTAGGAATCAACCGTAATGTGGCAATGTGGGATCTTGTGGCTTTAGACAATAAGTTCTTTGGCGCCAGCGGATACAATTTAACACCTACTATTTTAGCCTTAGGGACTGACTACTTTACTCATACCAATCAGAAAAACAGTTGTGTGATTCAAGGGCCTTATCTTGTAAAAGAAAATTTCCCCAACAATCCTGTGGTTCCCAAAATGGCGGTTACAAAATCCGTTGTCGACTTAGAAAATCTAGAGACAATCGGATATGTCGCCTTTTTTGTCAATGAAAGCTCTTTTGCCGCCATCTTTGAAAAAAATATGCCTCCTGACACACAAACTAATTTCTATGTATTAAACGAAAACAACATTGTGTTATCCTCTTCAGAAAAGGACTTGATTGGCACTGATTTTTCCATCGGAGAACATATTTCTTCGGAAAGATATAATGAATTATGCCAAACCGGAAATATGATTCTGCCTGGAACAGGCGGTAACGCAGATATCCTTTATACCGCAAAAATTTATGAGGGCACGAACTGGCGTGTCATAAATGCAGTTCCGCTGAACTCTTTATTACAAGGGCAGGAAGCAGTCAACCGTTTTACGCTCATGATTGGGATTCTTGCTTGTGTTATAACTTTGGTTCTATCTTTTTGGGTTTCTTACACAATTTCCAAGCCAATTCATACTCTTTCAAACGCAATGGCACGGGTATCCAAGGGAGATTTAAATCAAACTGTCATTACCCATTCCAAAGACGAAATGGCTATCCTTTATACGGGATTTAACAACCTAACAAAAAAAGTCCGCGCATTGCTGGATGAGGTTTATCAAAAGCAGAAAGAAAAAAATCAATACCAGCTTCAGTTAATCCAGTCTCAGGTAAAGCCGCATTTTCTTTATAACACCTTGGAAACAATTAAATCCTTAGTGGATTTAGATCTGAATGAGACTGCGAGCGAAGCGATCTCCGCAATGGCTGTATTCTATCGAATTTCATTGAATAACGGCAACGATATTATTTCGATACAAAACGAATTGGAACTGTGCCGGCAGTATCTATACATTCAAAAGTTACGTTACCAAGAATACTTAGATTACCGGATAGAAAAATGTGAGGGCACGGAAAATTGGTGTATTTCCAAATTAACTCTTCAACCAATCTTAGAAAATGCAATTTACCACGGAATTAAGGAAAAACATACCAAGGGATTAATCGTGATACAATTAAAAAATTTCGAAGATCATCTGATCTTTAGTGTTATTGACAATGGCGTGGGAATGGATTCTGAAACACTAAAAAATCTGCAGAACAGTCTTGGTGCTTCGTGCGAAAACGAACATCTTCGCTCTTTTGGCCTAAGCAGCGTAAATCGGCGCATACAACTGCTGTTTGGAAAAGAGTACGGTATTAGAATTGAAAGTGTTCTACATCATTACACTAAGGTTATGCTGACAATTCCTAAGGAACCATATTTTCCGTCAATTAAATAAAAGGTTATTATCTGAAAAGAGGTTGCGATATGAAAAATGTTTTATTAATTGATGATGAATTCTTTTTTCGTAAAGCGATTCACCACTATTTTCAAGATTTTAATTCTGAATTCATGATTTGTGGTGAGGCTAATAACGGCCGCGACGGACTGCGGTTGATTCAAGAATTAAAACCTGATATCGCTTTAGTTGATATTACTATGCCATTAATGGATGGAATCCAAATGGTAGAATCTGCCCGGGCGCAAGGGCTTCAAACCAAATGGTGATTCTGACCGGATATAGTGAATTTGAGTATGCTCAGAAAGCCATTCGTTTGGGAGTTCAAGATTATTTATTAAAAC
>ENA-OQLB01000354-OQLB01000354.1-human-gut-metagenome-genome-assembly--contig:-NODE-354-length-26958-cov-6.832284_pt1 | contig 26958 bp, 25 predicted proteins | sample MGYA00242656_ERZ504813 | MGnify/ENA primary metagenome ERZ504813 (study PRJEB26092, sample SAMD00036388) | human gut metagenome | host: Homo sapiens | study: EMG produced TPA metagenomics assembly of... | reverse complement strand
ATGTCGGCTCATCGCATCCTGGGGCTGAAGTAGGTCCCAAGGGTTGGGCTGTTCGCCCATTAAAGCGGTACGCGAGCTGGGTTCAGAACGTCGTGAGACAGTTCGGTCCCTATCCGGCGTGGGCGTAAGATATTTGAGAGGAGCTGTCCTTAGTACGAGAGGACCGGGATGGACTGGCCGCTGGTGTATCTGTTGTCTTACCAAAGGCATAGCAGAGTAGCCAAGCCGGGAAGGGATAAACGCTGAAGGCATCTAAGCGTGAAGCCCCCCTCAAGATGAGATATCTCATAACGTCAAGTTAGTAAGACCCCTTGAAGACGACGAGGTAGATAGGGCAGAGGTGGAAGTGTGGTAACACATGGAGCTGACTGTTACTAATAGGTCGAGGGCATAACCAAAGCAGTGATAGGTTTGGATGATGATGTTGGTTTTGACTGTATGTAGTTTTGAAGGTACATGGAATATAGACAGGAATGAGAAGCAGTGCGAAAGCGCTGTTTTTTTCTTGCAAAAAAATCAAGTTTCTTGACAAAGAAAAGATTTTGCTATATGTATATATCAGATGAGGATTGTGTGTCTCACGGCAAAAATGCCGGTGGCATTCTTGACAAAAGTATATAGAAAAGATGGGACAATAAATGACAAAGGGAAGAATCATAATAGCTGATATAGAAAAAATATCATGCAATGAAGAGTGGATTCTCTCACAGATAGCACAAAGATATGTTGAAAAGTATCAGAAGCATAAGAGAGAAACGGATAAAAACAGGAGATGATAGCGGGATATCTTTTAAAAGAGTATTTAGGTGTAGAAAATGATGCTCAGCTTGTAATAAGTAAAAATGGGAAGCCGATGCTTGTGGATGCAAGAAAACATTTTAACCTGTCACATAGCGGTAAATATGTAGTTCTAGCGATTGCTGATCAGGAAGTGGGCATTGATATTGAACGTGTGCGTCCATATCATGAAGCAACAGCGAAGAAGATATTTTCGAATGAAATACAAAATGCAATGTCTGAACTTTGCGGGGAGGAAAAAGACCGGATATTTACTCAATTATGGACAGAACTAGAAGCGAAGCTGAAAGTAAAAGGCATTGGATTTAGTAAAGAATGGGAAAATGAAAAAGTAAAGGAATATTTTATTGAGACAAGATGTATAGATGAATATTATGTAAGCTTAGCAACAGAAGAAAAAATTTCTGTAGAAATAGAATGGTTTACAGGGAATGGAAAGGAAGTAAAAAAGTATGATTAAGCCTATTATGAGAGACATATTTTTCTTAAATCAAAAATCAGAACCGGCGACAGAAGCGGATAAACAGATAGCAATCGATCTGTTAGATACATTGAAAGCAAATGAAGCAGGATGTGTAGGTATGGCAGCAAATATGATTGGAGCAAAAAAGAGAATCATTGCAGTGAATATGGGGATGTTTAATATTGCTATGTTTAATCCGAAAATCGTGAAGCGCACAGGCGCTTATGAGACGGAAGAGGGGTGTCTGTCATTAGACGGAGTGCGAAGCTGCAGACGTTATCAGGAAATAGAAGTTGAATATCAGGATATGAATTTCAAGAAGAAAAAAGAGAAATATAGCGGATGGACGGCTCAGATCATTCAGCATGAAATAGATCATTGCGATGGGATTTTGATATAAATTTTATTTGTGCATTGAGGAGGTGCGGCGCATGGATTTCAAGTATTGCAAATTAGAAATCTTTATTCCGGAAACACATATTTCGCAGCTACAGAAAGCGTTACAGTCAGTAGATGCAGGACATATAGGCAATTATGATTCATGTATGTCATGTTCACAGCTTACCAGTTACTGGAGACCGTTAGGCGGGACATCTCCTTATATTGGAAATGTAGGTGAAATCAGTTGTGAACCTGAAGTAAAAGTTGAGGTAACTGTATTTACAGAGAAAGTGGATGAAACTATTCAGGCAATCAAAGAGGTACATCCATACGAGGAACCGGTAATCAATGCATTGCCGATTTATCGGACAAGTTTTTAAGGGAAAATGAAGTCTTACGATCAGACAGAAAGGAGGTTTGATCGTAAGGCTTCTTTTGTTGAAAAACCACAGGAAACAGATGGTTTATCTTTTTCTTGTTGCGGTATCCTGGAAACAAGTATTTCTCATCAATCTGAGTTGCCCGTTCAAAACAAAATGCACAAATATGCATCGCAAAATATGTTGAAAATCCTACTTGAAAGACGAACATGTGTTCTATATAATAGAGACATCAACGAAAGGAGGGGAATATGCCATGAAAGAACGCACCTATATTGCAATTGACCTGAAATCTTTTTACGCTTCTGTGGAATGTGTGGAACGGGATCTGGATCCGTTGGAGGTGAATCTTGTCGTGGCAGATGTAACCCGTACAGAGAAGACTATCTGCCTGGCGGTATCTCCGGCGCTGAAGTCTTATGGGATTCCGGGAAGAGCCCGCTTGTTTGAAGTTGTACAGAAAGTAGCGGAAGTGAATGAGGCGAGACGGTATCGAAGTCCGGGTGGAAGATTTCAGGGAAGTTCGTCTGACCAGCGTGAATTAGGGAAACACCCGGAGCTGGCATTGGATTACGTGACAGCGCCACCAAGGATGGCTCTTTATATGGAGTACAGCCGCAGGATTTATGCAATCTATCTGAAATATATTGCGCCGGAAGACATACATGTTTATTCCATAGATGAAGTGTTTCTTGATGTAACTTCCTATCTGAAAACTTATGGACTCACATCGGAAGAACTGGCGAGGAAGATGATTCGGGAGGTACTTCATGAGACTGGAATCACAGCGACTGCCGGGATTGGGACGAATCTGTATCTTGCAAAGATTGCAATGGATATTATGGCGAAACATGTTGAACCTGATGAAGATGGAGTGAGAATTGCGAAGCTGAATGAACGAAGTTATCGAGAACAACTTTGGAATCATAGACCATTGACAGATTTCTGGCGCGTGGGAAGAGGATATGCGAAGAAGCTGGAGGAGAATGGTCTGTATACAATGGGGGATATTGCGAGATGTTCGATGGGGAGCGCACAGGAGTTTTACAATGAAGAACTATTGTATCGTTTATTTGGCGTGAATGCAGAACTCCTGATTGACCATGCCTGGGGCTGGGAGCCGTGTACGATGGAGGCAATTAAGAATTACAAGCCTTCATCGAACAGTGTCGGTTCCGGTCAGGTGCTCCAATGCCCGTATTCCTATGAAAAGGCAGGTCTGATCGTACGGGAAATGACAGAACTTCTGGTATTGGATCTGGTTGATAAAGGTCTTGCGACTAATCAGATTGTACTGACAGTAGGATACGATATTGAAAATCTGAAACAATCAGAATTTCAGAAGAATTACCGAGGTGAGATAAAGACAGACCGTTATGGGAGAAAGATTCCGAAGCATGCACATGGAACAATGAATTTGGAAGAGTATACGTCTTCCACGCGAAAAATTGTGGATGCAACGTAGAACTGTATCAAAGGATTGTGGATACCAAACTGCTTGTACGCAGGATATCACTGGCGGCGAATCATGTGATACAGGAATGTGAGATTGCAGAGACGGACTCGTATGAACAGATGGATCTTTTTACAGATTATCAAGCGAAGGAAGAACAAAAGCAGCGGGAAAAAGAAGAACGGGAGCGTGAGAGAAGCATGCAGCAGGCAGTCCTTGAACTCAAGAAGAAATTTGGAAAGAATGCAGTGCTGAAGGGAATGAATCTGCAGGAAGGAGCGACAACTATTGAGAGAAACAGACAAATCGGCGGACACAAAGCATAAATATGATGATATTTTAGATTGTCCGCATCACGTATCTTCTGTTCATCCATCAATGCCGTTGATAGACAGAGCGGCACAGTTCGCTCCGTTTTCAGCATTGACCGGATATGAAGAGGTCGTGAAGGAAGAAGCAAGACTTACAGAACAGAGAGTAGAACTGGATGAGGAGGAACTGGAACGGTTAGATCAAAGTTTACAATATCTTAAGAAACGATTACAGGACGATAGGGAAACAAATCCGGATGTGAAGATTACGTATTTCTGTGCAGACCAGAAGAAGGAAGGTGGTCAATATCGAACTGTTCAGGGGAAGGTGAGAAGAATCAGACAATATGAAAAAGCGGTCGAGTTGGAAGATAGGACCGCAATTCCAATCAAAGATATCGTGCAGATTTCACGACTATAGAGGAAGAGAGAAAGTGAGAAAGCAGAAGACGAAGAACGGCGTAGGAAGATCTTCCCTCGTATAAGTCTCTTCGGCAGCAGAAAGTTCTTTCATAAATAATATGCTCCAATCTGGTATGTTCATGTGAGTTTTATTATACAACAGATTCTGATTTCATGCATAGAATAGTTAAGAGAAAGTATCGGCAATCATGGAATAATGCCTATGAGATTCTGTGAATTAAAAGAAAAAGAGGTAGTGAACATCTGTAATGGAAAATGTCTTGGAGGTGTAGTAGATCTGCAGATAAATGAATGCTCCGGTGCGATAGAAGCATTGATTGTTCCTGGGCCGGGAAAGTTCTGTGGATTCTTTGGAACGGATAGCGAATATGTGATACCATTTGCATGTATAAAGAAGATTGGACCGGATATTATTCTTGTGGAAATTAAAGAAGAAAAGTTTTTGCAAAAATATTAGACATTGTGTATAATGAAGGCAATAAGATACGTGGAAAGGCGGAGTGGATTATATGAAGTGTCCATATTGTGGCAATCCAGATACAAGAGTGATTGATTCCAGACCAGCAGAGGATAATAGTTCTATCAGAAGAAGACGTTCCTGTGATGAATGTGGTAAGCGTTTTACAACTTATGAAAAGGTAGAGACAATTCCACTGATTGTAATTAAGAAAGATAATAACCGTGAACAGTATGAAAGAGCGAAGATAGAGAATGGAGTTCTGAATGCATGCTATAAGCGTCCGGTTCCGGCTGAAGAGATTCAAAAGACAATTGATGCGATTGAACTGTCAATTTTTAATCGTGAAGAGAAAGAAATCCCAAGCAGTGAGATTGGTGAAATTGTTATGGAGAATCTGAAGACATTGGATCCGGTTGCATATGTCAGATTTGCATCTGTCTACAGAGAGTTCAAAGATGCGAATACATTTATGGACGAATTGAAGAAATTTCTAAAATAATAAAAATCGTTATATCTGTTCGTGAGTATAACCGATTTCAATCTTTCGGAGAATGTTAGTATATTACACGGGAGGCGAGAATGAGAACTTATAAATTAACAATTGCTTATGACGGAACTGCATATCAGGGATGGCAGAGACAGGCAAACACAGAGAATACTTTGCAGGGAATTCTGGAGCGAACAATTTCGTCAGTGGCAGGATATCCAGTGGAGATTGATGGTTCAGGACGAACAGATGCAGGTGTTCATGCGAATGGACAGACTGCAACAGTAGTTCTTTCTGGTCAGGTGGAGGATGGATTTTTTACAGAAAAGATAAATTCAAGATTACCCGGAGATATTCGGATTTTAGATGCAGAGCTTGTGAGGAATGGATTTCATGCGAGAAAAAGTGCAGTTGGAAAAAGATACATTTATCAGCTGGATTTGGCGGAGAAACCAGATGTATTCACAAGACGATATACATATCATTTTCCGCAGAGATTGGATTTAGATGCGATGAGAAAGGCAGCACAATTGTTGATTGGCACGTATGAGTTGCCGGATATACGGATAAAAAGGATGAAAAGTCCACAAAAAGAACAATTTATGCTATAATGATTTGCGGACAAGGAAGCAAAGTCAGTATCAATATGAAGGAACAGGATTTCTTTACCATATGGTAAGGATTTTGACAGGAACTTTGCTGGAAGTTGGAACCGGAGCACGAAGCATAGAGAGTGTGAAGGAACCTTTGAAATCAAAAGATAGAAGTCAGGCTGGATTTTTAGCACCTGCAAGAGGGTTATTCCTTGATGAGGTGTATTATTGATTCGGTTATGGAAAGTTGCTGATTATTCACAGAAGAGTTGGCGAATGGACGGTGAACAGCAACACTCTTGAAAGGGAGGATGCAGCGTATTGAAATTAATATCATGGAATGTAAATGGTATTCGTGCCTGTGTACAGAAGGATTTCTTGATTTCTTTCATGAGGCAGATGCGGATATCTTCTGTATTCAAGAGACGAAGATGCAGGAAGGACAGCTAAATCTGGAATTAGAAGGCTATTATCAGTATTGGAATTATGCTGTGAAGAAGGGATATTCCGGAACAGCTGTGTTTACAAAGAAAGAACCATTGTCGGTAAGTTATGGAATCGGTATTGAGGAGCATGACCAGGAAGGACGTGTGATTACGTGTGAATTTGAAGAGTTTTATTTCGTCACAGTATACACACCGAATTCTCAGAATGGGCTGGCAAGGTTAGATTACAGAATGAAGTGGGAGGATGACTTCCGTACTTATCTGAAGAAGTTAGAAGAGACAAAACCGGTGATTGTGACCGGAGATATGAATGTAGCGCACAAAGAGATTGATCTTAAGAATCCGAAGACCAACCGTAAGAATGCAGGTTTTACGGATGAGGAAAGACAGAAGTTTACTGAACTTCTGGATGCCGGATTTATTGATACATTCCGGTACTTTTATCCGGAGCAGACAGGAATCTATTCCTGGTGGTCTTATCGTTTCAGTGCCAGGGCGAAGAATGCAGGCTGGCGTATAGACTACTTCTGTGTCTCGGAAAGTTTAAAGGACAGACTGGACGATGCGAAGATACTTACAGATATTATGGGATCAGATCATTGCCCGGTTGAATTGGATTTGAAATAAATGATAGAAAAAGGAGAAGAGAAAAATGACAAAGATTGACATTATTTCAGGATTTCTTGGAGCAGGAAAGACAACTTTAATTAAGAAGCTTCTTTCTGACGCATACAAGGGAGAGCAGGTTGTATTGATTGAGAATGAATTTGGAGAGATCGGTATTGATGGTGGATTTTTGAAGGAAGCAGGAATTGAGATTCGTGAGATGAATTCAGGATGTATCTGTTGTTCACTGGTTGGAGATTTTGGAAAATCTCTTCATGAGGTCGTAGATACTTATCATCCGGATCGTATTCTGATCGAGCCATCAGGAGTTGGAAAGCTTTCTGATGTAATCAAGGCTGTACAGGATGTTCAGGGTGAAATCGATGCAGAGCTCAATAGCTTTACAACAGTTGTAGATGTAACAAAGTGCAAGATTTACCGTAAGAACTTTGGCGAATTTTTCAGCAACCAGATTGAATATGCAGGTGCAGTTATTTTAAGCCGTACAGATAAAGCAAAACCGGAGAAGATTCAGGAAAGTGTTGCACTGTTAAGAGAACTGAATGAAAAAGCTCCAATCATCACAACACCGATCGAGCAGCTTCCGGGCGAGAAGATTCTTGAAACAATGGAATCAAGCAAATCTCTGGAAGATGAGTTACTCGCAGAAGTAGCCAAGGAAGCACATGATCATGAACATCATCACCACCACGATCACGAAGAGTGCGATCACGAGCATCATCACCACGACCATGAAGATCACGAGCATCACCACCACGATCATGAAGAACATGAGCATGAGCACCATCATCATGATGGAGAGTGCAGCTGCGGCTGTGGACACCATCATCACCACGATCATGAAGGTCATCATCATGCAGATGAAGTTTTCACAAGCTGGGGTAAAGAGACAATTCATACTTATACAAAGGATGAGGTCAGTGCAATTCTGAAGACTCTTGAAGAGGACGGCTCTTACGGAAATGTACTCCGTGCAAAAGGAATGGTTGCAGGTGCAGACGGTGAGTGGATTTACTTTGATATGGTTCCAGAGGAACATGAAGTAAGAACAGGAGCACCGGAATACACAGGAAGAATCTGTGTGATCGGAGCAGAGCTTAACGAAGACAAGCTTGCAGAATTATTTAAGCTGAAATAAAAAGGATAAGCAAAGCAGTACCCCATAGGGGGCTGCGTAGCATTATGTAATAACAGATGTCTTCTGCAAAATGGAGACGGAATGGAGATAGATATGATGAAAGAGCCAGATGTTATGGTTTATCTGATGACAGGTTTTCTTGATAGTGGAAAGACACAGTTTCTGAATTTTACATTGTCACAGGACTACTTCCAGATCGACGGTAAGACACTTCTGATTCTTTGTGAAGAGGGAGAAGAAGAGTATGATCCGAGAGAATTGCTGAAGTATGGTGTCATTATTGAGACCGTAGAAGATAAAGAAGATCTGACAGAAGAATGGCTGGAAGAGATGAATAAGAAGCACAAGCCGGAACGTGTGGTTATCGAGTATAACGGTATGTGGCAGGTGAGTGAATTTGAGAAGATGAAGCTTCCGGCAGGCTGGGCTATTGAGCAGAAGATCACAACGGTAGATGCAAGTACTTTTCAGATGTATCTGACAAACTTAAAACCACTGTTTGTAGAGATGGTAAAGGGCGCAGAGCTTGTTCTGTTCAACCGTTGCGAGGATAAGAAACCGTTGGCAGGATACCGCAGAAGTGTTAAGGTTGTAAGCCCTCAGGCAGAAGTAATATTTGAGGATGAGAACGGTGAGGTAGACAATATCTTTGAAGACGAAGTACCATATGATCTCAAAGCACCTGTGATTGAGATTCCAAGAGAAGATTATGGTATCTGGTATATTGATATGCAGGAGCATCCGGAGCGCTATAAAGGAAAAGTTGTAGAATTTGTTGCAAAGGTTATGAAACCAAAAGCATTTCCGTCTAAGGTATTCTATCCGGGGCGTATGGCAATGACTTGCTGTGCAGATGATACATCTTTCCTTGGATATGTTTGCAGAAGCGCTTATGCGCCGAAGCTGAATGCAGGAGACTGGGTAAAAATTCGTGCAAAAGTGCGTTATGCGAATCTGTCTGTATACGGCGGAGAAGGACCGGTGCTTGAGGCAGAGAATATTGAGCCTGCAGAACCAATTGAAGAGTTAGTATATTTTAATTAAGACAAGCAATAAGACAAAGTAATAAGACAAGAAATAGGAGGAGAACTTCATGGCAAAGAAATATGATGTAATCGCATTAGGAGAGCTTCTGATTGATTTTACAATGAATGGACAAAGCGAGCAGGGAAACAATATGTTTGAGGCTTGCCCGGGAGGTGCACCGTGTAATGTGCTGGCACTTCTGAACAAGATGGGAAAGAAGACAGCATTTATAGGAAAAGTTGGAAAAGATCAGTTTGGAGCGTTATTAAGAGATACGATTACGGAAGCCGGAATCGATGCCTCCAATCTGATGGTTGACGAAAATGTGAATACAACACTTGCGTTTGTACATACATTCCCAGATGGAGACAGAGAGTTCTCATTTTACCGTAATCCGGGAGCGGATATGATGCTTACTGCAGATGAAGTGAATCCAGAAGTAGTAAAAGATACAAAAGTTTTTCATTTTGGAACACTTTCTATGACACATGAAGGTGTGCGTGAAGCGACAAAGAAAGCGGTAGAAACAGCAAAAGCAAATGGTTGCCTTGTATCCTTTGATCCAAATCTGAGACCGCCGCTGTGGAGCTCTCTTGATCTTGCAAAAGAGCAGATGGAGTATGGATTTGGAAAATGTGATATCCTGAAGATCTCTGATAATGAAATTCAGTTTGTATCCGGTAAGGAAGACTATGATGAGGGAATCGCATATCTGCAGGAGATATACAATATTCCGCTGATTCTTCTGACTATGGGAAAAGACGGAAGTAGAGCTTATTACAAAGGCATGCGCGTAGAGAGACCTGGATTTTCAGTGAAAGCAATTGAGACAACCGGTGCAGGAGATACTTTCTGTGGAAGTTCTTTGAATTATCTGGTTGATCATGATTTTGAGAATCTGACAGAGGAACAGTTAGGAGAGATGCTGACATTTGCGAATGCGGCAGCAGCACTTGTAACAACAAAGAAGGGTGCGATCAAAGCAATGCCTGTAAAAGAAGAAGTTCTTGAACTGATTCAGAAATAATTGACAAGAAAACAGTCAGTCGATATAATGTAACATAGAAACAAGGGCGTTTCCAACTTAGGTGGAGAACGCCCTTTTATCGTATCAGTTATGATAAAGGAGGTCGAAAAATAATGCATAACTATACAAGAGATGATATTTTTCACATAGTAGAGGAAGAAGATGTCGCTTTCATCAGATTGCAGTTTACAGATATTTTTGGAACGATGAAAAATATGGCGGTAACAGTAGGACAGCTTGAAAAAGCATTGGATAACCGCTGTATGTTTGATGTTTCTTCCTTGGAAGGGGTTGCAGATGAGGAAGAGTCAGATATGTATTTATATCCGGATTTGAGTACATTTGAAATCTTTCCATGGAGACCACAGCAGGGAAAAGTTGCAAGACTGATCTGTGATGTGTATAAAAAAGATGGAACACCGTATGAAGGCGATCCGCGTTATGTACTCAGAAAGGCTGTTGCGGAGGCGAAAGAGATGGGATATACGATGAATGTCGGCCCGGAATGCGAGTTCTTTCTTTTCCATACAGATGATGACGGTAGACCGACAACAGTAACTCACGAGCAGGGAGGATATTTTGATGTAGGGCCATTGGATCTTGGAGAAAATGCGAGAAGAGATATGATCTTAACATTAGAAGATATGGGGTTTGAGATTATTTCCTCACATCATGAGATTGCGCCGGCGCAACATGAAATCGACTTTCACTACGATGAGGCGATGATTACAGCAGATAATCTGATGACATTTAAGATGGTTGTCAAGACAATCGCAAAACGACACGGTCTGCACGCGACATTTATGCCAAAGCCGAAGAGTGAGACTTATGGGTCAGGAATGCACATTAATTTGTCTTTATATAAAAACGATGGAACAAATGCACTTTATAACGCAGAGGATGAGAATGGACTCAGCCAGGAAGGATATTATTTTATTGGTGGCTTGATGAAACATATGAAGGCAATCACCTGTATTACAAATCCAACGATCAATTCTTATAAACGTTTTGTGCCGGGGTATGAAGCACCCGTTTATATGGGATGGTCAGCTAAGACAAGAGGACCTTTGATCCGTGTGTCTATGGAGAAAGAAGACAATTCAAGACTGGAACTTCGCAGTCCGGATGCTACGGCGAATCCATATCTGGCACTTGCAGTACTTCTGAAAGCGGGACTGGATGGAATTAAGAATCAGATCATGCCTCCGAAGAATATTGATGAAAATATTCAGAAGATGACGCAGGAAAGAAGAGATGAACTTCAAGTGGAAGAACTGCGAGAACGCTTGGGGCTGCTACAGCAGAGCTTGAGAAAGATGAACTGCTGATCAGCGTATTAGGGAAAGAGCTTGCCGAGAAGATCATAAAAGCAAATAAGAAAGAATATAAAGAATATTGTATGCAGGTGACAGACTGGGAGATCGATCATTATCTTTACAGGCTGTAGTCTGGGTATCTTGTCATTGGGCATTTAGAGACCACATATATTGGTATAGAACATTTTAGAGAGAACAGATTGACAGAAAAGAAAGTTAGCGGAAGAGGTGAGCAGATATGAGCAACATTATTGTCGTTTTTCCAAAGAGGGAAAATGCAGTAAATATCCGTAATAGTTTGGTTCGTGCGGGTATTGAAGTATCTGCGGTATGTTTGACAGGAGCTAAGGTTTTGCAGTATGCTGATAACTGGAACGATGGAATTGTCGTGTGTGGTTATCGGTTTCAAGATATGCAGTATACAGATTTACGAGAATCTCTTCCGGATACGTTTGACATGCTTTTGGTGGCTTCAGCGGATAAGTGGATGGATGGATTGCCGGATGGGGTTGTAGGACTTCCACTCCCAATCAAAGTTTATGATTTGGTAAATACCGTTGAAATGATTCAGCAGACACAGAGTAGGAAGAGAAGAAAGCGCAGAGAAACGATACGAAAGAGAGACGATTCTCAGAGAAAGATAATCGATCAGGCGAAAGCGCTTCTGATAGAACGAAATAACATGTCAGAAGAGGAAGCACATCGATATTTACAGAAGAGCAGTATGGAAAGTGGGACCAATATGCTCGAAACAGCACAGATGGTGCTGACAATTATGAATGAATAAGAGGCAGCTGTTAACAGTAACGAATAAGAAGTGCTGTAAACAATAACAAATGAGAGGACTGTCAGTGATGACAGTGGAACGGAGAAGAGAATGAAATTTACAAAAATGCAGGGAATTGGAAATGATTATGTGTATGTAAACTGTTTTGAAGAGAAGGTAGAAGATCCATCAGCGTTGGCAATCCAGGTGAGTGACAGACATTTTGGAATAGGATCTGATGGACTGATCCTGATCTGTCCGTCGGAAGTGGCAGACTGTGAGATGGCCATGTATAATGCGGATGGCTCTAGAGGAGAAATGTGTGGAAATGGAGTTCGCTGTGTTGGAAAATATATGTATGATTACGGTCTGACTGATAAAACAGAGATTACAGTTGAGACTTTAGCAGGAATCAAAACACTTCAGCTTTTTATAGAAAATGGAAAAGTTGCGAAGGTTCGAGTTGATATGGGAAGCCCAATCTTGACACCGGCAGAAATTCCGGTTGTGGCAGAGGGAGATAAAGCTGTAGATGAACCGATTCTTGTGGATGGAAAAGAATATCATATGACTTGTGTATCTATGGGGAATCCGCACGCAGTCGTTTATGTAGATGATGTGGACAATCTTCCGATTGAAGAAATCGGACCGAAATTCGAAAGTCATGAGAGATTTCCAAGACGTGTGAACACAGAGTTTGTAAAAGTACTGGACAGACATACTGTACAGATGCGTGTTTGGGAGAGAGGATCTGCTGAGACACTTGCCTGCGGAACAGGAGCATGCGCTGTAGCTGTTTCCTGTATTCTGAATGGATTGACAGAAGATGAAGTAACTGTAAAACTTCTTGGCGGAGATTTGGAGATTCAGTGGGATCAGGAGAAGAACACGGTTTATATGACAGGACCGGCAACCGTTGTATTTGATGGGGAGCTGAAATAAAGATTTTTGGTCAATGCATTTTGTTTATAATATTGATGTAACTGTTCAGAGCCAACCTCTAAAATGCTACGCATTTCGTCGGTGTGGCGTATCCGCCAAATAAAATTTCAAAAACAGTCTTAAAAATACAAGCATTTTATACCTGTTTTTGAAATTTTGCTTGGCTCTGAACAGTTACATATTGACTTAATAACAAAAAAGAGATTACAAATTGTAATCTCTTAAAACATCGGAGTGACAAGATTCGAACTTGCGACCTCTACGTCCCGAACGTAGCGCTCTACCAAACTGAGCCACACTCCGATAAATAGGGAACTTGCCTAAGCAAATTCCCAACTACGGAAAAGGGACTTGAACCCCTACTAACAGAGTCAGAGTCTGCTGTGCTGCCAATTACACCATTCCGCATTACTTGAGTTTTGTTTGTTGCTTGTTTCAAACAACATGGTTATTATATCAAAGCTACAGAAAAATGCAACCCCTTTTTTGATATTTTTGCGTTAGACTTTTTAAAGAAATTGTCTTAAATGTCGGAAAATTAAGAAAATTCATTTCGCCAAACGAAAAAGGGTATCGACGGTAGCGAAAAAAGCATCAATGGCAGAAAAAAGGGCATCGACAGTTACTAAAATCTATAAAATCACTCTACAAGAAAAGTTCTGCAATAAATACAACTGCGCAGCAAAGAACTGCGACCGGCAGCAGTCCGGCACCACACCATGCGGCTACAACTCCAACAACGAGAGCGAGAACTCCGGAGATTGGAGACTGTGTGGCATGAAGGATCGCCGGGAATGTCATTACTGCTAGTGTGACATAAGGTACATAGTATAGAAAGGACTGAAGAAACTGGTTCTTCAAAGGTTTTCGAATCAAGGTCATCGGCAGTACGCGGATTAAATAAGAGATACCGCCCATGATAAGAATATAAATATAAATTATTGTGTGTCATAATTTTTATTCCTTCTGAGTAACTGAACAGTTACGTTTTTATTATTGCTTAGTTGAAGCTGAAGTTTCATCTTCTGTCGGTATAGGGAAGAAGAACGCTGCTCCGGCTGAAAGTACGACGGTCAGTATAATTGTTCTGGTACCATCCGACAGAGTGGAGATCCAAGGCAGGCAAGTTGCTGCGAAGCTTGAGATAAATGCAAGAGTAACCAGTCCCGCAACGACTTTATTCTGCTTCGAAGGAGGAATGATGATAGCGATAAACATTCCAAAGAGGGCAACACTAAATGCACTGACCATACGCGGTGACATGATATTTCCGGCAATGACACCGAGCATAGTTCCAAAAGCCCAGCCCGGAAGCGGAGTTACCATCGCGCCATAGGTATAATAAGGGTTTAAAGTACCGGGTCTGCTGATCGCAATTCCAAAAAGTTCGTCTGTGATATCATAACTCATCAGCAGACGGTGTCCTAACGAAAGGTCGGGACTCAAACGCTGACTCATGGCACAGCTCATCAGAAGATAACGTGCATTTGTGATCAATGTGACAATTGCGACCTCAATATAAGGAGAGTTTGCAGCAATTACAGTCAGTCCGGCATACTCTCCGGCAGATGCATTATTTAACAGACTCATAAGGAATCCCTGAAATGCATTCAGGCCGATATTTCTTGCGGCAATACCGATTGAAAAGGAGACCGCAAGATATCCAAGTCCGATCGGAATTCCATCGCGAAAACCACGACGAAATGCCTGGCTATTAGATTCTTTCATAATAATAAACCACCTTAGTTACAAATTTTGTCTCTGAGGGATATTGTATCATTTTTGCTGAGGAAATCAAAGTCGGAAATGAGGCCAAATCCTCCAATTTATAACATTTCTTGACGCATTTGTGTAAGTGTGATAGAATGACCCCGTTGTAACATATAATTTAATACAGATGCGTGAGGTGTCAGTCAGATGGATGATGGCGTCCTGATTATGAATGATCAGAGGAACGACGTGGAAAATCTAGACTGGTGAAAAGGGAAACAGGTGAGAATCCTGTACGAACTCGTCACCGTATTTCGTGAGCTTGTGTTTTGAGGCCACTGGGAGACCGGGAAGGTGAAGCAGAAGCATTTGAACGATCAGCCGGGAGACCTGCCTTTCGCAGTACAGGAATGAAGAATTCATGCCACGAGGAATTGGCCGTACGAAAGGAAATGATTTAGACTGCAGTAATTATTTACAGATAGATTGTAAATGATCACCGGTTTTTCTTTGCGTACCCTCGTTTGATTCGAGGGTGTTTTCATTTCTGAGAATAAGAAATCAGGAGGATGACAATGAAAAAGAAAGTATTAATGGTTTTACTGGCAGCAACACTTAGTGTGTCCATGATTGCAGGATGTGGATCAAAGGGCGACAACAACACTGACACAACAAAGACAGAGTCTAAACAGGACAGTGATCAGGAAGCAGCAGATAAAGTTGCGAAGCTGATCGATGACATTTATGTTCAGGAAAGAACAGACAAGACAGATGAGCAGTGTACAGCAGCGAAAGAAGCATGGGATGCACTGACAGATGCACAGAAAGAACTTGTTGAGGGAGAGAATGCGGATCCGGATTATTTCGGAAGAGATACAGGAGATGCATCCAAGGATGATCCGCTCAATGCTGATGAGATCGGTGAAAATGAAATCCTTGTAGTAAGTTTTGGAACATCCTTCAATGACAGCCGTGCGACAGATATCGGTGGTATTGAGAAGGCAGTTCAGGCAGCTTATCCGGACTGGTCTGTAAGAAGAGCATTTACAGCACAGATCATCATCAATCACGTACAGGCCCGTGATGGCGAGAAGATCGACAATGTGGATCAGGCATTGCAGAGAGCTGTAGACAATGGAGTGAAGAACCTTGTTGTACAGCCGACACATCTGATGCATGGAGCAGAATATGATGAACTTACAGCAGCATTAGAGGGATATAAAGATAAGTTTGAATCTATTAAGATTGCAGAGCCACTTCTCGGAGAGGTTGGAGCTGATGCAACAGTTATTAATGCAGACAAGGCAGCAGTAGCGGAAGCAATCACAGCAGAGGCAGTGAAACACGCCGGATTTGACAGTTTAGATGCAGTGAAAGAAGACGGAACAGCATTTGTATTCATGGGACATGGTACATCTCATACTGCAAAGGTAAGTTATTCTCAGATGCAGACACAGATGGAACAGCTTGGATATGACAATGTATTTATCGGAACTGTAGAGGGTGAGCCGGAAGATACATCCTGCGAGGCAGTGATCGAGAAACTGAAAGAAGCAGGATATAAGAAAGTAATCCTTCGTCCGCTGATGGTTGTTGCAGGAGACCATGCGAACAACGATATGGCCGGAGATGACGATGATTCCTGGAAGAGCCAGTTTGAGGCATCAGGAGCATTTGACAGCATTGATACTCAGATTGCAGGTTTAGGAGAGATCCAGGCAATCCAGCAGCTGTATGTAGCACATACACAGGCTGCAATTGATGCAGAGTAATTTGTAAGAAGATATTGAGAAGGTCATGCTTGTTCAGAGAAAAGGGAATTGCATGACCTTTTTTGAACCAATGAAAGGAAGGATTTAGATGAAAAAGAAGTTATTAATGGTATTAATTTCTGTTTCTATGATCGCATCTGTATTTACAGGATGTGGAAATAGTGCAGAGACGAAAGACAGCGGAAAAGCACAGACAGAGCAGGCCGCTACAAAAGAGGATGCTGAGGATAAGGCAGAGGATGAAAAGGCAGCACTGGAAGACGGAACATATACAGCAGAATTTCAGACGGACAGTTCTATGTTCCATGTAAATGAAGCAATGGATGGAAAAGGAACACTGACAGTAGAGGATGGGAAAATGACAATTCATATCAGTCTGGTGTCTAAAAATATTGTCAATCTGTTCGAAGGAACTGCCGAGGATGCACAGAAGGACGGCGCAGAACTGCTTCAGCTACAACAGATACTATTAATTACAGCGATGGAACATCTGAAGAGGTCTATGGATTCGACGTTCCGGTTCCGGCACTGGACAAAGAATTTGATCTTGCATTGATCGGAAAAAAGGGAACATGGTATGATCACAAGGTCAGCGTGACCAATCCGGTGGAAGTAGAAGAATAAAATGCATTTGTAACCTTTACAAAGCGGCAAAGAAGGGATAAGATACTTTTATAAAATAATTTATAAAAGGAGCCTTGGATATGGCTGGAGCGGAAAAGAGAAATATTACAAAATCAAAAATAGTAAATTATATTATAAATCACGAAGCAACGTCTAAAGTGGAATTGTCGAAGGATCTCAATCTTAGTATGCCGACTGTATTGTCGAATGTGAATGAGCTCTTGGCTAATGGAATTGCGGTTGAAACCGGAGAATATGAATCTACAGGCGGGCGTAAAGCAAAACGAATCAGTATTAATCCAGCGTACCGTTATGCGGTTGGGATAAGGATCACTGCTAAGCATGCAGGATTTGTACTTGTGAATTTGAACTATGAGATAGAGAAATATGAAAGGATCCGCTTAGAATTTTCAACAGAGGCCGCTTATTACTTACAATTGAGCGAAGCATTGGAAAGATTTCTTTCAGATGTAGAAAACAGAGAACGAATCTTGGGAATCGGAATTTCAATTCCGGGAATTGTTAATTCGAAAGAACGAATGCTGATCAAATCTCATGCGCTCCAATTGGAGAATTATAGTTTAAGCTTTTTGGAACAGATCTTTTCACTTCCGGTTTATTTTGAAAATGATGCCAATGCGGCAATGATGGCAGAGGATTTAAATAACTATAGAAATGCATTGTATCTTTCATTGAATAACACACTCGGAGGAGCATTTTGCATTGACGGGAAATTGATTCCGGGAGCGAATCAGAAAGCCGGAGAATTTGGACATATGATCCTTGTTCCGGGCGGAAAGAAATGTTATTGCGGAAAACAAGGCTGTGCGGATGCTTACTGTGCGGCGAGCGTGCTGACAGATGATACCAAAGAGACACTGGAACAGTTTATGAAGAAGGTGGAAGAGAAGGACGGACAGGCTGTGAAGGTTTGGAAAGAGTATCTTAATAATCTGGCAATCCTTATTTCAAATCTGAGAATGGCATATGATATGGATATTATTCTTGGAGGAGAAGTAGGGGGATATCTTGCAGATCATATGATAACCTTAGGGAAAAAAGTAATGGAATATAATGGATTTGAGCATGATGCGAGATACCTGAAAGTTTGTTCATATAAGAGAGAAGCCTCGGCAGTTGGTGTGGCAAAACATTATTTGCAGGCTTTTATTAAAACATTATAACGATCAGAATGATGGAAAGTTAGAAAATCCAGAGAAGAAACATTTTTAATACATGTTTCTTCCCTGGACTTTTTTTGCGCAAACTGCATAAAAATCATAGCGAAATCTTGTGCAATAGGCAGAACTGAACAATAACATATTGACAAAATATATTTCCTGAACAATAATGTAATTACTTTAATAAAACATTTAATAAAAGATATTCAATAAAGGAGGAAAACATTATGTTACAGCAGGTAATGACAAACCAGGGAGAAATTATTTTCAGAGAGGTACCGGTTCCGGAAGTGAAAGATGATCAGGTACTGGTTAAGATTATGAATATTGGAATCTGTGGATCTGATATTCACGTATATCATGGAAAGCATCCATTTACAAAATACCCGGTGACTCAGGGACATGAGGTATCCGGTGAGATTGCCAAGGTCGGAAAAGATGTTACAGAATTTCATGAAGGACAGAAAGTTACGATCGAGCCACAGGTTTACTGCGGACAGTGTTATCCGTGCCGCCATGGAAAATATAACCTTTGTGAGGAACTTAAGGTTATGGGATTCCAGACAACAGGAACAGCTTCAGAATATTTTGCAGTAGATGCCTCTAAAGTAACACCGATTCCGGAAGATATGTCTTATGAAGAAGGTGCCATGATCGAGCCTCTGGCAGTTGCAGTGCATGGAGTGAAGCAGGTAGGAGATGTAAAGGGATTGAATATTGCAGTTCTTGGTGCAGGACCGATCGGTAACCTGGTTGCACAGGCAGCAAAAGGAATGGGTGCCGCAAAGGTAATGATCACAGATGTCAGCGACCTTCGTCTGGATAAGGCAAAAGAATGTGGTATTGATGTATGCGTTAATACTATGGAAAAGGACTTTGGAGAGGCAATGGTTGAAGCCTTTGGTCCTGACAAGGCAGATGTGATCTATGATTGCGCAGGAAATAATATCACAATGGGACAGGCAATTAAATACGCAAGAAAAGGAAGTATCATCGTTCTTGTTGCCGTATTTGCGGGAATGGCAACAGTAGACCTTGCAGTTGCAAATGATCACGAACTGGATATCAAGAGCACAATGATGTATCGTCATGATGATTATGTAGATGGTATAGAACTTGTAAATGAAGGAAAAGTTCATTTAAGACCATTGATTTCTAAGACATTTGCATTCAAAGATTATCTGAAAGCATATCAGTATATTGATGATAACCGCGAGACAACGATGAAAGTAATCATCAATGTGCAGGAGAAATAGGTGATCGAATCAAGAGAGAACAGAGTTTTATAAGAAACTCTGGCAAGGAGGTATTAATGGAAAACGAGAGCAATAATGGAAAAGTGCCTCTGATCAGCAAGATTGCATATGGTTTCGGAGATGTAGGATGTAACTTTAGCTGGATGTTTGTCAGTAACTTTTTAATGATTTTCTATACAGATGTATTTGGAATCAGTATGGCGGCAGTATCAGCATTGATGCTTTTCTCAAGATTCTGGGATGCGATCAATGATCCGATCGTAGGTGGATTAACAGATAAAACAAACACAAGATGGGGAAGATACCGTCCATGGCTGTTGGTGGCAGCACCGATCACATCAGTGCTTTTAATCCTTTCTTTCTGGGCACACCCAGATTGGTCAAATACATCGAAAATAGTTTACATGGTAATTACATACTGTCTTCTCGTCTTAGGATACACCTGTGTAAACATTCCATATGGAACACTTTGCGGTGCTATGACACAGGATATTGATGAGCGTGCCAAGATCAACACATCTCGTTCCGTAGCGGCAATGATCGCAATCGGAATCATCAATATCGTAACAGTGCCACTGATCAGCAGGCTTGGAAGCAACAGTGTAAAGAACGGTTATCTGTTTGTTGCAATTATTTACGGATGCATCTTTGCTGCATGTCATTTCTTCTGTTTTGTAAAGACAAAAGAGCAGGTGACAATTCCGGAGAAAGAAAAAATCTCCATTAAAGTACAACTGAAGGCCGTTATGCAGAATAGACCATATCTGCTTGCATTAGTTGGACAGGTGCTGTTTGGTTTCACATTATATGGAAGAAATGCAGATATTTTATATTATTTCACTTATGTAGAAGGAGATGCTTCCTATTATACAACATATTCCATGTGTATTATTATTCCTTCAATTATCGGTGCAGCTTGCTTCCAGCCGGTATTCCGCAAGTTGAATAATAAAGGAAGAACAGCATCTGTTTTTGCATTACTTACAGGAATCGCTATGCTTGCAATGTTCTTCTTTAATGTAAAAGAATCTCCAATTGTATTCTATGCATTGGCAGGTATTACACAGTTCTTCTTTTCAGGATTTAACACTGCAATCTATGCGATCATTCCGGATTGTGTGGAATATGGTGAGTGGAAAACAGGACTTAGAAATGATGGCTTCCAGTATGCATTTGTTTCTCTTGGAAATAAAATCGGAATGGCTATAGGAACTGCACTCCTTGCAGCTCTGCTTGGTAAATATGGATATGTGGCAAATCAGGTACAGAATCCGGAAGTAATTGCAGTTATGAAACATGCATTTTCAACAATTCCAGGAATTTTGTGGATTGTCACAGCAGTTGTTCTGTTCTTCTATCGTTTGAATAAAAAACGTTACAATGAAATCGTGGAAGATCTGAAAAATGGAAAAAGAGGTTAAGAAAATATAATAACAAAAACGTGGCCCGGTGCACTGCACCGGGCCATTATCTATATAAACTATTCGTAATTTTTGGTCGAAGTCCGGCAATCATAAAAGATCTGTCGCTAATACAATCACCGTCTTCTTTTCTATGTATGATACTTTTGTAATTCATTTGTATCAACTTGATGATGTTATTATACGGAAGAATTGTGAACACCTCGTGTCACGAAAGCTAAAGAAAAGTAAAATTTATTAAGAGAATATAATTTAAAACTGAAGAATTGTTTAATCCAGATTATAGACAAAATGTCGATAATTTTGTCGAGGGAAGACTAGAAATTTTTCACGATACATGATATGATGATGTAAGTGTCAAAAAGTATAAATCGCGTTTGTGCTCGCACAAATAAGCAATTTATACTTTTTGACACGCCGAACACCGAAAACGGAATAAAATGGTGTGAATACACCATTTTATGGGAGTTTGAGGTGTTCGAGATTGCGGGAATTGCATAGCACTGGAGCAATCCGGTTACATCAGTGAGTGGCAAAATTTACTTTTGACACTCGCATCATATGATAGAAAACAGTAAAAAAGGAAGGATGAAAATAATGGATATTAAAGAAAAGATTCATGCAACAACAGAAGAATTGTTAAGCAATATGGAAAGACTTGTAGCGATAGATTCACAGCTTGGAACACCGGCAGAAGGAATGCCATTTGGAGAGGGACCGGCAAAGGTTCTTCACGAAGCACTGCAGATTGCAGATGAACTCGGATTCAAGACAGTGAACCTGGATAACTACTGTGGATATGCAGAGATGGGAGAAGGCGAAGAGATCGTTGGTATCGCAGGACATCTGGATATCGTACCGGCGGGCGGTGACTGGACATATGATCCATTCAAGCTGACAAGAGAAGGAGATTACGTTTACGGACGTGGAACAACAGATGATAAAGGACCTGTTATGGAAGCGCTTTATGCAATGAAGCTTCTTCGTGATTCAGGTGTGAAGCTCAACAAGAGAGTTCGTCTGATCATGGGATGTAATGAGGAAAATGGTTCCAGATGTATGGAGCATTATAATGAAGTGGCAGAAGAGTTATCTTGTGGATTCACACCGGATGCAAGTTACCCATGTATTCACGGAGAGAAAGGTATGCTTGGCATGCTGGCAACTTCTAAGAATACAAAGATTATTTCTATCAATGGTGGATTTGTATTCAATGCCGTATGTGATGCATGTACAGCAGAGATTCCGGCAGAAGAAGGACTGAAAGACAGACTGGAAGCTGCTTTCGCAGAGACAAAACTTCAGGAATACAAAGTAACAGAGGAAGATGGAAAGATCACTATTTATGCAAAGGGAGTATCTGCACATGCAAGTACACCGGCATTTGGAGTTAATGCTGCAGGTGTTATCTTTGACTGTCTTGCAAAAGCCGGATTTGAAGATGATTTCGTAGAATTCTATAACTCACACATTGGTACAGCATGTGACGGATCAGGAATCGGACTGAAATGTGCAGATGAGTTTGGAGTGCTTACATTCTGTAACGGAATCGTTAAGAAAGAAGACGGTGTGATCTCCGCTACAATCGATATCAGATTCCCGGTAACATATTCTGTAGAAGATATGCTCAAGATGTGCGAAGGAAAGCTCGAAGACGAGAACGGACGCATTGAGATCCACACAACTACAAAACCATTGTTCTTCCCGAAAGAGTCTCCACTTGTAGAGGCACTGTACAAAGCTTATACAGATGTAACAGGAGATACAGAGAACAAACCGTTAGTAATCGGTGGTGGAACATATGCGAAGTCCTTAAAAAATATCATCGCATTCGGACCGGAGAAACCGGGCGTAGATTACCGCATCCACGGTGCAGACGAGTACACACTCGTATCTGAAGTTGAAGAAGCAGTACAGATTTACATGGAAGCAATTAAGAACTTGCTTGCAATTTAATAGATGTTATTAAGTATTGCTTTGATCTTGCTTGTAGGAATGTCTATGGGCTGGATCTGTAAGAAAATCAAACTGCCAAGCCTGCTTGGAATGATGATCACGGGGATGATACTCGGTCCATATATACTGAATCTGTTGGATGACAGTATTCTTGGAATCTCAGCCGAGCTTCGAAAGATCGCGCTGATCATTATTCTTACAAGAGCAGGACTTGGTCTGGATCTTTCAGGACTTAAAAAGATCGGAAGACCGGCTGTGATGATGTGTTTTGTTCCAGCAACATTTGAGATTGTTGGAATTGTACTGCTGGCTCCGAAACTGATGGGATTATCTATACTTGAAGCTGCAATCATGGGAGCTGTGCTTGCAGCAGTTTCACCGGCTGTTGTAGTACCGAGAATGGTGAAGCTGATGGAGGAAGGCTATGGTGTGAAACAGGGGATTCCGCAGCTGATTCTTGCGGGCGCATCTGTGGATGACGTCTATGTCATCGTGCTGTTTTCAACATTTACAGGAATGATGCAGGGACAAAGTACATCTATACTCAGTTTTATTAATATTCCGGTTTCTATTTTCCTTGGAATTGGGATTGGATTATTAATAGGGACATGTCTTGCGTATTATTTTAAGAAGGTGCATATAAGAGATACCTCGAAAGTGTTGATCATTTTGAGTATTTCTCTGTTGCTTGTTGTTATGGAAGACAGTTTGAATACGGCGATCACATTTTCAGCATTGATCGCGATCATGTTCATTGGAATCGGTTTGCAGAAGAAGAGAGAAGTTGTTGCGAAGAGGATTTCTGTGAAATATGGAAAGCTGTGGGTGGCAGCAGAAGTATTTCTGTTTGTGCTTGTAGGAGCAACAGTGAATGTCGGATATCTTGGAAAAATTGGTGTGAAAGCGATAGTTGTTATCGTAGGTGCACTGGTGTTCCGTATGCTTGGTGTATCCGTCTGCCTTCTTGGAACAAGTCTCAAGAAGACAGAACGGTTATTTGCCATGATAGCTTATACACCGAAAGCAACAGTTCAGGCCGCAATCGGTGGAATCCCTCTTGCGATGGGATTTGCATGCGGAGATACTGTTCTTACCGTGGCCGTTTTAGCGATTGTGCTGACAGCTCCGCTGGGCGCATTTGCGATTGATTTCTCGTATAAGAAATTATTGAAAAAATCAAAATAGAAAATGTTATTAAAACAGTTCATGTAGAAAAAACAACCATTTATGAAAGCAGACCTTAACGGTCTGCTTTTTGTGTTATGATAAGTTCAGTAAAAAAGATACTTGTGATATGGAAAATGCAAGAAAGCTGATCACAGGTACTGCGAAGGGTAACAAAGTAACATAGTATAAAATAAAAGGTAGGTTTCAAAATGAGTCTGAAATATGAAAAGCTGATCAGAAAGATGACACTGGCAGAGAAAGCAGTTATGATGTCAGGAAAGAACACATGGGAGACGGTTGATTTTGAAAAATATGGAATTCCGTCTATGGTAATGTCTGACGGACCTCACGGGTTGAGAAGACAGGCAGGAGCAGGAGATCATTTGGGATTAAATGCAAGTCTTCCGGCGACATGTTTTCCGACAGCAGCAGGAGTGGCAAACAGCTGGGATGAAGCACTTGGAGAGGAGATTGGAGAAGCACTTGCAGAAGAGGCAGTGACAATGGGTGTCAATGTAATCCTCGGACCTGGACTGAATATCAAGAGAAGTCCGCTGTGTGGAAGAAACTTTGAGTATTTTTCAGAGGATCCGTATCATGCAGGAAAGATGGCAGCGGCATATGTCCGTGGAATCCAGAGCAAAGGAATTGCAGCTTGTCCAAAGCATTTCGCAGCAAACAGTCAGGAGCTGCGCCGTATGGCAAACGATTCTGTCGTAGACGAAAGAACGTTCCGTGAGATTTATACAACCGGATTCGAGATTGCGATTAAGGAAGGCAAATCAAAATCCATCATGTCTTCTTATAATGAAGTAAATGGAATCTATGCAAACGAAAACAGCCACATGCTGCAGGAAATTCTGGTAGATGAGTGGGGATTTGACGGATTTGTCGTGTCTGATTGGGGCGGAAGTAACGACCATGCACTTGGCGTGAAGAACGGAAGCCATCTTGAGATGCCGGGAACAGGAAAATCAGGAATGTATGATATCATTCATGCAGTTGAGAACGGTGATCTTGAAGAAGCGGTATTGGATCAGAGACTGGATGAACTTTTAAATATGATCTTCTCAACACATCAGGCAACAGAAGATGCGAAAGGAAAGACGTTTGATGTGGAAGCGCATCATAACCTGGCAAGAAAAGCGGCAGAGGAAAGCATTGTTCTTCTTAAAAATGAAGAACAGATCCTTCCGTTGAAACCTGGAACAAAAGTTGCGGTGATCGGTGATTTCGCAAAGACCCCAAGATATCAGGGCGCAGGATCATCACTTGTAAACCCGGCAAAACAGCCGGAAGCAATCCTTGATGTGATCGGATCCACAGATCTGGATGTTATTGCATATGAGCAGGGATATATTCGCAATAGAAAACCGAATCAGAAGCTGACAAAGGCCGCAGTAGAGCTTGCAAAGAAGGCCGATATCGTTCTTTTCTTTGGAGGACTTGATGAAATCAGTGAGTCCGAAGGGCTTGACCGTACACATATGTCCATGCCGGCAGCACAGGAGACATTACTTAATGAACTTACAACAGTAAATAAGAATATAATCGTAGTTCTTTCAGCCGGATCAGCGATTGAGATGCCATGGTACCCATATGTGAAAGGGATCGTGCATGGTTATCTTGGCGGACAGGCAGGCGCGTCAGCAATGTTGAACATTCTGACAGGAAAGGTGAATCCATCCGGTAAGTTAAATGAGACTTACCCAATCTATTATGAGGATACGCCGGCGTATGCATATTATCCAAGTAAAGAAAGAAGCAGTGAGTACAGAGAGTCTCTTTATGTCGGATACCGTTATTACACAACTGTTGGAAAATCAACGCGTTTCCCATTTGGTTACGGATTGAGCTATACAACCTTTGAATATAAAGATTTGAAAATAGATACAGAAGGTGTGACATTTACAATTAAGAATACAGGCAATGTGTCAGGAACTGAGATCGCACAGCTGTATGTTGGAAAATCTTCTGAGACTGTCTTTCGACCGGTTCGCGAGCTGAAAGGTTTCGTAAGAGTAGAGCTTCAGCCAGGAGAAGAAAAGGAAGTAAGAATCGGATTTGATGATAAGACATTCCGTTTTTATGATACAAGAACAGATAGCTGGGAGATTGAAAGCGGTACTTATCAGATCATGATCGGTGAAAATGCGCAGCAGATGGTGCTGGAAGGTGCTTTAGACGTAAAAGGTACTGTTGAAAACGGCGGCTACAAGAAAGAAGAACTGCCGGAATATTTCAGCGGCAAGATTAAAGACATTTCAGACGAAAAATTCCGTATTCTGTATGGAAGAGAGATTCCGGATGGAAGCTGGAGCGGTGAGATCCAAATGAACGATGCAGTTTGTCAGTTGTATTACGGAAAAGGAATTCTAGGAAAACTGCTCTGTGCAATCCTGAAATTACTTTTGAAGATCAGCGATTGGAAGGGAAAGCCGAACCTGAACGTCTTATTCAACTATAATATGCCAATCCGCGGATATGCGAAAATGACAGGCGGTATTGTGACGATGAAAATGGCAGAGGCATTGACAGAGATGGCGAACGGACATCGAATTAAAGGAACAGCACATCTGATCAAAGCTGCAATCAACAGAGGATAGGCAATATAGACAAAAACGAAATATATAAATTGTTAAATATGCCAAATGGAATTGCAGGTTATGAAAAAAACGTACCATTTATGCGAAAAAAGGCATGAGAGAATAAATTATGTTAACATAAGCCCATCAACAAAAGGGAGGAAACATTATGACAAACTTTTTAGTAAACTTATTGTCCCCGATATTCACTAGTCTGGGAGTAAGTGTTGCAGACCTGACGTCATATAC
>ENA-OQLB01000353-OQLB01000353.1-human-gut-metagenome-genome-assembly--contig:-NODE-353-length-26982-cov-4.346267_pt1 | contig 26982 bp, 26 predicted proteins | sample MGYA00242656_ERZ504813 | MGnify/ENA primary metagenome ERZ504813 (study PRJEB26092, sample SAMD00036388) | human gut metagenome | host: Homo sapiens | study: EMG produced TPA metagenomics assembly of... | reverse complement strand
TGTTTTCAACATCCAGCCCTTTCCCGATGTAATGACGATTACTTCACCCAATGTTGAATATTCCTCCTATTTCCCATGCTTATGTCTTTCCAAAGATTTATTCTATCAGTGGATCAAGGTAAATTCTTTTTCCGTCAACAACTGCAATTTGCGGTCCGTTGATGGAAAGGCTGTCCTGATAGATCAGTTGACGTTTTGCTTCAATATCTCCGATTACAAGTCGCTGTGGCTGCATGGAGAGAGCAATGATAAAAGCATTCCTGTCACCGGCAGCTCCCGCATGAACAGATCCATAGAGAGTACCGAGAATGATAATATTTCCTTTTGCAACTACTTTAGCTCCGAATTCAACATCTCCTAAGATCACAATGCTGGATTCGGATTCAAGAAGCTGTCTTCGTTTTAATGTTCCGCGATAGAATTGTCCATCTGATTTTTCACGTTCAGATAAACACTGTGCTACCGCTCTTTTGTAGATCAGTTCCTTGCGTTCATCATGATCAATGATACAGATAATCTCAAGGTTTGTCGTCTGCGTAATAACCTGTATTAACTGCTCCTCTTCGCTGATGGAAAGTGTCCTTCCGCTAAATGAAACTGCCATCTTTGCATTCTTGAAAAAATCAGCAGATTGTCGGAATTTCTCTTCTACAGCTTTTAAAAGATCCGGGAATGGGAGGTTGGCATTAAGCCGCAGCTCTATACCGGAATGACTGCTTTTTATTGTTACCAGTTCACTCATGATCCATCCCCTTTCGTTATCTTAATTAATCACCGGCTCCTGCAGTTCCTAAAGAAGAAGCATATCCTTGAAGCAGTTCATCGGCGGATTCTGGATTGAAGTACACTTTTGTGATATCTCTTCCAATTTCAGCTGCATAGGTAGACGCATATCCATTTGCAATGCGGACAGCAATTGAAATTTCAGGTGAATCTGCCGGCGCATAACCGACAAACAGAACATTATCTGCATGTATCTTACTATACTGGGCAGTTCCGGTTTTTCCTCCCATGGAAATATCCATTCCGGCAAAGGTGGAGCTGCTTTTTACCATGCTTTCCATTCCTTTGTGTACCAGATCCCATGTACTTGAGCTGATCTCATCCATCTGATTTACAACTTCCGGAGTATAATCTTTGATCAGTTTTCCATTCGAATCGGTTGTTTTATCAATGAGAGAAAGACTGTAAACAGTTCCTCTGTTTGCAACAGCTGTCACATAACGGTTGATCTGGCTGACAGTATAGTTGTTGGTACCCTGTCCAATGGCAGATCGAACAGAGTCAGAATCAGAAATCTGAGGTTGTGATTCAGGAATTTCGATTCCTGACGTCTGGTCAAATCCAAACATTTTTGCATATTTTGCCAGTTTTTCAAGGCCGGTATCACTGTCATAGTTACCATTCGAGTCTTGTCCAAGACGATAACCAACTTCATAGAAGAAATCATTACAGGAATGCTGCAGTGCACCTACTACATTTAGACTTCCATGAGCACTTGGATAAACCCAGCATTTTGGACTTGGTGTGATCTTGTCAAATACACCTGTACAACTGATATAGGAGTTTCCGTTAATTACTCCTTCTGTCAGACCGGCTACGGAAGAAAGCATTTTATAAGTAGAACCCGGTGCTGTCTTCTCCTGAGTTGCTCTGTTGTAGAAGGTACGTGACATACCCATGCTCAACTTCACATAATAAGAACGATCCATTACATTTGAGAGACGATTATTGTCATATCCAGGGTAAGAAACACATGCTAAAACTTCTCCGGTATTTGGATTTGTTACAACTGCACCAGCAGAACATGGCTCAAGTGCCAGTTCACCAGGTGTAAGCTCAAGGCTTTCCAGCTTGCTCTTGATCCAGGAAAAAGCATTTGTCTTTCCGTTGAGTAATCCGTTATATGTCGAGTCATCCATAGGAAGAATACCCTGTTCATATACGATAGCACAAACTTGTTCACCAGTAACACTACCTGATTTTATAAGATATTTGTAGAGAAGTTTGTCGAAATTACTGTCATCTGCTAAATATTCTTTTAAATATTTTAAAATCTCCTGATAAATCTCTTCTGAACTGGAATAAGAACTGCTTCCAAGTTTGGAAGTATCGATCCAGTTTTTAGAAATCGCATAATTCAGGTAAGTATATAAATTGATTGTCTCATCTTTTGCCCATGCAATATAAGTAGCATCATTCTTATCAATCTGATCTGACATAAGGATGCCTGTATCCTTTGTCAGCAGGGTATCACAGATGTAATCCATATATGCTTTCATTTCATTGGAAAGATCTGTATATGCGCTGGCCTGTGAGTTCTGAAGTTCTGATTCGAGCTCGGAAATCGTCGCCGTCTTCTTTTCCTGAAAAATGGAATAAACCTGCTGCTCGGCAGTTTTTGCATCACTGCTTGAAAAGTGTCCGGAATCGATGACGGAATTTCCAATCAGATTATAATATGCATCACTGACCGGGATGATCAGATTCTTAGAGTCATCTACACTGGATGTATCGTATTCCAGAACATTCTGTAGTTTGGATAAAACAATTCCGGCAATCTTCTCTTCCAGAAGTTTATAAGTACTTTCCTGAAGATTTTTATCAATCGTCAGATATACATCATTTCCGGCTTCAGGATCTTTCCGGCTGACAGTATCAGTTACACGTCCGAGGTTATCTACATACACGGTTTTTTCACCTTTTGTGCCCTGAAGGACATTGTCCATGCTTTGTTCAATGCCGGCCTTTCCTACAATATCAGACAGAGAGTACTTTTTCTTTTCATCCTTGTCCAGCGCATCGTATTCATCCTGGGAAATCTGTCCGGTATATCCGATAATAGATGCAAAATACATTCCATCGGTATATTTTCGGATAGAATCTTCTGAAATGTCAACACCGGTAAGAACGTCCTTATTCTCCATAATTGCTGCTGCTGTTTCGTCACTTACATCGGATGCAAGAACTGTATCAATATACTGCTGATATGCATTTAATGCCATTGCATAACGCATGTTGATGATCTTTAAAATATAAGCAGGCTCTAATGTGCTGTCATCAAGCCATATCCATATTTTTCATCGGTACAAAGATAATGAATGATATCTGCTGCACTCTGGTTCTGTTGCTTTTCTGTAAGCTCATCTATTGTTCTTTTTCCATAGACATCTGCAATAAAACGGAGCTTCTGGGTATCGTTTGACTGTGTAACTGATAGGTTCCGGAGGATCCAGGATGATACCAAAACTTGAAAACAACAGAATCTCCATTTGATTCTACGATAGAAAGAACCTGATCCAGGATTTTATTTAATGCCGCATTTTTTTCAGAACGTTTATCTGTTGTGATGGAGTTTTCAACGGTTGACAGATTAATTGTCACGGAATAAGCCAGCTGGTTATAAGCCAGCAGATTTCCATTACGGTCATAAATATTTCCGCGTGTTGCTGCAACGGATGTCGTCCGGCGGATAGAATATTCGTAGTTTTCAAGATAATCAGACCCTTTTACGATCTGAAGATAGAATAATCTTCCGATCAGGATGGAAGAACTGACACAAAATATAATGATCAAAGTAACGAGTCTTGACTGCATCAGGTAAGCTCCGGCTTCTTTCAGACGGTCTAAAATATTTCTAAACAAATTTACTTGCACTCCTTTTTTCTTCTGCTTCAAGTTTGTGGTTAATAAATAAAATCAGTGGGTATAATCCCAGTGTGATCACGATTGTGTAAATCAGTTCAGGAACGATGATGCGGTTGAGATAATATAAAAAGTTAAAATCACTTCGCAACATGAACATGAGCAAATAAATGATGATACCATAGAGAAATTCGCTGACAGAAATCAAAAATAACGGTAGCTTGATATCTTCATCAAAATAAAGCTGTTCAAATAATCCGTTTACAAAACCGATTACCAGGTAAAGTAATGCATAAAATCCCAAAATTGTACCAAACTGAATATCTGTGATAAGGCCGGCAAAGAAACCGACCAGCATTCCTTCTTTCTGCCCACGCATAAAACCAAAGGATGCTGTGACAATCAGAATCAGGTTAGGTTTAATTCCGGCAAGTTCCAGATGATTGAATAAGGTACACTGGAGCAGATATGCTGCAAGTACGATCAGTACAGTTACAGCAACTCTTTTAAATTTCATTAATTTCATGAGTATTCACTCCTATTCGCTCTGATTGGATCCAACCAAATCCGCTTTCGTTGTTGTGATAACAAGAACTTCCTGAAGATTTTTAAAATCTACAGCCGGTGTAATATATCCGGAACGAGTCAGATTGTTAGAGTCGACCGTTACTTCACTGACATATCCGATCAGGATTCCCTGCAGGTATTTATCACTAATATAAGAAGTGACGATCTGGTCTCCGACAGAAACCGTATTATCATTGTTTTCCATCTGACCAAAACGAATCTGGTTATCACTCATAAGTGACAGATCTCCACTTACGATACAACGGTCAGAAGTAGAAAGTACCATTGCACTTACATTACTTGAATCATCAATAATAGAACGGACTTTTGCCCAGGTTGGACCAACTTCTGTGACAATGCCGACAAGACCGCTTCCGGCCATTACGTTCATATCTGCGGCAATACCGTCTTTACTTCCTTTGTCAATGGTAAATGTACTGAACCAGTTTCCGGAATCTTTCCCGATTACATGCGCAGCAGTTTTTTTGTAATCTGCATAGTTCTTGTCCAACTGATATAATTCCTGCAGTCTCTGAAGCTCATAACGTTCTTGTTGTAGATTGTTATTTTCTGTAATCAGAGAGTCAACCTGTTTCTGAAGCTTTGTATTTTCTGCGCGTACCTGTTTCAGAGTTTGGAAATTGTCTTTCATATCTCCCATCCAGCCACCAATCTGATTGATTCCCTGCTGAAGAGGGATAACGGTTACATTTGCAACAACTTTAAATGGACCTCCTACTTTGTCTGAAAAGGAAGATAACAGCATCATAAAAATGCAGAAAACAGAAAGTCCTATAAGTAAATATCTGTTCATAACAGAAGTCTGATTCTTCTTTTTTTTCATATTATCTTAACCACCTATAATCTTCGTCTAACATGGAGTAACTTAATTTTCTATACAAGGTCTTATTCAGTATGATCCTCTGCAGACCTTTGACGGCACAGAGTTCAGGGTCTGTTTTCATGTGAACCGGCAGACCGATACTTTCTTCCAGATAAGTAGAAATCCCTCGCAGATTAGCAAGTCCTCCAGTAATATAAATCCCGTTTTTATTAATATTTCTCCGGACATCGGGAGGCGTACGGTCGAGCATGGAATGAATGGCCTGTACACATTCTCTCAAAGGTTCTTTGATCGCTGCCCGTACAAGACTGATTGGAATGTCAATGTGCGACGGACCGCCGTGCATCATATCTCTGCCGTATACAGTAAGAAAGCTTCCGGTGGACTGGTCAAAAACTCCAAATTCTTTTCGCAGCCGTTCGGCAGTCGGACGTCCAATTATAAAATCTTTAGAATGGCGGACAAGATTGGCAATTGCACTATCCAGCTGTTCGCCACCGATCTTAAGCAGACGGTTCATAACAATACCACCGTAGGAAAGAACGGAAAGTTCTGTTGTTCCTCCACCTAAATTGGCGATAAAAGCTCCTGGTTCTTCCAGAACATCAATCCCAAGTCCAAGTCCGTCTGCAAGACCGCGCTCTACAATTCTTACTGATTTTGCTTTCGCTTCAGAATGAAGCACAAGATCATAGAAAGCCTTCTTTTCTACTTCTGTGACATCTGTAGGAACAGCGATCACATATTCTGCCCCACGGATAAACGGACGCTCTTCCTTCAAAAGATCTCCGAGAAGATATTGCATGTCATCAAAACGGGCAATGACACCATTCTTCATCGGAAATATGATCTGTATATTTCCCGGAGCCTTTTCATACATCTCATAAGCATCGTCTCCGACAGAAAAAATATATTTTTTATCTTTCATGGCAATTACATTCTTGGCATGCCATATGCGGTCTTTTTTCTTATCAAAAATCTTGATATCATAAGTTCCAAGATCTAACCCATATACATTCCTGGCCATAAATACACTCCATCCCCTTATCTATTTGCAGATTCTTGAGAAAAGAATCCTTTCTCCCTTAAACTGAAATAACAATTATCTCCAATAATGATGTGATCGAGAAGTTCTATACCGATCAAAGACCCTGCTTCACAGATGCGCCGGGTTGTCAGAAGATCTTCTTTGCTTGGTGTCGGATCTCCACTCGGATGATTATGCAAAAGAATAATGGATACAGCATTCTTCTGCAAAGCTTCCACAAACAGTTCCCGTGGAGAAACAAGTGTGGAATTTATGGTTCCTGTTGAAACATCCATCTCACTGATCAGCCTGGATCTGGTATTCAGAAGCAAAAGCTTCATTACTTCCCGTTTCTTATGCCGAAGATCCTCCATATAATAACGTGCAATACTGTCCGGAGAGGAAAAATCCAATCCCAGTGAGGCTTCTGCTTTCGCCATACGTCTTGCAAGTTCTGCCAGACAAAGAATCTGGATGGATTTTACCTTTCCGATTCCTTTGATCTTCAGCAGTTGTTCCATAGACACTGTGGGATGCTGAGAAGTCCTTCAGAGCCAAATGGTGGATGCAGAATCTTCTGGGCAAGCCGAAGCGAATTCTCCCCTTTCGTTCCGGTACGAAGTAAAACAGCTAAAAGTTCCACATCTGTCAGATGTTCTGCACCGTACTGCTCACATTTTTCATAAGGACGCTCTTCAAGATACATCATTTTGATTGTTTCTGTATTTCTATTTTCCATGTTAATCATATCACTGCGATGACATAATACAACGATTCATTTTAGCACAGTTTCAAAAAAGTGTATAGAGAAGATACCAAAAAACCACAAATTTCATAAATGATTAAGATTTATATTTTTGAATGATTGCCTCGGCGACCTTCATTCCGTCCATCGCTGCGGAAGTGATTCCACCGGCATATCCGGCCCCTTCACCACATGGATAGATCCAGTCACAGGAAGCACAGACAAAGTTCTCATCTTTCAATTCTTACAGGGGAAGAAGTTCGGCTCTCCACACCGGATAATAATGCATCATTATCTGCAAAACCATGAATCTTATGATCCATTGCTATGATTCCATCCTCAAGCGACTGTGCGATTTCTTCCGGAAAGATACCACGTACATCTCCAAAGACAGAAGCTCCTTTCATGCAAGAATGAACCATACCATAAGAAGTTGTAATCTGATCTTCTTTAAAGTCACCAAAACGTTGGACAGGAACTTTTCCCTGTCCTGCCTGATAAGCTTTTTCTTCTAAACTGCGCTGGAAAGAAATCCCGGCAAGCGGATGGTCAGAACCGAAGTCATCCGGAGTAACTGTGACAATCACAGCACTGTTTGCATTTTCTCCAGCACGGTCATGATAGCTCATTCCATTGACTGCAAGACGATGTTCTTCAGAAGAAGCATTTACAACATATCCGCCCGGGCACATACAGAAAGTATAGACTCCTCTTCCATTCTCCAGGTTCTCGGTCAGTTTATATGCTGCTGCCGGAAGATCATTTCCCCGATCTCTTCCATATTGAGAATGATCGATCAATGTTTGTGGGTGTTCGATACGGACTCCGACGGCAAATGATTTTGCGCGCATCGGAATCTGATGCTTATAAAGCATTTCAAATGTATCACGGGCGCTGTGACCGATCGCAAAAACGGCTGCTCCGGCAGATACTTCTTCTGCGGAATTCTCTGAGAGATGAACAAGTTTCAGTGTTTTTGATGTCAGATCAACATCTGTAACCTGTGTATGAAAACAGAATTCGCCGCCAAGCGAAATGATCTCCTGACGCATCTGGCTCACAACATCAATCAGGACATCCGTACCGATATGTGGCTTATGTGCATATAAAATATCTTCGTCCGCTCCGAATTTTACGAAAGTCTCAAGAACGAAACGGTTACGTCCTGTCTTATCTTTTACAAGTGTATTTAACTTTCCATCTGAAAACGTACCGGCGCCGCCTTCTCCAAACTGAACATTGGAAGAAGTATCGAGTACACCGGTCTCCCAGAAACGGTCTACATCTTTCTTACGTTCTTCCACACAGGCACCACGTTCAAGAACCAAAGGACGGTATCCTTCCAGTGCGAGCAGATAAGCGCAGAATAGTCCGGCAGGACCACTTCCAATGACAACCGGACGGGCATTCAAAGTCTCTGTCCCGTGAGATGGAATCTGGTAATGCTTCTCTTCTACTTTCTGGATGTTTCCTTTACAATGCTTTAAAACAGCATTCTCATTGGAAACAGTGACATCAACCGTATACACATAGAACAACTCCGGTTTTCTGCGTGCGTCTAATGACTGACGGTGAATCCGATAAGTAAAAGAGTCCCCTTTCTTTAGATGAAGTGTCTTTTGTATCTTCTTTTCAAGAGCTTCTTCCGTGTGTGGAATCTGCAGTTTCAGCTGATTAATTCGTATCATTTATCTATCCTTTCTTTCAGGAAATCTAATATTAAAGTATATCATCCAGATATTGGTTACAAGTTAGCAGCAGGCGATTATGCAGATGCGGCAGACTGTCCGGCAACATAACCGCTTGCCCACGCCCAGGTGAGATTATACCCACCGCAGATTGCATCTACATCGACCAGTTCTCCGGCAAAATAAAGCCCTGGAACAAGTCTGGATTCCATCGTTTCCGGATTAATCTGTGTCGTATCAACACCGCCACAGCAGATCTGTGCCTGTTCATAAGAATTTGTCTTAATTACAGGTGATTTGAATTCCTTGATCATCCATGACAGCCTCTGAATATCTGCATCTGTAAAGTCGCCGCATAGCTTCTCTTTCTTGATCTTGGTAAATTTTAGCCATACAGCGGCCAATTTTTCATGAAACAGGCCGGTAAAGAACTGCTCTGCTGTCTTTTCCGGCTGGCGGTTGGCACGTTCTTTCAGAAGAATTTTCACTTCATCAACCGAATATTCTGGAAGAAAATCCAGCATGGCAACAACTTCCTTCTGCTCATATAATGCTTTCGATGCATAGCGGCTGATCTGGAATACCGGAATTCCTGAGATTCCATAGGCAGTCAATTGAAGTTCACCGGTATCAGCAGCAGTTAATTCACCGTCAACAAACAACGAAACTTTTCCCTGTGCACGTACTCCGGCAATTGCGCGGAAATGCTTTCCGGTACAATGTAAAGCACAAAGAGCGGGAAGTACAGGAATTATCTGATGCCCAAGCTGTTTGGATAAAGCGTATCCGGAACCATCAGAACCGGTGGAAGGTGCGGCTTTTGATCCATTGCAGAGAATCACCTGATCTACGGTTAAAGAACCGTGTGATGTCTGCAAGGAAAAGCGTTCATTTGTTTTCTGTATTCCAGTACAGGAGATTCCTGTACGCACATCAACTCCAAGACGGTATACTTCCTGTTCTAATACATCACGGATGGCACTTGCCTGATCAGAGTACGGATACAGATATCCATTTCTGTCTTTTGGATAGATTCCAAGTTCTCGGAAAAAAGCAATGACTTTTTCTGCCGGAAACTGATCCAGTACCCGCGTGATAAAGTCAGGCTGCTCCGAACGATAACAGGAAGCGTCCTGGTAAGTGTTTGTATAATTACACCGGCCATTTCCTGTCACTAATATTTTCTTTCCCAATCTATCATTTTGCTCCAGAAGGAGAACTTTCGCTCCTTTTCTGGCAGCGAAAATGGCGGCCATCATTCCTGATGCACCGCCACCTATAATTGCAATTGTATTCATTAAAACTCATATCCTCTTACTTTCTTAGCAGATTACATCTGTCTGAATTTTAACATAACAATTCATTCAACTCAACTGAATTTTCAATAGAATTCTCTCGAAAAATTGTTTTACAGAAGTTCTCTCACACGCTCGATAGAAAGAACGCCTGCATCAATAACGCTCTGCAGTGATTTGAGAATACCAAGCTTTGCATGATACCATGTGAGTCCACCCTGGAAATAGACAGCGTACGGAGGTTTTACCGGTCCATCTGCACTCAGTTCAATCGAGGAACCCTGAACGAAAGCACCAGCTGCCATGATCACATCACTGTCATATCCCGGCATTGCCCATGGTTCCGGGCTTACATAACTGTCTACCGGAGCGGCTGCCTGAATTCCTTTACAGAATGCAATAACACCTTCTGCTGATCCAAGTGTAACCGCCTGGATGATATCATGACGGGATTCAGAACCGTTCGGAATTACCGGATATCCTAAAGCTTCGTAGATATTTGCTGCAAAAGTAGCACCCTTTAAAGCACCGCATACAACAGTTGGTGCAAGGAAGAATCCCTGATAGAAGGACTGTGTAACACCAAGTGTAGCACCGACTTCTTTCCCGAGTCCCGGAGAAGTCAGACGATAAGCACAGTTTTCAATCAGATCAGCTCTTCCGGCAACATATCCGCCGATTGGGCAAGTCCGCCGCCCGGGTTCTTGATCAGAGAACCGACGATCATATCTGCACCGACATCACTTGGCTCAATACGCTCAACGAATTCTCCGTAACAGTTATCTACCATGCAGATGACATCCGGGCGACGCTCTTTGATAAATGTGATCAGTTCGCCGATTTTTTCTACAGAGTAGCTTGGGCGTGTCTGGTATCCTTTGGAACGCTGGATCGTTGCCAGTTTGATTGTTTTATCTTCCAGAGCTTTTTCAATCGCAGGATAATCAAAATATCCATCTTCCAGAAGTTCTACCTGTTTATAGGAGATTCTATATTCTGCAAGAGAGCCGTTAGACGGGCGGATTCCGATTACTTCTTCAAGTGTATCATATGGTTTTCCAACCGGAGATAACAGTGTGTCTCCGGGACGAAGATTCGCTGCAAGCGCAAGCGCAAGCGCATGTGTTCCGCAAGTGATCTGCGGACGCACCAGAGCGGCTTCTGTATGGAAAACAGAGGCATAGACATCCTCTAAAGTATCTCTTCCCTGATCATTGTATCCATATCCGCTTACATAGTTAAAGCATCCTTCACTTACGCGGTTTTCCTGCATGGCATGAATTACTTTTAACTGATTGTATTCAGCGTTTCTGTCAAATTCTTCAAAACGTTCTTTTAGTTTCTCTTCTGTCTTCTGTCCGAACGCCCAGACTTCTTTGCTGATTCCTAGCTGTTCGTAAATTGTTTCTGTAGTTGGTGTATTCATTTTTCTTCTTCTTTCTTTTTAAGTTTTTTATCGTTTGATTTACATGGCAAAGCTGCATTTTATCTAAATGCAGCCTGATGTCCTAATGAATGATTTCTTTTTCCTTTAAAACAGTGAGCATCTGCTGGATCAATTGCTCATCTTCTCTTCCAATCTCACTTTTATCAAGCCAGATGACATCTCGTTCTCTTCTAAACCAGGTCAACTGCCGCTTGGCAAAATGTCTTGTGTCTCTCTTAATAATGCGTACGGCTTCTTCCAAAGGATACTCTCCTTCAAAATAACCAAACAGTTCTTTGTATCCAAGTCCCTGCATCGCAACACTTTCTCTTTTAAGTCCGCGCAATCTTAACGCATTGACTTCTTCAAGAAGTCCTTCCTGCATCATCAGATCGACACGTTTATCAATCCGGTCATAGAGAATCTTACGATCATCTGTCAGCACAAAATATGCGGAGTTATAAGCAGATTCTTTCTCACGTTCCGCCTCATTGTGCTCGGAAATCTTCTGTCCGGTCTGCTGGTAATATTCCAGCGCGCGGATCACACGTTTTACATTATGAAAATGAATCTGTTCCGCAGATTCCGGGTCTACTTTTTCAAGCATTTCATGAAGATATTCTGCACCCTGGGTTTTGGCAAGTGCTTCTAATTCTTCCCGATAAGCAGTATCGGCATTATTTTCTGTGAAATCAATGTCGTAAAGTAATGCCTGAATATAGAATCCTGTTCCGCCGACAACGATCGGAATATGTCCCCGCTGATAGATTCCTTCCATTGCTTCTTTTGCCATCTGCTGAAAGAGAACAACGTTAAAATCCTCAGACGGATCAAGAACATCTACCAGATGATGCGGCACACCGTCCGTCTCTTCAGGACGGATCTTGCGGAGCCGATGTCCATCTCCCTGTAGACCTGCATAGAGTCAGCAGAAATGATCTCTCCGCCGATCGCTTTGGCAAGTCCGATGGAGGCAGCAGTCTTCCCGACAGCAGTTGGTCCGGTCAGAATGACAAGTGGGCGTTTGTTTGTCTGTTCCATCTATATTTCCTCGATTCCATTTATACAATTCGTTTAAATTTCTTTTCCAGATCACGTTTTGTCATGGCAATGATCGTCGGTCGTCCATGCGGACAGTGATATGGATTGTCCAGTGTCAGGAGTTCGCCGATCAGTTTGTCTACTTCCTGTGCAGACAGGCGGTTATTCCCCTTTACAGCAGCCTTACAGGATAAGGATGCAACCTTCTCATCGATCAGCTCCGGTGTCATAGAAGTAGAAAGACCTTCGGTCAGATCATCGATCATCTCCATCAGAAGTTCTTTCTTGGCAATACTGAACAAATTGTCAGGTACTGCACGGACTGCATACTCTTCTCCACCAAAAGGTTCAATCTCGAAACCAATGCGTGAAAAGCGGTCCATATTTTCATTCAGAAGCTGTGCTTCCTGCATGGATAAGCTTAAAATGATCGGAGGACTTAAGTACTGAGAAGTAAATTCTCTGCTTTCATTTCACGCAAGGTACGCTCATACAAGACGCGTTCATGAGCCGCATGCTGATCAATGATGTAGAGATTATCTTTAAATTCTACGAGCCAGTAGGTGTCAAAGACCTGGCCGATCAATTTATATTCTGCACGGATATCTCTTTTTAAGAAATTTTCTTCAAAGAGATCCATCTGCGTACCGTCTTCTGGTTCTGATTTTGCGTCGGTTATTTCACAATCAGATGCTGCATCGGTGCTGGTGGTGGCAGTTTGCATTTCAACAGCTGGTTTGGATTTTTGAACTGCTGCCGCAGTTTCCGGTGCAATTGTCTTATCTGCTGCTTCAACGGCGTATTTGACATGTTCAGCAATTTTGTCTTTCTGTTCATCTGCACGGAAAATCTCTTTCCGGTCTGCAACTTCGGCGGAAGAAGAACGATTATGGTAAGAAAGTACGCGCTCCTTCATCTTACGGATAAAATAATCTTCATCTTGAACATCATCCTTAACCGTTTCCCTGGATTCTTTGATCAATTCCGCAGCTGTTACTTTTTCATTCTCCTTACGCGGACGAAGAAGAAACGGACTGCCGGTATCCTCTTGATCTTTGGTCGAAGCGGATGTGAATGTCTTTTTCACTCGCTCCGGTCTTTCGGCTTGTCTCTCCGGTTGCTCTACCGGATCAGGAACTTCTGTTTTCTGGATCAGTTCCGGTTCCAGCAAAGTCCTGTGTACGGCTTCAAAGACGGTATTATAAACCTCCTGCTGCCGCGAGAAGCGAAGCTCCATCTTTGTCGGATGCACATTGATATCTACATTTTCTCCACTCAGATGAAAATGCAGAACTGCAAATGGAAACTTGTGCTGCATCACAAAATCACGATAAGCGTCTTCCACGGATTTGGAGATCATTGCACTTTTGACATAACGGCCGTTTACGAAGAAATTTTCAAAGTTACGATTTCCACGTGTGATGATCGGCTTGCCGAGAAAACCTGTGATATGGATACCATTTTTCTCATAATCGATCTCAATCAGGTTAGCCGCTACGTCACGGCCATAGACATTGTAGATCACATCTTTCAGTTTTCCGTTTCCGGAAGTACGAAGTTTTTCCTGTCCGTTATTCAAAAACTGAAAAGCAACTTCCGGATGAGACAGGGCAAGGTGCATCAAGAGATCCTGCACATGTCCGGCTTCTGTCATTGGTGTCTTTAAGAATTTTCTTCTGGCAGGAACATTGTAAAATAACTGATGGACGAGGAAAGTTGTCCCATTTGGCGCACCCGTATCTTCCAAGGATACTTCTTTTCCACCTTCAATGACATAACGGGTACCAAACTCTGCATCGGCTGTCTTTGTGATCAGTTCCGTCCGGGTAACAGCTGCAATACTTGAAAGCGCCTCTCCACGGAATCCCAAAGATGCAATATGAGACAGGTCTTCCACTGTCTCAATCTTGCTTGTAGAATGCCGCAGAAAAGCACGCTGCACTTCATCCTGCGGAATGCCACAGCCATTATCTGTAATACGGATGAAGGAAATGCCCCCATCTTTGATCTCTATTTTTACAGAAGTAGATCCTGCATCGATCGCATTTTCAACGAGTTCCTTTACAATTGAAGCAGGACGCTCAATCACTTCACCTGCGGCAATCTTATCAATTGTGATCTGGTCTAATACATGAATGTGTGGCATATTTCATCCCTTCTTTCTACCAACGGTTCTTCAGCTTATTCTGTAACCGGTAGATTGTATTCAAAGCATCGATCGGTGTCAGATTACCGACATCGATATTTTTCAATTCATCAAGTACGTCATCATCTTTTACAGTGTCAAACAGAGACATCTGTGCCATATCACTTCGTCATATTTCTTTGCCTTACTCTTTTTCTTTGTAGTATGCTCTTTGGCTGCAATCTCACTGACACGGTTTGTGATGTCTTCATCGCTGAGTTCTTCTACGATTTCCTTCGCACGAGATATGACAAGATCCGGTACTCCGGCAAGCTTTGCAACCTGGATACCATAACTCTTGTCAGCCCCGCCTTTTACGATCTTTCGTAAGAATACGATGTCGTCACCCTTTTCTTTTACAGCAATACAATAGTTATTGACATTGTCAATCTTTCCTTCAAGTTCTGTCAGTTCATGATAATGTGTGGCAAATAAAGTCTTTGCTCCCAGCAGTTTGCTGTCGCTGATGTACTCTACGACAGCCCATGCAATTGACAACCCGTCAAATGTACTTGTCCCGCGTCCGATCTCATCAAGAATGAGAAGACTTTTTGAGGTTGCATTTCTTAAAATATTGGCAACTTCGGTCATCTCAACCATGAATGTACTCTGTCCGGAAGCAAGGTCATCGGATGCTCCGACTCTGGTGAAAATACGGTCGGAAAGACAGATGTTCGCGCTCTCTGCCGGGACAAAAGATCCGATTTGAGCCATCAGTGCGATCAATGCAGTCTGACGCATGTAAGTTGATTTACCTGCCATGTTCGGACCTGTGATGATTGAAATTCTGTGCTTCTTATCATCCAGGTAAGTATCATTGGCAATAAACATATCATTTGGAATCATTCGTTCAACGACCGGGTGACGGCCTTCTTTAATATCAAGGATTCCTTTTTCATTGATTTTCGGACGGACATAGTTGTTGCGCTCTGCAACAAGTGCAAGAGAACTGAAAGCATCCAGTGCGGCAACTGCTTTGGCAGTCTGCTGGATTCTCTCCACCTGTCCGGCAATCGTTTCACGAACTTCGCTGTAAAGCTCATATTCCAGTGCATACAGTTTATCTTCCGCACCAAGGATCATATCTTCAAGTTCTTTAAGCTCCGGTGTGATATAACGCTCAGCATTCGCAAGTGTCTGTTTTCTTGTATAATAATCCGGTACAAGATCCTTGTAAGAATTCGTCACTTCCAGATAATAGCCGAATACTTTGTTGTATTTTATTTTCAGGTTTTTAATGCCTGTTTTTTCTCGTTCATCATTCTCAAGTTTTGCAAGCCAGTCTTTTCCGTCCGATTTCGCCCGACGAAGTTTATCAACTTCTTCGTTATAACCGTCGCGGATAATATTTCCCTCTTTCATGGCAAGCGGCGGATCCTCACGAATGGCTTTCGTGACGAGCTCGCAGAGATCTTCTAATGCATCCAGATCTTCATAAATCTCTTTTAAAAGCGGTGCCTGCAGATCCTGTAAAATATAGCGGATCGGTGGCAGCATCTCCAGAGAACCTTTGAATGCGGTGAGGTCTCGCGGATTCGCAGAACCATAAGTGATCTTCGTGATCAGACGCTCCAGATCGTAGACCGGAGATAAATATTCTCTGATCTCTTCACGGGCAATGGCCTGATTTTTCAGTTCTTCTACTGCATCCAGTCTGCGGTTGATCTCGGATTTATCGATCAAAGGCTGTTCTACATTTTTGCGAAGCGTACGTGCGCCCATTGCAGTACGTGTTTTGTCAAGAACCCAGAGAAGGGAACCACGCTTCTGCTTTTCACGTAAAGTTTCGCATAGCTCCAGATTTCGACGTGTAGAACTGTCAATCAGCATATATTTTCCTGTGATATATGGTGTAATATGTGTCAGGTTGGAAAGTGAATTTTTCTGTGTCTCAAATAAATAGATCAGAAGTGCTCCGGCACTGATGATTCCACAGTCATAATCAGCAAGTCCAAGCCCTGCAAAATTCTTTACTTTGAAATGCTCAAGCAGCTTATCTTTGCAGACAGCATCATCAAAATACCAGGAATCGAGAGAATAAATCGTGATCCCAAGCTTGTCTCTCATCGCATCCAGATCCATACCGCTCATATAGAACGCTTCGTTGCAGATGATCTCAGACGGACTGAATTTATAAATCTCATCCATCAGACGACTGCTGTCCGGAAGTTCTGTGACAAAATAATCTCCGGTAGAAATATCTGCGATTGCAACTCCATAGCGGTCTGCAATATAGACGATACACATGATGTAATTATTCTTTGTTTCATCTAATGCCTGTGTATCCAGATTCGTTCCGGGGGTAACAATTCTTACAACCTCACGCTTTACGATCCCCTTCGCAGTCTTTGGGTCTTCTACCTGTTCACAGATTGCAACTTTGTATCCCTTCGCAACAAGACGGTTCAAGTAACCTTCTACGGCATGGTATGGGATTCCGCACATCGGGCACGTTCATCCAGACCACAGCTTTTCCCGGTCAGTGTGATCTCAAGCTCTCGGGATGCAGTCAAGGCATCGTCAAAGAACATTTCGTAGAAATCGCCGAGGCGGTAGAATAAGATGCAATCCTTGTACTGCTCTTTCGTCTCGCAATAAATTTTCATCATGGGCGTTAATTTATCTATGTCAATATTTTCCATCAATTTCTCCTTAGTTTAAGGGTTTTTATCAATTTACCTGCAATTAGAAATAGAATGCAAGTCCGCAGATTATCTTAGCAAATTTTGACTGGAATTTCAAGCATATCATCTTTCGCATTTGAAGTACTCATTTGGCGTTCTACATTTTGTTAGAGTCTGTTTGAACCAGCCCAACGAACTCCTTCTTGCATGCAACGTTCTTACCTTCTTTCCATTGACTTTAAAGTTACTTCATTAACGGAGTGGCTGCTCAGCTTAAAATGAATCTACTTTATGCTATCCTTAGTTGATTTGAAGTAGGTAATATTCCCGGTGTTAGTACTTTTTATGATTTTTTAAACCGCTTATGGGACTCTGATAATAATCAGATGTCACCTCATATCCATCCGCTGAAGACTAAGGTTAAAAAGCCTAAAACAATAAGTATAATTAAATATTAGTAATGTTTTTTCAATAATTTCTTTTCGACGAATTCACTTCCCAACTAAAAAAAGGAATCATTACGACTCCTTTTTGGTTAAATCTATTAATTTTACATTTTTTCTACACAATAAGCTTATTGAGAAGCATGAAGAAATTTACACATGTTTTTTATTATCTACTTTTTGTCCATACACCGGATTCATTTACATAGGAATTTCCAATCCATGTATTAGATGCCATTCCTCCACCTGAATAGAAGTAATACCATGTGTTCCCTATTTGTTTCCATCCTGTTACCATACTTCCGTCAGCATTTAGATAATACCAGGTATTTCCTAATTGTAACCATCCAGTCTGCATATATCCATTTCGATTGAAGTAATACCATTTACCATTAATCGATTGCCACTGGTTTGTTGAATAAGTACCATCTGCATTTTGATACCACCAGCCAGTTGTATCATGTAGCCATTTGCCTTGTACCCAGACCCCACTCGAATTCACATAACTGCCGTCAATCCATGTATCGGATGCCATTGCACCGCTGGAATACATGTAATAGCAGTTTCCATCGATCCAATGCCAACCTTGTTCATACATATATCCATTGCTATCGAAATAATACCAATTTCCAGAAATTGCCTTCCACTGGTTTGCTGGATAAGTACCATCTGCGTTTTGATACCACCACCCAACTGTATTATGCATCCATTTATCCTGTACCCAGACCCCATCCGAATTTACATAATTGCCATCAATCCATGTATTAGATGCCATTATACCGGTGGAATACATATAATAACAATTTCCATTGATCCAATGCCAACCTTGTTCATACATGTACCCGTTAGCATCAAAATAATACCAATTATTATTGATCTGCTCCATGTATTCACAGGATATGTGCCATCATCCAGGAAATATCGCCAACCGGTGGAATCCTGTATCCATCCAATCTTTGCATTCGAAACCACATCAAGGTATATCGTTCCCGTTCCTTGCAGATTTACACTGCCATGTCCATTTTGATCTTCTCTACCTGTTATTCTGATAGTGATTCGACCAGGTCCAGTAATGGTATATTTATATTCTGGTTCATAGTTGACAGTCATCTGATCCTGAATGGCGCCAAAACCATATCCATAATTACCAAAATAGTAACCTGGTCTTCTGACGTCTTCTGATTCATACCAATAATTAAAATGTTCATCACCATACAAGAAGTAATCCCAACGTCCAGACCAAATATCCATCTCAGCAGCAATGGCATCCATCAATTGAGCATCGGTAAAACTATAATAGGTATGATAGACAACACGTGTTTCTGCCTGATATGAGAATGCAACCTGATCACGGTCTACATTTAATTCCTTTGCAATTTTAGGTGCTTCCATTCTTGTATTATAATCGATATAGTCTACATAAGATCTTGTATAAGTTCCTTTTATGTAATAAAGATCCCCTTTTTCAAGCAACGTATAGTTATGTTGTTCTGCAACAGATTCCGCTAATTCATGTGAAACTAAATTTTTGGATACCTTAAAGTATACTGGATACCATGTTTCTTTTACAGCTTCACATTTTGCATATTCTTCTCTCTCACACAAATAGGAGGTATATGAATCTATATCATTATATCCCCATTGTTTTGCCTCATCTAAGGCAGTGTTTTCAAGATCCGTTACATATCCTGGACTAACTCCTTCCCAGAGGTCATCGGATTTCAAATATCCTGTTGTGTTTACAAAGTCAGTCATGGAATTATAATTTCTTAGTTCTTCTAATGTATAATCATCTGTAATTCCCAAAAAAACAATCATAAAAGGTTCAACATGACCTCTTTCAAAACCAAGTCTTTTACCAGTTTGGTAAATTGGGAGTAATGAACATGCTAAAATAGTTCCATTGTCATATTTATCTTGAAAACCATACCAGTGATCGTTATAGATATATTTCTCTTCTGTATATCCATCTTTAATTAATGTTTTTGTTACATTACTTCCTTCTATAGATAAAGAGTAACTTTCTCGTGGAAAAACTGCATTATTCATTAGTGGATATGCATCAATCTCTATCGGATCTCCGTTATATTCCACAGTATCATTTTGAGCCCATATCGTATATCCCTTTTGATCTCTCAAGTCATAGGATAATTCCGTAGAAGAAATATCTATTGCGTCGTTCGGTACTCTTTTTGTACCTTGTGCAGCTTGTACAGAAACTGGTGACAGCAAACAAACTGATGTCAATATGCATATTAGTTTATTAAATCTTATTTTCATACACGCCTCCTCATCCCGTTTTTTATCTATTTTATATCCATTCAAACAGATTCCCTATGTAATTTCCATCCTCATCATAAGAATTTCCATTATCGTCATTTACGCTCCCGCAATATTCGTTACCGTTACCATTATCAACCCACAAAATCCTCCAGTGGCAATAATCATTATACCAACCAGTACTATCTACATAATAATTACCAATCCATTCATTTGCTGCCATTTCTCCACTTGGTTTTAAATAATACCATTTAGCATAGTAAACCTTCCAACCAGTTTGCATACTTCCATTCCTGGCAAAATGGTACCAGTTTCCATTGATTGATTTCCATTCAGCTTCAGCCATGCTTCCATCAGAATTTAAGTAATACCAGATTCCACCAAGCTGAATCCATCCTGTTACCATCATACCACTAGAATTAAGATAATACCACTTGTTTTCGATTCGTTCCCAACCAGTAGCCATTGCACCATTAGGTTTTAAATAATACCAGTTATTGTCAAGATTCTCCCAACCAGTGGCCATCGCACCATTAGTTTTTAAGTAATACCAAGTATTATCAGTCAGTAACCATCCGGTCTGCATATAGCCATATTGATCAAAATGATACCAACTGCCATTGGTTAGTTGCCATTGATTTTTTGGATAGGTTCCATCAGCATTTTGATACCACCAACCAATATTATCATGTTTCCATTGTGCATTATCTTGAGTATGTTGTGAGATTCCATAATCTTCTGCTTGAACTGCAAGACTATATGTTTCTGATTGAGTATCTGTTATATTTTTAGCCAGTACAGAAACAGGTGCTTGAACGCATATCATTGCGCTTGTCAGCAGAGTGAGTCCATTTATTAAATATTTTTTCATGGCGTTTCCTCCCTCGTATCTTAGAACTGTCTATTTCCCGACAGCCCTACCGTCAATGGAATATTTGGATTCGGGCATTACCCACGCCTTCCTGCGGTCTATAATTATATTAGCACATAAGAAGTAAATTCTCTACTGTTTTTGAAGCTTCGCACGCGTGAGTATAGTAGAATCATTCACATTTTAGTGATATACTTTAATCTTTCTGGTGGAACAAGTTATGAATTGATTTATGAATGCAATGGAGTAAAGAAGGGAAACCTGAAATCTTCCACAGGTAATTTTGAGTATTCTACAAGTGCAGACATTGGCTCTCTTACTTCATTTTTCATAAACAACTTCTAACTGTCCGGCATCCATCTCGCACACTGTATCACACAACCATTCCATTTCCATCACATTGTGTGCAGCTAGCAGGATAGTTGTTCCTTTTTCTTTCAATTCAACAAAGAGTTCGCAGACATCCTGTGCGCCTCTTTTATCCAATCCATTGAATGGTTCGTCTAAAATTAATAATTTTGGCCGCTCCATGATCGCCTGTGCAATTCCAAGGCGTTCTCTCATCCCGAGTGAATATTGACCTACTTTCTTTTTAGAAAACGGATCAAGACCAACTCTTGCGATTGCATCCCGGATCTCAGTATCTCCTATTTTTCGATTAAGTTGTGCAAGGCGTTTTAAGTTTTCATATCCACTGATATATGGAAGAAATCCCGGACTCTCGATAATCATTCCGGTATTTTCCGGAAAATCAATATCTTTTCCAATTCTTTTTCCATAGACATATACGCTCCCTCTGTCAGGTTGAAGAAAACCGCAGATGCATTTGAACATTACAGTTTTACCGGAGCCATTAAATCCCATGATTCCGTGGATTTTTCCTGCCTCAAAGGTATGATTGATTCCTTTTAATACTTTTTCTTTCCCAAAATGATTTTGTTAGTATTTTTAACTTTCACAGCAGCTTTCATAATTTTCCCCTTTCTTATTCCGTCAGGATTCATCAACCTGAGAAAATGTAAAATTATATCGTTTGATACATTTTCTCGAGATGAAAAGCAAAATACATATCACTGCAAGGAATAACAGGATGCTTATTTTTATTTGTGGCAAATAATCATATCCGAAATTATGCATTGGAAATGTTGCGTGATTTAAGGGTGATAACCATCCGCAAAGAATATTTGCCCGATAGGAAAGCCCTCCACCCAGATGAAAAACTTTTTGAAAAATATCCGGAGTCAGAAGAATTCCATAAAGATTTATCAGGAGTGCGCCAACAACGCCTCCGGCTCTTCCCTTCTGTAGATTCAATACAAGCATGACGGAAGTAATAAATAACGAATAAAAAAGCATAAGAAATACAACACAGATTGCACATTTATATGGTGTTGTCATTTCCATTGTCTTTATTGACACAGGAACCGTAAGATGATTATTACTTCCATATCCAATGCTTGCAGCGGTCTGACTCCATACATTTCCAACGTAAGCCCAGGGACTTGCAATTAGAAGTTCTGTCAGGCAGAGGAAGACGGTATAAAGCAAGTAGCCAGGATCACATATAGGATCTGACTTGCCATCCATACGCTTCGCTTTGTCCGGATCAGCCAATAGGGTGTCATCTGATTTACAAAAGGCATATCTGCAAATAATAACAGCAGTAAAAGGGATGAAAGCATCACAGACTGTGCATCACCGAAAGTCCAGATCAGTGGCTCGAACATCTGCACCGGTGTCTGGAATGTCTGTGCCTGCTCTAAAATCTGATTTGTCAACATCAGACAAAGTACAAACCCTAATGCAAATGTCATCCAGATTCTCGGATTTTTGCCCCAGTCAGAGAAATTCCTTTTTGTTAGAAGAAAGATTTGATGAATGTCCATTTTAAATTGCGATTTTTTCATGCCACCACTCTCCTTACCACGCATTTACGCAAAGCCAGTGCCAGAAGACTGCTGATCAGAAGCAGAGCCAAAAGGCAGAATCCGTTTCCATAATATGCCGGGCTTGCCCACTGCTTTGGACTGAGGAAAAAATAATTGCGGTAATAGCGTTCTTGAAACACTGTGAGTACATAATATAAAATAAATGGAACAGCACAGCTCAGATACTTATTTTTAGTCAAAACTGCTGTCAGTGAACCGCATAAAGACCACAATGCTCCATTTAGAAAAAGTCGGATAAATCCAATTCCTGTGCTACTTATTACCTCTGATATATTTTGCAAAGTATTCAGAGTCGGGATATTTCTACAGATAACTATAAAAACAACCAATGCAATTCCTGCCGCTGAAACGGAAATGGCACCACCTGTGAATGCGACTCCAAAACTTTTCATCCAAATATAATTTCTTTTTCCTATTCGGTTAATAAGAAACCATGCATAGCGGCTGTGTAATTCTTCCTGTATATCTGCGGCTGTTGCCAGAGGAACCAACAGTGGAAAGAAAAGCAAGGCTTTTTCTGAAGTGATTGCATAGTTGAAGGTGCATAACCAGGCTTTCCCTTCTGTTGATCCACCGAAAGCGATCAGATGATTTCGATAAGGAAGTGCAACAATCAAAAGAACCGCACACAATGCCAGTACAGAGATATAAAATCTTCGATTTCCAAAGTCATATTTCAATTCTGTTCTAAAAAGATGTCTTCGCTTCATATTCTATCATCTCCAATAAGAACCTATTCTTCCACCGTCTGTTGCATTTAATACAATGTAGTCGGTCTGATATCCTTCTCTTTTTCTTCCGGCTGTTCCAAGTTCGGCAGTTGTATCTGTACTCTCGCTTATAGTGAAAAACCATGCCGGAACCAGCCAGGCATTTTGTGGATTCTTATATGCCGGTATATAAGTATATCCCAGTTCGACAGTTGCAACATCATAACCAAATATCGTCTTGTCCTCAGCAGGCTGACTGGAAGGGTAAAGATATTTCACCTGATCGATCAGACGGCTTTCTATTTCATCAAATGCAAGGAGTTTTACATTTTCTGTAACTACCTTTTCTTCCTGACTCATGCCCTTCCATTTGAAGGAGCGAATCCCATCTTCTGTCACTACAATATAAATCTGCTCTACCGGCATGGAAGGTGCATATGCAAATCCACTATCATCTAAATATCCTGATTTATCCTGATTTATTTTTAATCCGGAAACAGAAGGAACGTAAGTAAGCCGATAACCTGTTTTTCCAAGATTTGGATCAGTATTCCATAATGCTTCCTGTTGTTCTAATATAGTGGTTTCCGGATAATCAGACTGTGCATACCAGAGGATTTTGTCTGATGACAACAACTGCATATTTTCGAGGTTCAGATCTTTCAGAACTTTTTTCAGCTTCATCTTCTGCTGTCTCTTCTAAGAGAGTGGTTTCTTTCATCTGGTCTTTCAGTGTTTGTAGTTTCTCCATAAAAGATTCTTTTACGCTTCCTGCAGGAACTCCATATTCGGCTGTGCGATTCTCTCTTGCCAGATAGTTTTCAATAGTTGCCAGTTCAATCCCATTTCCTTCTGACCAGGAGAAAATACTATAATTTCCTGCTTCCGGATCGTAAGTTTCTGCATTGATCGTACCTTTTGCATCTGCACCAACCGTTGCCTGAAAATGAATCTCCATTCCATCCTGCTTTGTGGTATCCGGAAGAATATCATATCCGTCAGCTTCCAGTGATTTTCTTTCTGCTTCATACGCCGGATCCGTCTTTTTTGATGTGTACTCAATCTGTCCAATCTCTTGCAATGGTGTCTGTTCCGGCGCAAGAGGAAGAACTTCTTCCACTAACTTTTCAAGCCCTGTTAAATCATACTCCACACTTTTGTCAGCATAGAATCCTTCCCTGTTCTTAATCTTATCTAAGAGGTTCTGATAGTATTCTCTGGTAAGTTCCTGCGCCTGATACAAAGTCTCTCCGCCTGCAAAATAGGAAATCAGTTCTTTTAATTGTTCAAGCTCCAGTTTTTTCTGACTGACTTCAATCACCGGAAGATTTCCTGTCGTAACAGATTCTAATTTCTGATCTGCGCGAAAAACTCCGCGGTCATTACTCCATGTTACTGTTGTGTCCCAGTGTTCCGGCAGATTCAGTGTCTGCGTCTCTCCATCTTTCAAAGGGTCTGCAATTACATCCTCGCTTAATCCTCCGGCCTTACTGACAACTGCACTCTGATCTGGTGTCTTCTGACATCCCGTAAGTAACAGACCACAAGTAAGACTGACTGTCAGAATCGATGGTAAAATGATTTTAGTTCTCATTTTCTTAATTGTCATGGCATCATTCCTCCATTTCCATTCCTGTCTGTGTGATACGAATTTCGTATCCTGAAAATTTGGAACAGGTTTTTTTCTTACATTCAGTTTAATCTTGTGGTGAAAGTACTGCAAGCGGATGGCCTTCAAGTACTGGATTACTGGACATGAGTATTTATAAATCAAAAAATGTTATTGAAACAACAAACATTTCATCTTCCATTTCATAGGCCAGATCTCCATCATATCGTGTAACAATCCGTTCCACACTTTTCAAGCCATATCCATGAAGAGATTTATCCTGCTTCGAAGTCAGAAAAGTATGTCCTGATTTGGCAGGAAGCTTATCGGTTCCATTCTTAATTTCAAGAAACAACATTTGCATATGCTGCTCAATCTTTATACTGATTTTCTTACGTTCTTTATCAGTCACTTTCTCACAGGCTTCCAGGGCATTGTCTAACAGATTCCCAAATAGTGAACAGATCTCTCTTTCTTCCATCGTCAGACTGGATAGTGGTGTTACATCCAATTGGAAATCAATCCCTTTTTGTACTGCCAGGATTCGCTTTTGCCCAAGAATCAGATCCACTACATGATTTCCTGTATAAATCTGTGGATTGATTTTTACAAAATTTCTTCTGATTTTATCTACATAATTTTCCAGCTTTTCATATTCCTGATTTTTTACATATTCACTGATCACAAGATAATGATTCTTTGTGTCATGAACGAGTTCTTTGTTCTGCTCGATGGAAGCTCTTATTTCCTCATACTTTTGCTTCTCCATCTCTTCTTTCATCAGAAGAAATGTATTTTGTCCCATTATGTTTCTGTTTTTCCATATAAGAAATGTCATGACGATGACAAGCACGATCATAGTAAGAAAACTGATGAGACTTCCTTTTAAGACATCCTGAATTACCGGAATTCCAGCTGTGGAGTACAGTAATCCATACTTTAAAAGTTTCTGATACTCCAAGACGAGTGCTGACAACAGTACACCACATAAAACAAATACCCATTGAAATGCTTCTATGTCTTTTTTCTTCTTCCAGCTTCTTATTTTGAAAATGATAAAAAAGGAAATAATTAATAACAGGCTTTTTATCACACAAGCTTCTTCATTTTCATGGTAACGGAAAAATAGAATCTGAGGGTTTTCTGCCTGATTCCCATAAATAAATGCGAGAAGGTAGTAAATGATATATAAAAATAACATCATTGCTGCTTCATACATAGATGCGATCCCTGTAAGAAGAATCAATTTCTTTCGATAGGCAAGGAAACTTCCTAAAACCAAAATAAAAATCGTCAACAGGTATCCATAAGCACTAAACACAGATCTTTTGACCCATACAGAAATAATTGTTGAAGTGCTGATCAAAACAAAATAGAGAATCCATTTATCTTTCGTTTTCAGAGTCTTTCTGTCTATAACTGTTCCGAATAACAGATAATAGAAAAGGAAGGTTTCAAGAAAATTCAGTCCAATCCATATTCCAAGTGTATCCATCGTTACGAATTCCTCCAGTAGAGATTGATTTCTCGCTTTACTTCTGCAAGTCTTGCCTTACTTACCGGTACTTCATATCCTTTTTCGAGATAGATAGTGTCACCGCTTACTCTGCAAATCTGCTTTATATTAACAGCGTATCCACGTTCCACCAGAAGAAATTGTCTACTATTTAACATTTTCAGTGCATTTTCCAAAGAAGTTCGCTCTCTCACAACGCCTTGGGTAGTAACATAATTTACATACTTAGCACCTTTGGATTTATACAGATAAAGAATATCCTTATAAAGCAATTTCACCTGTTCTGTACCGTCTTTTATAATACAGAATTCTTTCTTTTGTTTTTGAAGCTTTTCAATAAGCTGTTCAGCAACTCCGGGAAGACGAAATTCTAGATCCTGTTTCAAAATATACTGATATGCTTCGATCCGATAACTTTCTGCCGCATATTCTTCATAAGATGTGATGAAGACAATGTACATGTCAGGGCAAATCCTTCGGACCAATTTCCCCAGTTCCACTCCATCCAGCTGTTGCA
>ENA-OQLB01000352-OQLB01000352.1-human-gut-metagenome-genome-assembly--contig:-NODE-352-length-27050-cov-9.185009_pt1 | contig 27050 bp, 30 predicted proteins | sample MGYA00242656_ERZ504813 | MGnify/ENA primary metagenome ERZ504813 (study PRJEB26092, sample SAMD00036388) | human gut metagenome | host: Homo sapiens | study: EMG produced TPA metagenomics assembly of... | reverse complement strand
TATCATCTCCTTTGATGGCGTATACAGAATGTTGGTCAGTCCGTCATTTGTAGTATATATGCGGGGGACATGTTTTCTTGTTTCCATTGCAGTAAACCATTTGATGTTCCTGCCCAAATAGTGCCGTTCTGTATGTTCATAAATCGAATAAATGATACATTGTTGCACTGCGTATTGGCAGGGCATGTCCGGTTTATCTAAATCGATACGGCATAATCCATTATACGTACCGACATAGAGAGCATTTTTCGATGTGGAATAGTAGAGACTGCAAATCCAATTGTCACTGAAGTTATTACTCAGGTGGCTGATATGATTGATTTTATGAGTGTTTAGATCATAATAAAATAGGCCTCCACCCATAGTAGCTATCCATAAGCGTTTCTGATTATCTTCGGCGAAGGCATATACATTCCGTACATTTTTCCCATTTTTGTCGACTAGATCTTGCAAATAAGTACATTTTCCGGTACGTTTATCCAGGCGGGCAGCTCCACTGGCGTATGAACCGATCCATAGATTGTGTACCGAATCTTCGTAAAGGGCTAGAATAATAGAAGGTACGGATTGTATGCTGTTGCTGTGACTGAGATGCGCCTGTTGGGTCCCATGTTCGTCAATGATATATAGTCCGTCATTGTCTGTTCCGACATAGGTAGTACCGGTATTGTCTTTGTAGAGAGCTGTAATACAATTGGTGCCAATGATATTTTTAGAAACCGATTTGCATCCCCAATATTTGAATCCGTTTCTTTGGGAGGGGATCATAATAACTCCTTTTTGATAGATGGCTATCCAGTAATTACCGGTTTTGTCTTTCAGTACAGAATGGACCTTTGAGGTTCTAGAGCAAAATGCCTTCTTCAAATTTGATAGTCTGATAGTTGGCGCGTTTTATTATTAAAAATTTTCAGCGCGTCGATGTATTTGACAATTAGTTGAGATTAAGGCAACTGTGAAACAGCTGCAGATTCAGGAGGATTTGACAATGAGATTAAAAGACACAGGATTAACAGCACAGGATATCAAAGACAAAGTAAGCAAATACATGATCGAGACTTATGAGCGTTTCGATTTTCTTGCAGAGACAGCCGAGGGGATGTATCTCTATGATGAGAATGGAACACCATATCTTGACTTTTATGCAGGAATCGCAGTAAACAATGCGGGAAACAGAAACCCGAAGGTTGTAGCAGCAGTCAAAGACCAGGTGGACGATATAATGCACACATTTAACTATCCATATACCATTCCACAGGCGCTGCTTGCTGAAAAAGTATGTAAGACACTTGGAATGGACAAGATCTTTTATCAGAACTCAGGAACAGAGGCCAACGAGGCAATGATCAAGATGGCGCGTAAATATGGTATTGAGAAATATGGCCCAAACAGATATCACATCGTTACAGCAAAGGATGGTTTCCATGGAAGAACATTTGGAGCAATGTCAGCAACAGGTCAGCCGGGAAATGGATGTCAGGTTGGATTCGGACCTATGACTTACGGATTCTCTTATGCACCATACAATGACCTGAAAGCATTCAAGGATGCATGCACAGAGAATACGATTGCAATTATGATCGAGCCTGTACAGGGCGAAGGCGGAGTTCATCCGGCAACACAGGAATTTATGAAAGGACTTCGTGAATTCTGTGATGAGAAGGGAATGCTTTTACTTCTGGATGAGGTACAGACAGGATGGTGTAGAACCGGAGCAGTTATGTCTTATATGAACTACGGAGTAAAACCAGATATCGTATCTATGGCGAAAGGTCTTGGTGGCGGAATGCCAATCGGAGCAATCTGTGCAACAGAGGAAGTATCCAAAGCATTTACAGCCGGATCACATGGAACAACATTTGGAGGACATCCGATTAGCTGTGCAGCAGCACTTGCAGAGGTTGGAGAGCTTCTTGACAGAGACCTTGCAGGAAATGCAAAGAAGGTCGGAGATTATTTTGCAGCGAAATTAGAGAAGTTGCCACATGTAAAAGAGGTAAGACATCAGGGACTTCTTGTTGGTGTTGAGTTTGATGATACAATCTCAGGAGTTGATCTAAAACATGGATGCTTTGACAGAAAACTTCTTATCACAGCAATCGGGGCACATATTATCCGTATGGTTCCACCGCTGATCGTCAGTGAAGAAGAGTGTGATAAGGCAGTTGAGATTATCGAAGAGGCGGTAAAAGCATTATCATAAATAGAGAAGAAGTATAGAAGACAAGGGCGTCACGAGAATGATCGTGCGCCCTTTTTCTTCGTGGTTTCTGGAATCATTGAGACGATAATGAAATGCTGTTCACTCTCGTGTAAATCAGAAAAATCATTCAGATGATTTGTATGGGAGTAAGCAGCAGAAATAGAAGAGAGGGTGAATGATATGCACATCTAGTTATTACAATCGGATGCGAATACGGTGCAAAGGGAAACCAGATTGGCCGGAAAGTCGCAGAAGATCTGGGAATTAAATTTATGATCGAGACACAGTGGATCAGATCATAAAAGAAGTCGGAATACCGAAAGAGATTATGGAGAAAGTTGAGGAAGGTGTTACAATCGCAGGAAAAGGAGCGGAAGGAGATGTTCGTGGTTCTTTTTCAAAATATGCAGATCTGACAGATCGTGCGATGCATGTTCAGAAAACGATTATACGAAAACTTTCGGACAGAGAATCTTGTGTGATCATCGGGCGATCAGCAGATTACATTTTGAAGGAACATCAGCCAATTCTCAGAGTATTTATTTATTCTCCAAATGAAGTGAGGATTCATAACGTAATGAAGAGTCACAATCTTTCAGCAGACGATGCAAAGCTTCTTATCATAGAAAAGGATAAGAGGTACCATAAACGTCACCTGGCACTGACCGGAAGCAATCGTGGTGACCGTCATAACCGTGACATGCTGATTGATAGCAGTCTTCTGGGAGTAGATGGAACCGCAGAGTTGATTGAAGATGTAGCAAAAAAGATAATGAACAAGTAGGAGGGAACAGGTTATGACACAGAAAAAATCAGAGTTTAACAAAGTATTGAATGCCTGGGACATCCTTGTAATCGCCTTTGGCGCTATGATTGGATGGGGCTGGGTTGTATCAACAGGTGTTGGATTGAAAAAGGCGGAGTTATCGGAGCTGCACTTGGTTTTGCAATCGGTGGTATCATGATCTTCTTCGTGGGTCTGACATACGCAGAGCTGACAGCAGCAATGCCACAGTGTGGAGGAGAGCATGTATTTAGTTACCGGGCAATGGGGTCAACGGGATCTTTTATCTGTACATGGATGATCGTACTTGGATATGTCAGTGTAGCATGTTTTGAAGCTTGTGCATTTCCAACGATCATTACTTATCTTTGGCCGGGATTTTTAAAAGGTTATATGTATACAGTTGCAGGATTTGATATCTATGCATCCTGGCTGATCACGGCGATCGTAATCGCATTTTTGATTATGTTGATCAATATTATCGGTGCAAAGACAGCGGCTATTCTGCAGACAGTTCTGACTTGTATCATCGGTGGCGCAGGAATCTTACTGATCGTTGCATCGGTGATCAATGGAACAGTTGACAATCTGGATGGACAGATATTTGCAGGAACTACAGCAGGTGTGAATATCAAAGCAATCATTGGAGTTGCGGCAATGTCACCGTTTTACTTCATTGGATTTGATGTTATCCCGCAGGCGGCAGAGGAAATCAATGTTCCACCGAAAAAGATTGGAAATATCTTGATTTTATCTGTAGTACTTGCAGTTATCTTTTATGCATTTGTTATTATAGCAGTTGGATTCGTTATGAATCCTGGAGACATTATCGCGTCACAGGAAGCAACAGGACTTGTAACGGCAGATGCGATGGCAGCGGCATTTAACACGAAAATCATGGCAAAGGTTATTATTGTCGGTGGAATGTGTGGAATCGTTACATCCTGGAACTCCTTCTTACTTGGTGGTTCCCGTGCAATGTATTCCATGGCAGAGTCTTACATGATTCCAAAATTCTTTGCAAAATTACATCCGAAGCACAAAACTCCTGTAAATGCTTTGATCCTGATCGGTGTTCTGACAATGCTTGCTCCGTTCGCAGGAAGAAAGATGCTTGTATGGATCAGTGATGCCGGTAACTTCGGATGTTGTTTCGCTTACTGCATGGTTGCTCTGTCTTTTATGATCCTGAGAAAGAAAGAGCCGGATATGCCGAGACCGTATAAGGTTCCATGCTATAAATTCTTCGGAACTATGGCAGTTATCATGTCAGGATTTATGGTTGCAATGTACTGTATTCCGGGAAGCGGTGGAAACCTGATCCTTCAGGAGTGGCTGATGGTACTTGGATGGTCAGCACTTGGTGTTGTATTCTATGTTGTATGCAAAGTGAAATACAAAGAGTCCTTTGGTACACTTGTTGAGATCATCTCTGATGAGGATGCAGCAACTCTGATGCCGGAGGCAGATGAAGAAGAGCTTGACAAAGTGATCGATGCAGCCATTGATCGTGTATTGATGCAGAAAATTGATTTGATTGGAGGCACAGTTTAATAATGAATGAATTTAGTTTTTCAGTTCCACAGAATATTACAGTAGGAAAGGGAAGCCTTGCAAAGCTTCCGAGATTGCTAAGAAGTCAGGCGGTTCACATGCATTTCTTATGTCCGGACCGCATCTGGCGAAGATGGGGCTTGTGGAGAAGGCAGCAAATTCTTTGAAATCTGCAGGGATTTCCGTTGATACATTTACAGATATAGAAGGAAATCTTCTGTTGAGACAGTGGATAAGGCAACAGCAGCATTCAAAGAAGCAGGCGCAGATTTTATCGTTGCATTTGGAGGAGGTTCTCCGATGGATGTGGCAAAAGCAGTCGGTGTTACTGCAAAATATGGCGGAAGCATTACAGAATATGAAGGTGCCCACAAAGTTCCGGGACCGATCATTCCGTTGATCGCGATCCCGACAACAGCAGGAACAGGTTCTGAGGTGACCGCATTTTCAGTTATTACAGATCACAGCAGAGACTATAAATTGACGGTATTCAGTTATGAGATTCTTCCGGCATATGCAATCCTGGATGCAGAGCTTCTGACAACAGCTCCGGCAAGTGTTGCAGCAGCGTGTGGAATTGATGCATTTATCCATGCGGAAGAAGCATACATTTCTACTGCAGCATCACCGTTTTCGGATGCGATGGCAGAGAAAGCCATGAGTCTGATCGGTAAAAACATTCGTCGTTTCGTTGCAAACCGTGGAGATATCGAAGCAGCAGAAGCAATGCTTGTCGGTTCACTTTTTGCAGGAATCGCATTTTCCTTTGCAAGGCTTGGAAATGTACATGCAATGAGTCATCCGGTCAGTGCATTCTTTGATGTGCCGCATGGAGTGGCAAATGCAGTATTGCTTCCGGTGATTGCAGAGTATAATGCACTGGCTGACCATGGAAGATATCTGACAATCTATAATGATATCAGTCCGGTTCCGGCTTACGCAGAAGAGTTTGAACCAATGATGCTGGTGGATGCGATCCGTGAGTTATGTGGAGAGATTGGAATTCCGGCAAATCTGACAGAAGCAATTAATAATGCCAACAAGACAGGCCCGGTGAGTGCAGAAGAGATTGAGAACAAGATTGAAGCAATGGCAGTGGATGCCATGAAGAGTGGAAACATTGCAGTGAATCCGAGGTCTTCCAGACAGTGTGACATTGAAATGTTGTACAGAAAAGCGTTGTAAAGATGAAGTAGATGGACTATTTATCACATAATGTATCAGAAAATTTGAAGAAAATTCGTAAAGCAAAGGGAATGAGTCTGGAATTTGAGACAGACCAGCCACATGTGTACCGGAACCAGGGAACAGAAAAGGTATGTTGTGTGTGCTTCTTCCTGGATTATACGAGAATAATATAAAAAAGAGATTTTAAATATAAAAAACAGGTGGTAGAATAAACACAGAACTATTCTATCACCTGTTTTACGTTACGAAAGAGAGGAAGAGAAACATGTATCAGGCAGCAAATGACAGATATGGGAAAATGGCTTATGTACGTTGTGGAAAGAGCGGATTACAACTCCCAGCAATATCACTTGGATTGTGGCACAACTTTGGAGATACCGGTGTTTATGAGAATATGAAGGAAATCCTTTTCACAGCATTTGATAATGGAATCGTACACTTTGATCTGGCAAATAATTACGGACCTGCTTATGGAAGTGCGGAGAAGAATTTTGGTAAGATTCTGAAAGAAGAACTTGGCGTGTACAGAGATGAGCTTCTGATCAGCACAAAGGCCGGTTTTGATATGTGGGAAGGCCTTATGGAAACTGGGGAAGCAGAAAATATCTTCTTTCCAGTCTGGATCAGAGCCTGAAGCGTATGGGGCTGGATTATGTGGATATCTTCTACCATCACCGGATGGATCCGGAGACTCCGTTGGAAGAGACGATGGGAGCACTTGCAAGTGCAGTGCAGTCAGGAAAAGCACTTTATGTGGGACTTTCAAATTATGATGGTCCAACATTGGAAAAGGCAGAAGCAATCTTAAGAGATTTGAAGTGCCCATTTGTGATCAATCAGAACAGATATTCTATCTTTGACAGAACAATTGAGAAAAATGGATTGAAAGACACCGCGAAGAAGCTGGAGAAGGGAATTATTGCATTCAGTCCGCTGGCGCAGGGACTTCTTACCGACCGTTATCTGAAAGGAATCCCGGAAGACAGCAGAATTATGACAGACGGACGTTTTCTGAAGAAATCTGCTCTGACAGAAGAAAAACTTGTGAAAATCAGAGAACTGAACGGACTGGCAGCCGGAAGAGGTCAGACATTGGCAGAGATGGCATTGAGTTGGATTTTGAAGGATGGTATTGTAACAAGCGTTCTTGTAGGCGCATCAAAACCGGAACAGGTATTGGATAATATCAAGGCAATACAGAATACAGAATTTACAGAAGAAGAACTCCGCAAGATTGATGAGCTGTCACTCGTTTAAGCTAGTTGTCACTGTTAATCTGTGTTATACTGGTTAAAAATGAAAAGTTGAAAAAGGAGAATTTACCATGGATAGAATTGCAAGCTTTACAATCAACCACCTGGATCTGATGCCGGGATTGTATGTCTCAAGAAGAGACGCAAAAGGAGATTGTGTCACAACAACATTTGATCTGAGAATCACAGCACCGAACAGAGAGCCAGTTGTGGATACTCCGGCACTTCATACGATTGAGCATCTGGCAGCAACTTATCTTCGTAATAGTGAGAAGAAGGATGACGTGATCTACTTTGGACCAATGGGCTGCAGAACAGGATGTTATCTTGTAATGTTCGGTAATCTGGATTCAGAGGATGTTCTTGATCTGGTTCTTGAGATGTGTGATTTCATTATCGGATTTGAAGGAGAGATTCCGGGGGCTGCACCGGAGCAGTGTGGTAACTATCAGGAGCAGAACCTTGATATGGCGAAGTATTATATTAAGAAATACAAAGATGCATTGGTGAATGACCGTCATCTTGTATATCCGGAATAATGTAAAGTGGGAATTGTCTGACAAGTTGTTTTCAGATAATTCCCACTTCGATTATACAGATCTGATTTTTAACATAATATAGCATGTCACTGAGAGGAATTGCAAAAATGCAAATTTAGTTCTTAAGCAATTCCGCATTCTTATGAATTGTCTCATTAACAATATTCTCTACATAACTTCCGATATGTTTTTTGACATCCTTATCCAGTTCATTTGGATAGATCGGAGTACCGTATTCGAGAACAACATGTGTTTTCTTGATCTTTGGAAAATGATTTTCGAAAATTTCAGCAGTATTATTCATAGAAATCGGTACGATCGGACAGCCGGTCTTTGTGGCAATCTTGAAAGCACCTTCTTTGAAAGGAAGAAGACTTAATTCTTCACCTTTATTTCTTGTACCTTCAGGGAAGATACAGATAGAGATACCGTTCTTTACATAATCGATTGCCTGCAGGATTGTCTTTAAACCTTCCTTCGGATTTTCACGATCAAGGAAAAGACAATAGACAAAACGCATCCAGGTAGAAAGAAGCGGAATCTTTTCCATCTCTTTCTTTGCCACATAACCTGTAAGATTCCTGCATCTGCTGTAAGTGAGCAGAATGTCAAAGAAGCTGCGGTGGTTTCCGATAAAGAGAACAGGTTCATCCGGTACATTCTCCTCACCGATCACGGTAACTTTCACACCGGTCATTTTCAAAATCACTTTAAATCCCCACTGGACAATACGCAGAGAACTGATGTCACGCGCATGTGGGTTGAATTTACCGATCAGCCATTCCACAAAGAAAACAGGAATAGAAAGAATCAGGTAAAGAATTAGAAAAATTGCAACAAAAATAAATCGAAACATATAATATCCTTTCTTTATCTTAAGAATAATAGAGTCGCCATAATATAAAATAACTACTGGCGCATGTAGCTTTATTATACCGTAGCAGCATAAAAAATACAACTGATGCATAGATTGAAGGGAAATAAAAAATCCGGATGGCGTTACTGTTTACAGTATCTGGAATATTGTAATGAAAAATAAAAAACAAAAGGGCATTTTAGCTGTGTTTCTACTGTGTGTCTGTTTTTTTATAAGCGGATGTATTACCAGGATTGAGAAAGAGCAAAAACGAAAAGATCTGGAATATATTCTGATCGACCAGGAGCATCTTCCGGAGGAAATGACAGAAGTGCTTGGTCAGTTAAAAAAGAAAGCATTTCATTTTGTTTATTCGGATCAGGGAAAGACATATCTTGCAGAAGGATACGGTGCATGTCCGACGACAGGATATACTATTGAGGTGAAGAAACTTTATGAAACGGAGCATGCAGTTTGTTTGAATACAAGTCTGATGGGACCGGCAACTGGTGAAGAGACGAAAGAAATCACGACATTTCCATACATAGTCGTGGAAATCAGTGAAACAGAAAAAGAGGTTATGTTTGATTGAGGAGGAGCAGGATGGAAATTGTGAAGAGAGCGATACGCCTGATGCATGAGGGAAAATGTATTTACGATCAGTTTCAGCTGGACGAAGACTATAACGTTCCGGATGCGAAGGAGGATGTGGGAAATGTAATTGAAGGGACAGTCTGTGCGAAGACGGAAGATATGAAGCTTGTAGAGAATTATCTGAAAATCAGTGGAAAAGCTCTATTTAAGATTTTGTACATGACAGCTTCTCTGGATCCGCAACCGGCAGTTTTAGAAGGAAAGCTTCCATTTGAAGAAATGGTATATGTAGAACAACCGGGAGAGGAAGAATATTTCCTGAAAAATCTCAGAACAGAGTTCAGTGTATCAATGGTGCATTCCAGAAAGCTGAGCCTGCATCTGCTGACAGAACTTGAAATTGGAAGAACCCAGATGATAAGTGAAGAAGTCACGGAAGATGTGGAAAGTGAACATGCTGTTTATAAAAAATGAAAAAGTTTCATCTGCTTGGATTGTCAGACACAAAAAAAGACACTTATAGAATAAAAGAAGAGATTACATTACCGGGAACGAAGGAGAGTATCAGCCAGATTCTGTTGTCCGAAGTGAGCGGTAGAAAGTTAGAACTGCGTCCGGGGACAGATGAGGTAACAGTCAGAGGAGAACTACAGGTGTTCTGTCTCTATCTGTCAGAAGAATCGAAGGCAGACTGGGTCAGCCAGGTGATTCCATATGAAGGAAAACTTCTTTGCAATGGTCTGACAGAAGGAATGTTTTATTCTGTGGAACATACGCTGGAGGATACACTGGTTGATATCCGTATGGATGAGGACGGTGAGATGCGGATCCTTGGGATTGAAGGGACATTACTGCTGCGGATGAACTTTTACGAAGAGCAGGAGATGGAGTTGTTAGAAGATATTTACTCTTTGCAAGAGCAGTGTATTCCGGAGAAACAGGAGACAGTTTTTGAAGAGCTTTTAATGCAGAACCAATCCAGATATAAACTAACGGAACGGCTTTCACTTCCAGAATTAAAAGATGATGTACTTCAAGTATCTGCAGCAGAGGGGAAATCCAGATAGAGCATACGGAGTATAGAGAAGAAGGAATCCAAATAGAAGGAATCCTGCATCTTAACTTTCTTTACCTGAGAGGGGATGATGCAAGACCATATGGAAACTGGCAGGGGATGATACCATTCCAACATCTGATCGAATGTTCCGACCTTCCGGAAAATGTACGGTGTACGATGAGTCATCATGTAGACCAGATTCAGGTGTCTATGGCGGGCAGTGAGGCTGTAGAAGTGAGAGCAATTCTTGCATTTGATGCATTCTTACGGCGGGAGGTAGAACTTCAGACAATCGTGTCTGTCATGGAGAAACCGTTGGATCTTGAACAGATGGATAAGAGACCGGGAATCGTTGGTCATATTGTGCAGGAGAAAGAAGATCTCTGGGAGTTGGCGAAACAGTATATGACGACAGTTGAGGGGATTATGAATGTAAACGAATTGGAAAATGAAAATGTGAAAATAGGGGATAAATTGTTGATTTTTAAAGAAAATATGAGTATACTGTAAGTACTATGTATACAAGATACATTTGTGTAAATTTTCACATCTGGTTCTTTAGAAAACAGCGATGGAGGTACACAGGATGAATCAAATTGAATTAAAAGCACTTGCCAAGATTAATTTAGGCCTGGATGTGCTTGGAAGACGCGAGAATGGATACCATGATGTCAGAATGGTCATGCAGTCTATTTATCTGTATGATGAAGTGAAGATTGCGAAGAAGAAAGAACCTGGAATTACACTGACAACAAATCTGAAGTTTCTTCCAACCGGGGATGGCAATATCGCTTATAAAGCAGCGCAGCTTCTGATGGATGAATTTGATCTGAAAGAAGGGGTTCAGATCACGCTGAATAAGCACATTCCGGTAGCTGCCGGTCTTGCAGGAGGAAGCTCGAATGCAGCTGCGGTTCTGTTTGGAATGAACCGGCTCTTCGGACTGCGTCTGACCCAGCAGGAGTTGATGGATCGGGGCGTGAAGCTTGGAGCAGATGTTCCTTATTGTATCATGAGAGGAACCGTTCTTGCAGAAGGGATAGGAGAAGAATTAAGTGTCCTTCCTGCCATGCCGAAATGTGCGGTACTGATCGCCAAGCCTCCGATCAGTGTTTCGACGAAGATGGTGTATGAAGCACTGGACTCCAAAGAGATTGTCGAGCATCCGGATATTGACGGGATCCTGGAAGGACTTCGGAAGGGAGATCTTCACAAGGTCGCAGATTCTATGGGGAATGTGTTAGAGGATGTGACAATACCGATGCATCCGGTGATCGCGGATATCAAGCAGGTGATGCAGGATTGCGGAGCAATCGGGGCAATGATGAGCGGAAGTGGACCGACTGTGTTTGGTCTGTTTGAAAACCGGGCATCAGCAAGAGAAGCACAGAAGATGATTCGGGACAAAGGTCTGACAAGACAGGCATATGTGACGAATATACACAACGTTAGGAGGAAGTAAAGATGGGAACTGATTTTGAAGTAACAATGAATGAATATCTGCCTCTGAGAGATGTGGTATTTAATACATTGAGACAGGCAATCCTGCGCGGAGAATTGAAACCGGGAGAGCGTCTGATGGAGATTCAGCTGGCGAATAAACTCGGAGTGAGCAGAACCCCGATCCGTGAAGCAATCCGTAAACTTGAGCTGGAAGGTCTTGTCCTTATGATTCCGAGAAAAGGTGCGGAAGTTGCAGAGATCACAGAGAAGAATCTAAGAGATGTGCTGGAAGTGCGCTGTGCGTTAGAAGAGCTTGCAGTACAGCTTGCATGTGACAGAATGGATGAAGAAGGAGTGCGTGAGCTTCGTGCGGCAGCGGAGACATTTGAGTCTATTCTCAACAGTGATGATATTACACAGATCGCACAGGCAGACGTTGCATTTCATGATATTATCTACGCTGCAACAGACAACCGCAGACTGATCCAGCTTCTGAATAATCTGCGCGAACAGATGTACAGATACAGAATTGAATATCTGAAGAAGAAAGAATGCTACCCACAGCTGTTGAATGAGCATCAGACAATTATTGATGCGATTGCCGGACATGATAAAGAGCTGGCTACAAAGTTTACAAGCCAGCATATTAAGAACCAGGCAGAAACGGTTGTTGGCACTATCCGTGAGAAAGAAGAAAATGCTTAAAAAATAAAGAATGTGCCTCGGCACATTCTTTATTCTATATGTATGGAATTCATTTTTGTGGAAAGACTCCATGTATGAACAGAATTGATTTATCATAGATGGAGGATGATATTATGAAGAAACGGTTTGCATTGCTCAGAAGAAAGCTGAAGTCTGTCCGACAAGAAAAACTGCCGGGAAGAGCAGTGATTTTTTCAGTGGCAGCGGGACTTCTGATCGCTGCTTTCTTCACAGGAATGATATATACAAAACAGGAATTATATGCACAGGAAGAAACGCAGAAGCATCTGGCGCAGGAAGTGTTTCGCTTCCATGTGTTAGCGAATAGTGACAGCGAAAAGGATCAGAATCTGAAATTGCAGGTAAGAGATGCAGTATTGGATTATATGAAAGAAGAATTGTCAGAAGAACCGGAAGAGAAACAGTGTCTTAAGCAGACAGTGCAGTGGGCACGTACACATACAGATGAGATTCGTGCAATCGGAGAAAAGACAGTTGCGATGGCAGGAGAAGATCAGAGTGTGAATGTGGCTGTAACAACCTGTTACTTTCCTGACAGGACTTACGGTGATGTGACATTTCCTGCGGGAAATTATCAGGCACTGCGGGTAGAACTGGGAAGTGCAGAGGGACATAACTGGTGGTGCGTGCTTTATCCGAATCTCTGCTTTCTGGATACAACGAATGCGGTGGTTCCTGACAAAGGAAAGAAACAATTAAAACAGGTACTGACGGAAGAAGAATATTCCAAAGTGACAGCGAATACAAAGTTTAAGATTGGCTGGTATTTTTGGAAATAAGAAATAAAAGAGGTTAAGAAAATGTATGAATTTGACAGCAGAGTACGTTACAGCGAGGTAGATCACCACGGTACGATGACCGTTCCGGCGTTGATCAATTATTTTCAGGACTGCAGTACCTTCCAGTCGGAGGATCTTGGAATTGGTACAACGGTTCTGAAGGAAGAGAAAAGAGCGTGGCTTTTATCTTACTGGCAGGTGATCCTGAATCGGAAACCGGAGCTTGGTGAGAAGATCACAATCGGAACATTTGCAACAGAATTCAAGGGATTGTTTGGAAACAGAAACTTTTATATGAAAGATGCAGATGGAAAATATCTCGCCTGTGCGAATTCAGTCTGGGCATTTATTGATACAGAAACAGGAAGACCAACCAGACCACAGCAGAAGGATGTTCAGTTGTATGGAGTAGAAGAACCACTTGATATACCATATGAGGGAAGAAAAATCCGACTTCCGGAAGAGACAGATGATCTGGAAGCATTTCCGGTCAGAAAGCATCATATTGACACAAATGAGCATGTGAACAACTGTCAGTATGTGCAGATGGCATTGGAATTTCTTCCGGATGATCTTCAGATTGCACAGTTGCGTGTAGAGTATAAAAAGGCAGCTGTACTGGGGGATATGATCTATCCGAAGCTGAGTAAAGAAGCAGACAGAATCGTTGTGGAACTCTGTGACGAACAGGCAAAACCATATGCAGTTCTGGAATTTAAAGAAGAAATATAAAAGAAGAGATAGAATAGAAAAACTCCCGGATGTTCCTACAGAAATTTCTGTGAACATTCGGGAATTTTTTGTTGCGAACAAGTAACGTTCGCAGATGATATTTACTTATCAAGACTTGCCAGGACATCTTCCAGAACATCCTCAACAGAATCAGTTACTTCATCCGCATAGTAGGATACACCGGGTGCACTGTTTGACATTGCGTAGCTGTGACCGACCAGTTCAAGCATTTCCAAATCATTATACTGATCTCCGAATGCCATACATTCTTCTGGTTTTACATGGAATAATTTCATCAGGTTAGAAAGCGCAGCACCTTTATTTGTTCCCGGAGCAATGAAGTCAATCCAGATATTTCCGGAAGTAACAACCTTAATCTCCGCACCGAACATTTCCTGTAAGTGTTCTAAATATTGCATGATTACTTTTGTGTCATCAATCATATTACAGATTGCAATCTTGAGAAATGGACCTTCGATTTTGCTTAGGTCGTCTACAATTTTTGTTGTGTTCTGCATGACATTTACAATATGATTTACAAAAGCTTCATGATTATCTTCAATCAGACAAGCATCTTCTCTGGAGATGAGAATATCAAAATTCGGTGATTTTTTCACTTCATCTATAATGCGGCAGGCAAGGTCATCTGCAATTATTCCGCGAGAGATTACCTTTCCCTGATGAATACAGATGGAACCATTTTCTCCAATATAGGAAATCTCGTCCTTAATCTCAGAAAACAGTCTACGCTCATTATCATACTGGCGTCCGCTTGCAGCAACAAAGTGAACCCCTTTCTGTGTCAGTTCATGAATCAGCTCTATGGCACGAGGAGTCAGTTTCTGTGCTCCGTTATGAAGAAGCGTACCATCAAGGTCGCTTGCGATTAATTTGATCATATGTAAAATCCTCCCGATTTTTCAAACTCTGTTTACGCAAAAAAGTTTAACATCATCTTCGAAAGAATCAAGAAAGTTATTTCGCAATCACTTCTTCTGCACGTTTCAGTGCAGCGCTGATATTCGGCTGGAAGTTCTCTTTTCCAACCAGCTCTGTGAATCCGGCTTTCTCCATAACTTTCATTGGCTGTTCGTTGACGTGGGAGAAGACAACCGTAATTCCCTTTGACTCACAGACTTCTACCAGATCAACCAAAGCATTCATAGCAGTACTGTCCAGCGCAGGAACGCTTCGCATACGAAGAACGAGGCAGGTAGTAAAATCTTTTACGACAATGTGTTCAATCGCACTTGCTGCTCCGAAGAACAGAGGTCCTGAGATTTCGTAGACACGGATCTGAAGTGGAAGTTTCTGAAGGCGTTCATCGACATCCGGGGTATCATCATCCACATAAGTCCAGCTGTTGACGTGTGTTTCTTCGCTCATACGCTTGATAAAGAGCAGGCAGGCAAGAACCATACCAATCTCAATTGCTACGACCAGGTCGAAGAGTACTGTCAGGATAAAGGAAGCAAAAAGTACAATGATATCACTCTTTGGAGCAGTCTTGACCAGTTTTACAAAGGTACGCCACTGGCACATATTATATGCAACGATAAACAGGATTGCTGCGATTGTTGGCATTGGAATCATTCCGGCATATGGCATCAGTACGACAAGTACAATGACCAGTGTAATGGAATGAACGATTCCGGCAATCGGAGTACGTCCGCCGTTTTTAATATTTGCAGCAGTTCTTGCAATAGCTCCTGTTGCAGGGATTCCGCCGAAAAGGGCAGAAGCAATGTTGCCGGCTCCCTGGGCTACAAGTTCCATGTCGGAACGGTGTTTACCGTTGATCATTCCGTCTGCGACAACACAGGAAAGCAGAGATTCAATCGCTGCGAGAACAGCAATTGTAAATGCGTTCGGAAGTGCATTTTGAACAACTTCAAATGATACAGCCGGAAGATGGAAGGATGGGAGTGAGTTGCTGATCGTATAAAGATTTCCAATTGTAGAAACTTTTAACGGCAGGAACTGAACCATCAGGATTCCAATGATAACTGCGATCAAAGATCCAGGAATTCTTTTGAAGATGTATGGAGCAATGATCAGAACAGCAAGACTTACTGCACCGACAATCAGTGCATCAATATTAATTGTAGAGAAGTTTTCAACAACAGCACGGAATTTCTCTGTTGTCTCGATCGGTTTTACCCCATCCGGATAGGTGAGTCCGAAGAAATCTTTCAGCTGTCCGATTACAATTGTAACAGCAATTCCGGAAGTGAATCCGGTTGTGATCGTAAATGGGATGAATTTGATCAGACTTCCGAAATGGCACAGTCCCATCAGAACCAGAAAGATACCGGCGAGGATTGTCGCAATGACAAGTCCATCCATTCCGTCTTTGGCAACAATGCCGGCGACGATTGTTGCGAATGCAGCCGTTGGTCCGGCAATCTGTACACTGCTTCCGCCAAGTGCAGAGATGACAAATCCGGCAACGATCGCAGTGAAGATACCAGCTTCCGGTCCTACACCGGATGCAAGTGCCAGTGCGATTGACAGCGGCAATGCAATAATTGCTACAATGATTCCGGCAGTCACGTCTTTGATGAACTGAGAACGATTGTAGCTCTTTAATGATGTAAGTAACATCGGCTTCAATGAATTCATTTGATAGATTAATCCTTTCTTTTATGATAACTATAAAACATAACCTTTCAAGTATAGCATAGAAAAAGGGACACTGAGAAGAGGAAACCGTGTATGTTTTTAAAGATATGAAGAGGTTATTGTTCACTCCCGTGTCAATCACTTCGTTGATTGCACGAGGATGCATGTTTTGGTCTGAATGCATCTCGCCCCATCGCCAAAGGCGATTTAAAATAGCGAGATACGTTGCTGGTCGCACATCGTGTGAACAGTAACATGAAGTAGAATGTTAAGAGAAAAAAGCTTGTATCTGATTTATAAAGGTAATATAATAGGAATAACTTGTAAAGCATGTCTTATATAATAAAAACATGTTTTACGGTAGCAAATTTGTGAATAGATCTGATAACAAAAGGGGTATCACAAGAAAGAAAAGGAAGATTATTATGGGAAAATATTTTGGAACAGATGGTTTCCGTGGTGAGGCGAATGTAGTTCTTACAGTAGAGCATGCATTTAAAGTAGGACGTTATCTTGGATGGTATTTCGGACAGGACCACAAGGCCAGAATCGTAATCGGAAAAGACACAAGAAGAAGCAGTTATATGTTTGAGTATGCACTTGCAGCAGGATTGACAGCATCAGGAGCTGACGCTTACCTTCTTCATGTGACAACAACACCAAGTGTTTCATATGTAGTAAGAACAGAAGATTTTGACTGCGGACTTATGATTTCAGCGAGCCACAATCCATACTATGATAATGGTATCAAAGTGATCAACAGCGAAGGCCATAAGATGGAGGCTGAGGTTGAGGCAAAGATCGAGGCTTATATCGATGGGGAGATTGATGAGATCCCGCTGGCAACAAAAGAGAGTATTGGCCGCACAGTTGACTATGCAGCAGGAAGAAACCGTTATATCGGTCATCTGATTTCTCTTGCAACACGTTCCTTCAAGGATATGAGAGTTGGACTTGACTGTGCGAATGGTAGTGCGTCAAGCGTTGCAAAGAGTGTATTCGATGCACTTGGAGCAAAGACTTATGTAATCAACAATGAGCCAAATGGTGTGAATATTAATACAAACTGTGGTTCTACACATATCGAAGTTCTGCAGGAGTATGTAAAAGAGAAACATCTGGATATCGGATTTGCTTATGACGGAGATGCTGACAGATGTATCGCAGTTGATGAGAATGGAAATGTTGTAGACGGAGACCGCATTATTTATGTATGTGGTAAATATCTCATGGAGCAGGGAAAACTGAAAGACAATACAGTTGTTACAACAATTATGTCTAACCTGGGACTTTATAAAGCATGCGATAAGATTGGTATGAAGTATGAGCAGACAGCAGTTGGTGACAAGTACGTTTACGAGAACATGCTTAAGAATGGATATGTTCTTGGTGGAGAGCAGTCCGGACACATCATCTTCAGCAAACATGCACGTACAGGTGACGGTATCCTGACATCTCTTATGGTTATGGAAGCGATCATTGAGAAGAAGCAGACACTTGGAACACTTGCAGATGAAGTGAAGATCTTCCCACAGCTTCTGAAGAATGTTCGTGTAAAGGATAAGAAGACAGCACTGGATAACGCAGCAGTTCAGGCGGCAGTAGAGAAAACAGCTGAAGAACTCGGAACAGACGGACGTATCCTTGTTCGCGAGAGTGGAACAGAGCCGGTAATCCGTGTTATGGTAGAAGCAGCTTCTGACGAGATCTGTGAGAAGTATGTAGACAGCGTAGTGAAAGTAATCGAAAGCGAAGGACTTTGCGAGTAAATAATTAAGAAGAGAGTTGTCGTGTAAGACAGTAAAAGATGCCTTGTGAAATATAGTTTTTCGCGAGGCATCTTCTTTGTTCAAAAAAAGAAGAGAAACATTTTAAAATGAATCCCCTCTTTTAACATCTAATAGAAAATATTTATTTGATTTAAAATTAATCGATGTATTTCAGCCATCCTTCCGGTGCTTCGATACGTCCCATCTGGATACCTGTCAGTGTATCGCGAAGTTTTGCGATTGTAGGTCCCATCTGTTCCATTCCACTAGGGAAGCAGATTTCTTCTCCGTGGTTGACAATCTTACCAACCGGTGAGATAACAGCGGCTGTTCCGCACAGACCACATTCAGCGAAGTCTTTTACTTCATCAAAGTAAACATCTCTTTCTTCTACTTTCAGTCCGAGATAATGTTCAGCAACATACATCAGAGAACGTCTTGTGATAGACGGAAGAATTGTTGTGGAGTGTGGTGTAACTACAGTGTTATCTTTTGTTACGAACAGGAAGTTTGCTCCACCTGTTTCCTCAACTTTTGTTCTTGTAGCGGAGTCAAGATACATATTTTCATCAAAACCATTTGCGTGAGCTGTAACAATTGCGTGAAGGCTCATGGCATAGTTCAGTCCGGCTTTGATGTGTCCTGTTCCATGCGGTGCGGCGCGGTCAAAGTCTGATACGCACAGTGTCAGTGGTTTCACGCCGCCCTTGAAGTACGGTCCAACCGGAGTGGCAAATATACGGAACTGATAGTCAGTAGCTGGTTTTACACCAATTACGGGATTGATTCCGAACATATAAGGTCTGATATAAAGTGTTGCTCCCGTTCCGTAAGGTGGAACGTAAGCTTCATTTGCCTTTACTGTCTGAACAATAGCATCAACGAATTTATCTTCCGGGAAAGGCGGCATCTCAAGACGTTTCGCTGAGTCGACCATACGCTTCGCATTGAGGTCCGGACGGAAAGTGACAATGTGTCCATCCTCTGTTGTGTAAGCCTTCATTCCTTCAAATACTGTCTGTGCATACTGAAGAACTCCGGCACATTCATTCATGACGATGTTAGGATCTTCTGTGAGACCACCTTCATCCCACGCTCCATCTTTATAATTAGCTACAAAACGCTTATCTGTAGGGATATATCCGAATCCGATATTTTCCCAGTCAATGTTTTTTTTCTCCATTGTAGTAAATCCTCCATTCCTTTATGCGGCGAAAGACGTATGATTTCTAATTAACGCTATTATAATACCGTCAATTGAAAAAATCAAGAGTGCGCTCTGTTTTTTGAAAATGTTTTTACGGACATGTAATAGTCAGAATCTAAATCCTGCAACTAAATAGTTACAATAACTGTCTGATATCCGGCACGCTTCAACCGGCGTTCCATTTTTACAGCTTCGTCAAGCGTATCATATTCTCCGACCGTTACCCGGAATAAACCATCCCCTTCTGTCAAAACAGCAGGAAAATTCAATTCAGTTAATTCATTCAGGAGCCGTCGTGCATATCGTTCACTGCGGAAAGCCCCGGTCTGCACTGCATAGTGAGGGAGAGAAGAATCACTGCTGATTTCTCCGCTTTCTTCTAATGTATCAAGGATTCCCTCAGCAATCGCAAGCACAATATCATCAAAGTTATTATCAAAGAGCCGGTTATCAGTGTCAGAGTTGATAAATCCGACTTCTACCAGAACCGCCGGCATCTGTGTACGGCGCAGAACGACCAGACCGGGGCGTTCTTTTACGCCGAGATTGATGAAGCCGAGAGCTTCCAGCCTTCATTAATATTTTGAGCCATTGTGTACTTCAGACCGGATTTGTTGTAAACCAGAGATTCTACGCCGGATACGGTATTATCTGTTGGATAAGAATTACGGTGAATAGACAGAAAGAAGTCTGCACCGGCTGCATTTGCTTCCAATGCCTTCTGATAGGGAGATTCATAAATGTCTGTTGTGCGTGTATAGAGCACATCGATTCCACGTTCCTGCAGCAGTTCTCCAATGGCAAGCGTTAAAGATAAGGTGTCATCCTTTTCCCGGCGGCCGTTATAGACAGCTCCGGGGTCACGACCGCCATGTGCTGGTTGTAGTTTACGCAAATTGTGATATGTATTCCCCAGTATATATGGGGAGTTAGAAATGTATTGAGATTAGATAGCCTTTTTCTCCAAGTCCTCACAGTAAACGCTTGAAAATAAATGTTCCAGTTCATTTCCGAAGTTGTATGAGATTTTAAGTTTGCGGTTTTCATAAACTGTTATCTGGTCTATCATTTCCACAATAATATCTCTGTCTAATTCTTCAATGTCTTTCAGTTCCAACAACCGCCTTAACCACGGTGTTTCAAAAACATCTTCTGTTACACTTTCCTTTTTCTTTTCTTCCAGCGTTTCAATCTGTTTGGAGTAAAGCGTTTCTTTTTGTTGATAGTCCTCTCGATAAGAAAGAAATTCTTCTTTAGAAATCAGTTCGTCTTTGTAATCTTCATAAATTGACTTTTTCAACTTCTTCACTCTTTCAAGCTCTGCTTTTAACTTTGTCAGTTCTATGTCTGTTGATTTTCTGATTTTTGTTGCTGTGAAAGATTGTGATTTTACAAGTTCCTGCAAGTTCTCTACATTGCGGATAATCTGCTTTAAATCTCCCAGCACAATATCATTCAATACTTGAAACGGGAGCGTGTGCGGAGTGCAATAATCTTTTCCACTTCTTTTGTAAGTTCCACAATAGAATGAATAGGACTTACTTCCGTCAGCACGTCGCCAGAAATTTTTCATCATTGCCCGACCACAATCGCCACACTTGATAAAACCTGCAAAGATATTTTTATTTGTTTCTAAATCAATATCCCTATGTTTTTTCGTCAGCAGTTTTTGTACCTTATCCCACAGTTGACGGTCTATAATCGGTTCATGTGTATTTTCAACCCTTATCCAGTTTTCTTTCTCAACTGGACGCTGTTTACTTCTCATACGTTGATGTTTCTTTCCTTGTACCATATTTCCAATATAAAGCTCATTTTGTAACATCACTTTAATCGTGGAATACGTCCAATAAGAAGTTTTCTCTAAACGGTTGCAATTTTTGTAATTTTCGCCGTTGAGCTTTTTATATTCCGACGGACAAAGGATACCCTCTGCATTTAGTATTTTGGCAATGCTTTGTTTTCCTATTCCTTGTGCATACATAGTAAATACTCTTTTTACAACTTCGGACGCATATTCATCAATCACAAGTTTATTTTTATTTGCAGGAGATTTCTTATAACCATAACTTGTAAAAGCTCCGATAAATTCTCCTGCTTTCTGCTTTGATTTTACAGTCGCTTGAATTTTATTAGAAATATCTCTGGCATACTGTTCGTTGAATATATTTTTAATAGGAAGTAACATATCGTATGCCTGCTTCATACTATCAATATTATCTGTTACAGAAATAAAACGAACATTAAGCTCTGGAAATATTCTTTCCAAATATCGCCCCGTATCAATGTAATCTCGTCCGAAACGGGAAAGGTCTTTTACAACAACACAATTTACCTTGTTATCTTCAATGTCAGCAACCATTCTATGAAAGTCTGGTCTATTGAAATTCGTTCCCGTAAAACCGTCATCAATATAACATCATATAAGATAAAGTCATCATGCTTGTTCACATATTCTGTTAAAAGTTTTCTCTGATTTCCTACACTATCGCTTTCTTCCTTATCTCCGTCCTCTCGTGATAATCTGATATAAATAGCCACGTTAAATAAGTTTGAACCTTTTTGATAAATCATTTTTCCACCTATTCAACTGCCGTACCTATGATAATATTATACCATAAAGTACGGCTTCTTTCCATTGTTTTCAAGGGTTTTACCCTCTTGATAGTCCTTTTTTTACATGAGATTTCACGATACGGACAAGCAATTCCTCTACGGAAAATTTACCTAAAAATTCCCGTTCTACGATATATTGTGCAGGTTCTTTTTTAGCCAAGTTATCAGCCCCCTTAGTCAGCTATCTATTCTCAACATACGCACATAGGCTTATCCAATATGCGTATTTTTCACAATGTTACAGAAGCAGACAGACGGCTTTGGAAAGCTCCGTTAGTATCTCAACTATTCCCATTCTTGTGGCAGAACCGCACCATGCGGACGTATCATTATCCTGTGAGGATAGGTCGTGGCAAAACGACTTTTCCAACAGTCGCTCTCGGATCACTGCGTGGGTCGCTCGCTTTCTTTTGAAAAGGTCGTGGCGTACAGTCCCCGTGGCTCGCTATCTCACAAACGTATCTGTCTGCTTTATTCAGTTGTCAAAGAGCTGTGGCGAAAGCGTGTTACTTTCATGTAAAAGCAGGTGCAGAGCAGGAAAGAGGGGATTGAACAAATCATGCTCTGCGGTTACTGCTTGTTATTCTTCTTCGATTTCTAAGGCAATATCAAACCCTAAAATCATTTTAATAAGTGCTTCTCTGATAAGTCCCTTTAACTCCATATCTACAACAATATAGACATTGCCGTATTCATCATAGAGTGGACGCAGACAGCACTTTGATATGTACGGGTCATAAAATGCCAGTATCTTTTCAATCGCTTTTTCGTCCCCGTCCATTGCTTGTGAAAGCAAATAGTAGGACGGCTTCTTAAGTATTTGTTTCATTTTTACTGTTTCTCCTTTAGTAATTTTTTCATAAGTGCCAATGAGTTGTGCCGATTTTGGAATACACCGCTTCTGGAAATATTCTGTTTTTTTGCAATTTCTTCGTTGTTCATTTCCAAGAAATAATACATCAGCAAAGTTTCACGGTTACGCTCGGATAACTGTTTCAAGGCTTCTGCCAATTCATCATCATAAACACGAATATCGTGACCGCATACATTGAAAATCGTATAGTCCGTTTCATAATCGTCCCAGACAGCCAGATTTTCTACAACGATTTCTGGGAGTTCGCAAAAGAGCGTTTCTTTCTCTTGTCGTCGTTTTAATTTCTGCTGGTAGTCCTTAACAACATGACGGACAACTTTCTTCAAACAACTTTCAAAACGGCATTGAACTGTTTTCTGGAAGTCAGACGGTTTCATCAATCTCACCCCCTTTCCGCTATGACGTGAAAAGTGGTTCTCCCTCTTTCCGCACCATATAGGGAACGGCAGGTGTGATTTGTTAAGTTGAGAACTCAAAAAAGCCAAAATTTTTCCAGAATGAAAAAGCCCGCACAAAACAGACTGTTTGCACGAGCGAATGAATTTATATATCTAATTAACGATTTTGTTGATTGCTTTTTCCATTTATAGCCGATAAATTTCTTTAAAACATTCCATGAAACATACTCCCTAATTTACACATCAAAATTATTTTCCAAAATCATAAAGTATATTTCTAAATAATTTCTAAATGTACCATAGACTTCTTTGTTTCATGTGGATAGCATAAAAACCTTATGGTACAATATCTAATTAAAGGAGATGAAATCACATGAATAAAATTGCTATTATTGAAGATGATATAGACATTTGCAATATGATTGCAAAATTCTTAGAAAATAATAAATATATCGTTCATTATGCCTTGAATGGTGCAGAGGGAATAGAATTATGTAAATCGCTTGTTCCAGATTTAATAATACTTGATATTATGTTACCGAAGTTAAATGGAAATGATGTATTGCAGCGATTGCGTAAATTTACAAATGCTCCTGTCATTGTTGTTTCCGCAAAAACAATGGTACAGACAAAAATAGATTTATTAAAATTAGGTGCTGATGATTATATGACTAAGCCGTTTGACCTGCATGAGCTTCTTGCTCGTATTGAGGCAAATTTGAAAAGAACTTCAAATACGTCCTGCCAAAATGATACTTTGACATATAGAGATATTGCAATCAATAACTCTCTAGTTATATCAAAGAGGTATTAGTATCTTTTACATCAACCGAGTTAAAGATTTTAAGACTATTATTGCAATATCCGCAAAAAATTTTTTCAAAGCAAAATTTATATGAATCCATTTGGAATGAAACTTATGCTTATGATGATGATACGATAAATACCCATATCAGTCATATTCGTAAAAAAATCAAGGCAATTACAAATGAAGATTATATACAAACTATTTGGGGAATCGGTTATAAAATTAAATAACTTTAGATTTTCTTTAGACTTATCAGATATAGTGGCATAGAAAGGAGTGTTTAGAATGACAAAATTTATATGCGAAACAAAAAATTTAAGCAAAAAATATAAAGATTTCTATGCTTTAAAGAATGTGAACTTAACTATTCCAAAAGGAGAAATCTACGGTCTTGTAGGCGAAAATGGGGCAGGAAAAACAACTCTAATCCGATTATTAACGGGACTTAATTTTAAGAGTGAGGGAGAAATAATCCTGTTTGGACATACAGATAATCTGCAATATGAAAGGACAAAAATCGGTTGCACGATTGAAATGCCTGCATTATACAAGGATATGACAGCTTCACAAAATTTAGAGGTGCAAAGGATACAGCGTGGTATTCCAAACAAAGAGTGTATTGCCGATACTTTAGAGTTGATAGGTTTATCCAATGCTGGCAAAAAAAGAGTGGCAAACTTTTCTTTGGGAATGAAACAAAGGCTTGCTTTAGGTGTTGCATTATTAGGTGAGCCAGAATTTTTGATTTTGGACGAACCCGTCAACGGACTTGATCCAACGGGAATTATTGAATTAAGAGAACTTCTTAAAAAATTAGTAAAAGAACGAGAGGTAACGATTTTAATATCCAGCCATATATTAAGTGAATTACATCAGCTTGCTACCTGTTACGGATTTCTTCATAAAGGAGAACTTTTGAAACAAATTTCTGCCGAAGAATTGAACGAAGAATGTAAACGCCATATTTGTTTAAGGACAGATAATATCCAAAAAACCACTCTTTTATTAGAGCAAAAGGGAAATATTAACAATTACTCCGTTTACCCCGATAATTCTATTCGGATATACGAGTGCTTAGATAATGTAAGAATGATTTCTAAATTACTATCCAGTAATGGAGTTATTATTGATGAAATTTCTGTGCAAGGAGAAAATTTGGAAACATACTTTGAAAATCTAATAGGGGGACGAAAAAATGTTTAATCAAATAAGAGCAGAATTTTATAAGTTATTTCATACAAAGGCATTGTACTTAACCTTTGCTTTGATTTTAGCAGTCTTTGGAATTTTCTCCATAGGCGGTCAGCAACAATTTGTGGCATCAAGTTCAAGTTTAGACGAAACATGGAAAATAGGAGAAACTGTTGGATTTCTTGCTCGTGCTTATAGCGATACAGCACACCCATTGATTGAAGAAATAATAAGGACAGCCACATCTTATACTGTATTTTTCTGGCTGATTGTTCTTATATTTTCTGTCATTTTCTTTTCAAGAGAATATACGGATTCAACAATTAAAATTGCAATCGCAAGCGGACAAAGCCGAATTAAGTTTTTTGTTGCGAAATATATTGTGATTTCGATTACCAGTATATTTCTATACTTTTCATTTATTATGATTGCATTTATAATAGAATGTGCGAAATTTAATATTCCAATACAACTGTTTCCAATGCTGAAAATTGCAGGACTAAATTGCATGATTATGGGAGCATTTATCGGAATTACACTTATGTTATGTGTAATATTCAAACATACAGCAATCGTTGTAGGTGCTATGTCATTGTTTACATTTAGCGGACCGCTTATCTATATGATGACATGGGATAATATGTCAACTCAATCATGGAGAGTTCTAACATACTTAAAAATAAATCCTATGTATTACTGGATGAATACCTGTTCTTATAATATGATAAATAATTTAGAAATCAATATTTTGATTTATTTCGTGGGAACTGTAATTATTACATTTCTTGTTTCAGCATTGATACTAAGAAAGCAAGAAATACGCTAATCATAACAGAAAGGGGAAATGCGAATATGTTATATTTCTTATTGATTTGCTTTATTTTCATATTAGCATTTTCCTTATTCTCTATTATCAGAACAATTCGCAACATAAATAAGCAAATAAAGCAACAACGGAAAATACGAGTATCTTTATCAAATAGGGACATTGAAGAATTAGCTTATGCAATCAATCAAAAAGATAATCTACATAAAAAATTACAGGTTCAAATTAAGCAGGAAGAAGAACAGTTAAAACAGTCTATATCTAATATAAGCCACGATTTAAGAACACCTTTGACATCTATACAAGGCTATTTAACACTTCTGCAAGAATGTGAAGATAAACAGGAACAAGGACAATACATTAAAATCATTAAGGCAAAAACAGATTATCTCACGGATTTAGTACAAGAGTTTTATGATTTATCTGTGATAGAAAATGAGCAAGTTGATGTTGAATGTGAGCGTGTTGACATAAATAGAATTGTTACAGATTGCTTAATTGAAAAGTATTATGAATTTGGAGAAATCCAACCAACCATTCAAACAGAAAATACTCCTGTATGGATATACGGAAATAACCTTATCTGTAAACGAATTATTGAAAATTTAATTGTAAATGCACTTCGTTATTCAGATAATTACATTGAAGTTTCTATCAATCAAAAAGGAGTGTTCACAATTAAAAATTCAACAAAATCCCTTGATGATATTGATGTAAACTTATTATTTAACAAGTTTTATACTGTTGATAAATCACGCACCAAAGGAAGTTCTGGTCTGGGCTTGTATATTGTAAAGGAATTGCTGAAAAAGATTGACGGTAAAATTGAAAATGTAAGTTACGAAAAAAATATTTTGTCTATTAGCATTTGTTTTCCCTTGTATAATGATAAAAAGTTACTGTGATCAGAACATCTGAATACAGTAACTTTTTTAGTAGCTTTAACTCTCTTTTATAAGTTTTTCAAAATATTCTCTTTTCTTCTCTGGAAGTTGATTTAAAAATTCTTCCAGCCATTTTTCTTCTTCTTC
>ENA-OQLB01000351-OQLB01000351.1-human-gut-metagenome-genome-assembly--contig:-NODE-351-length-27064-cov-2.420425_pt1 | contig 27064 bp, 33 predicted proteins | sample MGYA00242656_ERZ504813 | MGnify/ENA primary metagenome ERZ504813 (study PRJEB26092, sample SAMD00036388) | human gut metagenome | host: Homo sapiens | study: EMG produced TPA metagenomics assembly of... | reverse complement strand
CGGTGTATTGCAGTAGGAAACGGACGGAATGACCTGCCTATGTGCAGGATAGCAGAACTCAGTGTTGGAATTATAGAGGCGGAAGGTGCGTATGGAAGACTGATTGCAAATGTTGATATCTGTACCAGATCGATAGAGGAAGCACTGGATGTGCTTGCAATGCCGAAAAGGATGGTAGCGACACTAAGGGGATAAGTTTATATCCCCTTTTTTTGACGTTTTTATAGCAATCATGCTAAAATAGAGAAATCTACCATGTGTATGGAATATTTTGAGCCGGCAGGGACAGTAAAAAGACCAAAAACCCCGTCCCCAATGGCTGGAGAGGGAAAATTATGAATAAAAGAGAATCATTTAGCAGCAGATGGGGATTTATCTGTGCCTGTATCGGTTCAGCGGTCGGTATGGGAAATATCTGGATGTTCCCAACAAGAGTATCATTGTATGGAGGCGGTTCATTTCTGATACCATATTTTATATTTGTAATACTGATCGGTTCGACGGGAGTGATCGGGGAGATGAGCTTTGGGCGTGCGGCAAAGGCCGGTCCAATCGATGCATTTGGAATTGCCTGTGAGAAAAAAGGAAAGAGAAAAGTCGGAGAAGCACTGGGGATGATCCCTGTATTCGGATCACTTGCCATGGCGATCGGATATACGGTTGTAATGGGGTGGATCCTAAGATATGCCGTTGGAACATTTACAGGAGCAACACTTTCGCCTGAAAATGTGGATGAATTCGGGGCGGCATTTGGTAAGATGGCGTCAGCATTTGGTAATAATATATGGCAGATACTTGCGCTTGTGGCCTGTATGCTGATTCTGATGTTAGGTGTCGGAAGTGGCATTGAAAAAGCAAATAAGATCATGATGCCGATATTCTTCGCATTGTTCGTGATTCTGGGAATTTATGTCGGATTCCAGCCGGGAGCAAGTGAAGGATACCGTTATATTTTCAGAGTAGATCCAGAGGCATTCAAAGATCCGGCAACGTGGATCTTTGCACTTGGTCAGGCATTCTTTTCCCTGTCGGTAGCAGGAAATGGAACATTGATCTATGGATCTTATCTTTCGGATGAAGAGGATATTCCGGCTTCTGCAGGAAGAGTTGCATTATTTGATACGATTGCAGCAATTCTTGCCGCACTCGTTATCATTCCGGCGATGGCAACAACGGGAGCGCAGTTGGATCAGGGAGGTCCCGGACTATTGTTCATCTTTCTCCCGAATCTGATCAAAGGAATGCCGGGAGGATGGCTGATCGCAATCATCTTCTTTGTTGCGGTATTACTTGCGGGTATGACATCGTTGATCAACTTGTATGAGGCTCCGATCGCTACGGTGCAGGAAAAATTCAAGCTTGGAAGAGTGCCGGCATGTGCATTTACAGGAATTGTGGGAGTGATCGTCTCCTTGCTGATCCAGGGCATCGTGTCAGACTGGATGGATGTGCTGTCTATCTATATCTGTCCGCTTGGAGCCGGGCTTGCAGGAATCATGTTCTTCTGGATATGCGGTAAGGCATTCGTGGAAAAACAGGTTAATACAGGAAGAGAGACACCATTTACGAAACAGTATTATACAATATGTAAATATTTTTATGTACCGGTATGTTTTATTGTGCTGATCCTTGGAATTGTTCTCGGAGGAATCGGTTAGAAGAAAAAAGGAATGAGAGGATAAAGAAGAATGAAAAAAGGAAATGTGGCAGCATTACTGCCGATAGGCGTATTTTTGTGTATCTATCTGGGGCTTGGAATCGCATTTGAATATGTAATGAAGATTCCGATGGGATTCTATAATGTTCCGATCATAATCGCATTTCTTGCAGCGATTCTGGTGGCATGCCTGCAGAACCGCAAGATAAGTTTTGACAGAAAGCTGGAAATCATGGCGCAGGGGCTTGCTGATAAGAATATTATTACAATGCTTCTGATCTTCCTGACGGCTGGGGCGTTTGTCGGAGTGGTAGGAAGAAGCAGTGCGGAAAGTGTGGCATATTTCATGTTGTCACTGATTCCGGCAAGATTTTCAGTTGCGGTATTATTTGTGGTAGCCTGTTTTGTGTCGGTTGCCATGGGAACGTCGGTTGGGACAATTACATTGATCACGCCGATCGCAGTGTCCGTATCCAAGGCTTCGGGATTTGACATGGCACTTTGCATCGGTTCGGTTATGGGAGGATCAATGTTCGGAGATAACCTTTCTTTTATTTCAGATACAACGATCGCAGCATGTAACGGACAGGGATGTCAGATGAAGGATAAATTCCGTGAGAACTTCGGAATTGCACTTCCGGCGGCGATTGCAACGCTGGTATTGATTTTAGTTTTTTCATTTCAGACAGACATTGCCGGACAGGTAAGTAAGTCTTATAATCTGGTGCAGATTATCCGTATGTGCTGGTTCTCATAGGAGGAATTGCCGGAGTCAATGTGTTTGTGGTGCTTCTGATCGGAATTCTGTCAGGTTCGGTTATCATGCTGGCCGGCGGACATGTTGCGGCGACAGAGCTGCTTGCTAATATGGGTTCCGGGGCTTCCGGGATGTTCGAGACGAGTATGGTGGCAATCCTGGTGGCAGCGATGTGTGCACTGATCCGTGAATATGGTGGTTTTGATGCATTGCTGACAGGAATCCACAAAGTATTCAAAGGCCGCAAAGGCGGTCAGTTTGGTATGGGACTTCTGGTCGGAACGATGGATATTGCAACGGCGAATAATACTGTGGCGATCGTAATGGCGAATCCGATCGCGAAGGATATGGCAAAAGAATATGGGATCACACCGCGAAAGGCAGCTTCGATACTGGATACATTTTCCTGTATTTTCAGGGGATTATTCCTTACGGAGCGCAGATGCTGGTAGCAATCTCTGCGGCAAGTGAACTGGGATATCGTGTGTCGCATTTCAGATCATGCCGAAGCTTTTTTTATCCGTTTTTATTATTTGTGAGTTCTATGATATTTATCTTTGTGATTCCGGCAAAGAAAGAGAGGTAAATCGTGAAAGAAGAGATCAGACAGAAACTGACAGGTGCAGTCATCGGACTTGCAAGAACCTGTGAGAATAACGAAAAGACAGAGAACACTAACCGGGTATTCCTAGAAGCACTGACGGTGGCCGGAGACTGGTCGGCAAGTATCTTTGATATGAGTGAGATGTTAGAAAAGGTAAGAAATGAAAAATATACAGTCTCACCGGGATGTGTAACATGTGCAGCGCCATGTGGCAATACGGATGACTATGATATGGAGAATCTGTGGAAAGAATCCGAAGAAATCGGAGCTTTCAAGAATACAATCCTGATGGTGATCTGTCAGACAGCAGCAAAATTGTATCATGCAGATCAGACAGAAGAATCTGAGACGGTGAAGTTATTATTCCGTGCGTTACGTATGATCAGTTTTGAGGCTGGGATGTTGCAGGCTTATACCGGTGATGCTGGAGCTTGGAAAAGCCGGACGGATATAAAAATAAATAGAATAATATTAGCAAAAAAGACTTTAAAAGGGATTCGGAAAAATCTATTCCAAAGTCTTTTTTTTGTTATCCATTCAAAAGAAGTATTACTTATGAAAGATAAGAAAAATTATCTGATTTGATAGAAGATTAATGATAAGAAATGCGTTATAATAACAATACACTGTATATATCAAGGAGGAACAAAAACATGACAGTACCAGAAAGACTTTCCGCACTTCGAAAGTGCATGGAAGAAAAGAACATTGATGTGTATGTAGTACCGACTGCCGACTTTCATCAGAGTGAATATGTTGGGGAACATTTCAAAGCGAGAAAGTTCATTACAGGGTTCTCAGGATCAGCAGGAACCGCTGTGATCACAAAGACAGAAGCAAGACTTTGGACAGACGGACGTTACTTCATCCAGGCGGCAGCACAGTTGGAGGGGACAACTGTAGAACTCATGAAAATGGGTGAGCCTGATGTGCCGGAGCTGAATGCATACATTGAAGAGGTATTAAAAGAAGGAGAGACTCTCGGATTTGACGGAAGAGTCGTATCCGTTGGCGAAGGAGAAGGCTATGCAGCCATCGCCCGGAAGAAGAATGCGAAAGTAAATTACCAGGTAGACTTAATTGATGAGATCTGGGAAGACCGTCCGGTATTATCTGAGGAGCCTGCATTTGACCTGGATGTAAAGTATGCTGGAGAGAATGTTGCAAGCAAACTTGCAAGAATCCGTGAAGAGATGAAAGAAGCAGGAACCAATGTGCACGTTGTATCTACGATCGACGACATCTGCTGGACGTTAAATATCCGTGGAAATGATATAGACTTCTTCCCACTGGTATTATCTTACGGAATCATTACAATGGACAGTTTCGAGCTGTATATCGATGAGAGAAAATTAGATGACAAGTTAAAAGCCAAACTTGCAAAAGATGGCGTAAACTTACACCCATACAACGACATTTACGAAGACGTGAAGAAATTTGGCAGTGATGTGGTTGCAATGATCGATCCTGGAAAACTGAATTATGCATTGTTCAACAATATTCCTGAAAATGTTAAGACAGTAAAAAAGAGAAATCCGGCAATTCTCATGAAAGCGATCAAGAACCCGGTTGAGATCGAGAACATCCGCAAAGCACAGATCAAAGACAGTGTTGCGCATGTAAGATTCATGAAATGGCTGAAAGAAAATGTCGGCAAGATGAAGATCACAGAGATGAGTGCCTCTGACAAACTGGATGAGTTCCGTGCTGAGATGGGAAACTTCATCCGTCCAAGCTTCGAGCCAATCTCTTCATTTGGAGAGCATGGTGCAATCGTACACTACACATCTTCTCCGGAGACAGATGTAGAGTTAAAAGAAGGACAGTTATTCTTAACGGATACAGGAGCTGGATTCTATGAAGGTTCCACAGATGTAACCAGAACTTACGCACTCGGCGAAGTTCCACAGATCATGAAAGATCACTTCACATTGGTTGCGATTAGTAACTTACAGCTTGGCAGTGCAAAATTCCTGGAAGGTTCTACCGGTATGATTCTTGACATCCTTGCAAGAAAACCATTCTGGGACAGAGACTTAAACTTCAACCATGGTACAGGACACGGAGTCGGATACCTTCTGAACATCCACGAAGGACCTGCAGGTTTCCGCTGGAAATATCGTAAGGGTGAGACAGAAGTATTACAGGAAGGCATGGTCATCACAGATGAGCCTGGAATCTATATTGAAGGATCTCACGGAATCCGTCTGGAGAACGAACTGTTGACCTGCAAAGGAACATTGAATGAATATGGTCAGTTCATGTACTTCGAAGCAATCACCCTGATTCCAATGGATCTGGATGCGATCAATCCGGATATTATGACACAGGAAGACAAGAAACTGCTGAATGATTATCATGCAAAAGTATACGAAGTGATTGCTCCTTACCTGAACGAGGAAGAGCAGGAGTGGCTGAAGAAATATACAAGAGCTGTCTAAGCAGCGAGATTGAACGGGAGTTTGAATCTCTGCTTCTAAATGAGAAATGATATTCATATAATGAATTGACAAAGAAATAAATACTAAGTAGAATCTAGTTAGCTGTAACTAACCTAGATTCTTTTTAGTAAAGGAGTTCTTTATATTATGAAGAAAAAATTCCGAAATCAATCAAAGAATAAGACATTTGATTTTTTACGTTATCTGGGACCGGGCCTTCTGGTAACAGTAGGATTCATAGACCCTGGAAACTGGGCTTCGAATATTGCGGCGGGCTCCGGATTCGGATATGAGCTATTGTGGATGGTGACGTTATCGACCATCATGCTGATCATATTGCAGCACAATGCAGCACATCTGGGAATTGCAACGGGACTTTGCCTTTCGGAGGCGGCAAGCAGATATATCCAAAGGCTGTTAAAGAATATTATTCTTCTGTCGGCAATGCTTGCGGCAGTAGCAACTGCGATGGCAGAGATGCTAGGTGGTGCAATCGCATTGCAGATGCTGTTTCGGATACCAATAAAAATAGGGAGTATGCTGATTCTTGCAGTTTCTCTTTTATGTGCATTTACGAATGCTTATAAAAGGATTGAGAAGCTGATCATCATATTTGTATCGCTGATTGGATTTTCTTTCTTATTTGAAATAGGAATTGCGAAGATCGACTGGGGAGCAGCCGCAGTCGGATGGGTGAAACCTTCGTTTCCAGCGGGAAGTATGCCGGTGATCTTAAGTGTATTAGGAGCGGTGGTAATGCCGCACAATCTGTTCTTACATTCGGAGATCATCCAGAGCAGACAGTGGAACCTGGAAGATGATTCCGTGATCAAACAGCAGCTGAAATATGAATTTAAAGATACATTATTTTCCATGATCATAGGATGGGCGATCAACAGTGCCATGATTCTGATGGCAGCAGCTACGCTTTATCAGGGCGGAAATGGGAGGCAGATTGATGATTTGACAGTCGCAGGAAAGATGTTGTCGCCTTTGATGGGAAATGCGGCGACGGTAGTCTTTGCACTGGCACTGTTATTGGCCGGTATCTCATCGAGTATCACTGCTGGAATGGCAGGTGGAACGATTTTTTCCGGGATCTTTAATCAGCCATATGACATGAAGACAAAAGAGACGAAAGCTGGCATTTTATTGACGATGATTCTGGCAGCGGTTGTCATCCTGTTTATCAGCCAGCCGTTTAAAGGTCTGATATATTCCCAGATGCTGCTTGCGATTCAGCTTCCGATTACAATATTTACACAGATATATCTGACCTCATCTGAAAAAGTAATGGGAAAATATGTGAACAGCAGACGTTTGAATTTTTTGCTTCTGGTGATTGCTGTGATTGTAACAGGCTGAATATAGCATTGCTTTTTGTATAGACAGGAAGAACAGAATAAGAAGAAAGAAAAACCGGGCACTGTATAGAAACAGGCTCGGTTTTTTGTATCAATTATTCGGTTACAGCGGAAGCGGCAACGTTTTCTTTCTCAGGAAACATCTTTCTGAAGATCAGACGGATGAATGGTCCGCAGTAGAAGATCTGCCAGAAGAAAGCAACCGGGAAGTTCATGAATGTTGTCTGACACCAGGTAGCAATTACATTACTTCCTGCGTTCTTGAACAGAATCGTTGCAACAAGACTCATGCAAGGACACATGATGCATACGATCATGGAAGAGATTGCAAGAGTGATGAAGATTGGTCTGTCCTGTGGTGTAACGATACGGAATGCAAGCATATGTGCAAGCTTGTCAACGAAGACAAATTCCAGAACGAAAGCAACCGGCCACATGATCTTCAGTTCGCCGAAAGCCATCAGGAATACTTCGTTGCTCATTCCTCCGACATTCAGGCAAATATTGTAACAGATCATGATGTAAACCATCAGAAAAGACATCATCAGTGTAAAAATAACATTTTGAAATAAAGTTTTTGGCATAATTTTTGTTCTCCTTTTTATGTGAATATTTAAAAATGGGTACAAAAAAGACACTTGTGTTGTTCGTTAGTCAAGCATACACTTGTGTCGTTTCCAATTAAACCAAAATCATCTTATTTTTTTGTCCGAATATGAATTATACCGAATGAAAAGCTAAAAATCAAGCATTTATTAAAGAAAGGGCAATTGATTAAAATTCAATTGCCCTTTTAACGGCCTCAATATCTCCCGTAAACAAGATGCTCTCCATTCCAAGTTCTTTACTTGCAATGACATTTTCCACCGTATCATCGATGAAGAAGCATTCACTTGGTAGAAGGTCATATTTATTGAACAGATGGTAATAAATATCGTGTCCCGGCTTTGCCATCTTTAGAGGTGCAGAGAAGACGATGCCATCGAATTCTTTCAGGATCGGATAATCTTTCGGTGCACGTTCTGCAAACCTGGTAGAAGCGTTGGAAAGCAGATAGATCGGAACTCCCCGGGCTTTTAACTCTTTGATGAATTTCCATGTTTCAGGAAGCGGATCGACATACTGGAACCAGTTCTCGAAAAAATCGCGGGCAGTATCTTTCAGACGGTCCGGAAGTTCTGCAATCGTATCTTTGGCATTCTGGTCATAGTCGATAGTTCCGGCATCTAAAGCTACCCAGTTTTTAAAAATGGCATCAGCAAGAATATCATAATCTTCCGGTGTAGAAGCAAATTTCCCCAGGATATAGTCTCCTTTAAATTTTCCGATTACATTTCCAAAGTCGAAAATAATATTCTTGTATTTCATCTCAAGTTCCTCCCTGTATTTTATACTGCCTGTTTTATATTTTTATAAACACTATTATAGCTTTATGGATAGAAGGAATCAATATATATAGGATAAATAACATGTCAATATAAGTATGATTAATAAAAGAATGTCAGGATTTTGTGAGATTGACAATTATCGGGAAAGTGTATATGATTTTCGATAGAACTGTAAAAGGAAAGAGAGATTATTATGGAAATCAGTATACTTTTAATGGAACAGATCACAGAACTATTTCTTATGATACTGATGGGATATATTATTGTAAAGACAGGATTGTTAAAGGGAGATGACAGCAAAGTTATTTCTAAAATTGTATTATATCTTGTTATCCCGTGTGTGATCATCAATGCATTTCAGGTGGATTATACGAGTGAAAAGGTGAAGGAACTTTTGCTGGTATTTGCAGCGTCGGTATTATTACAGGTTATATTGCTGGCAGCAGTGTGGGGTGTTGGAAAGGTATTGAAACTAAATGAAGTAGAGATGACATCCATCTATTATTCGAATTCGGGCAATTTGATCGTACCGCTGGTGACTTTTATTCTGGGAAAAGAATGGGTATTATACGGTTGTGTGTTCATGAGTGTCCAATTGGTATTTCTGTGGACGCATGGCAAGAATACGATCAGCGGGAAGGAAAGTGGGACTGGAAAAAGATTGTATTCAATATCAATATGATCTCGGTATTTGCCGGAGTTGTGCTGTTTTTTACCAGGATCAGGCTTCCGGAAATTGTAAATCAGACCTTAAGTTCTGTGGGCAGTATGATCGGTCCGGCAAGTATGATCGTAACGGGGATGCTGATCGCAGAGATGAATCTGAAGAGTATATTTGAAAATGTGAAAGTGTATTTTATTTCATTTCTGAGACTGGTCCGTGAAGCTACCTGGTGAGTATCATTGATGATTTAAAGATAAGCGGGCTTGTGAACATACATTCGTATGGAAGAAATTACTGCTTATCGTATTTCTTGCGGTGATCACACCGTCTGCTTCAACGATCACACAGATGTGTCAAGTGTATGGAAATGATTCGAAATATGCCAGTGCAATCAATGTTATGACGACATTATTATCCATTGTGACAATGCCACTCATGGTGCTCTTGTATCAGACTGTGATGTAGAAGAGAGTATAGATGAAAGGCGTGTATTTGTATATAGTTGATGAAGAAAATTATCTGTTTTCTGATTGAAAGCTAACCAAAGGTAAGATACAATGGAGATATGAAGGAGGGGAGCAGAAGATGGCAGAATTACTTACAGCGGCGACACCGATATCCTATTATCTCGTTGCAGTAAATATTATTGCATTTATTTTATATGGAACGGATAAAGCGAAAGCAATGCATCATCAGTGGAGGATCAAAGAGGCAGTGCTGATAGGGATTGCGTTTGTCGGCGGTGCATTTGGTGCGTTTGCAGGAATGATTGTATTTCATCATAAGACAAGAAAGATGAAATTCCGAATCTTAGTTCCAATCGCTATTATCATCTGGCTGACCCTTGGCGGATTTTTGGCAGAACGTGATGTGGTAGGACTGACGAAGACAGACCGGCCAAAGAATGAATACAACGGCACAGAGATCACACCGTATCATAGCAGTGTGGATAAAGATGGTGACGGTACGGATGATCAGACCGATATTTTGAAGAATGCATTGGTTTATGTGAAGAAGCGGCCGGTTTACAAGAGCAGATATTATCAGACCGGTTATCCGGATGACAGATATGGTGTCTGTACAGATGTTGTCGGATATGCGCTTAAGAAAAGCGGATATGACCTGCGGGAACTGGTAGACAAAGATATCAGAACGAATTCGAAGGATTATGATATCGATGAGCCGGATAAAAATATTGATTTCCGAAGAGTAAAGAACCTGAGAATATATTTTGAACATACAGCGACCAGTCTGACCACGGATGTAAATGACATTGAACAATGGCAGGGCGGCGACATTGTAGTGTTCAAGAATCATATCGGGGTAATTTCTGACAGACGGAATGTGGAAGGTGTACCATATGTGATTCATCATAATGATCCGTATCAGAAGAATTATGAGGAAGATATCCTGCAGGAGAAAACGGATATTGTCGGGCACTTTAGAATATCGTAATGGCAAAGCACTGTGAAATATTACCAAATTTCGCAGTGCTTTTTTGGCGCATTTTTCAATATGTCTTTTTATGACAAATCTTTTAATAATAAAGACTGTTCGTCCGGTTTAGCATTCTCAGCAATTACATCACGGACGTTCTGCATACGCATGTCCAGGTCGGCACTGATCTGTGCACAGGCAAGCATCTCATCCTCCAGATATTTTGCTTTGTCAGCCGGGATATCTTTCTTGTAACGCAGCTTATGTTCCAGACTTGCCCAAAAATCCATAGCGATCGTACGAAGCTGTACTTCTACAGTCATGTTACGTTTTCCGTCCTGTAAAAAGATTGGTACACTGACGATCAGATGAAGCTGCGGTATCCGCCTGGTTTTGGATTTTTGATATAGTCTTTCTTCTCAAGAAGTGTGATGTCATCCTGAGAAAGCAAACAGTCCGCAAGCATATAGATATCATCCGGAAAAGAGCAGATGACACGGACACCGGCAATATCATGGATATTTTCTTCAATAGAAGAAAGGGTGAGAGGTATGTCTTTTTTACGGATCTTTTTAATCAGGCTTTCCATGGATTTGACACGGGATTTGATATCCTCAATCGGATTGCGGTCATATTCCAGGGAATACTGTTCGTTTAATACTTTGAATTTCGTCTCTACTTCCATGATGGCACATTGATAATAGGACATCTGTTTCTCTATTGGTTTCATATTTTTATTAACAAAATCCAGAAATTCGTCAGACATCAGACTGTTTCTGACGAAGCGTTCTTTGCGTTGTTCGATAAATGTCTCAAAGGGTCTCATGTTGCATTTCTCCTTTCATTATCCAAAAATATTTTAGCATATCTGTAGTTGAAATTCTATCAACAGATAGGTGCGTTTATGGGAGAATGCGACAATGTAAAAGAATTGTAGCAAGTTGTACAAAATCAAGTCCAATTGTCGGATATATTCACAGTTAAAATTTTTCGTGGTAAGATAAATGACATAACATAAGATATAAAGAAACAAATCATAAGGAAGTGTAAGTTTATGAATTCCAGATACAAAGGAATATTTTTCATTACATTATCGGCGTTATCATTTGCATTCATGAATGCTTTCGTAAGGTTATCCGGTGATCTGCCTTCGGTACAGAAGAGCTTTTTCAGAAATCTGGTAGCTTTTTTTATTGCGCTGATCATGATCATAAGAAGCAAGGATGGATCAAAATCGAAAAGGGAAATCTGAAATATATGATTCTGCGTGCGACATTCGGTACGGTGGGAATCTTGTGTAATTTCTATGCGGTGGATCATCTGGTGCTGTCGGATGCATCGATGCTGAATAAGATGTCGCCGTTTTTTGTAATTATCTTTTCATTTTTATTGCTGAAAGAAAAGATGAGTCCGGCACAGACACTGGCGGTTGCAGGTGCATTTATCGGAAGCTTATTTGTAATCAAACCGACATTTACGAATATGGCACTGGTACCGTCACTGATCGGACTGTGCGGTGGGATCTGCGCAGGTATTGCTTATGCGATGGTGCGTATCCTGGGGCAGAGAGGACAGAAAGGTTCTTCGGTTGTAATCTTCTTTTCAGGATTCTCGTGTGTGGTTACACTGCCATATCTGCTTCTGGATTTTCATCCGATGAGCGGCCTGCAGATCTTAACGCTTCTGGGAGCGGGACTTGCGGCTGCAGGCGGCCAGTTCGGAATCACGGCGGCTTATTATCATGCACCGGCGAAAGAGATATCCATTTATGATTATTCGCAGATCATCTTTTCGACGATTCTGGGCTTCTTTCTGTTCGGACAGGTACCGGATAGGTATAGCGTGCTGGGGTATGTGATCATATGTGCGATGGCGCTTTGGATGTTTGTGTATAATAAGAACCGGGATTAAACACAAAATCGATTTAATAATTCAGCTTTTCTGGAATCAAAAGTTTTCCGAATCTGTTCGTTGGTTTTTACCGGTGGATACTCTAGAAAAAACGAAGGAGCTTACTTTATGCAGGCACAAGTAAAAACGTGGGGGAATAGTCAGGGGGTTCGCATTTCAAAGGAAATATTAAAAGCTGCAAACATAAGAGCTTCTAAGACTGGTATTACAAACTGTTATTACATTTTACAATAATTATGTTGACTTATAGAAAATCCATGATATGATTCAAATGTTAGATTTAGGAAATGGTAATTTTATGAAGGAAAACAAGGGGTAAAAAAGATGAATTATAACAAGATTGTACAGGGGATCCTGGACATCGGAGAAGCGATGCTTCAAAGCGGTGCAGAGAATTTCCGTTTGGAAGACAGCTTTTACCGCATGTGCAGAAGCTATGGATTTAAGAGATCGGATGTATTTGTCATTCCGAGTAATATACAGGTGACGGTGGAGACACCGGAAGGCGAGATTATTACACAGATACGTCATATCGAGTCGTCGGAGCCGAATTTTGACCAGCTGGATTATCTGAATAATCTGTGCAGATATGTCTGTCAGCATAACACCGGATGAAATGAGATGCGTGAGAAGTATCTGGAAGTTATCAATCGTGAACCACAGAAGCGTATCACAAGATATGCGGCAGGAATCATGGGTGGAACAGGATTTGCTGTATTTTTCGGGTGTAACCTCCGGGATGCGGTCATTGCATTTATAGTATCGGTGATGATCGTTGCAGTCGGTGACTGGCTTGCGAAGCGTGAAAGCAACTTACTGGTTTACAATGGTATTCTTGCGTTTATATCAGAAGTGATTATTATCGGAGCTTTGAAGATGGGAATTGCAGAGCATCCGGACCGTATTATGATCGGTATCGTCATGCTTCTGATCAGTGGACTGAGTACAACGAACGGAATCAGGGATCTTCTTCAGAGAGACTTCATTTCCGGATTCATTAATATTATGAATTCGTTCCTTGGAGCAGCGGGAATTGCATTTGGAATTGGTCTGGCGATCATATTATTCCACGAGGGATATTCCGATCATTTTATCCTGAATCACAGTGTACCGATCCAGCTGCTCTCCTGCACGGTTGCATGTACGGGATTTGCATTATGGTTCAAGATCCGTGGAAAACAGGTATGGTATAACAGTATCGGAGCATTTTTTACATGGGCAATCTATGTTGCAGTATACGCAGTAAAACCGAGTAACTTCATGGCAACCATGATTGCAGCAGGATTTGTTGGATTTTATGCATTTATCATGTCCAGAGTAAATAAAGCACCTTCAACCATCTTTTTGACTGCATCGGTATTCCCGCTGATCCCAGGACCGAATCTGTACTATGTAATGTACGGGTGTGTCAGCCAGGATCCGCAGATGGTTTTTGATGAGACGATTATTCTTCTGGCGACTTGCCTTGCAATTGCATTCGGATTTATCATCGTAGATGTGGCATCCAGAAGTATCATGCATGCAATGAAGAGAGAATATCATATCGGTAAAAGCGCATTGAATCTTCCGCTGATCGGTGGAAAGAAATAATAATTGAAATCTATGAATTATGAAAAGTTAGTACAGGGAATCCTGAATATAGGAGAAGCAATGTTACAGTGCGGGGCGGAAATTTTCCGGGTAGAAGACAGCCTGTACCGTATGTATAAGAGCTATGGTTTCGTAAAATATGATGTATATGTGATTCCAAGTAATATACAGGTGACGGTGGAGTCGCCGGAAGGTGAGATTCTCACACAGATCAGGCATATAGAGTCTACAGGGGCAGATTACGACAGGCTGAATTATCTGAATGCCCTGTCACGGTATGTCTGTGCATATAATCCGGATGACAAAGAACTGGTCAGGCGCTATAAAAAAGTAATTGCACGGCCGGATCAGAGTGAACTGATCACAGGAATCGCACAGATTACAGGTGGAACGGCGTTTACCGTATTCTTCGGCGGGGATATGCAGGATGCAGTTGTTGCATTGATTGTCTGCCTGATGATCGTTCTGGCAGGCAGATGGCTTGGTAAGCGGGAGGGCAACCCGATGATCTACAATCTGATCCTTGCATTCTTATCGGAGGTTGTGATCATCAGTGCTGCCAGGATCGAATTGGGAGATCATCCGGACCGTATCATGATAGGAATTATCATGCTGTTGGTCAGTGCACTTGGTGTGATCAATGGGATACGTGATGTGATGCAGAGAAACTTTATATCCGGAGCACTGGAAGTAATGAATTCAATGCTTGGTGCGTTTGGCATTGCTTCCGGGATCGCACTTGCAATGCTGTTGATGGGAAATATATCGGCAGAAGAATTTGATGTGAATAAAAATACCGTGATTCAGCTGATTTCCTGTACGATAGGCTGTATCGGTTATGCAAGCTGGTTCAAAATACGGGGAAAGAAAATCCTGTATTCCGGTGTCGGGGCATTTCTGACATGGGGGATATATTTACTGGTGTATGCATGGTATCCGAATAATTTTTCCGCAATAGTAGCTGCGTCCTGTTTTGTTGCAGGATATGCATTTATTATGTCGAGAATCGATCATGCGCCGTCCACGGTCTTCCTGACCGCATCGGTCTTTCCGTTGATGCCGGGAGCAAGGCTGTATTATCTGATGTATGGTGTAGTCAGCAGAAATTTTTCAATGGCAGCAGAGCATGCACGGGTATTGCTCGAAACGTGTCTTGGTATTGCATTTGGATTTATTATTGTAGATGTGATTTCAAGAAGTATCATGCGGGCGCAGGGAAAAGAATATCACATGGGGAAAAAGTCTACAGTTATTAAAAAAGATGAAAAATAAAGACTGTGTTACGAGCATCCGGATGATGCAGGTGAATTTTTCGGATTGACAATTTTCCATCCTTATAATATAGTAAGAGACAAAGAGAAGATCTGATGACTGACGGATAATGTGGAGTACCACAGGGAAATCAGATACTTGGTAGAAGCCGACCGTCTGGGCAGCATTTATCCTAAATAGGATGAGTGTTGTCCTTTTTTACAACACCGGATACAGAAGAACCGGTAGTGTTGTATGAAAAGGACCGGGAATTCAGAAAGACAACATACGATCAGGAGGAAATGAATGATGAAAACAGATATTGAGATCGCACAGGAATGTATGATGGAGCCTATCACAAAGGTGGCAGAAAAAGCAGGAATTCCAGAAGAATATCTGGAACAGTATGGAAGTATAAAGCAAAGATTGATTATAATTTTTTAAAGAAATCAGATAAAGAAGACGGGAAGCTGATTCTTGTGACCGCAATCAATCCAACACCGGCAGGAGAGGGTAAGACAACTACCACGGTAGGTCTTGCAGATGCCCTGCAGAGAATGGGGAAAAAGCCTATGGTGGCACTTCGTGAGCCATCTCTTGGACCTGTATTCGGTATGAAGGGAGGAGCTGCGGGCGGAGGATACGCGCAGGTTGTTCCGATGGAAGATATCAACCTTCATTTTACGGGAGATTTTCATGCGATCGGAGCTGCGAATAACTTACTGGCAGCAATGATCGATAACCATATCTATCAGGGAAATGACCTGAATATTGATCCAAGAAAAATTGTATGGAAGAGATGTGTGGATATGAATGACCGTCAGCTCCGTTTCATCACAGACGGACTTGGCGGAAGGGTAAATGGTGTGCCGAGAGAAGACGGCTATGATATCACTGTTGCTTCTGAAATCATGCAATCCTCTGCCTCTCGAAGGATATTGCAGACCTGAAAGAAAGACTCGGAAAGATTATTGTTGGTTATACTTATGGCAAGATCGCAGACCAAAAACCGGTAACAGCACATGACCTGCATGCAGAAGGTGCGATGTGCGCACTTCTGAAAGATGCTTTGAAACCGAACCTGGTACAGACACTGGAGCATACACCTGCAATCGTGCATGGCGGACCATTTGCCAATATCGCGCACGGATGCAACTCACTGACGGCGACCAGAATGGCAATGAAGCTTGCAGATTATGCGATCACAGAAGCAGGATTCGGAGAAGACTTAGGGGCAGAGAAATTCCTGGATATCAAATGCCGTATGGCAGGAATCAAACCGGATGCAGTCGTGATCGTAGCAACTGTAAGAGCTCTCAAGTATAACGGCGGCGTTGCAAAACCGGATCTGAATGAAGAAAATCTGGAAGCATTAGAAAATGGAATTCCGAACTTAATGAAACATGTGGATAATATTAAGAACGTATATGGACTTCCATGTGTTGTTGCGATCAATGCGTTCCCGACGGATACCAAAGCGGAACTGGATCTTGTAGAGGAGAAATGTAAAGAGGTCGGAGTAAACGTGGCACTTTCCGAAGTATGGGCAAAGGGCGGCGAAGGCGGTCTGAAGCTTGCAGAAGAAGTGGTACGTCTGTGTGAGGAACCAGGTGATTTCCACTATGCATATGAACTTGAAGGAACGATCGAAGATAAATTGGATCAGATCGTGCAGAAGATCTATGGCGGTAATAAAGCAGTACTTACGGCAGCAGCCAGAAGCAGGTAAAACAGCTGACGGATCTTGGATTCGGCAACGCACCGATCTGTATGGCGAAGACACAGTACAGTCTGACCGATGATCCGAAGAAACTTGGAGCACCGAAAGACTTTGACATTACAGTCCGCAACCTGAAAGTCTCTGCGGGGGCAGGATTCATTGTAGCCCTGACAGGAGACATCATGACGATGCCTGGTCTTCCGAAGGTTCCGGCAGCAGAAAGAATTGACGTGGATGATGAAGGAAGGATCACAGGATTATTCTAAGTGTAGATAAAGTTAACAGTAAAATCCGGCGGCTTTTGTGAGGCCTGCCGGATTTTTTGACATTTTTTGACATAAGATTTACAGGATTTTGAAAAACAGCAGGAGAATATGTGCTAGAATTTCAAGTTAGTGTTATAATGCAAGGAGTAAAAAACGGCAAGCAGGCATGGCTGCCCGGCTGTGATTTGAAAAGGAGGAATGCTTATGCGTCAATGCCCGAATTGCAAGTCTGACAATCCAGATGATGCCCGTTTCTGCAATTATTGTGGAATGCGTCTTCCCGAATCAAAAGAGGAAACATTATATAATGATCTGGAAGGACTGGAAAAAGCCCGGAAGGTAGAATTTTCCGATCAGGAGATAGCAGAGGAATCGGAGAAAGTAATTGATGAAGCGAAGAAATTATTCGAACCAGAGTGGAGCGAAGAACCGGAAGAAAATGATAGTCTGAAAAAGCAGCTCACGATTCCGGAGAATCTGGATCATATGATTGAAGAAGTGACGCGGGAAGAACTGGAACAGGAACTTCACAGGAAGATCAAGCTGAGAGAACAGGATCTGAAAGAGAATGAAACTCCGGAAGAAGAACCGGTTGAAGAACCGACCAGAATGATCGGAGAGGACAGCAAAGAAGAGGCAGATGAGCCGACACGTATGTTCACGGGGATATCGGAGATTCATCAAGAAGAAAAAGGACTATGAAGATGTTCCGGAAGAAGATGCATATGAAGAGATTCTTCAGTCCTGGGAGAGAAAGCGGAAAGAAAAGAAGATAAAACGGGAAAAAGAAGGAAAAGATCCGAGCCGTGTGCCGCAATTTATCCGGGATAAACGTTCCTGTCAGATATGACAACCGGACAGAAGAAAGCAGTGAAAAGAATTGCAGCAGGGATCCTTATAGTTGCTGTATTCTGTATTATAGAAGTATATCACGGTCGCCCGGAGGCGGTGACAGAGCGCTATTGTAAGGCGTACATGCAGGAAAACTGGAAGAAGGCAGGCCGTCTGTCAGATCTTCCGAAAAACGGATATGTAACGCAGGATGAATATGTAAGCTATATGAAGAAAAATGCAGTTACTGGGATTTCCGGTTATGAAATAAAAGAGACAAAGGAAAATCGTCAGACAGAGGTAGAATCCGGCGGAAAGCAGCGTGCATTTACCGTTGCATATAAGACAGAAGATAACAAAGAAAAGACGAAGATGCTTATTGTTCAAAAACAGAAAAAACGAAACCTTCTTTTTTTTACTGATTGGAAAGTATCATCAGACGAGATAGTAGCAAATGACTTTAATCTCTATCTTCCGGCAGGTTCAAAAGCCTGGATCGATGATATAAAACTGACGGAGGATTCTAAGCTGAAAGATGACTCTGACAATCTGGAACAATACAAAGTGTCATTGATTGAAGGGGAACATAAGATCAAGGTAAAAGTTCCGTGCTTCCGGATGTACCGGTCCGGGTTCCGGGCGTCAGATAAAGGAAATGCGACGATTTCCAAGATGAAGATGTCGGAAAATGGGAAAAAGAAATTTAACAGAAAGATGCAGGACATCCTGAACGCATATGTGAAAGCTGCGAAGGCAGGCAAATCCTTCTCAGAAGTATCGGAGTTGTTCGAGAAGGATTCTTCCTGCAAAAAAGAGAACAAAGAATTCTATAATGATCTGAAGAAGCAGCTCGGTTCCGGAGACGGTTATATAACGAAAGAAGTAAAACTTGATAATTATGAAGGAAAATATGTGATCAGCGGTGTAACAGGAGTGGTCAGGGGAACGTTGTCCTATGATTATAAAGTTACTTTTAAAGAAGAAAATAAAAATGAGAGCCGGTCTGTGTCAGAAACAGGTGATGGCGTAGAAGATGCAGACGGAAGTTCGCAGATGAGCGCCGAATTTGTGTATCAGAGTGGAAGTTATCAGCTGCGTTCCGTTAATCCCGGAAATATCTGGTATAAGCAGCTGCAGTAGATTTATTCCCAAAAAGTTCTTTCAAAAAAATGCAAATAATATAGGAAAAAGCTTGCTTTTTAAGCCTGGATATGATACGATATTCGGGCGAATGGAAGTAGGCTTTTTTTTTATGCCTAAAATCGGGCAGCATCGCAAGCTGCCACGAAACACGTTAACTAAGAATATAAAGCGAGGTGGAAGTTGTGCGTACAAGAATTACACTGGAATGTACAGAATGCAAGCATCGTAACTACAACATGACAAAGGATAAGAAATCTCATCCGGAACGTATGGAAACCAAGAAGTACTGCAGATTCTGTAAGAAACACACATTGCACAAAGAGACAAAATAATCGCCGCAAGAAGGAGTGAATGTCGATGAGTGGTAAGAAAACTCAGAAAGAAAGCTGGTTCAAAGGTCTGAACAGAGAGTTCAAGAAGATCGTATGGCCAGACAAGATGACAGTTGCAAAAGAGACGGCAGCGGTTGTTTCTGTATCCGTGGTCCTGGGAGCGATTATCGCAGTTGTAGATTTTTTCGCCCAGTACGGAGTAGATTTATTAATTAAATAACTCAAAACGGACAAGAAAGGTGAGATTATGTCAGAGGCAAAATGGTACGTCGTTCATACCTATTCAGGGTATGAGAACAAAGTAAAAGCCAACATTGATAAGACAATCGAGAACAGACATCTTGAGGATCAGATCCTTGAAGTAAGAGTACCGCTGGAAGACGTTGTTGAGATGAAGAACGGTGTCCAGAAAGTATCTCAGAAAAAGATGTTTCCAGGCTATGTGTTGATACACATGATTATGAACGATGATACATGGTACGTTGTTCGTAATACAAGAGGTGTGACAGGATTTGTCGGACCTGGATCTAAGCCGGTGCCGCTTACAGATGCGGAGATGGCTCCTCTGGGAATCCAGAGAGAGGAAGTAGTCATGGACTACGAGGAGGGCGACACAGTCCAGGTAATCGCTGGAGCATGGCAGATACGTTGGTGTAATCCAGTCTATTAACATGCAGAAGCAGAGCCTTACTATTAATGTTGAGCTCTTCGGCCGCGAGACCCCGGTTGAAATTGGTTTCGCAGAAGTTAAGAAAATGTAACAGTAAGTGGGAGGGGCATTGTATGTTCCCCGCCATCACCACAAGGAGGTAATTGAAATGGCAAAAAAAGTAGAAGGTTATATTAAATTACAGATCCCAGCCGGCAAAGCTACTCCGGCACCACCGGTTGGACCTGCTCTTGGTCAGCACGGTGTAAACATCGTTGAATTTACAAAACAGTTCAACGCTAAGACTGCAGATCAGGGAGATATGATCATCCCTGTAGTTATCACAGTTTACAATGACAGAAGTTTCAGCTTCATCACAAAGACACCACCGGCAGCAGTTCTGATCAAAAAGGCCTGCAACATCAAATCTGGTTCAGGTGTACCTAACAAAACAAAAGTTGCTACAATCACAAAAGCTCAGGTTGAGGAAATCGCTAAGACAAAGATGCCAGACCTGAACGCTGCTACAATCGAGAGCGCTATGAGCATGGTAGAAGGTACATGCCGTTCTATGGGTGTAACTGTAACAGAATAATTGATGAAGATTAATGTGGGAGGGTTATCCCGACAATACCACTAGGAGGTTTATAGAATGAAAAGAGGAAAGAAATACGTTGAAGCTGCGAAAACAATCGACAGAGGAACACTCTACGATGTAGCAGACGCAGTATCATTAGTTAAAAAGACTGCAACAGCAAAATTCGATGAGACAATTGAAGCTCATATCAGAACTGGATGTGACGGACGTCACGCTGACCAGCAGATTCGTGGAGCAGTTGTTCTGCCACACGGAACTGGTAAAAAGGTTCGTATTCTTGTATTTGCGAAAGATGCCAAAGCTGAAGAAGCTAAAGCAGCCGGAGCAGATTTCGTAGGTGGAGAAGAACTTATTCCTAAGATCCAGAATGAAAACTGGTTTGAATTCGATGTAGTAGTAGCTACACCAGACATGATGGGTGTTGTTGGACGTCTCGGACGTGTACTTGGACCTAAGGGATTAATGCCGAATCCGAAGGCTGGTACAGTAACAATGGACGTTACAAAAGCTATCCAGGAAATCAAAGCTGGTAAGATCGAGTACAGATTGATAAGACAAACATTATCCATGTGCCAGTAGGTAAAGCAAGCTTTACTGAAGAACAGCTTACAGACAACTTCCAGACGCTTATTGATGCGATTAACAAAGTAAGACCTGCAGCAGTTAAGGGACAGTACCTTAAGAGCGTAACACTTACTTCAACAATGGGACCTGGTGTAAAAATCAACCCAATGAAGCTTGTTTAATCCGCAAGATAATAACGAATATAAGAGCCCTGTGTATGAGTGGAAACTTATACACAGGCTTTTTGTATAATAAGCAACTACATTCCCTGTTATACAAAAAGCCTCCGGCAGAATACACATTTGCGCGAAGAAGCAGGATGTTGCAAGCGACTGCGCTCAGCGCGAGAATATGCCAGGGCACATTTTTGTTTTACCAATGTATGTAAGAGAAGCTGCCGGTGGCAGATCCTGTGTATCGTTACACGAATAGGATATATGACAAAAGATTCCTTAGTAAAAAGGTAGGAATAATAAAAAAATAGTTGACAAATGAGAGAAAAACAACTATAGTGTAGTAAAGTAGTAAAACCGATGAACAAGAGGAGTAAGTAAAGATATTTGTTCCCAGAGAGCTGCAGGTGGTGGGATTGCAGTAATAAGAGTTTTTACCGAATGGACTTGTGAGGGCAGTTTGAAACCAGAAGATGGGAGTAGATGCTGACGGGATTCTCGCCCGTTATCAAAGAGATGTGTATGATAGTACATAAAAGAGTGGTCACAAGATATGACAAATTGGGTGGTACCGCAGAAGTGATAGAAATATATGTTTGAATTATATTTAGCTTTTGTCCCTTTAGAGGGGCAGAAGCTTTTTTTATGCCAAAGCATGCAAGAGAAGCTGCCAGTGGCAGGTTGTCTGTATATCTATGTATGCCAAAGCATGCATATTAGAATTCACTGCATGTCCATTCGCTCTTCCATACACAGGCAATTAAAACCAGAGACAGACAAAAGGAGGAACCATATTGATGTATCCAGATTGTAATGAAATCATGAAACTGGCACCGGAGTATCATATCATTCCGGTATGCAAAGAGATCTATGCAGATGTAATTACCCCGATCACACTTTTGAGAAAGATCGCAGCGGTAAGCAAAAGATACTATCTGCTGGAAAGTGTGGAAGGTGGAGAAAAATGGGGAAGATATTCATTCCTTGGATTTGATCCGATCATGCGTGTTACATGCAATTCCGATAAAGTAACGATTGAGACAGAAGAAAGAAAAGAAGTAAAAGAGACAAAGAAACCTCTTGAAGTAATCAGAGAGATCTTAAAAGAAATGAAGGCACCTAAGATCAAAGGTGTTCCGCCATTTGCGGGAGGATTTGTAGGATATTTTGCTTATTCCATGATCGGATATGCGGAACCTGTTTTGAATATTAAAAAAGGTGATTTTAATGATTATGATCTGATGCTTTTTGACAAGGTAATTGCTTACGATCATCTGACACAGAAGATCAGTGTGATCGTTAATATGAAGACTGATCACGTAATGGAAAATTACGGTAAGGCAACAGCAAAGATACAGGAAATGATCGGACTGATCAGAAATGGTGCAATACCGGAGATGCCGGTATCTGATACAAAAGTGGAATTTACCTGCAATGTAAGTAAAGAAGAGTACTGCAAGGTAGTAGAAAAGACAAAAGAATATATAGTGAACGGAGACATTTTCCAGGCAGTTATTTCCAGACAGTTTACAAGTCCATACGAAGGAAGCCTGATCAATCCATACCGTGTGCTTCGTACGACGAATCCATCACCGTATATGGTATATATGAACATCGACGGGGAAGAGATCATGAGTACCTCGCCTGAGACGCTGGTAAGATTAAAAGATGGCAGACTTACAACATTTCCTGTGGCAGGATCAAGACCTAGAGGAAAGACGGAAGCGGAAGATAAGGCATTGGAAGAAGAACTTCTTGCAGATGAAAAGGAACTGGCAGAACACAACATGCTGGTGGATCTTGGAAGAAATGACCTTGGTAAAATATCAGCCTTTGGTTCTGTGGAAGTAACCGAATATATGATGATCCACAAATATTCAAAGATCATGCATATATGTTCACAGGTAGAAAGCAATATCGAGAAAGGCTGTGATGCACTCAGTGCTATAGAATCTGTGCTTCCTGCCGGAACATTATCCGGAGCACCTAAGATCCGGGCATGTGAGATCATCGAAGAACTGGAGACGGAGCAAAGAGGAATCTACGGAGGAGCTCTTGGATACATCGATTTTACCGGCAACATGGATACATGTATCGCAATCCGTATGGCAGTAAAGAAAGACGGTAAGGTGTATGTACAGGCCGGAGGAGGTATTGTAGCAGACAGCATTCCGGAAAATGAATACGAAGAATCTGCAAACAAAGCACTCGCGGTTATGAATGCGGTGAAAAATGCGAAGGAGGTACTGGCGTAATGGTATTACTGATTGATAATTATGATAGCTTTTCTTATAACCTGGTCAGATGGCCGGAAGTATCAGACCGGATATAAAAGTAATACGAAATGATGCGATGACGGTGGAAGAGATTGAAAAGTTAAATCCAAGTCACATTATCCTTTCGCCGGGACCGGGATATCCAAAAGATGCAGGTGTATGTGAAGAAGTAGTAAAAAAAACTTGCAGGTAAGATCCCAATCCTTGGTGTATGCCTCGGACATCAGGCAATCTGTGAAGTATATGGAGGCACGATCGCACATGCCAAAGAGCTGATGCACGGAAAACAGAGCGAAGTAGAATTAGATACGGAAAGCCAGATATTTTCCGGAATGAATAAAAAAATCAAAGCGGCCAGATATCATTCGCTGGCATTAAAAGGCGATACTCTTCCGGAAGAACTGAAGGTGATCGCACAGACAGAAGACGGAGAAGTGATGGCAGTAGAACATAATCTGTGTCCGGTATACGGAGTCCAGTTCCATCCGGAATCTATTCTGACACCGGAAGGCAGGAAGATACTTGAGAATTTCTTCAAAATAGAAATAAGATAGAAAATCGAGGATTTGAGAATAAAGATATTGCATTGATGAAGACAGAAACCGGAAAAACATCAATAAAGATAAAGGGATAAAGATATTAAAAAGAGTGACACAGATACAGGAGGCAGTAGAGCATGATAAGAGAAGCAATCGCAAAATTAATGAATAAAGAAGACCTCACATACGATGAAGCAATAGGTGTTATGGAAGAGATGATGGATGGAACCGCAACACAGGCACAGATGGGTGGATTCCTGACAGCACTTTCCATGCAGGGAGAGACAATAGAAGAAATCACAGCATTTGCAACCGTAATGAGAGAAAAAGGAGTAAAGATCACTCCGGAAAGAGAAGTCATCGATATCGTGGGAACCGGCGGGGATCAGGTTGGGACATTCAACATCTCGACAACATCCGCATTTGTCGTAGCAGCAGGTGGCGTGCCGGTTGCAAAACACGGCAACCGGAGCGTATCAAGCAAAAGCGGTGCGGCAGATGTTCTGGAAAAGCTTGGCATAAATGTAGCACTAAAAGCAGAAGAAAATGAAAAAGTATTAAAAGAAACGGGAATCTGCTTCTTCTTCGCACCAGTGTATCATTCTTCTATGAAATATGCAGCACCAGTCAGAAAAGAACTGGGAGTAAGAACGGTGTTCAATATCCTCGGACCTCTTTCAAACCCGGCTGCAGCAACAATGCAGCTTCTTGGTGTATATGATGAAAAACTCGCGGAACCGCTTGCGAAAGTATTAGCGAATCTGGGAGTAACAAGAGGTGTAGCGGTATGTGGTGCGGATGGACTGGATGAGATTACACTGACGGGAGCTACAAAGGTTTATGAGATCAGAAATGGAGAGATCACATCATACTCGATTACGCCGGAACAGTTTGGCTTAAAGAGCTGTCCTTTGGAAGAACTGATTGGGGGAACACCGGAAGAGAACGCGCAGATTACACTCGATATCCTGACAGGAAAGGAAACCGGAGCGAAAAGAGATGTGGTACTGATGAATGCCGGTATGAGTCTGTATCTTGGAATTGACGGAATCACACTGGAAGATGGAATCAAAAAGGCAAAAGAGCTGATCGAAAGCGGAAAAGCTTATGAAAAATATGAAGAATTTAAGCAGGCAACACAAAAAAACGGTGCAGGGCAGTAAGCTGTAAAATCCAGATCGACAGACAGCGTAGAAATAGATAAAAATGCATCAGTCAGAAGAAAATCAGAAAAATGGATGGGAGACAAGGATATGATATTGGATAAAATAGCAGCAGACACGAAGCTTCGGGTGAATAAAGCAAAACGGAAAATACCATTTTCGCAGATGAGAGCCATGGCATATGAAAAGGAAAAAAATACAGGATTCCCATTTGAAAAGATGTTAAAAGAGCCGGGGATGCATTATATCTGTGAGGTGAAAAAGCCTCCCCATCCAAAGGCGTAATTGCAGAAGAGTTCCCGTATCTTGAGATTGCAAAAGAATACGAAGCAGCCGGAGCAGAAGCTATCTCGTGCTTAACAGAGCCAAAACATTTCCTCGGGAAAAACGAATATTTGCAGGAAATCGTAAAAGAAGTAACCATTCCGGTTCTGAGAAAGGACTTTACGGTCGATGAGTATATGATCTATGAAGCCAAGGTTCTGGGAGCTTCGGCGGTGCTTCTTATCTGTGCAATTCTCGACAGAGATACCATTGCCAGATATATAAAGATCTGCGATACACTTGGCTTGTCGGCACTTGTCGAAGTACATGATGAAATGGAGATGCAGGATGCGATTCAGGCCGGTGCAAGGGTGATTGGTGTTAATAACCGGAACCTGAAGGATTTTACAGTAGACATTGGAAATAGTTTAAGACTCCGGGGTCAGGCACCGGAAGACATTCTGTTTGTGGCTGAAAGCGGTATCAAGACAGCTGAAGACATCCAGGCATTGAAAAAAGCACATGTAAATGGAGTGCTGATCGGTGAGACACTGATGCGAAGCAGTGATAAAAAGAAATGCCTGCAGGAGCTGGACGCAGATGAAATATAAAAGAAGCACAAGCAATGTGTGGTGTGTACGCAGCGTTACTGGCTGTGAGGTGAACAAATGGTAATGATACATTTCGAAAAGAGGATATAAAATGACAAGAGTTAAAATCTGTGGCTTGAAGAGGGTAGAAGATGTAGCGTATGTAAATGAATCGCTACCGGAATATGCAGGATTCGTATTTGCCGGAAGCAAGAGAAAAGTAACAGATGAACAGGCGGAAGCGCTCAGACGGATGCTGGATGAAAGAATTGTTCCGGTCGGTGTATTTGTCAATGAACCGGTGGAACACATTTTGAACCTGGTAGGAAAGAAGTCATCCGTGTAGTCCAATTGCATGGTGATGAAGATGAGTCGTATATACAACGTCTGAGAGCAGGATTGGAAAGCAAACAAGGAACTTCTGGATATAAAGAAAATAATAAGATAAGCCGGGCTGATCCAGACAATGAAGGCCCCGGTGAAAAGAACGATGATATAGAATCTGTAAAAATAATAAAAGCAGTAAGAGTTCAAAATCAGGAACAGATATTAGAAGCAGAAAAATTATCATGCGATTATCTGCTTCTTGATACATGGCAGAAAGATGCATACGGCGGATGCGGAAAGCAGTTCGATAAATCCCTGATTCCGGAAGATATGTCAAAACCATATTTTCTGGCAGGCGGACTTGCGGCAGACAACATCCGGGAAAATATAGAGATCTGTCATCCATATGCGGTGGATGTAAGCAGCGCTGTGGAGACGGACGGAAAAAAAGATCAGAAAAAAATACAGGAATTCATAGAAAGGGTTAGAGAATATGAGTAAAGGAAGATTTGGAGAATACGGAGGTCAGTATGTTCCGGAAACACTGATGAACGCGGTAAATGAA
>ENA-OQLB01000350-OQLB01000350.1-human-gut-metagenome-genome-assembly--contig:-NODE-350-length-27073-cov-3.492429_pt1 | contig 27073 bp, 32 predicted proteins | sample MGYA00242656_ERZ504813 | MGnify/ENA primary metagenome ERZ504813 (study PRJEB26092, sample SAMD00036388) | human gut metagenome | host: Homo sapiens | study: EMG produced TPA metagenomics assembly of... | reverse complement strand
GGTTTGAAAGCATGGAGCAACTCCTTTCTCCTCGCATAAAGGGGGATGTTTTTCGGGTCATATGACCTTTTATAATCATAGCATGGATGTGCTTGGATTGCAAGAAAAGGCAGTGCTGCAACGGAGTATGCTCCATACAAAAAGCGACCGCTGCCAGCGGTCGGCTTTTTGTATGGGTCAGTCCTGAATGGAAGAAAGATACTCATCCATAACCTGAGCAACTTCCTTGGAATATTTTACAGCTTCCACTACGGTGCGCGCTCCTAATACCACATCACCGCTGGCAAAAATGCCAGGACGGGTGGTGTTCCCGTGAACATCGGTGAACAGAAGGCCATGCTCTGTGGTTTGCAGACCGGAGGTGGTGCTCACAATTTTGTTTTTGGGCCCCTGGCTTACGGCTATGATCACGCCGTCTGCATGGAACAGCATTGGTTCAGACAGGCGGCAGATATTTCCATCCTGATCAAACTCTGCCTGTTTGAACCACACTCCGTCCCTGTCAATCGATTCTGTGCGTGCGCCATACAGGAATTCTACGCCATCCGCTACCGCATAATCCACTTCACGTTGGCTGGCGGCTGCTTTTGGACCGCGGCAAAGCACACTTACTTTTTGGTGCCTTTTCGCAGCGCAGTACGTGCAACATCCATAGCGGAATTGCCTGCACCGATCACTGCCAGATGTTCGCCCAGATCATATACATCGGGATCAACGAGATAATCAATGGCAAAGTGGACGTGACCCAGGCTTTCCCCGGGGATTCCAAGTTTTTTGGGACGCCATACGCCGGTTCCGATAAAAATTGCCTGATAGCCATCTCTCTGCAGGTCATCCACCGTTAAGGCACCGCCTATGGAGGTGTTTGGCCGAATGTGAATGCCCATTTTCAGCAGCTGTGTTTTATAACGATCCAATATTGTTTTGGGAAGCCGGAATGCCGGAATGCCGTAACGAAGCACGCCGCCGATTCTTTCCCGACTTTCAAAGATTGTTACATCATGTCCTTTTTGAGCCAGAAGCACAGCGATGGTGATTCCGGCAGGACCGCTTCCGATGATAGCAGCCCGCTTTCCGGAAGAAGCCGGCAAAACGGGGGACAAGCGATCCAGATAAGCGTCGGAAATGTAATTTTCAATGCTGGATATATGTACCGGCATTCCTTTTCGTCCCAGCACACAGTGCCCTCGCATTGCTTTTCATGATCGCATACCAGAGAACAAACAATGCTGAGGGGGTTGTTCAGAAACAGCATTTCTCCCGCTGCCTCCAGTTGATTCTGTAAAAACAGCTGGATCATATCGGGAATAGGCGTATTGATGGGACAACCCTTTCTGCATTGAGGTACTTTGCAGTTCAAGCAGCGTCGGGCTTCGTTGACGACGTGTAAAGCCATTTAATTCACTCCTGTTCTTTTGTCTTAAAATGTTCCGGGGTTCGGCGTCTGTCTGGTTGAAAGAAAAATATATATAAAGTCAGCGCAGAGCACAAATGCCGCACCAAACATTTTCTGGAAACAAGAGAAATCTGTACACAACGAAATAGACTTAGCGCAATGTATAGTCGGCAGTTTTGGAAATTTCCGAGGCAGCCGCCTTCAGGTCGGCCACTATCTCCGAAGCGTCCTGGTCGCTCAGGGCGATATCTGACAAAGAAATGGACGCAATCACATTTCCTTTATGATCAAATACGGGAACGCCGTAACAGAAGGTAAACTCTCCCAGCTCCCGGTTTTCGGTCGCATACCCTTTTTGCCGGATCGAATCCAGCTCTTTTAAAAGGTCATCCTTGGAAACGATGGTGTATGGCGTGAAGGGAACAAATTTGATTTTGTCGATGATGGAAAGCTGCTCCTCCCTTGGCAGATAGGCAAGTATGACCTTGCCCAGAGAGGTGGCGTATACTGGTTTGCTGGAGCCGATGGCACAGGTAGCCAGACGCGCATTGCGGCCTACATACTTGTAGAGATAAACCACCTGTGTGCCGTTCAAAACACCTACAAAGGCGGTTTTATTATATTTTTCCGCTAAAGCAGGCAGATAACTGCCGCATTGCTTTATCAGTGTCAGATCGCTGACATACTTCATGCCAAGGGAAAATGTTCGTATGTCGAGGCAGTATTTTTTGTCGTTGTTTTCCACAGTTTTGATGTATTGAAGTTCAAGCAGCGAATGAACAACGACAAAAGCGCTGCTTTTTGCCATATCCATTGCCTGCGCAATTTCCTGAAGAGTGATTCCGTTTTCACTATTTGCAATCAGTTCCAGGATGGCCAGCGTGCGTTCAACAGTTCTGTTCATATTTCAAAATCCCGTTTAAATTATAAAATGTAAAATTGTGAATACGTTCATAAAAAGAGTAGCACATTCAGCTTCTGCTCGTCAAGTGTCTCGGAAAAATAAATAAGTTTGCTTGGAACAGAATTTTATTTGCAGCAGTTTCATGCACGGAAAATTACAAAAATTTTGAAAAAATAATGTGTAAAACGTGAAACGATTACAAAAAAATGATGACAAATATATAAAAAACGACGATAAAAATCGCATTGACAGGCCTTTGTGGGGTAGTGTATACTGTGTTTAGAAAAGTTATGAACATAGTTCATAGTTAAGAACCGGCTGGACCGGGAAGCAAAACCAGATAGGATAAACGCTGAGAAAGGTCTGGCGAAAAGATGGCGCTTACAGTTGCGGAAAAGGATCTGAAAAAAAGAGAATTGTTTCTGGAAGGAAATATACTCAAAGGGGTTTTGACGGTGTGTGTGCCCATGGCGGCGTTCCAGCTGTTAAACGAACTGTTCAGAGTTTTCGACCTGGCCATTACAGCCCGCATCAATCCGGAGTCGGTGGCGGCGGTTTCGTTTTTCAACCAGCTAAACAACTCGGTGACAGCCGTGGGAACAGGCCTTTCCATCGGAGCAGGAATCCTTATTGCCGGATTTTATGGCGCCGCCGATTATGAAAATGTCAAAAAAACGGTGAACACCACCTTTTTTTCTCGCAGTAGGCGGCGCGTTGCTGCTGGCAATCTCGCTGATACTGTCTGGCAAATGGGTGCTCCGCTTGGCTAACACCCCCGAAGAACTGGTGGAGATTGGCTGGAATTATTACCGGGTGATCATGGTGAACCTGGTGTTTGTCTTCTTCAACAATGTGTATGTAGCGATCGAAAAGGCGCGCGGGAACGGCGGCAGGATATTGGGTGTGAATCTTCTGATGGCTGCGGCAAAATTCACTCTGTCGGGAGTGTTCGTTCTGATATTCCGCCAAGGTGTTGTGATGATCGCTTTTTCCACTTTGCTTTCCAACCTGCTTGTGACTTTGATCGGTATATACAGCCTGCGGGATCCAAAGGATGTATTCGGGATATCACTGGAATATATCCGAATGGACCGTCTGTTTATCAAAAAGCTGTTTGGTATTTCTCTCCCTGTGATGGCAGAAAAATTTGCTTTCAGTACCGGCAAGGTGGTAGTGAACTCGGTAGGAGTGGACTATGGTACCCAGACAGTAGGCGCTTTGGGAGTGTCCAACAGTATCAGCGCATTGTCTACGGTTCCGGCAGGAAGCATCGGTGACGGCGGTGCTTCCATTATCCGCCAGAATATCGGAAGCGGGAAGAAAGACCGTGCCCTGAAGGTGTTCAAAAGCGTATTTCTGGTGGACGTGGCCTGGGGAACATTGGGATTTTTACTTACATGGATATTTCTCAACCCGATTCTCTCGGTATTTTCGGGCGGAGATGCAGTGTTTGCCCAACTGATCCGACAGATTTTTTTGCTGGAGATGCTTTCCAATATTTTTCTTGCAGTACATGCGGCGATTATGGCGCTTTTGTATGCCTTCGGATATACCAAGCTGTCCTTTGGCATTAATTTTGCAAGGCTATTCATTTTCCGTCTTCCCATTTTGTTTGCCCTCAAGCAGTTTACGGCTCTGTCTGGCGGCACTGCCATGGGAATTGTAATGATGGTGAGCAACGGCCTTACAGGTTTGTTTGCCCTGCTGGTGGCGATGGTTGTACTCCGCAAGGAGTATGGGTCCGGTTGGATAAAACTTTTACTGCATTGAACCATCATCTGCGCGGTTTGCGCGGTGATGTTGAGATGACATATACGCTGAAATGGCGAAGCTGACGCAGCAAATCATTCAACCTTATCGTCGGCCTTTATCCGGAGGGTGGTGGAAATGCTTCAGAAAATATGTTCCGTGCCGGGCAGAGAAACGGAGGGATGGATATAGAACCTGTGTTCAGAGGAAAACAAAAGGAGGAATGTATAGCAAATGGTTCAAAACGAAATTAAAATGCGCAAACCCAAAAGCAGAGAACTAATCCATGCGCTGGTCCAGGATTGGCGTTTGTATGTTTTGCTGCTGCCTGTGGTGCTTTGGTTTGCACTGTGGGCGTATAAGCAATGGGCGGGCTTCTGATAGCTTCAAACGGTACGATTCTAGTCTGGGCATCTGGATGAGCGAGTTCAAAGGCATCGACAACTTCGTAAATCTGGTGGCCGGCGTCAACAAGGAACAGTTCTGGCAGGCCTTCCGCAATACCTTTGTGATCAACGCCTACAGCCTGGTTTTTGGATTTCCGGTACCAATCATTCTGGCGGTACTTTTTTCCGAGATCGGCAATGGCTTTGTCCGCAAGGCTACCCAGACCGCGACCTATCTGCCTCACTTCCTTTCCGAAGTAACCATTACCGGCATCACCATTATGTTGGTGTACAGCGGTGTTCATTCCACCGGTGTGCTGGCAGCCCTGTTTCAGAATATGGGATGGCTGGAGGAAGGGGTGTCCATGCTGTCCAAGGCCAACTATTTCCGGCCTCTGTACATAGCGGTGGGCATCTGGAAGGAAAGCGGATACAGCTCCATCGTGTATTTTGCGGCGATCATGGGCATATCGCCCACGCTGTATGAGGCCATGAAGGTGGACGGCGCCAACAAATTGCAGGAGGCTGCGGTTATGTCACTTTCCCGGGCATGGCCCCTACCTGATCATCATGATCATCATGCGCATAGGCAATATGCTCTCCATCGGGTATGAACGGGTGCTGCTGATGTACAACTCCAACGTGTATGTGACGGCAGACGTTCTGTCCACCTTCGAACAGCGCATTGGTATTTTGTCGGCCAACTATGGCATGGGAGCTTCGGTAAGTCTGTTCAATTCACTGATTGCTTTTGCGCTGGTGATCGGAGCCAACTCCATAAGCCGCAACATATCCGATACTTCGCTGTGGTAAATAGGAGAATCTGATTATGGGATTACTGAACAAAAGTGAAAAGATATTCAAGGTGTGTTCCTATCTGCTGGTGATTGTCTTTGCCCTTGTCACGCTGTACCCCATTGTATACGCCTTCAGCGTGTCCATCAGCGGAAAGTTGGCCTACGAAAGCGGTCTGATCACCCTGCTGCCCAAGGACATCACCCTGCAGGCCTATGAAATGGTCATCGAAAGTAAGGGATTTTGGATTGCCTATGCCAACACCCTGTTTTACACGGTGATCGGCACCGCCTGGAGCATGGGTATTTCCCTCACCGGTGCCTATGCTTTGCAGAAGAAAAAGCTGAAATTCCGCCGCCAGTGGAACTTTTTGCTGGTGTTTACCATGTGGTTCAGCGCCGGTATGATCCCCCTGTATCTGAATTATAAGAGCATGCATGTGGATAACCGCTGGGGCATGGTGGTGGCTTTTGGCGTGCAGGCCTACAACATCATTCTGCTGCGCAACTATTTCAGCAGCATCCCCAAGGAGTTGGAGGAGGCCGCCATTGTGGACGGCGCCAACGAATTCCAGCTGTTTTACAAGATCTATGTGCCCATGTCCACGGCCAGCATTGCAACGGTGACGCTGTTTTACGCTATCAGCCGCTGGAACGGTACTACTGGTCCCGGATGCTTCTCACCGACCCTACCAGCAGCCTCTGCAGGTGTATCTGCGGCAGCTCATCGAAAACTACCAGAAGCTGTACGATGAATCGCCGGTGGTTCTGTCCTACTCGGCAGACAGCCTGGCGTATGCATCATCATCTGCTCCATCATTCCGGTTTTGGCTATCTATCCTTACATCCAGAAGTATTTTGCAAAAAGGCGTAAATATGGGCGGCGTGAAGGATAATAAAAATTAAGGAGGATACAATGAAAATGCGAAAATTTGCCGGCTTTATGCTGGCGGGCACCATGTTGCTGTCCACCCTGTCCGGGTGCGGCTCCACCATCGTGGACCAGGCGGGAAGCGCCGGGGCTGAATCTGCGGCCAGCAGCGAACAGACCCAGTCCACCGAGGACAAGACCGACCTCACCGAAAAGGTAAGCCTCAAAATCAACTATGCGGCCGGCAACAAGTCCCGTACCATCACCTACAACCAGGAATCCCCCCTGACCCTGCCCGACGGCACCGTGTACACCGCCGGTATGCTCAAACCCATGTGGGACTATGTGGAAACGGCCCTTAACTGTGAACTCACCGATATCACAACCCAGGACCAGAAAGCCACTGAGATGATTGATATCGCCTCTACCACCAACTTCTCCGAGGCCAACATTTTTGGCGGTAACTCTATTGCTGACGATCTGATGTACTACGGCACCGAAGGCAAATTCGTCAATCTCAGCGACATGATGGCCCAGGGCTATATGCCCAACTTTAAGGCCTATCTGGATGCCAATCCCGATGTAAAAACCGCCATCACTGCATATGACGGCAACATCTACCACGCACCCTATATTGCAGAGTTGAACAACTTTGCCCGCAGCTTCAGCCTGCGGCAGTCTTGGGTGACTATGCTGCTGGATGATCCCAACGCGGCTTACGATACCAACGGCGAGTTTGAAGTCTACTACGATGGCTTCTATGTGGGCGACAACACCCGCGGAGGCGACAACGGCGGCACCGTGACTCCTAAAGAAGGCGTTGAAATCACGAAGAAAACTGATCAGAGCATCATTGAGATCCAGAACGAACTGGCTGTGAAGAATGGTGAGACCCTCACCAAGGCCATGGTGCAGTACATCAATGACAACTATGACTACGAAAAGCCCTCTGAGCTGTTTCTGGGTGAAAAGGCAGCCTATGACATCGACGAGCTCATTGCGCTGATGCGCTGCATCAAGGCCAATCCCACCTATCTGACACAGGGTAAGGCGGACACCGTGTGGCCCATGTTTACCCGCCAGTCTTCCTACCGGGAAGATCTGCTGCGTCTGTCCACCTATTTTGACGGTGTGAAGGCACACACGCCGACAGCTATACTTCCCGTTGGTATATCGATGAAACCGGTACCCTGCAGTATACCTACTCCACGAGTATGTACGATGTGCTGTGCTACCTGTCGGATATGGAGGCCGAGGGCCTGATTTATTCCGATTGTTATGATCTGACCAACAAGACCAATTTCCGCAGCACCCTGTGGGGCACTGACGAGAGCGAAGCGCCCGCTTATGGCTTTATCACCTTTGACTGGCAGGCTTCTTCCACTGCTGATTCCCTTAACAAGGACATCGTGGTGGTGCTGCCCCCGGTGGCCAAGGTGAACGGCGTGTGGCAGTATTATATCGACAATGGCCGCGCATCAAGCCTGATGGCTGGTCCATCTCTGTAGCCGGCTGCGCCACCGATGCTGAGCTGTACCGCTCCTGCGCTCTGCTGGACTACTTCTTCACCGAAGAAGGCTCCACCCTGCAGAACTACGGCCTGCCCATGTTCCTGAAGGAAAACGAGACCTATACCGGACCCGATGGCAAGGAATATCCCCAGTACACCGATTGGGTGATGGAGACCTGCGCTTCCGTGGCCAAGGGCGACCTTTCCACTTTCCTGCGCGACTGGCTGGGTTGCCTGATTCCCATCGGCTACCAGAAGGATATCGGCTTCGAATACCAGTATACCTCCGAGCGTGGATTTGAAGGCTGGGAGCTGCTGCAGAATTCCACCACACACTTTGCCACCTACGCGGGCGAAGGTATCAAGGTGATAACCCCAACTATTACAAGATGGTTCCTCCTGTGTTCTCTTTGACGCTGCGTCAGAAGGAGGCTATTTCCGAAACCACTACCATGGGTATGGAAGATCTGAGCGAGGAGATGTTCAACATCGTGCGGTACAATGCCAAGGGGAATGCTCCGAACGGCATCTCCATTCCGGCCGATTACAACGAATATCTGGCTGCATTTGAAGCAAGAAACCTGGATGCGTATGTTACTGCCTATCAGCAGGCATATCAGGTGATGACCGCGGCCCAATAATTGTGCGCGTGCTGTTTCGGGGAGACCTCGGTCTCCCCGAAACAAACAATGGAGGGCTTGACTATGAAAAAAATATTTCGGGGACAGGTTATTCTGTCGGCCGTATACACAGTGACGGCCATTGTGGTATTCCTGTACACCTTGGTATTCATGACCGAATACAACGACCTGTTTGGACTGAAAATGCCTCAAAACAAACAAATCGCCCAGTTTTACGAGGTGATCCTGCAGGGATTCAACCGGCAGATCCTGGTGTGGGCCATTGTGGGAATTATCGGTATTTTGATGATTGTTCTTTTGGAGATCCGCACAGCTGTGCCGGACCGCTTTGCGGCTGCTGTGATGACGGTGTATATGGGCTGCTGCTGCTTTGGCGCCGTGAACGCCATTCGCAACATTCTCGCCATCTGGGCGTATTACAAGGGACTGGATTTTCAGTATCTGTACGCTGACGGAATCACCGGGTATGAACTCAAATTTACTACGTTTCAGGTGGGTATCGGGATATATAGTGTGCAGATTATTGTCTGCGTAGCTTTTGCGGCGGTGCTGCTGCTCAGCCATATCCGATACAAAAAACTGCAGAAGGGAGGCGCCTGATATGAAGCCGGATATTTCGGAAAAAGAGAAAAAGGTATATGTTACCCTCTATAAAAAGGATGCGCCTTCCTACGCCATGATCTTGCTGGCCACCCTGTTGGAATTTGTGTATGTGGTGAGTATTCTGGACGTGATGCCGGTTACCTTTATGATGGGCGTTGCGGTGATCGTGAACATTTTCCTTTTGTTCTTGCTGTTTACCTGTGCGGTGAAGGTGAATGTGTACGAAATACCTTGGGCAGCAGTTAGTCTGATTGTGGGCGGTTATATGCTGCTTCGTCAGTTTGTGCTGGTACCTTTGTGCTACAGCCTTATGACCGTGAGCAGATCATCCTGGTCGCCAACCTAGCGGGAGCGGCTTTGTTGTTTGCTGCTGGTGGCAACAGCCTGCGCAAAAGCTCCAAACGACGCCGGCTGCAGAAGCAGCTGGCACATCCGAACCAGTAAATGATGGAGGCATACAGATGGGAAAAATACAGTTTCAGAATGTAAACAAGGTGTATCCCAATGGGTTTCATGCCATCCATGATTTCAATCTGGATGTGGATGACGGCGAGTTTATCGTCTTTGTGGGACCATCCGGCTGTGGAAAATCCACCGTTCTGCGCATGCTGGCGGGCCTGGAGGAGATCACCTCCGGCAAGCTGCTGTTGGACGGCAAGGTGATCAACAACCGTCCTCCAGTGGAGCGGGATATTGCCATCGTATTTCAGGATTACGCGCTGTACGGCAATTTGTCGGTGTACGACAATGTGGGTATCAGCATGAAGTGCAGCACCAGAAGGACACGGCCATCTATGACAAGGTCCAACAGGCGGCGGCAACGGTGGATATCCAGCAATATCTCAACCGGCTGCGGGGCAGCTTTCTGGTGGACAGAAACAGCGGGTGGCTCTGGCACGTTCCATCATTCGTCATCCCAAGGCATTCCTGATGGATGAGCCGCTGTCCAATCTGGATGCAAAACTGCGCAACAGCACCCGCATCGAGATCGTAAAGCTGCAGAGAAGCCTAAAGGTGACTACTATTTACGTCACACATGACCAGACCGAGGCCATGACCATGGCTGACCGTATGGTGGTGATGAAGGAAGGTGTGGTGCAGCAGGTGGGTACGCCCCGGGAAATTTACGGACTGCCGGTGAATATGTTTGTGGCGGGATTTATCGGCTCGCCCCAGATCAATTTTATCCGCGGCAAGTTGGAAGGGGAAACCTTCGTGTGCGGTGAAAATCGGTTGCGTCTCGCCCCTTGGGCAGCCCACAAGCTGGAGGCCTGGAGCTCCAAGGAAGTGATCCTGGGTTTACATCCCGAGGTGTTCAGCCTTGCAGAAGAGGCCGGCGATGGTACTTTCAAGGCGGATTTTGTGGCTAAAGAATTTATGGGCAGCCATCTCATCATCCACGCGCAGATTCAGCAGCAGGATGTACAGTGCCGTATCGACGATACATCGGCCTGCTTTGGCGGCCGGCTGTATCTCAAGCCGGATATGTCCCGGGCGCATTTCTTCGATGCCGAAACGGGCGAAGCGATCTTACATATGGAAGCAGGTGACGACCATGCGTGAACTGAAAGAAAACATCCATATCCAGACAGTGGCCAAACTGCTCATTGCAGTGGCAGCGATTGCGCATCTGATTTTCACCTATGTGCACACCAGCGCTCTGCTGCTGCTGGAAAATCAGATATGCGGATTCATCATGTTTCTGTTTGTGCTGTTGGGGTTGGTTACTCTGTTTGAATCCACCAAGTGCATGTGAGCCGTTCCTTTGCGGGATACGCTACTATCGCTCTGTGCGCGGCCACTGTGGGCATGGGGGCAGACTTGGTATCTATTTATCAAACAGCTATCCGTACCCAAAATTCGCTGGAACCAGCCATGGTATACAAGGCAGTATGGTTTAGCCTGGCACTTATGGCTATGTTCGCTCTGTCCGGTGTTCTGCTTTTGATCGACACATGCAGAAAGCATACGGAAAGGTAAGGAAAAATGGATAAAAAGCATACTCGTCGCAAAAAAATCTCAGACAATGCCAAAGCCACGCTGCTGCGCTGGTGGATTGTGGGCATGTGCTATTTTATGATTGGCTTCGGTACCAGGCAGGGGGATACACCAGTCCCATCGACCTGATCTTTTTCCTGGGAGTGGGTATCGGCCTTGTTACCATTGTGGTGTACAATCCATGCGTACAATGTATTTGACATCGTGCGGGGCGGTGAGATTGTAAACCACAGGTACCGCAACAAAAAGGGCTGGCAGCGGGCTTTGCAGACACTGGGCGACTTGGGATTGAGTATGCTGGTGGTGATTTTGGTATATCTCAGCTACCAAAATATCAACCTGTTTCTAGTCGGTTTGCTAGGCTGTCCCCAGAAACGGTGGTGGTGGCTGGCGAACCCTTCGGATTTGCCACCCTATATACTCTGTTTTACAGTGCCATCACCGGCCTGACAGACAAACTGCGGGCAATCCGCACCGGTTCTGCTACGGTATGTAAGTAAAAAGAAGGTGAATCGATTGATATTTATCGGTGATTTGAAACCCTATTGCCTGCAGCTGGATACCAGTCGTGCTATGCAGTACAAGCGTCTGCTGGAACAGGCCGACCGATACAAGCAGATGGAGCTGCCTCTGGAACATCCTAAGGAGAGCACAACATATATGGGCATTGCAATTGCTAACCTGGCCCTGGCCTACCGACTCAGCGGCAGCGAACAGTATCTGCAGGATGCCAAGCGGTTTATGAACACGGTGCTGTCCTATGAAAAATGGGGAAATGCCCATCTGGTAAATGTAGATTTATCCGCGTCCTGGATATTGTTTGGCCTTTCTCTGGGGTACGACTGGTTGAAGCCCTATCTTTCCGAAGAGGAAAAGCAGCGGATCTTCTGTAAGATCCGTCACCATGCTAAGGTGATGTTCGACTATCGCCGTGATACCTACGGCAGCGGTTGGTCCACCAACTTTTACCAGAACCACAACTGGATCAACATGACGGGGCTGGCTGCCGCCGGCTATGCCATGCAGGGACAGGCTGAGGAAGCCGATACATATATAAAGGAAGCCAAAGAGGACTTTGCCGGGTGTTTGACTTGATGGCAGAGGACGGTTCCAACTACGAGGCGTCACCTATTGGCGCTACGGCGGCATGTGGCTGTTTGTCTATGCTCATCTGCTGAAGGTGCAGGAAGGAATCGATTATTTCCAATCCAGCCCCTACTTGAAAAACACCTTTTATTATCGACTGTACCAGTGCAACGGTGATTTTACCCGGCAGATGAACTACGGCGACTGCCACGACCGTTACAGCAGCCATCCGGTCTGTGTTTACTACAAGGTAGCGGCGGAATACCGCAACGGCCATGCCCAGAAGTTGGGAAATATGGTGGTGAAGGAATTCCTTGCTCAGGAAGCTGCCAACAGCAAGGTGAAGCCCGGAATTCTGCCCGAAGCGATTTTCGAGTTTTTGTGGTACGACCCTCGGTGGAAGAACGGGAGTTTGACGATTTGCCCCTGGCTCGGTATTTTGAGGATTTGGGTCTGCTGGCTCTGCGCAGCAGTTGGCAGCGGGACGCCCGGGTGTTTTCCATCAAGTGCGGCGCGCCGGGAGGCGCCAAGCATGGAGGGAAGGCTGGAAGATCCTGCAAGACGAGGGGATCGATCTGTTTTCTTTGTCTCACCATCACCCCGACAATTTGTCCTATATTTTTGCCAGCGGCGGCGAATATTTCACCTGTGAGGACGGTTACAACCGCAATCTGATGCCGGATAACCACAATGTCCTGCTGGTGGATGGTAGATATACCGACGCCCAGGACGTCAACGACGTCTATATGACCAGTGTGGAGCAGCGGCAGAAGGAAGAGGGAAAAGACTTTTCCCCCGAAAGCTACGGCGGTTTTGTTTCCTGCGTTAAGGTAGAGGGAAACCTGGCCGTTTACCGGGGCGAGACAGCAGGGGTGTATCCCCGCCATATGCAGATGCAGGAGGTAAGCCGGGTGCTGGTGACCGACGGTTTGGGCTTCTGGCTGTTTGCGGATATTTTCAACAGCCAAAAGAGCCATATCTATTCGGTCATTTGCAACACCGATCCGCTGCCCTGTCCCCAGGAAAAAGGATACCGGTATCCCATGGAGACAGGAGATATCCGATACCAGGTATTTTCCAGCGCACCGACAGAGACGCGGCAGTATGAACAGCAGGTGGTCAGTGTGATGACCACCCAGGAACAGGACAAGCTGTGCCGCACCTGCATCCATACCCTGTCTACCGATTCCCAGACCCCCAGACCAGCCAAGTATTCTTTGAGTGTTTTACTTTTGCCGGCAGCGAGGCCAAGGTTTGCTGCCAGCAGGGAATGCTTCACCTGGAATGGAACGGCAACGTATACAAGCTGACGGTGGGGGAATACGATGCCGGCGTTGGCCGCAGTCCGGTGCGTCTGCGGGTGACCAGGGATGGAGCAGAAACGGCGGAGTATTCGCTGTAAACGCTGTGCAGAGAAAGAGGAACCAACTATGAACTATGTAAACGACCGGTTCTGTGAACTGGTACAACTGCCCCGCAACCGTCAGGCGATTCTGGCGATGAAGAAGGACGTAGATGACTTTCTGCCCTCCTTCTGCGATTCGCCCGCCAAGCTGAGCCGATGGGGGCACCACTATTTTTGTGATGACGATGGCGGCAGGCTGATTTTTGATTTGAATTCGCCCCACAGCCACCGGTGTGAGATCTGCGGAAAGGTATATTCCAACGATGTGCAGGATGGCGTGTGGGTCACCTTCTATCGCAACCGGGCTGTGGTTTTGGCTCTGGTTTCGGCTGCGGTATACAAGGCCACCGGTGAGACAAATACCGGGACTACGCTTTGCAGGTGATCGATTTTTACGCGGCTCATTACCATGAGTTCGTGCTGCACAACAAGGAAAACAAGATTTTTGACAGCTACGAAACCATGAAGTGGGGATGCGGAAAAATGATGCCTCAGGCCTGAATGAGGCCATCGTAGCTATCCGCTTTATCCAGACCATTGAGATTTTGCGCCCTGAACTGGAGCAGGAATGGCTGGAAAATGTGCACCGCAAGCTTTTCCGGGAGATGTTCCGGCTGCTGGCTCCCCAGGCGGTGGAGATCCACAATATCAGCTGCTGGTCGCTGGCTGCCATCGGTGTGATGGGTCTTGCATGAAGGATCAGGAGATGATCGATTACGCCTTCACCAGCCCCTTTAATATCCGGCGTCAGCTGGCCGAGGGTGTGACTGCGACGGCTTCTGGTACGAAGGCTCCATCCACTACAACTTCTTTTTGTTGGAGGGCGTTTCTTATCTGTTCCTCTTCAGCAAGATTTACGGGTATGATTTTGGCCAGGAGAGCACAGCGATTTTTGAACGGATGTTTGAGAAAGCCTACGAATACGCCTTTGACAACCTGTATCTGCCCAATCCCAACGACGGTTGGCCCAATTTGAATCTGCGCACATTCAGCTATGTGTATCACACCGCCGCCCGGGCCTTTGGCGAAAAGAGCAAGGTGGGCAATCTGCTAAAAATCATTGAGAACGACCCCAATCCTCGCACCACTCTGCCCCTTTCGGAGCCTTATTACTGCTGCGGGACAGTGTGTCTGGAACAGCTGCTGTTCAACATCGATTTTGATTACAGCGATTACCGGCCGGTGGCCCATGTCTCCAATACATTCCCCACCTCCAACTTTGCCATGCTGCGCAACAACAACTGGAATGTGTTTGTGAAATATGGCCTCAACGGCAAATCTCATGCCCATCCGGATATTATGAACATCGAGGTGATGTATAAAGATCAGCGCATTTCTCGGGATCTTTCCAATGCGGGTTACCAGTCCCGGCTGTGCAACGAGTGGCATCGAAAGACCTTGTCTCATAATACCGTATGCTGGAACGGCCAGGATATCACTTCGGTGCATCCGGGCAAGTGCCTGCACTTTGATGCAGACAGCTTTTCGGGTTTGGCATTGGATGTCTACGAGGGTATTGATTACCAGCGCAACCTGCACATTACCGAGGATTCCCTGGTGGATGAATTCCTGGTCCAGGGTAAGCCAGGGGTATACGATTATGTATTCCATCTGGAACCCCAGCTTCAGCTGGAATGTGAGATGCCGTTGGAGGATGCCAGTCTGGGCTTTTCGGAAAATGGCTACCAGCATGTGGAGGAAACCAAAAAGGTGCTGGTTTTGGGGGATAAAGCAGTTCTCTGGCTGTCTTTGGCGAACTGCGGATGAAGATAGAACTGCAGCTGGAAAATGGACAGGAGCTGTTCCTCCTTAAAACCAAGGATAATCCTGTCAACCAGACTCGCCGTAGCATTCTTGTGCGGGCGAGGGGAGAAAAGGTACGTTACAGCATGCAGCTTACTGTTTGAAATCAAACCATATGGGAGGCAATTAAGTATGAAAACAGCATTGATTACCGGAGCCACCGGCGGCATCGGCGGCAAAACGGCCGAGGTACTGGCCAGGCCGGGTATGAGGTGATTGTCACCGGCATCGACGAGGCAGGCCGGGACACGGTGATGAGCAATCTGGAAAGCAAGGGCATCAAGGCACATTTTTATAAATGCGACGCCACCAGCGAGGAGCAGGTGAACGAGACCTTTGCCAAGATCGCCGAGAAGTTTGATCATCTGGATCTGTTAGTGAACAACGTGGGCGGCCTGGGCGGCCGGCAGCGGGTTTCCGAGATGGAGACTGGCTTTATGCGCAAAGTAATGGCGCTGAATTTCGACAGCCTGTTTTTCAACACTCGTGCAGCGCTGCCGCTGCTGAAAAAAAGGCACCAACCCCTCCATCATCAACTTCAGCACCATTGCAGTGACCAACGGAGGCGGTATCGGAGCTTCCATCTATGCGGCCTCCAAGGGAGCGGTGCAGAGCTATTCCCGTGCCCTGGCCAAGGACTTGGCCGAGTTCGGCATCCGGGTGAACATGGTTTCCCCCGGCACCATCGATACTCCCTTCCACGCTGCCACCGACCGCAAGCTGGTGGAGAGCTGGAAAGACAGCATCCTGATGAAGCGCCTGGGCGAGCCCGGGAGGTGGCCGACGTCATCGAGTTCCTGGCTTCGGACAAGGCATCCTTCCTCACCGGCGAAGTGATCCAGATCAACGGCGGACAGGCCTTTATCTAGAAAAGTATAACAAAGGAGGAGTGTTGGTGAACCTGTATACGAAAATGAAAAAGGCCGCGGGTGCGGTACTGGCCGTGGCCATGGGAATGACCTGCATTCCCACGCCCCTGGCGGTGTATGCCCAGGAGCCGGAGGAGTACACGGTTATTTTGGATGAGAATTTTGAATCCGAACTGAGCGCCGGGGTCAAGCTGAGCGGTGGGGTTTCCGTGGTCGAGATGGATGGAAACCACGTGTTGGAATTCAATGATACCAGCGACAGCGAAACCAGTAAGGCAAACATTGAAATCGGTAAACAGGCCGGGGAGATTGTGGTGGAGTACAAGCTGTATGTGGTTTCCGATGAGGGAAAGTCCACCATTGCCCTGACGGCGGGTTCCAAGGAGGAAAGCGGCAGCAGCAGCACCTCCAGCGCAGGGGAGTTTTTGCGGTTTAAAACCACCGGCAGCGATTCCCGCACCTACGAGTTCCGGGGAGGGGATTCCCAAAAAACTCCCTCTGTAAAAAATGGAGCTTATCTGTGTGGAAAATGGATCGAACTGAAATCGGTGATCGACACCGCAACAAAGACCTTTGACGTATATGCCGACGGGGAGTTGTTGGGAGAGAATATTGCCATGAGTTGTAAAACAGAAAACATCGTCATGGAAAGTCTGGACAACATTTCCTTTTTGACCGGCAGCATGGATAAGACCCACGCATACATCGACGATGTGCGGGTGAGCCTGAAAACAACGGACAGCGGAGAAGGAGACGGCGACGGTGAAGACGAAAAAACGCCGGGCGAGCTGGGCTGCATTGATTTCGTGGCCGGTGGCTGGAAATTGCAGCTGCCGGTAGAAAGCGATACCAAGCCCGGCTCGGTGCTGGAAAAATCGCCACAGGAACTGGCGGACGGCTACACCAGTGAGTTTTTCTTTGCGGCTACTGACGAAAACGGACAAGACGCCGTGGTGTTCCACTGCCCGGTACAGGGATTCAAAACCGGAAACACCACTTATGCCCGTTCCGAGATGCGGGAAATGCTGGACCCTAAGGACAAAACGGTGAACTGGACCTGGCAGGGCACCCATACCTTGTGGCCGAGCAGAAGGTCACCCATGTACCGGCCAACGGCAAGGTGATCACCTCCCAGATCCACGGCATCGAGCAGAACGGTGACAACGCCAATCCTCTGGTGAAGGTGCTGTATGCCTACGATAAGGCCAAGGGAACCGGCAGTGTGATTGTGTATCTGAAAAACACCACCGAAAAAACCTCCGCCGATTTTGCTTATGCCTATCCGAGGTGGCACTGGGCGAAAAATACCGCACCGAGATCCAAGTGGTGGATGGTACTGCCTATGTTACCATCGATACCGATGACAACGAACCTATGACTGTTTCCCACAATTTTGTCGGCGGCGGACCCCCTTTGGAAGGATACCTGGTACTATTTCAAGTTGGGCAACTACATCCAGGATTCGGTAGATTCCAGTGAGGAAGCCTATTCCGATGTGTGGGTGTACAGCTCCGGTATTTCCCACAGCGAAACTGTGGAAAAGACCCCGGTGGAAAGCATCCGCATCGACAGCAGTGAAATTCAGCTGCAGCCGGGAGAGCGCACCAGCCTGAGCGTTACGGTGAAGCCCATCAAAGCCTACAACAAAGCGGTGACCTGGGATGTGCTGGAAGGCGCGGATGTTGTGGCCGTGGACGCCAAAGGTTATGTCACGGCCCTGAAGGAAGGTACCGCTGTGGTGCGGGCAACCAGTGTGGACAATTCCATCGCCACTTCTACCTGTCATGTCACGGTGCAGCAGGGGGAAGCCGTACAGGCGGAAAAACTGTACAGCTGTGATTTCGGCCGCGAAAGCGGGCTGGATTTGCATACAGCCTTCAACACTGAGTTTATGCAGGTGATTCCGGAATCGGCCGAGGGTACATCGGTGACCTTGGAGCAGGAATCCGAGGGGAACGTAATCCGGTTCCGGGACAATTCCAACAATGCCACCAGTAAAATTTCCTTTGTATTCCAGCCCCAGACCGACACCACCACGATATCTTTCCGGGTGCGGATCGATGCTTTGGGGGAACACAAGGCGGGAGATCTCACTTTTGGCTGTATGTATGCCGTGGCGGCCGGTCGGACAGCTGGTATTCCAATACCACCGAGCTGTTCCGTGTCCGCAACGCCGCCAAGGGCGCCTTAGGCAATTTCTCCGATTTGACTTATGTCCTCACCAATGCCTATACCCCTATTTCTCTTAATGCGGACAAGGTGGTGGGCAACTACGGTGATTGGGTGGATGTGACCTACATCATCACCCCGAACAACGGCACCGCCAAGGCCAATACCACCGATGTGTACATGAACGGCTATCTGGTAGGCTCCGGCATTGCCAACCGCAACGCCATTGATTATGTGAACCGACTGGACATCCACAGCGGTACCGGCGATAAGATGGAGTTCAGCATCGACGATGTGAAGGTATACAAGGGCAGCAAGATCCCTGCAGAGGAAAATGTACTACCCCCAGAGCCTGCAGCTGCTCTATGTTCCTTCGGTCATGGGACTGCAGGATGCGGTGAAAGCCTATGTGCAGGTAGAGCCGGCAGGCAGCTATGACCAGGTTGGGTACCAAGTGGTATCCGGCAATGCCGTAATCGTGAGCCAGGATGGCTATATCACCGCCGTCCGGGAAGGTAAAGCGGTGGTTCGGGCTTACAGCCTGCGGGACGAGAAAGTGTTTGACGAAGCCGCCATCGAGGTGCGCGCCGAACAGGACATGGTCCGGGCTGAGTCTATGCAGCTGAAGCAGACGGCCATGAACCTCAGTCGGGGTAAAACCGCCGCCATCGAAGCTGAGGTATTGCCCGAAACCGCTTCGGAAAAAGGGGTGCGGTACGCCATCGTTTCCGGCCCTGAAATTGTCACCCTGCACCACGATGGCACCGTGACCGGCAAAGCGGTGGCACCGCCAAGATCAGTGTCACCAGCCTGGATAACCCGGAACTGGTGCGCTATGTCACCGTTTCTGTCACCGCTGATTTTGAGCCCGGCCAGGTGATTTATCAGGATTCCTTTGATGGAAGTACACTGGACAGCAGCCATTGGTCGGTGTCCCTTGCCAAGGCCTATACCGCGGTGGATGTGAAGGACGGTGTAATGACGGTGGAGGACGGCAACGGTGCGGCGCAGCCCAAGGCGGTGCTCTCCTTTGATCCCGTGTCCGGTACATTTTCTATGCAGTTCCGCATTAAGGTGGAAAATGAGGCGGAAATCCAGGGCGGTGTTGCCGATACCAAGTACGAGAATCTCCGCATTGCTTTTGGAAACGGTACGATTACTTCCACCAGCAACGAAGCCTTCTGCATCCGCTCCAATGGCACGAATTTCACCTACAATGTCAGCGGCAGCAGTTACAGTCCCTTGACCGGCGAATACCATGTATCCGATTGGAACACCATAACCCTGGTGACCCATGTAAATGCCGACGGAACGGATACCACGGATGTATATGTGAACGGTCAGCTGCTGTTGCAGAATGCACAAAACAAGGTGGATTTTTCGGTGATCGATAAAATGTGTTTTGCGGCAGATACCGCCAAATACGCAAAATATTCCATCGACGATCTTGTGATCTGGGCAGGGGATTATGACGATGCTCCCACGGAGGAAGAAAAACCCACAGACCCGGATGACAGCAGTTCGAACAGTTCTGGAAGTTCCAGCTCCGACAATTCTGCCAGTTCGGATACTTCTAGCAGTTCCGGTAGTTCGGACAGCGGTAGCGGACAAAATCCGGATGCCTCGGACAAGCCCCGGCCCGACCGTGGACAGAGTGCATCTTCGCAGCAGCTCTCTGCGGGCAGCAGTACGCCGCAGACCGGTGATGCCGGGGAACCTGCGCTGTGGGGTGTGGTGATGCTGCTGAGCTTTGCAGCACTGGCCGTAACAGGTGTGATTGCAAAAAGAAAAGAAGGCCAAAGCAAGTCCGATAGATAAACGGGTTCTTGCTGTATAAGGAAATACCCAAAATAGCAGATACAAAAAACGGATGTTTTACCAGCCATAGGTTTGCCACAAGCAGCCTATGGCTGTTTTTTTCTGGATTGCTTTGTAATGAAATCAAGACTGTTTTGATCAGAAAGCTAAAAGCAGGTTTATCCCACATACAGACTATCGGAAAAGTTGAAGGATGATTGTATATAATCGAGTAGGAGGCTCTCTCAACTCTAAAGAGCCGACCTCTCACACCACCGTGCGTACCGACCGGTACACGGCGGTTCAACCACATGATTTTGTCAAGATTAGTTGACACATTTTCCTCAAGGATTCTGTACCTTATGCCGCTTCTTTCAGGGAATCATAGTATTGCTGTCGTTTGACTATAGGGGGGGGGAGCCCTCCATTGGCCGAGCAGATTCTTCGGTTATTCCAGTAGCTTATCTCCTTCATGGCATCCGCCAGTGGCTGATATTTCCATGGGCGGTCTTTGTTTGCAAGATACTGGTAAAATCCCTGTCTGCTGACATGAAGGATCCTGCAGAAAAAGGCGATATCCCCTTTTAATTCGCCGTCTTTCGTTTTTAATGCAATAAACTTCATTCTTTCGTTTTTGCTGACTTCAGACGGCTCGCGGCGAAAAAAGCGCTGGCTTCCTCCAGAAAGTCGTTTTCTTTCTTCAAACGTCGGTTTTCTTTCTCCAGTTCCTTTACCTGCTGGCGAAGCTTAGGAGTTCCTCGTTAAGCGTCATAGCGCTTTGTGGGGTCTGTGAGCCAGCTCCAAGGTCAAGAGTGCCAAGACGGTTAGCCCGTACCCAGCTATACATGGTGTTCTTGGGGATCCCCTGTTCTTTGGCGGCCTTAGCTTGTCCGATTTCTTTGGCAAGTTTCACTGCCTGTACTTTGTATTCGTGGTCATATTGTCTGTTTTCTGCCGTTTTATTCACTCCTTATTCTCTTGATTATATCTCAAATCCTTGAAAATAGGGTGTCAAATTTTATTTATACCACATCATGCTTTTTTGTTACTTTATTGTTTTGGCGGCAGAGGACCGCCGTTTTCTGCCCGCGCCCCTCCGAGTTTGAGGTCTATTCAATGAAACTCAAAATTCAGGAGGTTTATGATGGCAAAGAAAAAAGATTTCTACAATCAATCAATTTCTGGTGAGGATGTCGAACTGCTAGCACAATTCACCGGAAAACTGGACAAGGTTCTGCACAACAAGAGAGTTTCATATCTGCGGAAGAAGAACCAGAAGGAGACGAAGGAAGTTTCCTTTGAAGCAAATGCCTCTTACTTAGAGGGTGTATCCTGCAGAATTGAGGTATCTGTTGAAGAGTGCGTTGAAGAAAAGCTGATGTTGGAAGAGACTGACAAACATCTGCAGAATCTTCCTGTTAGAGAGTATGCGGTTATCACATGCCTCTACATCAACGAGATGAGCGTAAAGGAGACTGCCAAGGAGTTGGGCATCAAGCCCAACACGGTCAGCACGCATAAGAAAAATGCAACTGCACGGATTCGCAAAAAGATGGAGGACAAGTAATATGGGAATGTTTAAGAATATTCTGGTAAGGGCACACCATGGTGACAAAGAGGCCGTAGACAAACTCTATGAGCAGTATAAACCCCTGCTGCGGAAGTACAGCTTCGTGAACGGAGTTTTCGATGAGGATTTGCATCATATCCTTGTGATTGCATTTCTCGAAATGATTCGGACATTCAAGGTCTAATCTTTTCCTGACAAAAAGGATGCCGAACCCCATTGTTCCGCGTCCTTTTTGCTATAGGTTGTTCAACAACTCTCAAACAAGTTGTTTCGATTCTGTGCGCCGAAAATAAGTTTAGAAAAAATGCAAATTTTTTCTCGAATTTTGGCACCCTTTTGCGAGTATACAGTATAGAGGGACAAAAAAGCCCTCTTCCCCCTTTTGCACCTTGATAACCGAATATCCGAATCACCGGCTACATACAACTGACCTTGCCGCAACCCAAGGAGCGACGGCAGGTGCGCCCCGGCTGTTCTGACGCATGATGCTGCTGATAGGCAGCGGAGCGCTTAACGGTCCGGGAGAGGTGGCGTGGAACACATACCTCAAGCGAAGGGTCAGCAATCATGATACACACCGTGGCGATGCTCTCAAGGCGTCGGCGGTACTGCCAACAATGTGGTACAGGAAGTGGGAGCTGTTTCCAGCAGCCGGGCCGGTGGTTCGCCCTTTATATCCGGGAAGTAGTGTCGAATAGGTATATCATTTGATTTCAGATTATGGCGGCCACGAGTTTTCAACAAGTGACCGCCATGCTTGTGGAATTAAATCCGCAAATTTTCAAAAAAGAGGTGTTTTGTATAAGCAGCAAAGGATTTAACCAGCGCGATGCCTACCGTGTGATGCTGCGCAAGTATCCCGATGTGATGAACATCGAGCAGATGTGCGATGCCCTGCGAATCAGCACCAAAACGGGGTACAAGCTGCTGCACGAGGGCAAAATCCCGGCGATGAAAATCGGGCGCTCGTATCGCATCCCCAAAGCCACCTGTTTACCTACCTTCAGATTTGCGGTCAACACTGTCGAGCAGAGAATCGACAGTGTTGATTGTTTTGCGCCGATGCGTTATGCTGTTCTTGTCAACAGCAGATCGGGGGCGACCCAAACCGAAGGAGGTATTTTTTTTATGGTCGCAGGGCATCTGCAAGAAAAAAACGGTATCTACTATGTGGTACTGACCTACAAAACTTATGACGGCAAACGCAAAACCAAATGGCAATCCACGGGCTTGCCTATCAAGGGCAACAAGCGGCGCGCGAGGCGATGATGCGTGAGCTGCAAGACGACTTTGAGCCACCCGTTGACCCCAATGGTCCGCCCAGCAAAGCCATGCTGTTTGCGGATTATCTGGTGCAATGGCTGGAAATCGCAAAGTCAACCGTCAAGCTGACAACCTACGCAAGCTACAAAGAACTGTCGAACAGCAGGATCATTCCTTACTTTAGAAATCTCGGCGTTACGCTGGGCGACCTGAAAGCGGTTCATATCCAAGCATTTTATCAGGAACAGTTGGAGCGTGTGAAGCCCAATACGGTCATTCACTATCATGCGGTTATCCACCGCGCCTTGAAATACGCAGTGAAAACAGACCTGATCGATGTGAACCCTGCCGACAAGGTAGACCGCCCGAAGAAAAATGAATTTACCGGGAACTTTTACAGCAAGGACGAAATGAACGCGCTGTTCGACGCTGTGCGCGGCAGTAAAATTGAGGTGGCAGTTATGTTGACCGCCTTTTATGGTCTGCGTCGCAGCGAGGTTGTAGGGCTGAAATGGGCTGCTGTGGACTTTGAGCAGAACACGATTGAAATCTGCCACACGGTCACAACGGTTCGGCTGGATGGAAAAGAAGTTCTTGTAGAATCCAATGGCACAAAAACCAAATCCAGCAAGCGCACCTTGCCGCTTGTACCGGTTTTCCGGGAACGGCTGCTGGCCTTGCAGGAGGAACAGAAAGAAAACCGCAAGCTGTGCGGTAGGTGTTACAACAAAAAATACGCAGACTACATCTGCGTAGACGCAATGGGCAATCTGCTCAAGCCGGATTATCTCTCCAATTCGTTCCAGATTATCTTGCAAAATTATCATCTGCGGCGCATCCGCTTTCACGATTTGCGCCACTCTTGCGCCAGTTTGCTTTTGGCAAACGGTGTCCCGATGAAGATGATTCAGGAGTGCTGGGACACAGCGATTTCTCTACCACTGCGAATATTTATTCGCATTTGGACTACGCTTCCAAGGTTTCTTCGGCAGAAGCGATGCTGAACGGGCTTGGAATGGGTTCAAATCCGGGAAATGACACTTAAGAAAGTGTGATTTCTCTCCAAACGGGGCGTTTTCTCTCCTGTTATGAAATTGTCAAACTCAAAAATTCCGTTTTTTGCATAAAAAAACGGTACAAAGTGCTCAAAAAAGCACGTTGTACCGTTGATTGGCGGAGCATCAGAGATTTGAACTCTGGCGGCGCTACAAACGCCCTATCGCATTTCGAGTGCGACCCCTTCGACCTCTTGGGTAATGCTCCCTATAGTAATCCCCCAAAATCTTCTCCGGAAAAAGGAGAGAAAAGTAGGAGAGAACAGCAAATATTTAATTGTAGAAAACAGTGGATTTTTAACGATGGGTCGTTAGAAAATCAATGACAACTTCCAAAATGCCTGCTTGATTTCGAGTCAATCTCGTTACGACCGCTTCGATACGTCTGCCTATTTAGTTTTTATCGCACCGCCTCGCACTGCGTTTGGAAAAATGCGAGATTTCGATGCAAGATAACGATGAAAGGTTGGGTACGCGATACCCGATAAAGTCCGCCGTTATGGGATTTCCTGCGGACAAGGTGACCTGCCAGATGCAAACTTTCGAGTGCTCCCTCTTACGACCTCTTGAGTACATCTGCATATTTAATTTTGTTGCGCGGAACTTCCCGCAGGGTGTGATTTCGAGTGCTCCCTCTTGCGACCGCTTGCGTACATCTGCTTATTCAGCAGCCTGCTGTACAAGGCAAATCGCGTATACAGTATTATACCAGCTGCAGCGGGGATTGTCAATTCTTCGGGGGCGGGAAGTTGGAAAAATTGGCGGGCGCTGTGCGGGGTGGCGGTGCCACTAAGGCGCGGCGGGTATGTTTGATGTTTGCGTACATAGGCGGGGAAAACCGTCACAAAAACGCCCGCGCGGGACTCCCGGGTCGGGGAGATACCGTGCGGCGTTGTGTTGGATGGATGCGGCAAAGGCCCTGCACGATCAGGCGCAGTTTTTCAGGATGCCGAAGGCGGCAGCTACCAGAGCCAGAGGCAGCAGCAGCGGCAGCAGGCTGCCCAGAATGGCGAAAACCACCAGCAGCGGCAGTGCGATGACGAAGAGCAGCGTGGCGGCGATTTTGGCAAGGCCCCAGGTGACATGAAACGCCAAGCCGACCGATTTGACGAAAAGCCAGACAAAAACAAAAATGACAAACAGGGTAAACATATGATCTATCTTCCTTTTTTCTGCGTGTCGATACAAGCTGCAGACAGGCAAGCCACCTTCGGGATGTCGGGACGATCGGGGCTGCCTTACTGTGTAATACGATTCTAGCATGCGGCTTATTGCAAAAACAGGAAGAAAAAAGAAAAATAGAGGGCTTTATTCTCTCCTGACAGAGAAAATAGCGGCTGCGCGGCGGCGTTTTACGGCTGCGACAGCTTGGCCTTGTAGGCTCGGCATCGATCTGGCCGTTGGCGAGCATCCGCTCGGTCCAGAGCTGCAGCGTTTCGACGGTGACCGAGATGCGCTCAAGTTCCTGACGGATGCGGATGAAGTCATCGATCTCATCGCTGGAGATCTGGCCATCGGCGGTGATCTCGATCAAGCGCTCCTTTTTCTTGTCCATTGCGTGCAGGGAGGCCAGCATCTCGAGCACGATGGCGGACAGCTCCCGCACCGAGACCTGCGGCACATACTCCCGGCCGATGGGGCACTGGCGCGAGCAATAGTAGTTGCACAGTGCGGGCCGCTTGTATTTTTCGGCCATGGTCAGCACCTCATCGGGGCGGGGGACGGTGCGCTCGTTTTCAATCTTTTCAATGCGCTCGGGGGCGATGGTCTCCAGCAGCTCGCTGGCCTTTTCCCGGGTGAGTCCCAGTTCCTCGCGGGCAAGCTGGTAGCTGTTTTTGTTTTCTTTGGTGGATGTACGTCCCATGTTTGGCCTCGTTTCCTTATTATAGATAAAAGCGTAGCACATTTTCCGGTTTGCCGCAAGGGATTCGACAGGGAATTGTTGCACTTTGCGCGCGGAATTGCTATAATATATTCTGTAAATTTGTATGCAACGGAGGCTTCTCCCATGAACTGGATCGATAAACTCGAACGCCGCTATGGCAACCTTGGTATACCGTACCTTATCAACGGGCTGATGATCGGTCAGCTGGCAGCGGGCCTGATCGTGCTGCTGTTCGACTGGAAATTTGCCTCGATGATCTCGCTCAGCCGCATTTCGGTGCTGCAGGGGCAGATCTGGCGTCTTGTCACATTTTTGTTTCAGCCATCTGGCTGGGCGGTGTGCTGGGCGTGCTGAACCTCGTGTTTTACTTCTGGATCGGCAACGCGCTGACCCGCGTCTGGGGCGATTTCCGGATGACGCTGTTTATGGCGTTGGGCGTGCTGGGTGCCTGGGTGGGCTGCTTCCTGACCGGCTCGTCCGGGCCGAGCGCCATCTTCCAGAGCATGCTGTTTGCCTACACTTGGCTTTGGCCGGACCAGATGGTGCTGCTGTTCGGCATCATCCCCTTTAAAATGAAGTATCTGGGCTGGTTTGAGCTTGCCTTGTGGGCCGTCAGCTTTGTGATGGGCGATTTTGCGACCAAGATCAGTCTGGTGCTGGGGCTGGCGGGTTTTCTTGCGTTTTATGGCCGCGAGGTCTTTGACTGGTGCGTTGACGCCGTGAAGGGCTGGAAGCGCCGCCGCGACTGGGAAAACCGCAACCGCTGATTTTGCATGGATACCAAACTACCGATAGAAAGGGCGAATGTATTATGAAACTGATCACTGCGATCGTCAATAAAGAAGATTCGAGAAATGTCTGCAATGAGCTGCTGAAAAGCAAGTTCTATGTCACCCGTCTGGCCACGACCGGCGGCTTTTTGATGGCAGGCAACATGACGCTGCTGATCTGCACCGAGGATGAGCGTGTCGATGACTGCATCAATGTAATCTCGAAGTGCTGCAAGCAGCGCACCGAGATCGTGCCCGGCACCGCACGATGGGTCTGGGCCTCGAGAGCGCCATGCCGATGGAGGTCACGGTCGGCGGCGCTACCGTGATGGTTACGAACGTCGAGCGTTTCGAGAAGCTGTGATGCTCGAACGCCTGGCCGGCAATGATGCGCTCAAGCGTGAGCTTGGCACGGCGCTGCACAGCGGGGCGGCTGCCCCATGCGGTTTTGCTGGTGGGGGAGCCGGGCTGCGGTGCGGGCTTTGCCGCGCGCTGCCTTGCGGCAGATTACCTCTACCCCGGCGGGTGGCCCCCATGCCGAGGCCGTGC